>ENA-ORVG01002531-ORVG01002531.1-human-gut-metagenome-genome-assembly--contig:-NODE-2531-length-17044-cov-3.899700_pt1 | contig 17044 bp, 16 predicted proteins | sample MGYA00242091_ERZ509233 | MGnify/ENA primary metagenome ERZ509233 (study PRJEB26280, sample SAMEA2338840) | human gut metagenome | biome: human gut; feature: human-associated habitat; material: faeces... | reverse complement strand
AAGCTTCTTTGTCAGTATCCTCCGGCCGGGGGATGTGGTTCTGCTTGCCCACGGCGGTCACGGTTTTTCCATGCTTGAGCCATCGGAAATGATCGAAGTCAAACAGGGACCTTATGCCGGTGAGCAGGACAAGGAGCGCTTTGCTTCCATCCCTGCTGACCAGCTCCGCGTCCAAGAATAATCTTTTAACACGTACGCAGTATGAAAAAAGCACTCATCACCGGTATCACTGGTCAGGACGGCGCCTATCTGGCGGAATTTCTTCTGAACAAGGGTTATGAAGTCCACGGCATCAAGCGCCGCTCTTCCCTGTTCAATACGGATCGTATCGACCACCTTTATCAGGGACCGCACCAGAAAGGCCGCAAGTTCGTTCTGCACTACGGGGATCTTTCTGACGCCGGCAACCTGATCCGCATCATGCAGGAAGTGCAGCCGGACGAAGTCTACAACCTGGCAGCCCAGAGCCATGTGCAGGTCTCCTTCGAGTCTCCCGAGTACACCGCGAATGTGGATGCGCTGGGGACCCTGCGTCTTCTGGAAGCCATCCGCATGCTGGGCCTGGAAAAAAAGACCCGCTTCTATCAGGCCTCCACTTCGGAGCTGTTCGGCAAGGTGCAGGAGATCCCGCAGACGGAGAAGACCCCTTTCTATCCCCGTTCGCCCTATGCCTGCGCTAAGCTCTATTCCTACTGGATCACGGTCAATTACCGCGAAGCCTACGGCATGTATGCCTGCAACGGCATTCTCTTCAACCACGAGTCCCCGGTGCGCGGCGAGACCTTCGTGACCCGCAAGATCACCCGTGCTCTGGCGCGCATCCTGCTGGGCCTGTCCTCCTGCCTCTATCTGGGCAACATGAACGCCAAGCGTGACTGGGGCCATGCCCGCGACTATGTGGAGATGCAGTGGCTCATGCTGCAGCAGGAACAGCCCGATGATTTCGTCATCGCCACGGGCCGTCAGTTCTCGGTGCGGGATTTCGTCAATGCCGCAGCCGCCGAACTGGGCCTGAGCCTGGAATGGAAGGGCGAAGGCCTGGATGAGACTGCCACCGTGAAGTCTATCGATGCGGACAAGGCCACGCTGGCAGCCCAAGGCAAGGCACTGACGATCCGTGTCAAGGAAGGCGATACTATCGTACGCGTCGATCCGCGTTATTTCCGTCCTACCGAAGTGGAGACTCTGTTGGGCGATCCGGCCAAAGCTCAGGTCAAGCTGGGTTGGAAACCGCGTACCACCTTTGAGGAGATGGTGCAGGAAATGGCCCGCCATGATCTGGAGCTGGCCCTGCGCGACGCTGTGGTGGAGGACGCCGGCTTTACCAGCTTCAAGCACGAAGAATAGCGCGCCACGCCGGTCATATATTTTCAGGGGTGGCACACGGAGGTATGATCCGCCCCTGTGCCATAATCGGGGACATCATGTTGCAAAAAGATGGAAAATTCTTTGTGGCCGGGCATCGCGGTCTGGTGGGCAGTGCCCTCTGCCGGGCCCTGCGCCGCGCTGGTTATGAGAACCTGTGCGTTCGTAGCCATGCGGAGCTGGACCTGACAGAGCAGCAGGCCGTACGCGACTTTTTTGCGGCCGAGAAGCCGGACTATGTCATCCTGGCTGCTGCCAAGGTAGGCGGTATCCACGCCAATGCCACCTATCCTGCCCAGTTCATCTATGAGAACCTCCAGATCCAGAACAACGTCATCCATAGTGCCTGGCAGAACGGCGTAAAAAAATTCCTTTTTTTGGGGTCGTCCTGCATCTATCCCAAGCTCTGCCCGCAGCCTATCAAAGAGGAATATTTGCTCACCGGTGCCCTGGAGCCCACCAATGACGCCTATGCCTTGGCCAAAATCTCGGGCATCAAGATGTGCCAGGCCTACCGCAAGCAATATGGCTTTGACGCCATCAGCGCCATGCCAACTAATTTATACGGGACGGGAGACAACTATCACCCGGAAGATAGCCATGTGATTCCAGCGATGATCCGTCGCTTTCATGAGGCCAAAATACAGGGACTTTCTCAAGTGCGCATCTGGGGAACAGGCACCCCCCTGCGGGAATTCCTGCATGCTGATGACATGGCCGATGCCTGTGTCTTCCTTCTGGAAAACTATTCTGATTTTGAGCATGTGAACGTGGGCAGCCAGCAGGAGATGACCATTATGGATATCGCCCGTCTGGTGGCGCGCGTGGTGGGGTATGAAGGCCAGATCCTCACCGATCCTTCCAAACCGGACGGAACACCGCGCAAGCTCATGGATTCCGGCCGTCTGTTCGGCATGGGCTGGCACCCGCGTATCAGCCTGGAAGACGGGCTGAAGGCGGCATATGCGGATTTTCTAACATCTGTTGCGGAATAAATCATGTCGCAAGAACTTACCATCGAAGCCGGACACACTGAACGCCAGTACTGGAAAGATCTTTGGCGGTATCGTGAGCTATTTCTCATCCTGACTTGGAGAGATGTTGCCGTACAATATAAACAGACCGTTGTCGGCATCCTTTGGGCTGTTCTCCGTCCGTTGCTGACCATGGCGGCATTTACCATCGTGTTCAGTAAAATCGCAAAACTGCCCACAGAAGGCGAAGCCCCTTATGCCCTGATGGTTTTTGCCGCCATGCTGCCCTGGCAACTCTTTGCCACTTCTCTGGCGGCGACAGCCAACAGTCTTGTGGCAAATAGCAATCTTGTTTCCAAGGTCTACTTTCCGCGTGTCATCGTCCCTACAGCGACGCTTGGTGTTGCCATAGTTGATTTTGCCATCTCCTTTGTTCTGCTGTGTGGCATGATGTGCTGGTATCAGTATCTGCCGCCTATCCAGGTATTGATGGTATTTCCCCTGACACTACTGGCCGGCTTGGTGGCCTTGGGGCCTGGTCTTATCCTCTGCGCTCTCAATGTGACCTACCGGGATTTCCGCATCATTGTCCCCTTTATTACACAGTTTGGTCTGTATATTTCGCCAGTTGGTTTTTCCTCCAGTATCGTCCCGGAAAAATGGCATCTGCTTTATGAGTGCAATCCCATGGTCGGCGTCATAGACGGTTTCCGCTGGGCTATCTTGGGAACCATAGATTTTCCCGGAAGAGCTTTGCTTATCAGTAGTATCTGTGCCCTTGTCTTCCTGCTGTTAGGTATCAAAATTTTTCGCCGTACAGAGCGCACATTTGCTGACGTCATTTAGGTAGATACTTATGAAATCCATCATCTCTGTCGAAGGCCTGGGGAAAAAGTACACTATCCGCCATGAAGGCCAAGGTCGGTACCGTGCGCTGCGCGAGGAGATATTCAAGCTGCCCCAGCGTCTCTTCCAGCGTAAGCAGGACAAGGAAGAATTCTGGGCTCTCAAGGATGTCAGCTTCGACATCATGCCGGGGGATAGAGTCGGCATCATCGGCCGCAACGGTGCGGGAAAATCCACACTGCTCAAGCTTCTTTCCCGCATCACTGAGCCCAGCACCGGCAAGATTACTTTGCGCGGACGTGTGGCCAGCCTGCTGGAAGTAGGCACGGGCTTCCATCCCGAGCTGACCGGCCGCGAGAACATCTTTCTCAACGGCGCCATCCTCGGCATGAGCCGGGCGGAAATCCGCCGCAAGTTCGATGAGATCGTGGACTTCGCCGGCGTGGAAAAATTCCTGGACACGCCGGTCAAGCGCTACTCCTCGGGCATGTACGTCCGCCTGGCCTTTGCCGTGGCCGCGCATCTGGAGCCGGAGATCCTCATCGTTGACGAGGTGCTGGCCGTGGGCGATGTGGAATTCCAGAAAAAATGTCTTGGCAAGATGGAACAGGTCGGCAAGGACGGCCGCACGGTGCTCTTTGTCAGCCATAATATGGAATCCATCTCCCTGCTGTGCACCAGGGGGATCCTTCTTGCAAACGGCCAGGTGCGGCATGACGGCGATATACAGTCGACGCTTGCGGCCTACCGGGAAGACATCCTGCATGCGTCCCACGAGCTCGATCATCTGCTCCATGTGGGCAATGGCGACTTTCGCCTGACAAATATTGAGATCTTTGGCATGAAGGACGATATTATCCGGCCTGTGGAGACCGGCCAGGATATGCACTTGCGGCTCGTCTATCGCCCCGGCAAGATGGGGAGCGACAAGGAGTTCGGCAAGATGACGCTGGAGATCCGCATTTCGGACATGCTGAGCCGGTCGGTCATCTGGGTCAGTACGGCGGCCTTTCCCGAAAAGAATACCGGGCGGCAAACGCACTTCACCTTCCCCAAACTCCCTCTGATCCCCGGCGATTACTTGTTGAACGTCTGCGCGCGTCGCAACTCCGAGATCGTGGACTGGATCCGTGAGTATTCCTTCACTGTCCATCCGGGTACATATTACGGCACCGGTTTCATCCCTTCCGCCCAGCAATCTTCGGTTTGCCATGACTTTTCGTTTGAGTGCGAGGACAACGTATGCTGAAAAAATTTTTGCGGCGCTGCCACAATGCCGTCAGCAGAGACACTGCCCAGCAGACGCTGGCTGCCCGCTTTTCTCTTTTCCTGTCGCCGCTGCTGCAGAACTGGGCCTATATCCCCTTCACCAACTGGGCGCCCGGCCCTGAGTTCCTCTGCCACATCGCCAATGAGATATGCATCAGGCAGCGCCGGACCATCGTGGAATTCGGCTCCGGCGTCAGCACCATCCTCATGGCCCGGCTGGCAAAGATAAATGCCCTTGACGTGCAGATCTATTCCATCGACCAGAATCAGGACTGGCAGGATCGGGTCGCCGCCATCTGCGCCGCGGACAAGACGCTCGGGCCTGTCCACTTCCTGTGCCGCCCCGCCCGCCTGGAAGACGGAAAGCATGACGACGCTCCGGTCGATATGGTCATCGTGGACGGCAAGGCGGAGGCGACAGCCGAAAGTCGCGCGACGGCGCTGGATTTTGTCGCCCCCCATCTGGGGCCTTCTTTCGCCATCTTTCTGCACGATACCGACAGGGCCGCGGAACAAGCCATCTTTGACGGCTGGAAGAAAAAGATCGCCTGCACGCACATCATCACGGCGGATCGCTATGCCGTCCTCCTGAATGATGCGGCCATGTTCGACACCACCCCCCAGAACCTTTGCTGAGGAAACCATGCCGGCGCCTATCGCTGTCTTTGCCTTTAACCGGGCCGATAATCTTGCACGGACCCTGCAGGCGCTCGCTGAAAACGAGCTGGCGGACCAATCCTCCCTCACCATCTTTTGCGACGGACCGCGCACCGAAGAGGAACGCCAAAAAACGGACGCCGTCAGGCGCATCGCCCGTGCGGCCAGCGGTTTTGCTGAGGTGACCGTCATCGAGCGTGAAGAGAACCGGGGACTCAAGAAAAGTCTCATCGCCGGCATATCCGCCATCCTTGAAGCACATGACAGGATCATCGTCGTGGAAGATGACATCCTCACTTCCCCGTATTTCCTGAAATACATGAACGATGCCCTTGACTGTTACGCCGATGTCCCGAACGTCGGCTCGGTGAGCGGCTATTGCGTCAAGCACCGCTGCCCCGCCCCGCCAGAGACCTTTTTTCTCCGCGGGGGCGAATGCTGGGGCTGGGCCACCTGGAGGGATCGCTGGCGGCTCTACAGCCCTGACGGCGCGGCCCTGCTGCGCGAACTGCGCCGCAGGAAGATGACCCGCGCCTTCGATTTCGACGGCTGCTGCCCCTCGACGAAGATTCTTGAGGACGCCGTTGCCGGCAGGGTCGATTCATGGTTTATGATGTGGACGGCCACCCTTTTCCTGCGCGGGCTGTACACGCTGTATCCGTCCCGCTCGCTTGTCCTGAATATCGGTTTTGCCAGCGGCACCCATTCGCACAACGCGACGCACACGCAACAGGAGCTCGCTGCCGCGCCGGTGACGGTCCGTCCCCAGCCCGTCGCGGAGGATGGCGCCATGCTGCGTGAGGTGAAGCGGTGGTACAGGCAGAACATGAAGGAGACGTTGACGCGGAAAATGCGGATCCTCCTCAAGGAGACCCTCGCTTCCCTCAGACGCGGAGGAATTCTGGCAACGCTGCACAAGATATCGCGCTATGTCGCAAGGCATATCAAAAAATAGGAGACCCGCCATGACGCGCTTCCTTCCCGTCTGCGAGCCTATGCTTGCGGGCAACGAGCTGAAATACGTCACCGATGCGATCAGCAGCGGCTGGATATCCTCCGCCGGGAGCTATGTCGCCGCCTTTGAGCGGGCGTTTGCCGAATATTGCGGCGTCCGTCACGGTATTGCCGTCTGCAACGGGACTGTTGCCCTCCATCTGGCCTTGCGCGCACTGGGCGTCGGCCCGGGAGATGAAGTCATCATCCCGGATTTCACCATGATCGCTTCGGCGCTGGCCGTCTGCTACTGCGGCGCGAAGCCTGTTTTCGTGGATGCCGACCCCGCCACCTGGAACATGGACGCGGCGGCGGTTGAGCGGCGCATCACCCCGGCCACCCGGGGCATCATGGCCGTGCACATCTTCGGCAATCCCTGCGATATGGACGCGCTGGATCGGCTTGCCGGGCGTCACGGACTCTGGCTCATGGAAGACGCAGCCGAAGCGCACGGCGCGCGCCATAAGGGACGCAGGGCCGGCGGGCTGTCCCGCATCGCGGCCTTCAGCTTCTTTGCCAACAAGAACATCACCACTGGCGAAGGCGGCATGGTCGTCACCGATGACGACGAGCTGGCGGCGGCCTGCCGCTACTACAAGAACATGTGCTTTCCCTTTGATGCGCCGCGTACCTATCTGCATGCCCACATCGGCTACAATTACCGCATGAGCAACCTGCATGCGGCCATCGGTCTGGCCCAGACCGAGCGTGCCGACGCGTACACGGCCCTGCGGCAGGCGCACGGCCGGCAGTACAGGGAACGGCTGGCCGCCATCCCCGGCATCCGTCTCCAGCAGGATGCCCCGGAAGGGGAAAACGTGCACTGGATGAACGGACTGGTGGTTGCGCCCGCGTACGGACGCACGCGCGAGGAGCTCATTGGGCATCTGCGGGAAAAGGGCATCGACACCCGGCTGTTCTTCAACGGCATGCACCGTCAGCCGGCGCTGAAGGAATTCGGCTGCGATTGCGGCGGGGACTATCCCGTTTCCGACTGGCTGGCGGACAACGGCTTCTATCTGCCCAGCGGGAGCAACCTGCGGGCAGCGGATATCGACCGGGTCTGCGACGTCATCGCCGCCTTTGCCCGCTAAAGGAGGCCTTATGACTATTTTTGGCGATTATGCGCGCTATTACGATGTGCTTTATCAGGACAAGGACTACGCGGGCGAAGCGGATTTCGTCCTTTCCTGTCTGGTGCGCCGGCAGGGGGAGCCCCGCACGCTGCTTGATCTGGGCTGCGGCACGGGGCGTCATGGGCTGGAGATGGCCCGCCGGGGCGTCAGCGTCACCGGCGTGGACATGTCCGCCACCATGCTGGAAATGGGCCGTCAGGCGCTGGCCGCCGCGCCGGATCTGCCGCCCGGCGTGACGCCGCCCCGCCTGCTGGAAGGCGATGCGCGGACCGTTCGGCTCGATGCGCGGTTTGACGCCGTGACCAGTCTGTTCCATGTGATGAGTTACCAGAATACGGAAGAAGACGCCCTTGCCGTGCTGGAGACCGCCCGTTGCCATCTGAAGCCGGGCGGCTGCTTTTTCTTTGATTTCTGGTACGGGCCGGGCGTGTTGACCGATCCGCCGACGGAGCGTGACCGCATCATGGAAGATGCGCGGACGCTCGTCCGACGGCATGCCCGCCCCGTACATCGCATCAGCGACGATGTCGTGGATGTCCATTACGACATCCGGCTGACGGACAAGGCCACGGGCCGTGAGTCGTCCTTGCGCGAAGTACATGCCATGCGCTACTGGTTTTTGCCGGAATTGCACTATCTGGCGAGGCAGGCAGGCTTTTCGCATGCGGCGGAAGGCGCGTGGCTGGACCATGACATACTCTCCGGCATGCCATGGAATGCCTGGATGCTGTTGGAATTATAACAATACGATTTATTATGCGTATAGCGATTATCCATTATCACTGGTTTCTGCAAATACATGGGAAGCAAATCATAAATGCTCTTGCAAAAAAGGGTATACATATCGATGCATACTTTATTGATATGATCGACATGTACGAAACTCTTGAATTTCATAAAAATGTAACAGTTTATAAAAGAAAAATAGATTCTGCTTCCTTGCGGATTCTGTCAACATTTTTCCATCGCATCTATCGCAGGCTACCTTTTTCCAGAAAAATTATCAGCTTTTTTTTTGATATGATTTTACTAGCTAGAACAAAATTCCTTCATCCCGTCAATAAGTATGATTTGTGTATCGGTATTGATAGTGGTGGAGGACTGATTGCGCAAAAATTTTCTCAAGAATCAGGCTGCCCGTACATCTATTATTCACTAGAAATTTCTGATCAAGAAGATTTTAGTTATGAGTTGTTACTTGGCGCGATTTCAAAAAAATCTTTAATGAGCATGGAACATGCATCTGCTGTTTTGATACAGGATAGAAGCAGAGCTGACTTTTTATCACAGAAAGTTCAAGTTAAAAAATATATATTCTTGCCTGTTTCTGTAGAAAAGAATAATGCCAGAGGGGAAAAAGCTGGGAAAATATGCTTGGCTTTCGGAAATAATCATTTTTTTAAAGAGGAGGATATCGTTGAACTCTCCCGGAAAACTCCCCAAAATTGGAAGATCCTTTTCCATAATACGAATTTATCACGCGAAAAAAAGATCATAGAAAAATATCATATCGATAATATCATCATTTCCGAGGGTTTTCTTCCCCAAAATGAGATTGAGGATTTGATAGCATCGTCTTCTGTCGGATTAGCGTTTTATGGAAATTGGAGCGAAAATGAAAAAAGGATAATTTTTTCATCTGAGAAAGTCGCTCGCTACTTATCACATGGCATACCGATAATCACCAATACGCTTGGGAATGCCAATACTCTTTTCGGCGAAATACCCTGTGGAATTGCTATCGAAGCTATCTCGCATATAGGCAGCGCACTGCAGGAAATAGAAAAAAAGTACGATCAGTTTTCTGCCAATGCTTTTCTTGCCTTTGAGCGATACTATAATTTTGATACAAATTTCCAAAAAATTTATCCAGAACTTCTGAGTATCAGTCATACAGCCATGCAAAAACGCAACTAGCTTCATCTTCTCTATCTCTTCCAGCATGGCGGCAGACCGCGCCACCTGCGCAACGTATCGAGGAGCGTTGCGCCCCTGTCGGGGCCCAGCAGGCGAAAGGCGCTGCTCACCAGACCGGCCTTGCACAGCATCCTGGCCCGGCGCGGCGTCCAGACGCCGGAAAAATGCCGCGCGGCGACGCGGGCATTCTCCCAGGCGGCGGCAAACTGGTTTTCGGGGCGGGAGGAGATCCCCCCTTCCAGCATGACGGCAACCATATAGGGCAAGGTAATGGCCTTCTCATCCGCCCATGTGCGACAAAGAAAATCATAATCCGCGCTGATCCGCAGATCAGTGTCGAACGGGTTGGCTGTTGCCAGCTCCTTGCGGATAAAAAGGCCGGGAAAAGCCGCCGGCGCAATATGCCGCATCCTTTCCGGCCCACCATCCAGAACCGGTGTGGACTGAAGTCTGCATTGTCCCCTTGCGTCCAGCATGCGTACGCTTCCTGCGGCAAAGCAGATGCCGGCGGCCACCTGCCGCAGCATCTCCGCTGTTTTGCCCAGAACGTCCGCGTCCGAGAGGCGGTCGTCGCTGCCCAGGAAGAGCAGCCACTGACCGCGCGCCCGAGCCACGGCCCTGTTCCAGGCGTCATAGATGCCGCTGTCCCGTTCGGAGAGCAATTCGATGGCGGGGATGCCAGACGCCCGCTCAAGGAGCGCCAGCGTGCCGTCGCTCGAGCGGGCATCCTGCACCACGAGCTCAAAATCCCGGCAGTGCTGTTCCGACAGGCTGGCGAGCAGGATGGGGAGCGTTTCCGCGGCATTGCATGTTGCCGTTATGATGGAAAAAAAAGGGGCTGTTGCCGTCATGCTTCCTCCTGCGGCTATCGTGCCTTTTCCGCACGCAGCCGCCCCCACAGCCGGAGCAGCTCGGACGGAGTGGTCAGGATCGTGCGGAGCGTGGTGCCGCATCCCCAGAGCAGCACGCGAAAAAAATCCCACGGCTTGCGGGCAAGCACCCGGCCGGCGGCATGGCGATGCCCATGCAGTTGCTGGTACAGCTCCCGCATGGAAGCTGGCGACAACAGCCGCCAGCGCATCACGGCCCAGAGGTCGGGCCGCGCCGCGCGCTCATGGGCCCGCAGGAAATCAGGATCGTCCTCCCAGTGGCGGGCGACGATTATTCGGCTGTGCAGTCGCGACAGCGCCCGCGTTTCCGCGGACATGGAGCGTTGCAGGCTGCTCAGCCGTATGCGGATGCGTGTCAAGGGGAGGTCTATGCGGATGGCGGGGCCGTATTGGGCCAGGCGTGCCCACACGTCCCAATCTTCGCCGCCAAATTTCTGGTCTTCGTCAAAAAGACCGATGCGCAAGAGCAGGTCGCGCCGCGTCAGTACGGCAGAGGCGGAACCCACGACGGGGTACAGGCCCAGGCGTATGTTGTCGAATGTCGGCGGGACATCCACATTTCCCGTATAGAGCGGGACATTGACTGGATGGCCCTGCTCATCGACGGCTTCGGCTAGTGTATGAGAGAAGGAAAATCCCCCTTGCTCCATGACGGCAAGCTGGCGCGCGATCTTGTCCGGCGCCCAGAGGTCGTCTGCGTCGAGGAAGGCGACAAAAGATGCTTCGGCAGCCCGGATTCCCCGGTTGCGCGCGGCGCTCAACCCTTGGTTGGGGCCGTTCAGCAGTAAAATCCGCTTGTCTTTTGCTGATATTTCGGATACAATATAAGGACTTTCGTCCTTTGAACCATCGTTAACGACGATGATGTTTCTTACAGAAACCGTTTGATTCTGCACAGACGTGATCGCCTGCTTGATGAAGGCGGCACAATTGTATAGTGGAATAACCACGTCAACGTCGACACTACGCACAAAAACCCCATGTCATTTATATAGATATGATATCCATAATAATTCCAGCCTATAATGTCAATCCTTATCTTGAGGAAACATGCCGCTCCGTTATTGCACAGACATACCAAGAGTGGGAAGCTCTTATTATTGATGATGGGTCTACAGATGCTACTCCAAAAATTGCCCAAGAAATGTCGGCTCGGGATCCACGTTTCCGTGTCATCAGACAGGCGAATGCCGGCGTTTCCGCCGCTCGCAATACGGGGCTGCGCCATTCTCTTGGGGAATTCATCCTTTTTCTCGATGCCGATGATCTCCTTGTGCCTGCTGCCCTGAATGATCTGTTGACAGCTCTGCAGGCGCATCCTGACTGTGTCCTGTCATGGGGAAAAGCGCGCTTCTTTCGCGATGTAACACACGAGGAGTGTCCAACACCTTGGAAAAATTACCATGCAACGGGAAATGCCTGGCTGGATATGCTGGTCCATGATTTTTTACCGGTAGGTTCCTTTTGCCTGCGCCGCGCACTGCTCCCAGCCGGATGTACGTTCAATATAACACTCAGCCATGCGGAAGATCGGGATTTTCTGCTTCGTGTTCTGCGTGACCATCCGGCTGTCCCTGTTCCCCAAACGACACTGCTAGTGCGCTTGCGTTATGGCTCGGCAAGTAGTAATTACCGAAAAGCCATTGATGGAGAGCTGACCATCATGAAGCACTATCTTGACGATCCGGCTGTTCCAGCTGCCGTGCGCCGCAGGGCGTTTTCCGCTCTGGCTTTTCGTTGCGCCGTTATTGCGGGCTTTACCGGCAGGCGGTATGGTGAGGCTTTGATCTGGTATCTCAAAGCCATTTTTCGCGATCCGCTGAACGGCAATAATTATCTTCTCCCTTTGCGCAAAGCTCTCCTGATTCTGCGTTCGAAGTTGTGCAAATAGGACAAGGACATTTCATGGCACTACCTCTTGCGTGTAACTTCCTGACGATGCATGTCCCGTGGCCTTGGCTTCGGCAGACAAGTGACGGCATGGGGGAACTGGACGGCTGTACCTTCCGCATCAATGCCGGTCTGGACAGCAGCGCATGGCTTGCCGTCTTTGATGAACCGCCTCCCCAAACCCTGACGCGCGTCCCTCGCTCCCGGAGAATACTGTTCATCACCGAGCCGCCAGAGGTCAAACCGTACCCTGCTTCCTATCTGCGGCAGTTCGGATTGGTCATCTCTCCCTTTCGCATGCATAATTGCCCCCAGCATGCTCTTCTTCAAGAAAACTCTTGCCTCAACTGGCATTATGGCATCAATACAGCAACGCCGGAATACCGCAGCAGCTTTACCAGCCTGAATGAAATCCGCAACATGCCGGTTCCACACAAAACAAAAATGCTGTCGGTCATCTGTTCCACAAAAACCTATACCGAAGCGCAAAGAAAGCGTATCGCCTTTGTGGAAAAGCTTGCCCAGCGCTTTGGTGATGCCGTGGACATCTTCGGCAGGGGGCGAAACCCCATTGATGATAAGGCAGACGCCATCCGGGACTATAAATATCATCTCGTCCTTGAAAATAATTATGCCGATTTCTTTTGGACGGAAAAGTTGTCAGATACATGGCTCGGCTATGCCTACGCCATCTATCTTGGCGCGCCCAATCTGGCGCAATGCTGCCCTCCAGGAGCGCTGCTGGCGTTGCAACCCGACTCGGATGAGGCCAATCTGAACAGAATAGCTCAGCTTCTGGAAAAAGATCCTTGGGAAAAAAGCCTGCCAGCGATCTGTGCATGCCGCCAATGGATACTGGAGACGACCAATGTCTTTGCCAGAATCGCCAGGATCATGCGCGCGGCGGATGCACAGAGGCTTGCAGAGCCGCCCCTGACGCATCCAGTTCCCTTGCGTCAGGCAAACCGCTGGCACCGCGCCATCCTGCGGCGATGCATACGCTGGCATATCTACAATCCCTTTGGATGCTGACTGTGACCGCCTCCCCCCGCCTTGCCCTTTGCATCGCCACCGTCGGGCGCATCACGGAACTGGACAGGCTGCTGGTCTCGCTGGAGCGACAGACCCACGCCGGTTTCCACATCTATCTGGCAGACCAGAACGCGCCCGGCGTGCTGGACAGCATGCTGGCGCGCCATGCCTCCCTGCCGCTGACCAGTATCCTGCTGCCGTCTTGCGGCGTATCGGCGGCGAGAAACCATCTGCTCCCCTTGGTCTCGGGTGAGGAGATCCTGGCTTTTCCCGATGACGACTGCTGGTATGCGCCGGACACGCTGGAACAGGTCGTGGCTGCCTTCCGTCGCCATCCTGAGGCCGGCGCCGTGCTGGGCTTCTGGACGTCCTCTCCTCAGGCAGCGCCGCCGAGCAATGTCGAGCGACAGCTCTCCGCCGCCGCCCTGTTTTCGCAAGGCGGGACCTGCGTGCAGTTTTATCGTGCCCAAGTCGTCAAAGGCCTTCGCTTTGATTCCAGACTTGGGCCGGGTACAGGCTTGCCCTATGGGTGCGGCGAGGATACGGACTATCTGCTGGAGGCCCACAAATGCGCGCCGGTCTGGCGCTGCCCTTCCATCCGCGTCTTCCATCCCTCGCCGGATACGCATGTGCCGTCTGATGCCAAGATCGCCAGCTACGCTGCCGGACGCATGTTCCTGCTCAAAAAACATGCCTTCCCGCTCTGGTTCCGCTGTGCCAACGTGCTCTATCCCTTGTGCATGCTGCCTCTGGATGCATTGCGCAAAGGCCGCAAAGCCGCACGGTATCGCTGGCGCATGTTCGTGGAGCGGCTACGCTATTTTTCATCATGACATAAAGAGAAAAGCCACCCGTTACCGGGTGGCTTTTTTTACTTCTCTGCCGCCAACACACGAAAGCCATAGCATAAAAGCTCCCTCACTTCCCTCCAGCCCTTCTCTCCCCTGCATTGCCCCGCCGCCGTCACCGTTTTGTAACAAAACCTGCCTACACAGAATATGCCTCATTCTCAGACTATTCCGCAGGAGACGGGACGTGGAAAGCATCTTTCTACTCATACTGGTATTTCTGGCCATCCTGGCCGCAGTGGACCTTTTCGTGGGCGTCAGCAACGACGCCGTCAACTTCCTCAATTCGGCCATAGGCTCGCGCATCGCCAGCTTCAAGGTCATCATGGTGGTGGCCAGCATCGGTGTGCTGCTGGGCTCCACCTTTTCCAGCGGCATGATGGAGATCGCCCGCAGCGGGGTCTTCAATCCCGAGATGTTCACCTTCAACGAGATCATCATCATTTTCTTCGCCGTGATGATCACCGACGTCCTGCTGCTGGACGCCTTCAACTCCATGGGCCTGCCCACCTCCACCACCGTGTCCATCGTCTTCGAGCTGCTGGGCGGTGCCGTGGCCGCGGCCCTCATCAAGATCTCCACCTCGGACATCCTGCTCTCCCAGCTGGGGGACTTCATCAACAGCCAGAAGGCCCTGGCCATCGTGTCCGGCATCCTCATCTCCGTGGTGGTGGCCTTCGTGGCCGGTGTGGTGGTGCAGTACATCACCCGCCTGATCTTCACCTTCCACTATGAGCGCATGTACCGCCGCATCGGCGGCATCTTCGGCGGCCTGTCCCTGACGGCCATCTTCTACTTCCTGATCATGAAAGGCGCCAAGGGCGCGTCCTTCATGAAGCCGGAATACCTGGCCTGGATCAATGCCCACACCCTGCCCATCCTGCTGGTGCTGTTCGCGGGCCTGAGCGTGGTGCTGCACCTGCTCATGGTGCGCCGCGGCGTCAACATCTTCAAGATCGTCATCCTGGCCGGCACCTTTGCCCTGGCCTTCGCCTTTGCCGGCAACGACCTGGTCAACTTCGTGGGCGTGCCCCTGGCCGCCTGGGAAAGCTGGCAGCAGTTCACCGCCAGCGGCATGGCCGCCGATGCCTTCACCATGGAAGGCCTGCGCAAGGCCGTGCAGACGCCCACCTTCTACCTGCTGCTCTCCGGTCTGATCATGGTGCTGACCCTGTGGTTCTCCAAAAAGGCCCACCGCGTGGTGCAGACCTCCATCAACCTGAGCAGCAGCACCCGCGGCGATCAGGAACAGTTCGGCTCCTCCCTGCCCGGCCGCCTCATCGTGCGCGCGGGCCTGAGCGCCAACAAGACCCTGCACCAAATCCTGCCCAATTCGCTCTTCACCGCCCTTGAGAGCCGCATGCAGCCCGTGGAACAGGTCAAGGGCGCGCCCGTGCTGCCCTTCGACCAGGTGCGTGCCGCCATCAATCTGGTGGTCTCCAGCATCCTCATCGCCTCGGCCACGTCCCTCAAGCTGCCCCTGTCCACCACCTATGTGACCTTCATGGTGGCCATGGGCTCCTCCTTTGCCGACGGCGCCTGGAACCGTGAGAGCGCCGTCTACCGCATCTCCGGCGTGCTGGCCGTCATCAGCGGCTGGTTCCTGACCGCCATGTGCGCCTTCAGCGCCTGCGCCCTGGTCACCTGGGCCCTGTTCGAGGGCGGCAGCGTGGTGGCCGTCCTCTTCATGCTGGTGGCCGTGGTCAGCCTGGTGCGCTCCAACTTCTTCGGCAAGAAGAAGGAAGAGAGCAGCTTCGACATCGTGGCCGACAACACCGACAAGGACAGCATCCGCGCCAATATCGGCGCTTCGGTGGACGAAAGCATCGATACCGCCGTGCGTCTGATGCGCGAAGGCCTCACCGCCTTCCAGGCCGAGGACGAGAAGATCCTGAACCGCTGCAAGAACGAAGCCGTGAACCTTTTCGAAGACATCTCGCGCTCCCGCGGTTCCTACTACCGCATGGCCCTGCGCGGCGGTGGCGACGATCTGGACAACGAAGCGCGGCACATCTACTACCGCATCTTCAACGGCATGAAGGAACTGAGCCATGAGCTGCGCTCGGTGCTGGGCATGTCCGCCAACCACATCGCCAACCGCCACCGCCCCTACAGCGGCGCGCTGGGCGACAATCTGGAGCAGATGCTGGGCATCCTGGAAGACGCCGCCCGCCACTTCCGGGCCTATGCCGCGGGCGAAGGCTCCCGCGCCGAGCTCTCGGCCTATGCCGACCACTGCTCTTCCCGCATCAGCAAGATCCAGATCGAGCTTTTGCAGCGCATCGATACCGAAGGCCTGTCCATGCGCAGCAGTGACCTGTACCTGAACTACCTGCAGTTCGCCCGCGCCTTCATCAACCGTTTCACCATCGTGGCCCTGCTGGAACGCGACCTCAACGACGCCTGCCGCCGCAACGCCGCCCGCAAGGAAGAAGAAACGGCTGCCGCTTCGGCCCAGGCCTAAGACCGGCCACAGACGAAACGAGCATCGACGGAAGGGGCTTCTCCCGCATGAGACGAGAGGGCCCTTCCTCCCAAATCTCGCTCCCATCAGCCCCTTCTTCAGACAGTACGGCATGCATGCCCGGTTGCAGACATGACCGTACCCCCTCCCGAGGACAGTCCCGGAAGCCTGTCCGCCATCGGGAATGACGAAGCCCTCCGCATGGAGGGCTTTTTTGCGGCCTGCGGCCTACCGGACATTCTGGAACGCTCCCCGCGTGGAGAAAGGCCAGCCGCACGGCTCCGGCATCGCCCCTGCCTGATGGAGGACCGGGGCAAACCTTGCTGAAAGTCCGGAACGGCATCCGCCTTCCCTGCCGGAGCATCCCCAAGCCCGAGCATCACGGACCGCATATCAGACAAGATGGTCTCCCGCCCCCTCCGGCCAGCGATCACCACGAAACAGGCAGGCTGCCGGGCAGCTCCCGTGCTTCCTCCCGGCGTCGTCCGCGTCCCGGCACCTCCAACACTCCCTTCACTTCCCGCCAGCCCTAAAAGACCGTCATCTGCCCGGATAGCGTCCCGCCCGTGGCGTGCCATGCCGCCAGCCTTATCAAAGCGTATGCCCGACGGAATCCGCCTCTTCATCGCAGGAAGGTCCCTTCCCGTCTTTCCAGAGCTATTCCAGCGCCCCGGAAGCAAGCACGAGAGAGAAAGAGAGAAAGAAAGAAAGAAAGGAGGCGGGGGGTGGATGGAAAAGGCCTGGAATGTGATGAAACCATGGT
>ENA-ORVG01002524-ORVG01002524.1-human-gut-metagenome-genome-assembly--contig:-NODE-2524-length-17096-cov-3.035209_pt1 | contig 17096 bp, 18 predicted proteins | sample MGYA00242091_ERZ509233 | MGnify/ENA primary metagenome ERZ509233 (study PRJEB26280, sample SAMEA2338840) | human gut metagenome | biome: human gut; feature: human-associated habitat; material: faeces... | reverse complement strand
CCAGCTGGGCGGCGAGGAAGGCGCCCGCCTCCTGGATCTGCTCAAGAATGGCCGCGAGGGCCTGCTGGCCATGCGCAAAGAGGCCCGGGAACTGGGGCTCGTCCTCTCGGATGAGGCCCTCGAATCCGCCCTCGAGTACGGCTCCGCCATCAACCGTGTCAAAGCCACCTTCCGGGGGCTTGGTCTTACGCTGGGCACTGCCTTCCTGCCCTCGCTGACCAAACTGCTGGACAAATTCCAGGCCTGGCTACAGGTGCAGCGCGACATCATGTCCGCCGGATTTGAGCGATGGATAGACGGACTCGACCTGGATGCCGTCTGGAGATCCGTAGAAAACTTTTTTGCCTCTCTGGGCCGTCTGGGCAGGATGCTGCAACGGGCAGCCGATCTGTGCGGTGGCTGGAGCAATGTTTTGACGGCACTGGTGGTCCTCATCTCCGGCAAGGCCCTGCTGGCCCTGGGCTCGCTGGCTCTGGCCTTCGGTCAGCTGGGCATGGCCATGCTCACCACTCCCGTAGGCTGGTTCGTGGCTGCCGTGGCTGCCATCGCCGGAGCGGCCTATGCCATCTACAAAAACTGGGATGGTCTCGTGGCCTATTTCCGGGGGCTTTGGGAAGGCGTGCGGAAGGCCTTCGAGCAAGGCTGGCTGCAGGGCATCGTCCAGGTGCTGCTCAATTTCAACCCGGCCCGCTGGGTCATGGACGGTCTCAGTGAGCTGGTGGCCACCCTCACCGGCCTGGACCTCTACAGCATCGGCGTGCGCTGGATCGATGGACTACTCCAAGGCGTCAAGCAGGGGTGGCAGCAGCTCACGGGCTGGATCGACAAGGGCGTCAGTGCAATCGGCAGCTGGTTCGGCGGCGATGATGACGCTCCGGACATGGCGGCACAACAGCGATTCCCCACAGCCGGGCAGCCGCTCGACCTGGGCAACAGCGTCCGTCCGTTGATGCAATCCAGCCACAGCGAGCAGGTCATCCGGCAGGAAAACACGGTGCGCATCATCGCCCCCGAGGGCATGCGCCTTGAAGGCGAAGGCCAGGGCCGCGGCCTGGATGTGCGCGGCGATGTGGCCGAGGCCGGGGTCCTCAACGCAGGAGCCATCTGATGGATCTGTGGAAAATGCAGCTTCGGGCCGCCAGCTTCCGGGGCGTGTCCTTCGGGGTCACGGCGGATGAAAGCGAGGGCGGCCGCCGCACGGTGACGCATGAATTCCCCCAGCGCGAGGCTCCCTACGTGGAAGATCTGGGCGGTGCGCCGCGGCGCTTCATGGTCCAGGCCTTCGTGTTGGGCAGTGATTACATGAGCCGCCGCGACGCGCTGGAAGCTGCCCTGCAACAGCCGGGGCCGGGTACGCTGGTGCATCCCTGGTACGGCGAGGTGCAGGTCAGCCAGACAGCCCCCTACAAGGTCCGGCACAGCGCCCAGGATGGCGGCATGGCCGTCTTCCAGCTCTTTTTTTGCCGCGATACCGAGCCCAACAGCCCGGCCGCCAGCGTCAACCAGGGGCTCCGGGCCCGCCTGGAAGCGGGGACGGCGGGCCTGCTGGCCTGCGACAGCTTCGACAGCGTCCTGCGCCTGGCCGGGCAGGCGGAATGGGCGGTCAGCCAGACCTACAGCCTCATCGTGGATGCCGTGAGCACGGTGCAGGCCATCATGCACGGCGATGTCTCCACTGTGGCGGATCTGCTGGGCGCGGCCACGGGCTATGACCTCATGCCGCTGGCCAGCGTGGGGCAGCATCTCTGGAGCGTGCTGCAGGACATCGGCGGGCAGTCCGGGCTCTCTGATGCGGCCGTGTCCGGACGCTGGGCCAGTGTGGCCCGCACTGACTTTTTGCAGACCGTGCCGGACAACGTGGGCTCCCAGCGTGCGGTGATCCAGAGCAACGGTCAGGCTGTGGAGAGCCTGGTGCGCCGTCTGGCCTTGGTGGAATCGGCCCGTGCCGCCACCACGGCCCAGCCCGCCAGCCGGAGCGAGGCACAACAGCTGCGCTACGATTTTCTTGATGCGATGGATGAAGTTTCGGCGCTGGAGCCGGTTATCCCGGACATGACGCAGGCCAGCAGCGTGAGCCGCACGGAGATCCAGCTGGCCGCCTCTCTGGCCAGCCTGCGTTCCGGTACTCTGGCCACACTGGCCGAGGCCGCCCGGCGGGCACCGGAGGTGGTGACCATCACCCCGGCCTGTGTGCTGCCTTCGCTGGCCCTCTGCTACCGCCAGAGCGGCGGCGTGGACCTGGAGGCGGATCTGGTGGCCCGTAACCGCCTCATCCATCCGGGCTTCGTGCCGGTAGAACCGCTGGAGGTGCTGCGTGGCTGACGACATCACCCTGCGCATCGATGGCGTGGACTGGACCTACTGGACCTCTGTGCAGGTCACCCGCCAGATGGATGCCATCGCCGGGACATTCTCCCTCGCGCTGGCCGACAAATGGATCGGCGGCGCCCAGGCGCTGCCCATCGCTGCGGGCATGGCCTGCCAGATCCTCATCGGCGGCGAGCAGGTCATCGATGGCTACATCGACCAGGTCCGCCCCTCATTCTCCGCCACGGCGCACGGCATCAGCGTCACCGGACGCGACAGGAGCGCCGATCTGGTGGACTGCGCTGCCATCCACAGCCCCGGGCAGTGGCTCAACTGCACCGTGCTCCAGCTGGCCCAGGCTCTGGCCAGCCCCTTCGGGGTGCACGTCACGGCCGAGGGCGACGTGGGCGCGCCCATTGCCAGCTTCAAGCTCGAGGAAGGCGAGACCGCCTTCGAGGCCCTGGACCGCGCCCTGCGCCAGCGGGAGCTCATGGCCTGCCCGGACGGCAAGGGCGGCATGGTGCTGCTCAAGGCCGGAGCGGGCACAGCCAGCGGCAGCCTGCGGCAGGGGGAGAACATCCTTTCGGCCGAGGGACAGTTCGACATGGCCGACCGCTTCAGCGACTACATCGTCAAGGGGCAGAAGCCCGGCACGGACAAGGGCTGGGGCAAGGATGCCTGCGCCGTGCGCGGCCAGTACCGCGACCAGGCCGTGCAGCGTTACCGGCCCATGCTGATCCGGGCCGAGCAGTCCGGGGACAGCAGCAACGCGCACCAGCGGGCCGCATGGGAATGCAGCGTGCGGGCCGCCCGGGCCGTGACCGTCACGGCCACGGTGCAGGGTTTCCGGCAGCAGGGCGTGGGGCGGGAGCAGTCCGGCCCCCTCTGGCAGCTCAACCAGATGGCCGATGTGGATCTTCCCTATCTGCGCATCAGCCAGCGCCTGCTGGTGGCCGGGGTGGAGTTCCGGCGTGACGCCACGTCAGGCAGTACTACCCGCCTCACCCTGCGCGACCCGGCCGCCTTCAAGCCCGAGCCAAAAAAAGAGGAAAAGGGCGGCTCCGGCAGCGGTGGCGGCGATGTCAAAATGGAGAAGGAAGTGGACCTGCAGACCCGCCTGGCTCAGGACGCCGCGGCACGACAAAAGGCCATCAAATGAGCGACCGTCAAACTATCCGTCTTCTGGAGCGATTGTCCCGCCGCATGCGCAACATCGTGGCGCGTGGCGTCATCTCGCTGGTACGTGATGCCCACAAATGGCAGTCCACCCAGCTGGAGCTGCTGGACGGCGAGGTCCTGGACGATGCCGAGCGTGCCCAGCAGTACGGTTTTTCCTCAGTCCCCCACGCCGGGGCCGAGGCTGTGGTGCTGTTCGTGGGCGCTGACCGCTCGCATCCCGTGGTGCTGGCCGTGGATGACCGGCGCTACCGCGTCCAGGCCCTCAAGAACGGCGAGGTGGTGATCTACACGGACGAAGGCGACCGCATCCACCTCAAGCGCGAGCGCACCATCGAGGTGACCACCAGGCATTTCGTGCTCAAGGCCGAGGATGACGTACGCATCGAGACCAAGAATTTCAGCATCCGGGCCGACCAGAGCGTGCAGGTAGAGACCGCCAGTACACGGTTTGCCACCGGGGCGCTGGCTTTTGGCGGCCAGGGCGGCGGCGCCGTCACGGCACAGCTCACCGGCGGCATCGTGGCTTCGCAGGATCTGCAAAGCAATGGCGGCGCCGTCTCCCTGAACCGGCATGTGCATTCGGGCGTACAGGCCGGGGGCGATACGACGGCCAGCCCCGTGGGAGGATAGCATGGATATCTGTCTGCATTTTGACCAGGAGCACGGCCTGTTCGATGCTCTGCTCTCCGGGCCTCTGGCCGACCTGCAGGGCGACGATGGCCTGATGACGGCGGTGATCATCTCTCTGTTTACGGACGCACGGGCACATGACGACGATCCCCTGCCCGATGAGCGTGTGGGCGTGTCCAGCGACCGGCGAGGCTGGTGGGGAGACTGCCTGCCCGATGCCCAGGGCGAGCAGACGCTGGAGAGCATCGGCTCCCGGCTCTGGCTGCTCTGGCGGGAGAAAGATCTGGACAGCGTAGTGGCCCGTGCCCGGCAGTATGCTGAAGAGGCACTGGCCTGGCTGACCAGGGAGGGGCATGTCAGCTCCCTGAGTGTCAGCGTGGAGCGTGTGCAGCCGGGGCACCTGGGTATCAGTGTGGCCGTGCAGCCCTCCGGCAGCGATGCCCCGGGCCGCGAGTGGCGTTTCACCTACGATTATCAGCAAGCCCAGCCGGTAAGCGTCCGGCTGGAGGCATAGGAGGCTGCCATGGCTTGGGACCGTCCGACCCTCACCAGTCTGCACGAGCGCATCGCCCGTGATTTTTCTGGCCGCCTGCTGGATGGCGCCATTTTGCTCCGCCGCTCCGTGCTGGCGGTGCTGGCAAAAGTCTGGGCCGGGGCCTGTCATACGCTGCACAGCGTGCTGGCCTGGATCTACCTACAGGTTTTTGTGGACACGGCCGAGGGCGAATACATGGAGCGCTGGGCCGGGGTCTGGAACCTCTCCCGTCTGCCTGCCGCCGCGGCCGCGGGCGACGTGGTCTTCGCCGGACAGGACGGCGCCGTGATCCCGGCCGGGACCCTGCTGCAGCATCAGGCCAGTGGGCTGCAGTATGCCCTGGAGGACAGGGCTGTCATCGCCGACGGCAGCGCCCTGGTGCGCGTGATCGCCGTGGAGACCGGCGCCGCCGGTAACCTGGACGCCGGGGAACAGCTGCAGCTGCTCTCTCCCATCGCCGGTGTGGAGAGCGTGGCCGTGGTGCAGACAGGGGGATTGACGGGCGGCGCGGATGCCGAGAGCGACGATGCCCTGCGTGCCCGGGTCCTGGAACGCCTGCGCCAGCCGCCCCGCGGCGGCAGCATGGCCGACTATGTACGCTGGGCCAGGGAGGTGCCGGGCGTGACCAGGGCCTGGTGCTATCCCATGCATATGGGCATCGGCACCGTGGGCGTCTGCTTTGTCTGTGACGCCCAGGAGGACCCTTTCCCCTCGGAAGAGATGGTGCAGCGCGTGCATGAGCACATCGAGCCGCTGCGCCCGGCCACGGTCAAAGAACTGGCCGTGTTAGCCCCCGAGCCGCTGGATGTGACCGTGCGCCTGCGCATCTCTCCGGACACGGAGGCTCTGCGCGACGCTGTCCGGGCCGAGATCGAGGACGTCTTTTCCCGCGAGGGCGCTCCGGACAGCGTGCTCTACCGCTCGCATATTGCCGAGGCTGTGTCCCTGACCCCCGGCGAGCAGGATCATGAACTGCTGGAGCCTGCCGAGGACGTGGTGGTGCCTGCGGCCTACCTGCCGCGGCTCACGCAGGTGGTCTTTGAAGGCGAGGTGGAGAGCCATGCCTGAGACTGATCTGCGCGCCCGCTCCGCTGCCGACTACCTGCGCATGCTCCAGCACCTGCTGCCGCAGGGCCAGGCCTGGACCCGTGCTCCGGGCGCCGTGCTGACCGCGGTGCTGCAGGCTTCGGCGGATGAGCTGGAGCGCCTGGATATGGCTATGCGCCTGCTGCTCATGGAGATCCTGCCCACAAGCGCCATCGCCGGGCTGGAGGACTGGGAGCGCGTCCTTGGCCTGCCTGATGCCTGCCTGCCCGCCGGGACCACCCTGCAGGAGCGCCGCAGCGCCGTGCTGGCAAAACTGCGCGACGAGGGACGTCAGGATCTGGCCTACTGGTACGGCGTGGCCGACTCGCTGGAGTACGACGTGACCATCGAGGAGCACTGGCCTTTCTGCTGCGGCATCCACCAGTGCGCTGACCCGTCCGGCCTGACACCGGAGGAGATCCAGGCCCATCCCGAGATCGGCTATCTGGCCGTGCCGGAGATCCGCTGGTGGTGGAACGTCATCGTCCACGGCGACCGGCTGCTCCGCTTCCGCTGCGGCGAGAGCCTGTGCGGTGAGCTGCTCATGGACTGGCGCGCCGCCGCCTCCCTGGAGTGCGTCATGCTGCGCGACAAACTGGCCCACACCCTGCTGACCTTTACCTACCAAGAAGGAGAATAGCATGAAATACAATCCCCCCGCCGGATCCCAGGACCCCGATGCCAAGTACGTCACCGGCCAGCCCGGCAAGGTCCGCGGCAGCGCCGTGCCTGCCGAGGCCGTGGAACATCCCCAGCGCGAGATCGTAGAGGTCATCAAAAAGGCCGGGCTCACTCCCAGCGCTGATGCCCTGAACCAGCTTTATGAGGCCATTCTCAAGATCATCGGCGTGCAGGTCCCTGTGGCCAGCAAAACCGAGACTGGTCTGGTGCAGATCGGTGATGGTCTGAATATCACGCCCGAAGGGCTGCTTTCCGTGCTGGTGGCGACGTCGAAGCAAAACGGCATCATGCGGCCCGACGGCACCACCTGCACTGTGGAAGATGGCGTGCTGAAGGTGCTGCAGCAGAGCAACGACTACATGGAAGCATGGCGCAAGTCGTGGATCGGCGTGCCCCGTTACTGGCGCAGTACGGAACTGCCCGACAACCATTGTTGGGCCAATGGCGACCTGATCTACTTCAACGACTGGCCGGAACTCAAGGAAATCTACGAGGCCGGAGGATTCGAGGGTATGCTCATGGGCTGGGATGCCGATGTGGAGACCCAGAAAGCCAACCTTGGCAAGTGGCGGCCCAATGCCTCCATCCCTACGGGATTATACACTCCTGCCCTAAGCGAGCAGTTTTTCCGAAATTGGGGGCCTGACCAATCAGAGCGCCCTTCGGGAAGCTGGCAAGGGGATGCCTTGCAGGGGCACTGGCATTCCATCACGGATAACGAGGGGCGTAAGTTTGCAGGCTATACAGATGGTGGGGATGGGCCTGGCTGGGGAGCGGGCTATGGGGATACTTATGTCCAAGCTCGTGCCATAATCTCTGCTGATGGATACGGCTCGCCCCGAGTTGCTATAGAAACCCGCCCCGTGAATATTTCCCAGCCGGTCTGCTTGTATCTAGGCAGGCCTGCCCAAGTATAACACTGCGGGCTGCCAGACGTGCTGGGGAACGTTCTGGGGACCGGTCGGGACAACCAGAGAGGCATCGAAAGATAAAGCCGCAGGCCCAGTACCGTGAGCATCATCTGAGCCGCCTGTTGATAGCAGCCTCGTAAAGGCCCCTGAAAAACGATCCTGGTCAGAGATAGACTTAAATTGTCCGGCGGTCCCTATGATATTTCGTATGGCATCTTGCTCCCATGCACCGGCCTCCGTATCCCCCGCGAAGCACCAATTTTCGGAAAAACTGTTGGTGCCCTCAAATAAACAATACCTTCAAGAGGATAGATATATGCCTTCCATTCCGATGATGTACACCTTTGATCCGCAGACCCGTGTCCATACCGGCAGCCGTCCTGCCCAGGAGGTGGGCGGCAAGCTGCTGACGCAAAGCGCCTATGCCACAGCCACGCCGCCGCCCGACGTCATCCCCGAGGGGAAGGTCGCTCGCTGGACGGGGACCCAATGGGAGCTGGTTGAAGACCACCGCCAGCATCTGGACAGCACGGGGACCAAGCAGGGCGGCACCCCCTACTGGCTGCCGTCCGAAGGTGACGACTGGCAAAGCCAGCCGCGTTATAGTGAGGACCTTGGCCCGCTCCCTGAAGGTGCGATCACGGTGCGCCCGGAAAAGCCGCTGTCCCGCCTCAAAGAAGAAAAAGCCCATGAAATCAAGGTCGCCTGTGATGCCGCCATCGTGGCCAGCCTGACAATGCCCGCCTCCAGCCCGTCATCGGCCGAGGTGTCTGTGGCCGCGGCTTCTCTGGCGGTAGTTGACCCTGACGGCCCGGATACGTTGCTTGCGTTGCATACGTCCCGCCGTGACGAACTGCTGGCCGTCGTGGAGGCCGCCGAGACCGTGGAGGCCGTGCAGGCCGTGGTCGTGGACTATGACGTATAGACAAGCGGGCCAGACCATCACCGCTCCGGACGCGGGCGGGCATGGCCTGGATATGAGCAACGGGCAGGACTGGCTGGTGGAGGATTGCCTCATTGACCTGTCCGCCTGCCCGCTGGATCAGCTGGATGAGGCTGTGGGTGTGGTATGGGGCAGCAGTGCCGTTTTTCGGCGCTGTGTCATCCGGGGCGCGGGCAAGCTGGTGCTGTGCGGCTCCGGGGATACGGATAAATTGAACGTTGAACGCGGCAAGACCGTCATTTTCGAGGACTGTATCCTCGAAGACTTCGGGCGGCGGGGACCGGAAGCGCAGTCCGGCATGCGGGTCATGCTGCGGGGCTGCCTGATCCGCAACTGGGGCGCCCCGGAGCGTTTCGACGTGCGGGCCTTCGCGGGATGGGCGCATCGCGGCGGCCGAATTGAGGCCGAGAGCTGCGTCTTTGACCAGCCCTGTTTTTGGCGCGGCTGGCACATCATGGTGCGGGACTGGCTGGCTCACATCGGCCAAAGCTGGAACGACGAAGGTCTGCGCGGCCTGCTGCGCCCGGCCAACTGGCTGCCCGGCGTCTGCCGGGGCCTGGTGGCCACAGCGGGCGGACAGGTCCGGGCCGCAAACTGTCATGCCACACGCTGGTGGATACGCCTTGAGGGGCACAGTGGCCCGCGTATGGGCCGGAAAGAGGCTTTCGCAGTGGTGGAGAGGCGGGAAAGGCTGCGGGCGGAGCTTACCGGCCGTTTTCCGGCGGCAGCATGCCCAGGGCGATGAAGGCCTGCCGGATAAGCGGCAGCATTTCCGGGGGACAGGGATGTTTGCGCGGGAGCGGCGAGAGGCGGGGCTTCTTGGGCAGGCCGAGCAATTCCTTGGCATGGGCGATATAGCACGTTTTGATGCCCGGCCCACGCCGGGCCTCGGGATGCTGCTTCGCATACAGGTCCTTGCACATGACCAGAATTTCCTCATAGGTCGCCATATTTTCCCCTTGGTGACCGGATGACAAGTGGCGGGGGCGCCGCAACGCCCCCACCGACGGGCCTGACAAGCCCGCCACGGCCCCACGGAGAGAAAGAGCAGCCCTCTCCCCGCAGAGTACCCGCCGATTGTTGTGCTCAAGACGAGCGCACAACAGCCTATCAGGACGGACACCGGGGCACAACCCATAACCGTTAGAGATGGAGACCATTACCGAGATCCGCTGCCGCCATTGCGGCAAACTGCTTGCCAGAGGCCGGGCCAACGATGCCCATATCGAGTTCAAATGCCCCCGCTGTGGGGCGTACACCATTCTGCGGGCCACGCGCCCCGATCATGCAGGCCGTGGAGCCTCTCCTGTGGAGGCACTGTGGCCGCAAAACGCAGACCATACCATCCGCCGATCCTGAGCGACTGGCTGCCGCCCCTGGCCGGGCCGCCCGGCTACATCATGGGGGAAACAGGGCCGCAGGGCTTCGGCACGGCCGACTTCTATGTGGCCCAGATCCCCTGTGCCACGGCCCGCGCCGTCATCATCGAGCACCATTACAGTCACCGCGTGGTCAATAACAGCTACCTGCACCTGGGCGTCTTCCGCGAAGGCGCGTTCGAGGGCGTCCTGCAATGGGGCTATGCCCTCAACCCGGCCAGAGCTGGCAAGGTCGTGGAAGGCACCGTGCAGGGCCAGTACATGGAACTGAACCGCATGTGGCTGTCGGACGATGCCCCGCGCAACAGCGAAAGCCGGGCCATCAGCTATGCTTTGAAGTACATCCGTCGCGCCTGCCCGTCCGTGGCCTGGGTACAATCCTATGCGGACGAACGCTGCCAGGGCCTGGGCGTGGTCTATCAGGCGTGCAGCTTTCTGTACCTGGGATTCCATGAAAGCCCGTTCTACGAGCTGGACGGCGAGGTCTACCACAAATTGCTGGTAACAGCCCACCTCAAGAGCGGTAAGCGTGGAGCATTCCTGCGGGCCAATTTAGACCGGGCAAAGCTGCACAAGCTGCGACAGTTCCGCTATGTCCGCTTCCTGAAAACGGACTGGATCAAGCGCCTGCGCATGCCGATACTTCCATACCCCAAACGACAACAGGACTAACGAAACAAGGCGGGAGAAATCCCGCCTTGATTTTCGTATTTCTGCTGCCAATACGCGCGCAAATTGCTGCCAATAGCGCCGCAAACTTATTGCATGTCATGACGCTCCGTTGCGGATACATGACTTGAAGCTCCCTGCAAAAGAGTATCCGAAAGCTGGCCTAAAACAAAAAAGCCCTCACGGAGTTTTCCGTAAGGGCTTTTTGCTTTTTCCTGGAGCTGGTGAAGGGACTTGAACCCATAACCTGCAGATTACAAATCAGCTGCTCTACCGATTGAGCCACACCAGCATCTCTCCTCTTTTAGATGAATCCTGACCGCTTGGCAAGGGCTTTCGCACAGGGGGCTTTTCACCGGCCGGCTCTCCTGCCCTCAGCATATGAAGGACAGCAGACGGCTCTCAAGCGGCTAGCACTCTGCCGCTGTCAGCACGGGGACGAGCCCTTCCCGGCCGCAAATAGCCAGCGTCAGATGCTCCCGGGCGCGCGTCATCCCCACATAGGCCAGACGCCGCTGGCGGGGCTTCTCCGGCTGGAGGCGATCCATGCCCAGCAGGAAGACATGGGAAAAATCCAGACCTTTGGCGCTATGGATGGTGGAAATGCAGACGCTGTCCGTGGTGATGTCAAAATAGCGCTTGCTGGTCGTATCCCGGGCCACCCAGCGGGCCATAACGCCCCGGGCCTCCACCGCTTCCAGCAGGCTTTCCGGCAGGCTGGACGCCAGCCCTTCCATGCGGGAATGGGCGTAGAGGATCGCTATCTCGCTCATGGGCATGCCCTCCCGTACCAGAGTGGCCACGGCATCCGCCACGTCGCGCACCAGCGCAGGCGCATCGGCGCTTTGCAGCCAGCAGGGCGCTTCCCCTTCCGCACCTGCCAGCTCCGGCACGGGCTCACCTTCCGGCAGCAGACGCAAAGCCATCCGGGCGATGGCCCGTGTGTTGCGGTACTGGCGTTGCAGGCGGCGCAGCCGCAGACCGGCGATGCCCATTTTTTCCCAGCCGCTGTCCTCCGGCTGGTACAGGCATTGCTGTTCATCCTGGGCCACGGTCAGCACCCCATGCGGCGGCAGCAGGGCCAGCAGGACGTGCGCCATCTCCGGGGAAAAATCCTGCCCCTCATCGACCAGGATGGCATCCCAGTGCCCTTTGAGCGGATGTTCCCCTTGCAGGCGCTCCTGTGCCTCCTGCACGATGATGTTGTAATACTCGCTCTCCTCGGCATGGGTCAGCGGTTCGCCCAGGATACGTTCGCAAACACTGTAAAACGGCACCACCTCCACCCCGTCCGGGCCAAGGCTGGCGCCCTTGCGGGCCAGCAAGCGGCGGATGTAGCCCACCAGCGACAGATTGAAGCAGGTCACCAGCACACGGCGGATCTTTTTGTCCACCCGCGGCAGGTTCCAGGCCTGATGCGCCAGGATGAGCGTCTTGCCGCTGCCGGACGGCCCGATGATGAGCTGTTTCCCGGCGCCCATGCCGCGTGCCAGATTTTCCTGGTCGCGGTCCAGCGCACGGATGGTCTCGTCCTGGGCCGCGGCATGCGTCCCGCCGCGTACGGGCAGTTCCAGCCGCACCACGGGGAAGATCCGGGCGCGCAGCCAGTCGATCTGGGAACCCGAGAGCTGGAAGGGGAACAGGGGCGGGAAATGCTCCGCGAGCCAGCACGCGAAACTGCGGCCCGAGGCATCCCGCCGCAGCGGGGACTCCTCGTGCAGTTCATCCCAGAAGATGATCCGCCCCTCCTCCATGACCTCGCCCAGACCGGCCGCCCGGAATTCCTCATGGCTGATGTGCGGCACCACGGCCCCGCCGGTGACGGGACAGGGCAGCAAAGGCTTGCCGTCCGCCATGCGGGGCGCGTGCTTGTTCAACAGGGTGAGCAGGCTGCCCACATATTCCCGCGCCTGGGCCAAAGGCTGCTTGCGCCTCTCCTCCCGGCCGTTGACCGACAGGAGCACGCTTTTGCCATCCACTTCCAGCAGCTGGTCGATGAGCCAGTCCTTGACCTCCAGCACCACCAGGCCGCAATCGGGCGACAGCAGGATGAAGTCCGGCTCGCGCTCTTCGATGTCCGGCGCGTACCAGCACAGGAATTTGCCGTCCGGCCGGGCCGTGCGTTGCAGAAAACTGTACGTTGCCTCTTCGCCGGTCGTCAGGAACGACGTCACATCAGCAGGAAACATGGTCGCCATGGCAGGGGCCCTCCCCCTACATGATATACATGACGAACCTTTTCCCGCAATCCTTGCAAGCGAGGATGATCCTGCCCTGCGCAGGACAGGTCCCGGATACGGGCAACAGACGGCGCAGCCACTCCGGCAGAAAAGACAGGCTTGCCCGGCTCAGCGTCGTGTGGCGGGAACCGCAGTGCGGACAGGGAAACACAGGCCTGTTCCTATCCATGAGGACCTCCTTTTTTGCCTGTTATCCCGCTTGTATGTTCCATAAAATGGAAAAGAAAGGGATGCATTCCATCGGGCAGCTCTGACGGCTGCCCTTCTTCCGTTGACATTAGTTCGCCCACGAACTAAAAACGCCCGAATTCCTGCACGGAGGCCCCATGCCTGCCACCTCACCTGATGACATCATCGACCTGCTTTCTCGTATCCGGGAACGGGCCAACCAGCATATCTGCGACGAACTTGCCCGGCGCGGCATCACCGATCTGCTGCCCGCCCACAGGGCCGTGCTCCATGCCCTGTTCGAGGAATCCCCCCAGCCCATGAGCACGCTGGCCCGGCGCATAGGCCGCAAAAAAAACACGGTCACGGGCCTGGTGGATACCCTGCAGGAGCGCGGCTACTGCCGGCGCCGTCCCTCGCCGCAGGACGCACGGGTGCAGCTCGTGTCCCTGAGCGACAGGGGCGAGGCCCTGCGCCATGTCCAGACGGACATCTCCACGGCACTGCACCGCAGGCTCTGGCAGGACGTCCCGCCCGCGGATCAGGCCGTCTGCATGGCTGTGCTGGACAGCCTCCTGCGCAATCTGGCCCGCTGATCCTCTGTCCCCAACGCCCCGCCACTTTCAGCCATTCGCGGAATCCCATGCTCAAGACCGCTTCCCTTATCGGGCTCGTCCTCTATTTTGTCATCCTGTTGCTGGTCGTCCTCAAGGAAAAAAAGAACAGCGACGTGGAAGACTATTTCTTTGCCGGGCGCAGCCTGCCGTTCTGGGCCCTGTCCATCACCTTCATCGCCTCATGGTGGGGCGGGGGCTCGGCCCTGTCCACGGCGGATCTGGCCTTTGCCGACGGCATGGGGGCCTTCTGGTACTACGGCGTGCCCGTGCTGGTGGCCACCCTGCTCATGGGCCTGGGGGCACGGGCCATCCGCAGCGTGGGCTATCTGACCCAGGGGGCCATGATGGAGGCCCGCTATTCCCGTCCCGTGGCGCGGCTGCTGGCGCTGATGATCCTGTTTTTCATGCTGTTCTCCGCTGCCTCGCAGATGGTGGCCGTAGGGGACTTTTTCGGGACCTTCCTCGGCATGGGCTATGAGGGCGGCGTGCTGGCCGGGACGCTCATCGTGCTGGTCTATTCCATGTTCGGGGGCTTTCGCGGCGTGGTGCTCACGGACATCATCCAGTTCGTGCTGCTGCTCCTGTCCGCCCTGGCCGTCTTCGTGGTGGCCATGCAGGAATGCGGCGGCCTGGGCCCCATCGCCGAGGCGGCGGCCCGCAGCGGCAGGCCGGAATTCATGAGCCTGACCGCAGGCGCCCTCAAATACCTGATGTACGTCATCACCTTCGGCTGCTCGTGGATGATCCAGGCCAATGTCTGGCAACGCATCTCGGCCACACGCGACACGCGGGACGCCCGGCGCATGACGGTCATGAGCTTTTTCGTCTACATCCCGCTGTACCTGATCGTGGTCCTTACCGGCATGGCGGGCATCGTCCTGTTCGACACCCTGCCCAAGGGCGGCGTGGTCACCGCCCTGGTGGAAAGCTCCATGTCGCCCCTGCTGGCGGCGGTGGTCTTCGTGGGCATCTCGGCGGCCATCATGTCCACCATGGACTCCCTCATCAACACCGGCGCCATGACCCTGGTCATGGACCTGCTCCCCGGCAGCTACGACGAAAAGACCCGCTTGCGCCTGTCCCGGCTGGCCACGCTGGTCATCGTGGCCGTGGGCATCCTCATCTCCCTGCGCATCCGTTCCATCTTCGAGATCACCTGAATAGCCTCGGACATCATCACCACCGGCGTGTTCGTACCGCTTGTCCTGGCCTTTTTCTGGCGGCGCGGCACCAGCAGGGGCGCCCTGTGCTCCATGCTCTGCGGCCTGGCCTATTGCCTATACAATCTGGCCATCTTCCTGGGGATGCCCTTGCCCGCCTTCTGGGAGCAGCAGTCGGCTCTGCAGGTGATCCTGGGCGTCTGCCTCTCCCTGCTGGTCTTTACCGTGACCAGCCTGCTGGATAAGCCGGAATACCACAAGGCCGACGCCTTTCTGGCCCGGACCCGGCAACAGGCCTGCTGACGGCATGCCGCCCCGTGCCGTGACGCGCCTGCCGGGGACGCAGTCCGCAGCGGGGCCACCGCGACATGTCCGGCAACCCGCCGGCAGCGGCACATGGAAGCAGACCGGAAGGATGCCCTGCAAAGCCGCATCCTTTGGCGGACGATGCCCTGCCGAAAAAAACGCCGACACAGGGCGTACGGCCATGCCACGCCCTGACGCTTTGCTCATGCCTGACGCAGCAGACTGGCTCCGTCAGACTTGCGGAGCCCCCTTGGCAAGACCCCGCTTTGCTGGCACAATCTCCGACAGGCCGTTTTTCGTCTGCTATTCAGGATACTTTTACCTGACCCGCTCCCGGGCAGGAGGGCATTATGAAGACAGAATCGTCCGCCCCTTCCGAAGACAGCCTCCGCAACAAGCGCCGTTCCTTCCTGGCCGGTCTGGTCGCCACGGGCCTGCTCTATGCCACGCCGGTCCTGCTCTGCGTCAATGAAGCCGAGGCCCACTCCCGGCCCTCGCACCGGCGGCGTAGCCGCTATACCCGCGGCAGCCATTATTCCCGGCGCAGCCGCTACTCCAGGCGCAGCCGCCGCAGCCGTCCCTCGCGCCGTCATTCCCGCCCCTCCCGCAACTATGATTACCGTGACCGTTATGACGACCGTTACGACGGTCGCTACGACGGCCGCTATAATGAAGGCTGGCACCGTGAGGCCGGGGATCGCCTGCGCGACACGTTTAATGACGCCCTGGGGGGCTTCCGGCCGGATCGCTACTAGGCATGGCGCACCAGGACGTCTTTTTTGCCGGTGTACCGGGAGCCGTGCGACTGCATGACTGCCAAGACCTGCTACCCGCACTGGATGCTTTTTTCCGGCTCTGGCCGCACGCCCCGCAACCAGCAGGGCTCCCGACCATCTCCGGGACGCTGCCATCCGGCCTGCACGAAACTGCGCCCCTGCTGGCCATCACTCCACAGGGGCGCGGCTATCGTCTGCGCTCTCCCTGGCTGCCCGCTCCCCGCTACGAGCCCTCCCGGGCCTGTCTGCTGTGCAGCCTGGCCATCGAGCTGGTGGCCGCCTGCTGTCATGCCTGCCCCCGCCTGATTTCCCTCCATGCCGCAGCCGTGTGCCTGCACGGGCGCACCCTGATCTTCTGCGGCGACAACCGCGCCGGGAAAAGCACGCTGGTCACCCGTCTCATGGCCGATGCAGCCCGGGGGCTCGGTGACGACCTGTTGGGTCTCCATCAGGGAAAAATCTTTTCCTTCGGCGTAGCTCCCCGCCTGCGCCTGCCCCTGCCCTCTTCCCCAGTTCTGAAACGCTTCATGAACGAACGTCCGGGCATACGTGATCGCCATTATGGCTACCTGACCCCCTCCCCGGATAATCTGGCGCCCTGGGGCGAACGCCACGGCCCGGATTCCGTGATCCTGCTGGAACGCACACCCGGCAGCCGGGCTGTTCTTCTGCCCGCCCCTGCCGCCACCGGCATGGACAACGTGCTGGCCCGTTTCCTGATCCCCGACGGCGGTGCACCGGAGGTCCTCAGGCTGGGCTCGCAACTGCTGGATACCCTGCCCTGCCGTATCCTCCGCTATGATGACCTGGATGAAGCCGCAGAGCTCCTCGCACAGCAGGCGTCCTTGCTGCCCCCGGCTGCGCTCCTGCCTGCGGATTTTCCTCCTGTGACGGATTCTTCTGCCTCTTGTGCTCGTCCCTCAGCCGGCCGGCCTCCCGCAGCCGAGCCCGTCGGCGACGCGGGGGACAGCAGGACACTGTGGCAGCAGCGCCCGGGCCTGAGTTGCCGGCAGGCAGGACAAAGCATCTTCCTCACGGACAGCCACGGTAACCACATCTTTCGTCTCGATGGCACCGGAGCCGTGGTCTGGCAGCTGCTTTCCGCTCCCCTTTCACGTGACGAGGCTCTTTCCCTGCTGGCCGAGACCTTCCCTGACGTCCCCAAAACACGCATCCGGCACGAGCTGAAACAACTTTTTCAGGCCCTTTTTAAAGCCCGTTTGATCGAAAAAGCCCATAAAAGCCCCTGAAGCAAGGAAAACGGGCTTTTTAGGCGTACCAATAATATATTGTTTTTATTTACTTTTTATTTTTTGACGAAAAAAAATCGAAAAAATGCAAAAAAGTGCTTGCCAAAGGGGCCGGTTTTCCGTAAACACATCCTTGCTGCTGACGAATGCCTCACGAAAGCGAAAGCCGAACGGGGCAGCAGGGCACCGGAAGCAAAGCCGGACAAGCCCACGCCAGACTGAAAATCTTGCAAGCCAACATCGCTTGCAACTCAGAGTG
>ENA-ORVG01002523-ORVG01002523.1-human-gut-metagenome-genome-assembly--contig:-NODE-2523-length-17096-cov-3.935802_pt1 | contig 17096 bp, 12 predicted proteins | sample MGYA00242091_ERZ509233 | MGnify/ENA primary metagenome ERZ509233 (study PRJEB26280, sample SAMEA2338840) | human gut metagenome | biome: human gut; feature: human-associated habitat; material: faeces... | reverse complement strand
CCGGCAGTATTATTGCGGATGTGTTTTTTCAAAGCGTGAGCAGGAAGAAAAAATGAAACAAAAGAGAGAAAACAACGGAAAAACAGAGGAGGACAGCCGCACCGTCCTGCGCGGAGAACTGGCTCTTTTGATCGTGGTGCTGATCAACAGCCTAGGAGTCGTACTGATGCTCCAGTCGGGTTCCGGAATCTCAGCGATTTCCAGCGTGCCCTATGCGTTTTCTCTGGTACTGCCGAAATTGTCTCTGGGAACCTGGACCTATATTTTCCAGGGACTGCTGGTATTATCCCTGATGATCATGCGAAAGAAATTCGTTGCACCGTATCTTTTTAGTTTCTTAGTGGGATTTGCATTCAGTGAGATGCTGGATATACATGAAATGTGGATTAACGCCTTGCCGACAGCTTTGGAATACAGAGTAGTTTATTTTGTAATCAGTTATCTTCTGATATGTTTGGGAATCGCACTTTCCAACCGCTGTGGTCTGCCAATTATTCCGACAGATCTTTTCCCGAGAGAACTGACAGATATCACAAAGATAAAATATTCCAGGATCAAGATTGGATTTGATGTCACCTGTCTGGCAATAACAGCACTGATGACCTGTATCATCCTCGGACATTTGGACGGACTCGGAATCGGTACGATTCTTGCTGCATTTACGATGGGAAAAGTGATTGGAATGATCGGAGACCAGATGGATCGTCATGTAAGATTTGAGTCATTTATGACAAAGAGAGCAGCATAAAAGGAATAATAAAAAGAGTGTAAATCTTGTGGTATCAGGATTTACACTCTTTTTTAATGTTCTTGCATATCAACTGCGCAGTTTGGAAATTATAAAGCATACGATACCGAAAATGACCATGACCGGGATCAGAACGCTTAGTATTGTGCATAAGAGGAAGATCACGACCACAGCAATCAGGATAACGGCAAGCTTGCCATACCAGGTACTAAGATCGATGTGAAAACTACGGCTCTTTACTTTTTTACTTCCGGAGCTGCCGTTGTCATATTCATAAGAATTGTCTGTGTATGGTTCAGAATAGCTTCCTGTAGTCTGTGGATTACCGGAAGCGGTTGAATCAGTATCTAAAAGAGTACGTGCGATCAGCCTTGGATCACCAAGTTCATTTAAGACTTCTGTTTCCGTACGGCCCTGAGTCACTGCATCTTCAATATAATTGCGATAATATTGTACATGGGCGGCAACATTTCCCTCCGGCATCTGCCCGGAAAGCTGTTCATATAAAATGTCAAGAAATTCTTTTTTGTTCATAACAAATCTCCATAAAAGCAAATTCATTGCCTCTGACAGAGGCTTAATTATCAGAATGGCAACATTTTACCACACATAATGAGGAAGGAATAGAGATTGAAATATTAAATTTTCATAAAGGGATGTAAAGTGTTTCTGGAATAAAATGCTGGTATTTTATTTTATACATAGGAACAAAAACTTGTCTAAAAAAAATGAAACTGGTATAGTATACATTAGAACTTTTGCACAAATACGCGACAGGACAAATGGGGTGGAGAGATGTTAAAGATTTTTCTGGCAGAAGATGAGGTTGTAGTCCGTGAGACGATCAAACGAATGATCCCGTGGGAGGAACTTGGCTTTGAGCTGGTAGGAGAAGCGGCAGATGGTGAGATGGCATTGCCGTTGTTGATCAGACAGCAGCCGGACCTTTTGATCACGGATATCAAGATGCCATTTATGGATGGTCTAACGCTGGCACGTCTGGCCAAAAAGGAAATACCGGGGCTGAAGGTTGTGATTTTAAGTGGATATGATGATTTTAATTATGCAAAACAGGCGATTGGAATTGGTGTGGAGGATTATCTCCTGAAACCGATCACAAAGAATGCTTTGATTGAACGGCTTTCAGAAATCCGCAGCCGCTATGAACATGAAAAAACACAGAAAGAATATTACGAAAAATTCCAGAGAGAGATGCAGGCTTATGAGAAGAACAGCAGCCGCGATTTTTTTGAGGCATTGGTCGGCGGTTCCATGGACATGATGGAGGTCTATAAAAGAGCAGAAAAGCTTGGTCTGGATATTGTTGCAGAGGCTTACAATGTTCTGATCTTTACGATGAACTGTGATGAGGATTTTTCCGGACAGAGAGATGAATATTCTTCGTGGGAAGCAGAGTCACTGGAACTTCTGGAAAACTTTTTTGCCGGTCATTCATCGGCCATGCTGTTTCGAAGTAATATTTTCTCCTATGGTGTACTTCTTAAGGGACAGAGAGAAGCTATTGAAGAAAATACAAGAGCGTGTGTGGATGAGATCCGTAAGATTCTGAGCAGGCAGGATGGAAGAAGGGAATGGTTCCTTGCAGTTGGTCAGTCTGTGGAGCGTCTGAGTCAGATACAAAAGAGCTATCATACGGCATCAAGAGCCTTTTCGCAGAGATATCTGTATGATGAAAATATTCTTTACTATGATGAGATGGAAACTATGGAGCATCCTGGTGGACAGGCGGAGACTGAAGATAATGCCTATCTGCAGAAAGTGGATGTGAATGCCCTGAATCCGGCAATCCTTCAGAAATTTTTGAGCAATGGTCTTCAGGAAGAGACAGAAAACTTTGTAAAAGACTATTTTTATGCAATCGGTCAGGAGCCGATGGAATCACTGGTATTTCGAAATTATGTTATTCTGAATGTTCGGTTTTCTGTTATTTCATTCATTAAAGGGCTGGGATGTGATACGAATGAAATGGAATCTGCAGATACAGAAGAAGTACTTGCAGAGAGTGGAAAGAATATGGAAAGTGCAATTGCTTATGCGAAAAAAATGATCTCACAGGCAATCGAGATCCGTGACCAGAATTCCGGAAACAAAAACCGCAGTATTTTAAAAACCGCGGTGGACTTTATTGACAGCCATTATATGGATGAAGAGATTTCACTAAATACGGTTGCCAATGTTGCAAATGTCAGCTCTAATCATTTCAGCGCTCTGTTCAGCCAGAATATGGGACAGACTTTTATTGAGTATCTGACCACACTGCGTATGAATAAAGCAAAAGAGCTTCTGCGTTGCACGGGTATGCGTTCCAGTGAGATCGCAGGAGAAATCGGATATAAAGATGCACATTATTTCAGCTATCTTTTTAAGAAAACACAGGGTATGACTCCGAGTGATTACCGTAAGGCACGGGAGGAAAAAGCATGAGAGGAGTACCTCAGAAAAGAAAAAAGCAGATGGGACTTGAGAAACGTATGAACAGACTTCTGTTCAGTACGATGATTCCGATGGCCTGCCTGCTGGTTATTTTGCTTCTGATCTTCTGGCAGTATGCCGGACAGTATAACAAGCTATCAGAGAATCTGGCGGTCAGCAGTAAATTCAATCTGAGCTTTAAGGATGAGCTGGATCTGGAAATGTATTATCTGGCAATCGGATCAAAAGAAGCCAGTGAACTGGATGACGTTGTGGGACAGGTAGAGGATGCACAGGAGATTATGGAAAAACTGCGCAAAAATACATACCATGCCAGTGGCGTCAAATGTCTGAACAGTCTGGATGCTTATCTGGATAATCTGAAGAAACGAATGGTCCAGCTGATGGAGATCAAAGAGTATGATAGGCGAATGGAATTTATGGACAGCAACATTCGTATTATTACAGGTCTGATCATGCAGGAGATGCAGAACTATATTTATAATGAGTCCATGTATCTGGTACAGGTGGAAACAAGTCTGACGCATAGAGTCAAAATCCTGATATCAGGAATGGCAGTGTTACTGCTTGCAACGCTTGGGATCCTGATGCGCAGATCGTTCCGCCTGACAGGAGGAATCATCCGTCCGGTGACGGAGATGCTGGATAAGGTAAAGAAAGTCGGTCGGGGAATTTTTGATGTTCTTCCGGTAAGTGCAGAGATTGTGGAGATTGAGGAACTGGACCAGGGAATCAATAAGATGGCACACAGGATCAGTGGACTTCTGGAAAATGTCCGGCAGGAAAAGGAGATGCAGCATCTGACAGAACTGCAGCTGATCCAGGCACAGGTCAATCCGCATTTTTTATATAATACCCTGGATACGATCGTATGGCTGATCGAAGGTGGTATGACGGATGATGCAGTGGAGATGATCTCCAGTCTTTCTATTTTCTTCCGTACATCGCTTTCTAAAGGAAATGACATCATTCCTCTTTCAGAAGAGAAACGACACACTTTGAGCTATCTGGAGATTCAGCAGTTCCGCTATCGCGATATTCTGGAGTTTGAGTTATCCATACCAAAAGAACTTGATGGAATACAGGTACCGAAGCTTTCCATTCAGCCGCTGGCAGAGAACGCGCTTTATCATGGTATCAAAAACCGTCGTGGAAAAGGTAAGATCACGATAACCGGCAGGGAAGAAGCGGATGCGATCGTTCTTACAGTCAGTGATAATGGACAGGGAATGACACCGGAGCGTCTTCATGAGGTACAGGAGTCAATACGTACAGGAGAGAGAGCCGGATTCGGGCTTGCGGCAGTTGCGGAACGTATTGCTTTGTACTACGGACCGGGCTACGGAATGACGATTTCTTCTAAAGAAGGAGAAGGTACAACGGTGGAATTACGGCTTGGGAAAAATATTCAACCGAAATCGTAAAAAATCCAACTTGTTAAAAATGAGACAGAAAGATAGATAAAAGACTAAACTTTTTTCCGAAAATAATCCATGGAGTTTTCGTAACAAATTGCTATAATAAAATCATATTAAAAAACACGAAACAAATGTAAAGGGAGGATTACAAAATGAAGAAAAAAATGGTGACAGCGCTCTTGGCAGTATCTATGTTGGCAGGACTTTCCGCAGTGAATGTTATGGCAGCGGACGACGACACAATTACAGTTGGTTTCTCACAGGTAGGTGCAGAATCTGACTGGCGTACTGCAAACACAGAATCCATGAAATCTACTTTCTCAGAGGATAACGGATATGAACTGATCTTTGACGATGCTCAGCAGAAACAGGAAAATCAGCTGACAGCAATCCGTAACTTCATCCAGCAGGAAGTTGACTATATCGTACTCGCACCTGTAACTGAGACAGGTTGGGATACAGTACTTCAGGAAGCAAAAGATGCAGGAATCCCGGTTATTATCGTTGACCGTATGGTAGATGTATCTGACGACAGCCTCTACACTGCATGGGTAGGATCCAACTTCAAACTTGAAGGTCAGAAAGCTATGGCATGGCTGGATGCATATCTCGAAGCAAAAGGCCGTGGCGATGAAGAAATCAACCTTGTTGATATTCAGGGAACCATCGGAGCATCTGCTCAGATCGGACGTACAGAAGGATTTGATGAAGCTGTAGAAGCTCATGACAACTGGACAACACTTGCTCAGCAGTCCGGTGAATTTACACAGGCTAAAGGACAGGAAGTTATGGAATCTATCCTGAAACAGAGCGGTGATGATATCGACGTTGTATACTGCGAGAATGATAACGAAGCATTTGGTGCAATCGATGCGATCAAAGCAGCAGGATATGAAGTTGGCGGCGAAGAAGGCCAGATTCTTGTAATGTCCTTCGATACAACAAACGCAGGTCTTACACAGACACTTTCCGGCGAAATTACATGTGATACAGAGTGTAACCCACTTCACGGACCACGTGTAGAAGAGATCATCCAGAAACTGGAAGCCGGCGAAGATGTTGATAAACAGGCATTTGTTGATGAAGTTGCATTTGCATCTGATGATACAGTAACTAAAGTAACAATTGATGGAACAGATTATGATATCACTCCAATTACTCAGGAAATCATCGACGGACGTGCATACTAATCTTTGAGACATAAAACTGCAAACTGAAAGAGATTTATAAGTAATGAGCCCGGGGCGTGGAACAGGATCCAGATGGTATGGATTTTATGGGCCACGCCCCTTTTGCGCTCAAAAAAGGGAAAATAAAGGAAAAAATGGAATAAAACAGGGAATGGAGGAAAGAAAATGGAACAAAACGTTGTTTTGGAAATGTGTGATATAAGTAAAAATTTCACCGGTGTCCGTGCCCTTTCCCATGTGGATTTTACACTTCGCAAAGGTGAGATCCATGCACTGATGGGAGAAAACGGAGCCGGAAAATCAACACTGATCAAAGTTCTGACCGGTGTACATGAATTCGAAAGCGGTTCCATTCATATGAATGGTGAAAATAAAGATATTATCAATCATTCTCCGCAGGAGGCACAGGCAAATGGAATCAGCACGGTTTACCAGGAAGTAAACCTCTGTCCGAACCTGACTGTTGCGGAAAACCTGTTTATTGGTCGTGAGCCGCGAAACAAGGTTGGAATGATCAACTGGAAAGAAATGAATGCACGTTCTGCAAAGCTTCTGGAAAGCCTGAACATTAATGTTCCGCCGACACAGATGCTGGATGAATGTTCTGTAGCGATCCAGCAGATGATCGCGATCGCACGTGCTGTGGATATGAAATGTAAGGTTCTGATCCTGGATGAGCCGACTTCCTCTCTGGATGATGAAGAAGTTGAGAAACTGTTTGTTCTGATGCGCAGACTTCGTGAGGAAGGTGTTGGAATCATCTTCGTAACACATTTCCTGGAGCAGGTATATGCAGTGTGTGACCGGATCACGGTTCTTCGAAATGGTGAGCTGGTTGGAGAATATGAGACCAAAGATCTTCCAAGAGTTATGCTGGTTGCCAAGATGATGGGGAAAGATTTTGATGATCTTGCAGACATCAAAGGCGATCGTAAAGATAAAAAAGTATTCTCCGAAACTCCGGTCATTGAGGCTGAGGGTATTGGACATAAGGGAACGATCCGGCCATTTGATCTTAAGATCAATAAAGGAGAGGTTATCGGTCTTACCGGTCTTCTGGGATCCGGACGTTCTGAACTGGTACGTTCCATTTACGGAGCTGACAAAGCTGACAGTGGTACATTGAAGGTAAATGGAAAAGAAGTAAAGATCAACAGTCCACTGGATGCCATGAAGCTTGGTATGGCATATCTTCCGGAAGATCGTAAGGCAGAAGGTATCATTGCTGATCTTTCCGTAAGAGAAAACATTATCATTGCAATGCAGGCAAAGAAAGGCATGTTCCATCCGATGAGCCGTAAAGAGATGGAAGAGGCGGCAGATAAATATATTGATATGCTGCAGATCAAGACTGCAAGCCGTGAAACTCCGATTAAAAGTCTTTCCGGTGGTAACCAGCAGAAGGTTATCCTTGGCCGCTGGCTTCTGACAAATCCGGAATATCTGATTTTGGATGAGCCGACCAGAGGTATCGATATCGGTACCAAGACGGAGATCCAGAAGATCGTTCTTGATCTTGCAGATCAGGGAATGGCAGTAACCTTTATTTCTTCAGAGGTTGAAGAGATGCTTCGTACCTGCTCCAGAATGGCAGTCCTTCGTGACGGAGAAAAGGTAGGAGAACTGGAAGAGAGCGAGCTTTCACAGAGCAATATTATGAAAGCGATTGCAGGAGGTGACGATAAGAATGAATAAAAGTAAATTAAAAAAGATCACGAGTGCACGACTCTTTCTTCCTATCGTGTGTCTGATCGCGGTCCTTCTGATCAATGTGATCAAGACTCCGGACTTCTTTAATATTACGATTCGAAATGGTGTCCTTTATGGATATGTTATTGATGTTATCAACCGTGCATCTGAACTGGTAATCCTTGCAGTTGGTATGACACTTGTTACAGCAGCATCCGGTGGACAGGATATCAGTGTTGGTGCAGTTATGGCGGTTGCAGCAGCTGTATGCTGTCAGATCTTATCTGGTGGTGCATCTTCCGTAACTGAATATCAGAGTTCTCTGATCATTGCAGTTATTGCAGCACTTCTTGCAGCAGCACTCTGCGGAGCATTTAACGGATTTCTGGTAGCGAAGCTGAATATCCAGCCGATGGTAGCAACGTTGATCCTTTATACTGCAGGACGAGGTATCGCACAGCTTGTTACAAATGGACAGATCACTTACATCCGTGTTCCATCTTTCCAGATGGCAGGTGGATATATCGGTAAATCTCCGGTTCCGACGCCTGTTCTTTTCGCAATCGTAACCGTAGTTATCGTAGCTTTGATTTTGAAAAAGACAGCTCTTGGACTTTATATTGAGAGTGTTGGTATCAATGGTAAAGCAGCACGACTGGTAGGTCTGAACTCTACCATGATTAAGTTCCTGACTTACGTGATCTGCGGTGTTCTTGCAGGAATCGCCGGACTGGTAGCATCCAGCCGTATCTATTCCGCAGATGCGAACAACATTGGTCTGAACCTTGAGATGGATGCCATCCTGGCAGTTGCACTTGGCGGTAACTTCCTTGGCGGTGGTAAATTCAGCCTGATCGGTTCTGTAATCGGAGCTTATACAATCCAGGCACTGACAACAACTCTGTATGCGATGAATGTAAAAGCCGATCAGCTTCCTGTTTATAAGGCAATCGTTGTTATCATCATTGTAACCTTACAGAGTGATGTATTTAAGAAATTCGTTGCAAATCACAGAAGCAAAAAAGTTTCCGTTGCAGCAGAGGGAGGTCAGAAATAATGAAACAGAAAAAGAAAATGACAAGTACCGGATTTCTGCTGTTGATCACGATCGTTCTGTTCTTCGTTATGTATGCAGCAGGTATGGTGATCTTTGCAGATAAAGGTTTTGCCAAACCGCAGATGTTTCTGAATCTTTTTGTATCAAATGCAGGTCTTCTCGTTATTTCCTGTGGTCTGACGATCGTTATGATCACCGGTGGTATTGATATCTCCGTTGGTTCTGTAACAGCACTTGTCTGCATGGTAATGGCAGACCTTATGGAAAACAAAGGCGTGAGTGCATATGTGGCAGTTCTTGCAGCACTTCTGATCGGCCTTGCTTTTGGTATCGTACAGGGATTCCTGGTAACTTACATGGGAATCCAGCCATTTATCGTAACACTTGCCGGCATGTTCTTCGGACGTGGTATGACAGCAATCATCAGTACAGACATGATCTCCATCAAAAACGAAGTATTCCTGAAATGGGCAAACTACCGTTTCTACATGCCATTTGGTTCTACAAACAAAAAAGGTAAATTTATCCCGGCATACATTCCGCCGACAGTAGTGATCGCAATTATCGTAGTTCTCATTATTGCAGTGCTTCTGAAATATTTCAAATTCGGCCGTAAACTGTATGCGATCGGTGGAAACAGACAGAGCGCCCTGATGATGGGTCTTGATGTCAAAAAGACAATGTTCCGTGCCTATGTACTGGATGGCTTTCTTGCAGGACTTGGCGGATTCCTTTTCTGCCTCAACAGCTGCGCCGGTTTCGTAGAGCAGGCAAAAGGTCTTGAGATGGATGCAATTTCTTCAGCCGTTATCGGTGGAACACTTCTTTCCGGTGGTGTTGGTACCCCGATCGGTTCCTTGTTTGGTGTGCTGATCAAAGGAACGATTTCCAGTCTGATCACAGCACAGGGTACTTTATCAAGCTGGTGGGTACGAATCGTACTTTCCGCACTGCTTTGCTTCTTCATCGTGATCCAGTCTGTACTGGCATCTGCAAAGAAGAAAAAATGATCAAAGAAAAATATATGGAGGTTTTTTGTTATGGTTACAGGTAGAAATTATAAGTTCTGGTTTTGCACAGGCTCACAGGATCTTTATGGAGATGAATGCTTAAGAAAAGTTGCAGAACACTCAAGAATTATTGTTGAGGAACTGAACAAATCAGGCGTTCTTCCTTTTGAACTGGTGTGGAAACCAACATTGATCACAAATGAGCTGATCCGTAAGACTTTTAATGAGGCTAATGCAGACGATGAATGTGCAGGTGTGATCACTTGGATGCATACATTTTCTCCTGCAAAATCCTGGATCCTTGGACTGAAGGAATACAGAAAACCATTGTGCCATCTGCATACACAGTTTAACCAGGAAATACCATATGACACAATTGATATGGATTTCATGAATGAAAACCAGTCTGCTCATGGTGGAAGAGAGTATGGTCATATCGTTACCCGCATGGGAATCGAGAGAAAAGTTATCGTCGGACACTGGGCTGATAAGAAGGTTCAGGAGAGACTGGCATCTTGGATGCGTACCGCAGTCGGCATCATGGAAAGCAGCCATATCCGTGTCTGCCGTGTTGCGGATAACATGAGAAATGTAGCTGTTACCGAGGGCGATAAAGTAGAGGCACAGATCAAATTCGGATGGGAAGTGGATGCTTATCCGGTCAATGAAGTATGCGATTATGTGAAGGATGTTTCAAAAGGAGATATTGATGTTTTAGTCGAAGAATATTATAATAAATATGACATTCTTTTTGAGGGCAGAGACCCGGAAGAATTCAAACGTCATGTAGCAGTACAGGCAGCAATTGAAATCGGATTTGAGAGATTCCTGGAGGAGAAAAACTACCAGGCAGTTGTTACTCATTTCGGTGATCTTGGTGGTTTACAGCAGCTTCCGGGACTGGCAATGCAGCGTCTGATGGAGAAGGGATATGGTTTCGGCGCTGAGGGTGACTGGAAGACAGCAGCAATGGTCCGTCTGATGAAGATTATGACTGCAGGGGTGAAGGATGCGAAGGGAACTTCTTTCATGGAGGATTATACATACAATCTTGTTCCGGGTAAGGAAGGCATTCTTCAGTCACATATGTTGGAAGTATGCCCGACGATCGCTGACGGTAAGATTGGCATCAAAGTATGCCCGCTTTCCATGGGTGACAGAGAGGATCCGGCAAGACTTGTATTTACATCCAAGACTGGTCCGGCAGTAGCTACTTCTCTGGTAGATCTGGGAGATCGTTTCCGTCTGATCATTAATGATGTTGATTGCAAGAAGGTTGAAAAACCGATGCCGAAACTTCCGGTAGGAAGCGCGTTCTGGACTCCGCAGCCGGATCTGGCAACAGGAGCAGAGGCATGGATCCTTGCAGGTGGTGCTCATCATACTGCATTTTCCTATGATCTGACTGCTGAACAGATGGGTGACTGGGCAGCAGCAATGGGAATCGAAGCTGTCTACATTGACAAAGATACAACCATCCGCAACTTTAAGAATGAACTGAGATGGAATGAGGTCGCGTTCAGAAAATAAAAGGCGGATGTGGCAAACACAGAAGTCGGGAGGATTTACAATGAGTGTAAACGAAGCAAAGACAGCTATTTTAAACAACAAAACAGCACTTGGAATAGAGTTTGGATCTACCAGAATCAAAGCAGTTCTGGTAGATGACAAATATGATCCGATCGCATCCGGAAGTTATGAGTGGGAAAACCGTTACGAAAACGGTGTGTGGACTTACTCTCTGGATGACATTCATAAGGGATTACAGGGAAGTTACAGCGACCTGGTGAAGGACGTACAGGAGAAATACGGTGTGGAGCTTACCAGTGTCGGTGCGCTTGGAATCAGTGCCATGATGCATGGTTACATGCCATTTGATAAAGATGGAAAACTTCTGGTTCCGTTCCGTACCTGGAGAAATAATATTACAGGTGAAGCATCTGAGAAACTGATGGAACTTTTCCAGTATAACATTCCACAGAGATGGAGCATCGCACATCTGTATCAGGCAATCCTGAACGGAGAAGAGCATGTAAAAGATATTGATTATATGTGTACTCTGGAAGCTTATGTACATCGCATGCTGACAGGAAAGCGTGTTCTTGGTATCGGTGATGCAGCAGGAATGTTCCCTGTTGATTCGGAGAAAAAAGATTACAACCAGGAAATGGTTGAGAAATTTGATAAACTGGTAGAGTCATATGGTTTCCCATGGAAACTCCGTGACATTATGCCAGAGGTCATGGTTGCAGGACAGGATGCCGGCACTCTGACAGAAGAAGGTGCAAAATTCCTTGATCCTACAGGAAAACTCAAAGCCGGAATTCCGATGTGTCCGCCGGAAGGTGATGCAGGAACCGGTATGGTTGCAACCAACAGTGTGAAACAGCGTACAGGTAATGTTTCTGCAGGTACTTCTGTATTTGCAATGATCGTTCTTGAAAAAGCACTTTCCAAACCATACAAAGAGATTGATATGGTAACTACACCGGCTGGTGATGCAGTTGCCATGGCACACTCCAATAACTGTACTTCTGACCTGAATGCATGGGTAAATGTATTCAAAGAATTTGCAGAGGCTATGGGAATGGAAGTGGATATGAACAAGCTGTTTGGAACACTTTACAACAAAGCTATGGAAGGTGACCCGGATTGCGGCGGACTTCTGTCCTACTGCTATTTCTCCGGAGAGCATATGACAGGATTTGAAGAAGGTCGTCCGTTATTTGTCCGTTCCCCTGAGAGCAAATTTACACTTGCAAACTTTATGAGAACTAATCTTTACACATGCCTTGGAGCTATGCGCGTAGGATTAAATATCCTGATCGATCAGGAGCATGTCAAGATTGACAGACTTCTGGGCCACGGCGGACTGTTCAAGACCAAGGGTGTCGGACAGCAGATCCTTGCGGATGCAGTGAATGCACCGGTATCTGTTATGTCAACTGCAGGTGAAGGTGGTGCATGGGGTATTGCGCTTCTTGCTGCTTATCTTGTTGATAAGAAAGACGGAGAGACTCTGGATGAATTCCTGGACAACCGTGTATTTGCCGGAAATGAAGGAAGTACTCTTGATCCGGAACCGGAAGGAGTCAAAGGATTTAATGAATTTATGGACAGATATCTGAAGGGTCTGCCGATCGAGAGAGCGGCCGTAGAGTCAAAGATCTGGTAAGAATGATAAGACCGCAGGGTACTGTGAATGGCACAGTGCCCTTGTGTTGTATAAAAAGAACTGCGTAAAGGAGAAAAAGTATGCTTGAAAAATTAAAAGAAGAGGTATATAGAGCAAATATGGACCTACCGAAGTACGGGCTGGTAACATTTACCTGGGGAAATGTCAGTGGCATTGACCGTGAAAAAGGTCTGTTTGTTATTAAACCAAGTGGTGTGGAATACGATAAGCTGAGACCGGAAGATATGGTAGTTGTAGATCTTCAGGGAAATAAAGTAGAGGGAGAATACAATCCGTCTTCTGATACTCCGACGCATGTGGTTCTTTATAATGAGTTCCCGAATATCGGAGGAATCGTACATACGCATTCTGAATGGGCAACGAGCTGGGCACAGGCAGGAAGAGCTATCCCGTGTTATGGAACAACGCATGCGGATTATATTTATGGAGAAGTTCCATGTGTCCGAAATCTGACAAAAGAAGAGATTGAAGAGGCATATGAGAAAAATACGGGTGTTCTGATCGCAGATTATTTCCGCAAGCTTGATTATGAGGCTGTTCCGGCAGTCCTTTGCAAAAACCACGGACCGTTTACCTGGGGTAAAGATGCGCATGAGGCAGTGCACAATGCAGTTGTACTTGAGGAAGTTGCAAAGATGGCATGCCGCTGTGAACTGATCAATCCACAGGTGAAACCGGCACCACAGGAACTGCAGGATAAGCATTATTACCGGAAACATGGTGCAAATGCTTATTATGGACAGATTAAAAGATGATAAAGGATTCCCGGTGAGGAATTGTGAAAGAGTACTCCGGTGGAGTTAACTTGTGAATTATCCTCTGAATATGGTTCAATTCAAAAATTCTAAAGTATCAGGAAGTACAGGACTTTGCTAAAGGCGATACATAAAATGCTGAACTCGCATCAAAGATGCTCAGACAGCAGCATTTTATGCATCAACGCAAAAACCTGCACATTCCGATACTTGGACGAATTTTTTCAGGCGAACTCATTTCAGAGGATAATTACAGGTTTTCTCCGTCGGAGTTTTTTCAATACCGCACCGGACTTTATCTGGGACAGCGGCGACGCCGGAGGATACGTGGGGATATGACAGCGCGCAGCGCGACCAGGAGCCCACCAATTAAAACAAAAGAATCTCTGGAAATATAAAAGCTCCCTGTCGGGAAACCTCTGCAGGAATTTATAGAAACACTTAGAGGATTCTCTTTCTGTGTTATGGATTGAAAAGTGCATTGTCTGAGCCGTAAGGCGAGTTATGCACTTTTTATCCATGGTTTTAACAGAAGGAGAATACTCCTAGTGTTTCTGAATTCCGAAGCTGTTTCCAGACGGGGAGTTTTATATAACAGAGAAATTCATTTTGTTTTAAAGCTCATTTAGTAATCTCTTCCGGTAAACACGGCCACGCTCCTCGGCCGCATCACGAAACTTCTGTCAATCCGGACTTCCTGTCCTTCCGGATAGCAGTAATGCCCGTTTCCATCTCCATACGTATTGACGCTCAAGTGCCATGCGCCTCTTCTGTGAAGATTTGGAAGCGTGATCGTGACGTCTTCCCAGAAAGTATTGACTGCGACATAGATCAGGTCATCTTTTCCTTTTTCTTTATCGTATCCCGCAAAGCTCACACAGAAGGTACGTGCATCTCGTGGAATATCTGTTTCTTCTGCATTCAGATTATGTGTGTGGATAGGATCCATGCCGCAGACGGATGTGGGCAGCTGTTTGTGGATGACCGGATGCTTTTTGCGGAATGCGATCATAAATTTAAAGAATTCAAACAGATCTTTGTTCTTTTCGAGCATACGCCAGTCCAGCCAGGAAGTAATGTTGTCCTGGCAGTAGCTGTTGTTGTTTCCGAATTTGGTATTCCCAAATTCATCACCGGCAAGAAACATTGGTGTACCGCGGCTGCACATAAGGACAGCACAGGCATTCCGGATCATACGGCGGCGAAGTGAGAGGACTTCCGGATCATCGGTCTCACCTTCGGCACCACAGTTCCAGCTGCGGTTGTCATTGGCCCCGTCTGTGTTATTCCAGCCGTTTGCTTCGTTATGTTTGTCATTGTACGCATATAGATCGTACAGTGTAAAGCCGTCATGACAGGTCAGAAAATTCACGCAGGAATTGTAACCGGCATAGTTGCTGTGGGTATTGTCGTAATAGCCACCATAGAGATCACCGGAGCCGGAGATACTCCAGGCTGCATCCCATGCATTCCAGGAATCCCCTTTCAGATAACTGCGGAGAGAGTCACGGTATCTGCCGTTCCATTCTGCCCAGCGGCCGCTTGCAGGGAAGCTTCCTACCTGATAAAGACCGCCGGCATCCCATGCTTCAGCAATCAGTTTTACGTTGCTTAAGATTGAATCATCGGCAAGAGTACGGAGCAGAGGCGGATTATTCATAGGAGAGCCATCTTCATTTCGGCCAAGGATACTTGCCAGATCGAAGCGGAATCCGTCTACGCGGTAATTGATCGTCCAGTAGCGCAGACATTCGAGAATCAGCTGCTGAACGACAGGGTGATTACAGTTCAGGGTGTTTCCGCAGCCGCTGAAGTTGTAGTAATTGCCATCAGGAGTCAGCATATAGTAAATATTGTTGTCAAATCCTTTGAAACTGAAGGTGTTTCCTTTTTCGTTTCCTTCAGCGGTGTGATTGAAAACAACATCCAGGATTACTTCAATCCCGTTGTCATGAAGTGCTTTGATCAGTGTTTTCAATTCCGTACCTTCCTGGTTATGTTCATTTGCAGCGGCATAGCTGCTGTTCGGAGCAAAAAATCCGACAGTGTTGTATCCCCAGCATTCGAGAAGTTGTTTGCCATCTACGGTACGGGAATTCATGGTCTCATCAAATTCGAAGATAGGCATCAGTTCCACTGCATTGATTCCCAGTTCTTTCAGATAAGGAATTTTTTCCATAAGTCCGGAAAAAGTTCCTCGATGCTGAACACCGGAAGAAGGATGATGAGTAAAATCACGTACATGCAGTTCGTAGATGATCAGGTCACAGAGTTCTTTTTTGGACTGTGGCATATCACCCCAGTCGAAACGGTCTTTGACGACACGTGCATGATACGTATGGTCCCAGCGGATGCCCCAGGTACGCTGACCGGCAACTGCTTTGGCATATGGGTCGAGCAGAATTTTATTTTTGTCAAAGAGCAGTCCTTTTTCCGGACAGTATGGTCCGTCTACACGGTAGGCATATTCAAATTCATCAATGTTCAGTCCATATACGATCATGGAATAAACATCACCGATCTTGTAAGCTTCCGGAAAAGGAAGTACAGCAAAAGGTTCTTCCTGTGCACGGTGGAACAGAAGCAGTTCACAGGAGGTTCCTCCGCATGTGTGAATGGTAAAATTAACACCATTCTGCAAAGGAGTAGCCCCGTTCAGATCGTAAATTCCCGGACGGACCGGAAAACCGGCGATTTCTGCCATAGGGGAAGATTCATAAGGATGGTCAGATACAAATTTCTGATGATAGGATTTCATTTTTTTCTCCATTTCTGAAGCTCCCGGCCTGATGTACAGACCGGGAGCTTGTTTTGTATAGATTCTTGTGTCGGAAAATTTTTATAAATCGTTTGTCAGATGCAGCTTATCAAGAATATAGAAGATAAGGCTTAAAGCCATGGCTACTACACAGGCAAGGACCATTCCGGTGAGTTTGACGTTGCCAAGATTCAGGGCGATTCCGGAAAGGCCTACGATAAAGACTACAGAAGTCAGGGCCAGGTTACGGGATTTGCTGTAATCCACCTGATTGTCTACGAGCATACGAAGACCGGAAGTTCCGATCATACCGTACAGCAGGAAGGAGATTCCACCGATAACCGGTCCCGGAATCGTGTTGATCAGGGCAGCAAGTTTGCCGAGGAAAGAGCAGCAGATAGAAAGAACTGCAGCACCACCAATGACCTGAACGCTGTAAACTTTTGTCATAGCCATAACACCGATGTTTTCACCATAAGTTGTAGTCGGCACAGAACCAAGACATCCGGATACGGTAGTTGAGAAGAAATCTGCAAAAAGGGAACGATGAAGTCCGGGATCTTTCAGCAGATCTTTGCCTACGATCTTACTTGTCACGATCTGATGGCCGATGTGCTCGGAAGTAACAAGAAGCAGTGCCGGAAGAATGGTCAGGATTGCCTCCAGATTAAATTTCGGTGCCTGAAAATTCGGAAGTGCAAAAAATGCAGCTTCTTTTACTGCAGTGAAATCAAGAATGCCACATGCAACTGCGGCAACATAACCTGCGATGATTGCAATCAGGATCGGAATAACGGACAGGAAACCGCGGAAAAGGATCT
>ENA-ORVG01002518-ORVG01002518.1-human-gut-metagenome-genome-assembly--contig:-NODE-2518-length-17128-cov-3.345282_pt1 | contig 17128 bp, 9 predicted proteins | sample MGYA00242091_ERZ509233 | MGnify/ENA primary metagenome ERZ509233 (study PRJEB26280, sample SAMEA2338840) | human gut metagenome | biome: human gut; feature: human-associated habitat; material: faeces... | reverse complement strand
TTATCCATTGGAAACAACCGGACAGAACCGCCCGGAATATTAATACGCCTCTTTCCACGAAGGATAGAAGCCACATGAACTCCAAACTTCTTTCCCAGATTCAGTTCCATCAATGTCTTTCCTGCCCAACAAGATTCACCCGGAATTTCCATATCAGCAAGATGTAAATCATGCGACAACAAACGCCCGGCATATTCCGGTTTTTTCTCTCCTAAATACTCTGCACGTACATCTCTGGAACGAAGATTCTGAAAAAAGCGACGTTCAATCAATATCGATTGCTTCTTCAGACGGCGAGACCATACCATCAGCAAAACGACAAGTACGGCCACACCAATAATCAAGCCGATAGACGCCTTAAATAATCCGGAAATAATAAAGATGACAAAAAGCACTGCTATCATAATGCGAATCACGATTGTTGATAACAATGGTGCACGATTAGCACGATTATCATGCCATAAAGTCATAAACTCGACCGAATGGTTCTTTTTCACCATGATGGCACGCAAGAAAGGGGCAATACATAGGATAATAAATGCGGCTCCTAATAACGACGCCCAGAAATGAGGCAGATTCTCTTTAAAGAATGGCACAACAAAACGAAAAGAGAGCGCAACAATCGATATGCTGACAATTGAATAAACAACTGTAATACGTACCATTGCCAAGATTAGCTTCTTCCACAAATTCTCATGATTGAGTGCTGTTTGCGAACCGGAGGAGTAACGCATCATCATTTTTTTCCATGATTCCGGAAGATGCGCATCTACAAAAGTGGAAGCCGGCTCGGCAAAACGAATCATGTAAGGAGTCAGGAAAGTAGTAATGACAGAGACTGCTACTACTATCGGATACAGAAAATCACTCGTTACATGCAAGGAGACTCCCAAAGAGGCAATAATAAATGCAAATTCACCAATCTGCGTTAAACTAAAGCCGCATTGCATAGCCGTCTTTAATGGTTTTCCGGAGAGTATGACACCGAAAGTACCAAAAACAGACTGCCCCAAAATAACAGCCAAAGTGATTACTATAATAGGAACAGCATATTCTACAATCATTGCCGGATCTACCATCATACCAACCGATACGAAAAAGATAGCTCCGAAAAGGTCCTTAACAGGCTTCACCAGCCGGTCTATGGATTCCGCTTCAATCGTTTCCGCCAAAATAGAGCCCATAATAAATGCACCAAATGCAGCAGAGAAACCTGTATGAGCTGCCATCACTACCATACCAAAGCAAAGCGCCAACGACACAATAAGCAAAGTCTCCTCTCCCATCAATTTCCGGCAGCGCTTTAAGAATTCAGGAATCAGATAAATGCCGACAACAAACCACAGGATAAGGAAAAACAATAATTTGCCGATACTCTCCAACATTTCGGTCCCTTCAAAATTATGGCTGACCGCCATCGTGGAAAGCATCACCATTAATACAATAGCCAAAATATCTTCCAAAATCAAGATACTCAACACTAGTCCGGTAAACTGTTTCTTCCTTAATCCCAAATCGTCAAAAGCTTTATAAATAATAGTAGTAGACGACATCGCAATCATACCGCCCAAGAACAGACTGTCCATCCTGTGCCAGCCGAAACCCATGCCGACTCCTATTCCCAACAAAATCATACAAAAGATGATGGTACAGGCAGCAATGATGGCAGAACCACCCACCTTGACAATCTTCTTAAAACTAAACTCCAAACCGAGAGCAAACAGTAAGAAAATGACACCAATATCTGCCCATGTCTTAATATTGGCAGTATCCATCACTGAAGGAGTATACGGCATATGCGGACTTGCCAGGAATCCGGCAACTACATATCCCAAGACCAGAGGTTGCTTCAACTTCTTAAACAACAAAGTCATAACACCGGCACAAATCAATATAAGTGCGAGGTCAGCTATAAGAGTAGGTAATTGAGACATTATTTCATCGTATTTGATGACAAAATTATATTATTTCTATGGGATAAACAACATATCTACGGATATGTTTTGCAATAACGTCCTAAAATAAGTTAGCCCCGGATAGAGTCGATACTTATCCGGGGCTATACACAACAACCAACTTATTTCTTATTTTCTAAAAGGAGGTTTCACTACCACTGCTTTTAACTTCCGACCACGCATATCAATACAGATTTCCGTGCCCACTTTACTATATTCCGGCTTTACATATCCCATGCCGATACCAATCTTACGGGTAGGCGACATCGTACCGGAAGTAACCACTCCCACTTGCTCGCCTTCAGCATTTACCAGTTCATAGCCGTGGCGGGGAATCCCGCGGTCAACCATTTCAAAACCAACCAGTTTACGGGTAACACCTTCCGTTTTCTGTTTTTCCAGCATAGGACGGTTGATAAACTCCTTACCTTCCACAAACTTAGTAATCCAGCCCAGTCCGGCTTCTATCGGAGAAGTAGTATCATCCAAGTCATTACCATACAGACAGAAGCCCATTTCCAACCGAAGTGTATCACGAGCTCCCAAACCGATAGGTTTAATGCCGTATTCCTCACCAGCTTCAAAAACCGCTTTCCATATACGATCAGCAACAGACGGATAGAAATAAAGTTCGAAACCTCCCGCACCGGTATAACCCGTATTGGAGATTATCACATTCTCTTCACCTGCAAACGTTCCAACTTTAAATGTATAATATGGAATAGAAGCAAGAACAATATCTGTCAACTTTTGCAGAGCCAAAACAGCCTTCGGACCCTGTATAGCGAGTTGAGCTATGTTGTCCGAAGAGTTTTCCAACTCGGCCCCCTCCGTATTGTGAGAAACACACCAGTTCCAGTCTTTTTCCATATTGGCAGCGTTGACTACCAACATGTATTTTTCCGGCTCGTACTGATACACCAGCAAATCATCTACAATACCTCCCTCTTCATTGGGAAAACAGGTATATTGTATTTTACCCGGAGCCAATGCCGCCACATTATTGGAAGTTATTTTCTGCAGAAAGGCTAATGCATGTGGACCTTTCACCCAAAATTCTCCCATGTGCGATACATCAAATACACCGACACCTTGACAAACAGTTATGTGTTCATCAATGATACCGGAGTATTCAATAGGCATATTATAACCTGCAAACTCGTGCATTTTAGCACCGAGCATGATATGTTTCTCTGTAAACGGAGTGGTTTTCATTATTTTAAAGTATTAAGTATTAATCAAGTATTAAGTTTTAAGCATTAAGTATTACCTGTGTTTACCCCCTTTTTTATTTGGAAGCTACCAGTTCAGCTATTTTCACGATCACTTTCATGGCCTTCTCCATATTCTGAACAGGTACGAATTCGTAACGTCCGTGGAAATTCAGCCCACCGGCAAAGATATTCGGACAAGGCAATCCTTTGAAAGAGAGCTGCGCACCATCCGTACCTCCACGAATCGGTTTTACGTTCGGTTTCACGCCAACGGCTTCCATAGCTGCAAAAGCAGTATCGATGATGTGCATTACCGGTTCTATTTTCTCACGCATATTATAATACTGGTCGCGCAGTTCGAGTGTCGCAGTACCAGCTCCATATTCAGCGTTCATTTGAGCTACCAGACGTTCTATCTCTTTTTTACGGTTCTCAAATTTTGCACGGTCATGATCGCGGATGATATAAGACACAGTGCTTTGCTCCACATCCCCCTGAATACCGATCAAATGATAAAATCCTTCATAGCCGGTCGTATGTTCCGGTCTTTCCTGTGAGGGAAGCATCGTGATAAACTGATTGGCAAGATAGATAGAGTTAATCATCTTATCCTTGGCATATCCCGGATGCACATTACGTCCTTTAAAGGTTATTTTTGCGGCAGCGGCATTAAAGTTCTCAAACTCCAACTCCCCTACTTCACCTCCATCCATCGTATATCCCCATTCGCAACCGAATTTCTCTACATCGAATTTATGAGCACCTTCACCGATTTCTTCGTCAGGATTGAAGCCGATACGGATTTTACCGTGTTTGATTTCCGGGTGTTCCCGAAGGTAAACCATGGCCTGTACGATTTCCGCAATACCGGCCTTGTCATCAGCTCCCAACAGGGTATGGCCGTCCGTGACAATCAAATCCTCACCCACATGATCCGACAATTCGGGAAATTGTTTCGGCGACGTAACAATCCTCTCTTCAGCACACAATACAATGTCCCCTCCATCGTATTGCTCCACGATTCGCGGTTTCACATCCTTGCCCGAGCAATCCGGCGAAGTGTCGATATGGGCTATAAAACCGATTGTAGGCACGTCACGCTCCGTGTTCGCAGGCAACGTAGCATACAAATATCCATGTTCGTCCAACGATACGTCCTCAAGTCCTATCGCTTTCAATTCGTTCTCCAAATATCGTGCAAACACCATCTGCTTGTCAGTACTCGGACAACCCTCTCCTTCTTCATTCGACTGCGTGTCAAAACTCACGTATTTCAAAAATCGTTCTATCAGTTCCATAATTCATCATTCGTTTAATCTAAGTTGTAAAATTAATCAATCCTATAGTTTTTCGCAACAAAGGACTGCTTTTTTGTCCTTTTTTTATGTTATAAAACATGATAAGGTGGTTTTATTTAAAATAATTCCATTTATTTTTTGTAAGCGCACTCTTTTATTGTATATTTGACACCAAATAATATTAATCCTAACAATAATGAAACCATGAAAAGACCTATACTGGTATTTTACAGCATGTTACTTGGTTGTACGGCTACATACGGACAACAGGATGTCACATCCATTTATCTGGCTAATCCCTCTTTCGAAGAGGACGCAAAGGCTTGTACACAGGATTCCCCCGACGCACTTTATGAAGGCACCGAAGGGTTGCGAGGATGGAACTTGTCGCCCAAAGGATGGCAAATTACCAGTCCCGGAAAAGCCCTCCTTATTAACAAGGAATGTGCCACAGACAATGGATTCGGCAAGACGGAAGCAGCCAACGGGGATTTTGCCTACTACCAACGTTTCGGTTGGGGCAGTGCAAATTCGGAAATGAGGCAAACCACATCCACCCCTTTGCCGGCCGGGGAATACGAACTGAAATTTTTCAGCAAAGCTTTTGCCGCCAACAATGCCGCGACCAGTGCGACTGTCACGGTCAGCGACAGAGAACTGAAATCGTTGGACAAACTGACAATTACCTGCGTGAACGGAAACGCAGGTATTATGGCAACGTCTTCATGGACGGAAAATTCCCTGAAATTCAAGTTGGAGGAGGAATCCGCCATTACCCTATCGGCACAAATGAGTTGGGGCAACGGGGGAAGCTGCATTGCATACGACCATTTTACGCTGACACAACTGCCGGAGGGCAGCCTCGATCCCGACGCACCGAGCATTGAAGGCGGCACGGAAGACCAAGTGGACTCCCCCACCGAAGGAGTCATATCCCATGAGTTCGTAGAAGAATCAGCCATGCAACAGGATCTGTTGCAAATGTTGGCCAACTCCCTGACATACGCCCATAATATATGGTACGACTGCGCGGCTCCCAACAGTAAGGACGAAGCCTGCGGATATTTTAAAGCCAACAGTGCCGGACAAAGCAACGAGGACGGCGTGCGCACAAATGCCGACTTTTCCATGATTTGCGCTTTCCTTTATAAATATGGCAAAGGTAAAGTAAACCTTCCGGAAGGCATCACTTGGGACATGGTAAAAGACATGGCCGTGAAGTCGCTCGTCTTCGGTTATTCCACCCATAAAGCCAATAAATTCAAGATTACCTCAGACAACAAATATTGGGGTTCCGTCAGCAATGCCGACCACGTATGGGAAAGTTCGCTTTGGGCCACATCATTGGCATACGCCTCTTACTTCCTGAACGAAGAATTGGACGAGAACCAAAAGACTTACATTTACAACATGATCAAGGCGGAATGCAATTACGAACTGGAGCGCAGCATTCCCACGGGTTATAACGGTGACACGAAAGCCGAAGAAAACGGTTGGGAAACCAACATCTTGTCTTGTGCTTTGGGACTCTACCCCGACGATGCACTGGCCCCCAAATGGTTCGACCGCCTGCGTGCGTTTGCCATCAATTGCTATTCGCACGTCGATGACGCCCAAAACACTACGGTCATCGACCCCGAATATGACGAGACCACCGTACAGGACCTGTACATCGGCAAAAACCTGTATGACGACTATACATTGCAAAACCACAATTACTTCCATACTTCTTACCAGAATGTCGTGATGCAGGAACTGGGCGAATCCCATCTGGCCCTCCATCTGTTCCAAGGCGAGAATCCGAAATGGAAGACCAACGCCTTGATGCACAACAACCAGAAAGTCATGGACGAGGTGCTCTGCCGTCTGGCGTTGGCCGACGGAGAACTGGCTATGCCGAACGGCAATGACTGGAGCATGTTCCTCTACGACCAAATCACCAGCTACACCACGGCTGCCTGCTTCCTGCGCGACCCGAATGCCCTGATGCTGGAAAATCTGGCTTACAAACATATCAAGGCCCGCCAAAGCACGACACAGGATGGAAGTTGGTTGCTCAACAGCGACATCGGCCCACGACGTATGGGTGTGGAAGGACACCGCGTCATGATGACCTACCTGATGCATGAACTGGCTTCCACGGCAGACATGCAGGCCACATCCTGGAAAGATTTCAGCCAATCGCAGGAACAAGCCTACATCTTCACTCCGCAAAATATCGTACGGGCCAACACGCCCGACCGTTTCAGCGTGTTCTCGTGGAGTAACGGGCTCAAGAGCTATACCGGATATATCGCGTCCAACAAGCCTGACAAAAACAAAATCATCGTGCCCTACAAGAAGAACAACACGGGAAACATCTTGGGTTGGTACACCGTAAACGGCAAGGCCACAGATGCCTCACCCGTCATCAGCGGCATCTACGACCTGAACGGGAACAGTTACACCATGAACGGCAAGTTGATGACCAACGGGAACAGTCTGGAAAACAACTTTACCCTCTTCTCCACCCCGGGCAACGCTTTCATCTACATGGATTACGTGGTGGGCAAAACCAACGGAACCATAACTGAAGAGAAAGGCGGCCTGATGGCTATCAGCACCGACCCGTTCACCAAAGAAAAACGTACGCTCTACCATAGCAAAGGACGATTGCAAACCGATGGCAGCCAGTTGAAATCATTCGAGGGAAACTGGGTCAACATCGACAATGAAGTAGGAATCGTGAGCACGGCTACCGACAAATCCATCGCCTTCGGAGACCGTGAACTGAACAGTTCCATCTTCCTGTCCAAGATTTACCCGGTTTACTCGACCGACGGACGTAGCTTCAGCAACGGAAGCATCGTAGACCGCCGACACATTATATATTATAGCAATGTGGACTCGGCCGACACGGAACAGCTGGCTGCCGACGTACTGCCCCTGACAGCACAAGTGGCCGAAGGTTGGAACGGCATCATCGTCAGCGACCCTGACAGTGCGCGCTATCTGCTGCTCGGCAACTATCTCGGAGAAACGGCCTGCACCCTGAAAGACATCCTTTTGCCTGACGGAGCACCGGTCTTCACGGAAATGACCGCCGTCAACGGACGAGGCTCCACTGCCACATTCCGTTGCGACGTGAACCACAGCGTGGCCAATACGCTCCGCGTGTTCATCCAAGGCGACGGACTTTCCGCCCGACAGATGGAAAACGACTCTTGCGGTGCCTACCTCTATAATCATAGCGGACAAAAGCAACAAGCCCAAGTCACGATTTGGGCTGACGGAAATAAACTGACCGCAACAGTCACTGTGGAACAAGAATCTTGTGTATCCGTCAAAGCTGTCGGGAACGAAATCCTCACCGAAACCGTGGACCTCAAAGAAGAACAGGAAGAATTTTTCGATGTCACTGCACAATTTCTCTCCAATCCCGGTTTTGAAGAAGACCAGACCTACGGAACAGAAAGCAAAGTGACATTGAACGGAGTGGTCTACGATCCTTGCTACGTCAATACGGTCAAAGCATCCGACAGCAAATGGCCGCAAGTCCTGCCCATCCAAGGTTGGACACCCGGCAACAGACTGAAAGGCGGCTCCAACTTCGCCGTACTGTATTCCATGCCTTACAGCACCACCATGTATTGCGTATCTCCGTCCAACGTGGGCAACTCGGCCAGTATCATGGCAGCTCCCGCCACGGATGATGCCTGCGGCAAACGCTGCCTGAGCATCCTGAACTCCTGGGACAGCGGCAATAACAGCATCTCACAAACCTTCACCTTGCCCAAAGGCGAATACAAATTGAGTTTTCTGGCACAATACGTATGCGCCAACGAAATGCGGCACATCAACGATTACACCATCGCCACGACCGGCGACAACCTCAATTATTCCCGTTGCGGCATCCGTTTCGGCGACACGGAAATATACAAATATCCCCGGTTAGCCAACCATTGGGAAACTGTGGAATGCCCTTTTTCGCTTGAAACGGAAACTCAAGTGACCGTCAGCATGGGACTCGAAACCACAGCCGGAGTCGGAGCAGCCTACAATACCCGCTTATACATCGATCAGGTAAAACTTTACAGTAAGGACGAAATCATAGATGACATCTCAGGAATCCTCGGTGGAGCGGACACAGAAAATGTCGATGTGTACAATCTGCAAGGCATGAAATTGCGCAGCAACGTCCCTGCCGGGCAAGCCACAAGCGGATTGTCTAAAGGCATTTACATCGTAGGAAATAAAAAGACAATCCAACATTGACCTCAATATTCAACTGTTCGCAAGAGAGACTCGTTCCCGATGGAATAAGTCTCTTTTCGCTTTGTTACCGTATTCTCACCGAAAAGAAACCGGGTTGTCATATCCTACGCCTAACTTTGTAGCGTCCTAAAAAACAGAAGCACATGGAACGAAGAAGGCATTACCGCACGCTCGTGCTCTCCGACATTCATTTGGGTACCTCGCATTCCAAAACAGAAGAAGTCAGCCATTTCCTGAGCCACGTCGATTGCGACCGCCTGATTCTCAACGGCGACATCATAGACGGATGGCATCTGAAAAAATTTCCTGGACAATCTGGCTCCTCTCACGTTCGCCAACCTCCGCATCGTGAAAGAGTATGAACTGGAAAGCGGCGGCAAACGTTACTTCGTCACTCACGGTGATATATTCGACCGGATCACGACGCAAATGAAATGGCTCGCCCTTTTGGGTGACCTCGGCTATACTATCCTGTTGGCTTTCAACAGTCTCTACAACCGTTACCGCGTACGGCACGGCAAACCTTATTATTCGCTTTCGCAGCATGTAAAACAAAAAGTGAAGTCCGCCGTCAACTATATTTCGGACTTTGAACACACCTTGACCGAATTTGCCCGTGCCTGCAAATACGACGGAATCATTTGCGGACACATCCATCATCCGGATAATACCGAATACGAAGGCATACATTACCTCAATTCCGGCGACTGGGTGGAGACCCTTTCTGCATTGGCCGAAGATGAAAACGGACATTGGAACATCATTTTCTATACTGACATCACCGACAGCCTCCCGCAATTTTCTGAACCCATAATGTCAACTTACTTATCGAGCATCTCACCCGGGAACCGGAGCCCGCACCCCAGTCTTTATATACAGAGAAAATACTACAAGGCGTTACAAACCGGTTTTATATAAATACCTAAACACCTAACCCTGTCTTTCATATCAAACAAAAACAAACAGGTATCAAAGAAATACAAAATACTCTCTATCAGGGAGAAAAAAATATATCTCTTAGTAAGAGATATACAAGTGGAATAAAAAACCTTCTTCACCGACAAAATTAAGCAAAATCAGCGAACCTGCAAAATATAGGATTGTTTTTTTTCGTTCGCAAACGCTTCCAAATGTTGATGAAATCTTTCCATCCGAAGACATACTCCCCTATAAATCAGCGCAATGAAAGCACTCATTGCTCTCTTACTAAGAGAGCAATCATGCAAGCGAGCATGAACGGAATAAGAATTGTTTTTCATTATTGAAATTAGGTTAATGTAAAGGTAGCTGTCTTGTGAAAGACGGCTATCTTTTTTAGTCTGAATCCGTTGGAAAGCAGAAAACGAAAACACAAAAAAGACCCTAATACAAAACATAAAAAAAGTCCTCCACAATCCATAGATTGTTAAGGACTTTCCTCTCGTGACCCCGGAGGGATTCTAACCCTCGACCTTCAGAACCGGAATCTGACGCTCTATACAGCTAAGCTACGGAGCCTTAAAAACGATGCAAAATTAAGAAAAAAACAAAGACGCACCAAACTATTTCAAAAAATTAATCCGCAAAATAAAAATTATCATATAGACACAAAAAACACGTTATACACTTCCAAGTTAACAAAAATACGCTATCTTTGCAGAACATTCTGAAAGAAATCAATAAACGTCATAAAGCAATGAGTCATTTAATCAAACCGGAAAACTATCATGCGCTGTTGGATTTGCAGCAGACTGAAATTGCCATTAAGAAAATAAAAGACTTCTTCCTGAGCAGTATATCCACCGAACTGCGTTTACGCAGGGTGACTGCTCCCTTATTCGTACTCAAAGGGTTAGGAATGAATGATGACCTGAACGGAGTGGAGCGTCCCGTCACTTTCCCCATCAAAGACATGAACGAGGCCCAAGCGGAAGTGGTCCACTCTTTGGCCAAATGGAAACGGGTCACATTGGCTGAGTATAAAGTGGAACCGGGATACGGCATCATCACCGACATGAACGCCATCCGTGCAGACGAAGAAATGGACAACCTGCATTCGCTTTACGTAGACCAATGGGACTGGGAACGCGTCATGCCGCCCCACAGCCGCAACACGGAATACCTGAAAAAAATCGTCAACCGCATTTACAATGCCATCCTGCGCACGGAATTCTTTATTTGCGAGACCTATCCCCAGTTGAAAGCATTCCTACCGGAAGACATACATTTCATACATGCCGAAGAGCTCAGGCAACGTTATCCCGACCTTACCCCGAAAGAGCGTGAGGATGCCATCTGCCGGGAATACGGTGCCGTATTCATCATCGGTATCGGCGGAAAATTGGAAGACGGAAAGGAACACGACCTACGTGCCCCGGATTATGACGACTACTCCACAATAGACGAACGCAGCGGCTTGGCCGGACTGAACGGAGACCTGCTCATCTGGTATCCCATATTGGGCCGCGCCATCGAACTTTCCTCCATGGGCATCCGTGTAGACAAAGAAACCCTGCTCAGACAATTACAACTGAGCGGAAAGGAAGACCGTAAAAAACTGTACTTCCACCGCCGCTTGCTCGACGGTACCCTCCCCCAGTCCATCGGTGGCGGCATCGGGCAAAGCCGCCTGTGCATGGTGTTGCTCCACAAGGCACATGTGGGAGAAACCCAGTCGAGTATCTGGCCTGAGGAAATGCGCCAAGAGTGCAAAGAAGCCGGCATAATATTGATATAGCCTACATCCTCCCGCCCCAAAAAAATCACGCCCGAAACTCGCAGCGATGTGAGTTCCGGGCGTGGTATATGGTTGTTTCGAGTGATTATTTCTTCACGCAGCGCACGAAACGGGCATCTTGATTTTAACCATAAATCAGTTTTATTTTTTCAAAAGCCACACATAAAACAGTCAAATAAGACACACGGGAAGAAGAGAAGGGATTGACCTTGCAACCTCCGGCAACGGCTCCCATCCTTTCCGCAGAACGAAAAACCGTTTGGCGCAGAACGGGAAAAAGTTCTGCGCCAAACGATTTACAAGTGTGCAACTACTGTCACACCCCCATGAAACAAAAACAAGAAAAAAGCCTTCACCTGTTCATACCCATTGTATTCCAACGAATTAAGGTGAACTTGCATCGCAATACCCTTCACCTGCCTTTCACCGTCCTTTCAACATGGACTGGCTTTCAAACGGACACCTGAAAGAGTTAACAAATGTAAAACATTCACCTTAACACGTTATGGGACAAGAAGTATGAGCACCTGAAGGCATTTTTCAGACACACCCCGAACGGGCATAAAACCTTACAGAGCCTTACCTTTCAGCACGGCACCACCCTGGGCTGCCAATGTCAGCTTGAATTTTCCGTTCTTAGCCACCTTGGCCTCTTCTGCCTGTGGAGTTTTTCCATCCTTGCCGTCGTGGTAATAAGACACTGCCGTACCGGCCAACATAGGCAATTCCACAGTCAGTTTCAAAGCCTCCTTTCCTGCATTCAAGGCTGCCACATACCAATCCTGTCCGTGGCGACGCGCCAACACGACGTAGCGTCCGGGATAACCGTCGATGAACTTCACTTCGTCCCACACCGTAGGAACTTCTTTCATGAAGTCTATCTCGAAAGCCGGCACATCCGTCAGGTTGTTCGGTGCCAACGCAAAATTCTGGATAGGGTTCTGGAAAGCCACGGCCGTAGCCAACTGGAATATGTCGGTGGTGACACGGGTCGTTCCACCGTCGTTACCCCGGTTCAGCCGCTTGTTGAGGAAGGTGCCACCGAACTCCATGCAGCCCACCGAGTTGCGGATGAACGGGTGCAGCGTGGCATTGAAAGCCTCGTTGTCGCAGAAATGTTGGTTGAAAATCAGGTTCTCGGATGCTAGCACGGCCTCGCTGCCCACATAGTTGGGATACATGCGCTCCCAACCGCGCGGCAACGTACAGCCATGGAAGATGACCATCAGCCCGTGGTCGTCGGCATCGCTCAGGATGGCTTCGTACAAACGCATCGTCTCCTGCTTGTCGCCGCCGAAAAAGTCCACCTTGATGCCCTTCACGCCTTGCTGTTGCATCCAACGCATCTCCTTCTTGCGCGTGATGGGGTCGCACATGATGTTAATCGGACCTTGTTCGATGTCGTTCCAGTAACCGCTAGAACTGTACCACAAGAAAATATCCACGCCTTTGCCTTGCGCGTACTTGATGAGGTCTTCCATCCGCTTATGGCCGATATTGTTGTCCCACCAGTTGTCTATCAGGGTATATTCATAGCCCATGGCAGAAGCCATGTCTACATAACGCACCTGGTCGTCGTAGTTGATACTGTTGTCTTGCCAGAGAATCCAACTCCACGTGCCGCGCCCGTACTTATATTTATGTTCCGTGGTGAAACGGGGCTCCACCACGTCCCAAACCACCGTGGTCTCCACGATGGGAGCCAAGTCACGGGACACCGTGAGCGTACGCCAAGGCGTATGGCCAGGCAAAGCGAAAGCCGGTTCCGGCGTGCCGTTACCGTTGTTCTCTTCCGGCATCGGGAAAGCCACGGTGTACAGGCCGTCCTGCGCGTCGCTCAGGCGGGATCCGCAATAGCGGCTGTCCACGCCCGTTTCGCTCACAAGTACCCAACCGTCTTCCCCCACACGGAACAATCCGGGGAAGGTATAACCATGGCCGTACTGTGAAGGCGTCCCCATCGGTGCGTCGGCCTTATACTCCTCTTCGTAGCTGGGCTTCGTCCGCTTCCAACCTATCATGGCATCGCTTTGCGGTGTCAGGAAAGTCGTGGTCTTGCCGGGAAAACGGAACCCGGTGGTTTCGTTCATCACGCGCACACTGCCCGTTCCGCCCTGTTTGGGCAGGAAATAACGGAAAGCCACATTGTGGTCTTCCACCACAAATTCCACTTCCATCTCCTGTTTCTTGGCATTGGCAAGACGCACGGTAAAGGTATTGGCCTTCTTGTCCACCCGACTCGCCTTGCTGCGCTCCAGGTCGTAACGGATGTCGCGCGTACCGGCCTGTTCTTTCACCCATACCAAGTCGCGGCTGAAATCGGCAAAGTTCGTCACCAGACCCAAGGGAGACTCCTCCAACATCGTCACTTCCTTCCGTCCTTCTTTTCCATTTGCATAATATCCTACCTTATAATATGCGCGTCCGTCTTTCAGTCCTACTTTGAGGAAGGTCATACCGTCGGGACTGGTGACGGTCTTTTCATCCTGCTGCGCTGCCGCAGCCATGACTGCCGCCAAAGGAGCAGCGTCCGCTCCGCCCACAGCCCAGACTGTTCCGCCCACAGACATCATTCCGGCTAACAAAATAGCCGCCAAAAAGTTTTTCTTCATTGTTTTTTCATTTTTAGTTCATATAATTTTCCATATTCTCATTTTCCAAACTGATACCCCCGGAAAAGCTTGCCACTCCGTTCTAATTCCGCACCGAAATAGAAGCCGGGCTGTGTGGGTTGGTTGTAGGCCACGTTTTCCGTCACGATACTGAGCCGGTAAGGCCGATCCTCCAAGAACGTATGGAAACGGTAAGGAGTGGGAAGCGGGGACACATATACGCGCAAAGCCGTATTGTCCGCCGTACGCACCACGACCTCTTCGCGCCAGTCGCCCAAAATGTCGCCCTGCAAGCAAGGATTGCTTTTCGACCCGTTGTTGAAACTGCATCCGTCGAACGTAGCCAACGGACGGCAAGCCTGTGCCTCCCAGTCGTACTTGCTCACCGTTTCATGGTCCAACATCTCGCGCAGCAAATCGCCGTCCCACCACACAGCCATGTTCATCGGCAACCCTTTAGGTGCGGCACAAACCACTTCTCCTTTTATATTCCGTATGCCCCCGGAAGCCGACGACCACATCTCCAATCCGTAATTCGTAGGGTCGATGTCCGCCGCCATGCAACGCCCCACGTCTTTGGCAGCCGGAAGTTGAAAGATGACCTTTCCGGTCGCAGCATCGCGGAAATCGCTCCCGTCGCGCTTGTTCTCATGGCAGTCCCACACTTGCAAGCAACCAGACGAGGGGTCGAAAGCCGTGAGATGCAAGGCGTCGCCATGGCCGAAACCGGTATTGTACAGCCCCGTCCCGTCATGGTCTATCGCACACGAGCCGTACGTGATTTCGTCACAACCGTCACCGTCCACGTCGGCCACACGCAGGTTATGGTTTCCCTGCCCTGCGTACGAAGCCCAACGGGCGGAATCCGTATCGAACACCCAACGCGACGCCAACCGCTTGCCATCCCAATCAAAAGCCGCCAACACAGTACGCGTATAATACCCCCGGCACATCACCACGCTCGGATGCCTCCCGTCCAAATAAGCCACAGCCGCCAGATACCGTTCACTGCGGTTGGCATAATTGTCGCCCCAGTCTTCCAACCGTCCGCGCGGAGGGATATAGTCCACCGTTTGCAAGGCCGCGCCCGTCTTCCCGTCGAACACGGTCAGGAACTCCGGACCCGAAGCGACATACCCCTTCCGGCCTTCCACCGGTTCTTGCGCCCCCACCCGGTAGTCTGCCGAGGGATCGCCTATCGAATGTCCCCGGCCGTCCACCGTGCCGTCCGCAGTCTTGGCCGTGACTTCAGCCCGTCCGTCGCCATCGAGGTCGTACACCATGAACTGGGTGTAATGCGCCCCCGCACGGATGTTGCGCCCCAAGTCGATGCGCCATAGGCGGGTACCGTCCAACTTGTAAGCGTCCAAAAACACGGTTCCGGTAAAACCGCTGTGGGAGTTGTCTTTGGCATTGGAAGGCTCCCACTTCAGCACTATCTCGAAATCCCCGTCACCGTCCAAATCACCGACGGACGCATCGTTGGCCGTATAGGTGCAAACCTCGCCGCCGGGCATAGTCTGCGGCTCCGGCTGCTGCAACGGGATGTCCAGATAACCGCACGGGGCATTGGCCGGAAGCGTCCATTTGCCGCCGGACGAGGGTTCTTCCCGGCCGTCCACCACCGGACGTACCTCATATACCGATTTTCCCCAGGACGGGTTATAATCGTAAAACTGCGTGGAAACAGACACTGGTTTTGGGGTAACCAACAGACCGTCACGGTACACATTAAACACCGTACGAACCGAATCGGAAGACAAATAACGCCAACCCACCATGACCGTATCGGGTGATAACCTGACAGCTACGGCTCCCCGTCCCAAACGTTCCCCGGTGGTAGAAAGAGATGACTTCATTTCCGGCCTCCCGGTTACACAGGCGGAAACGGCATCTTCCTCCTGCATGGCAACCGGCCATACGGCCCCGGCCATGCACAGGGCCGAAATACATAAACAAGTTTTCCTCAGATTATTTTTCATGAGCCTTCAGTTAATGACGGTGCGAATATAGCGAAAAGAAAGGAGACACGCGACCGGCAGACTGATAAAATCTATTAAAATCTCAGGGATGCCTTACAGAAAAGCATGAAAACAAGTCGTCCCTTACCTGAAAATCTATTATATTTGCACAAGATAGGCGACAGTCCGTACTTTAAGAAGCACCGAATTGCCTTGGACTATCCCTATCTCTATAACAAAATGGAACTAAAAAAGACGATAAAAACGATAAAGCTCCTCTTCTTGTTTCTTTTGGCATACGTCGGAGAGACCCAATTCTTATATGCTTCGGCCGCACCGGCCGGAACCGACCGTTTCACGTTGGTCATCGACGCAGGACACGGCGGGAAAGATCCCGGTGCCATAGGCCGTTTCTCCCGCGAGAAAAACATCAACCTGTCTGTAGCAAAAGCTTTCGGCAAATTGGTGGAGGAAAATTGTCCGGACGTAAAAGTGATTTACACCCGGAAGACTGATGTTTTCATTCCGTTAGGACGACGGGCGGAAATTGCCAACCGGGCAAACGCCGACCTGTTCGTATCCATACATACGAATTCCTTGCCGGGCAAAGCGATAGGCCGGGGAGCCGAAACCTACACGTTGGGTATGGCCCGTGCCGACGAGAACCTGGAAGTGGCCAAACGGGAAAATGCCGTTATTTTAGTGGAGGACAATTATAAAGAACGTTACCAAGGCTTCGATCCGAAATCTTCGGAAAGCTACATCATTTTCGAACTGATGCAGGACAAATACATGGCCCAAAGCGTAGATTTTGCCAAACAAATCCAAAAGGAATTCAGGACAACCGGCGGACGGCCAGACAAAGGCGTACACCAAGCGGGCTTCCTTGTTTTGCGGGAAACTAGCATGCCAAGCGTATTGATTGAATTGGGCTATATCTCCACACACGATGAAGAGGCTTTCCTCAACTCACAAAACGGTATCCGTAAAATGAGCCAAAGCATTTATAACGCTTTCCTTTCTTATAAGAAGCAGCATACGAAAGGAAAAACAACGGGAGCGGAAAAGGATGCGCGACAGGCTGAAGGAAACGAAATGCAGGCCGTAGAAAGTGCTGT
>ENA-ORVG01002509-ORVG01002509.1-human-gut-metagenome-genome-assembly--contig:-NODE-2509-length-17203-cov-2.550035_pt1 | contig 17203 bp, 15 predicted proteins | sample MGYA00242091_ERZ509233 | MGnify/ENA primary metagenome ERZ509233 (study PRJEB26280, sample SAMEA2338840) | human gut metagenome | biome: human gut; feature: human-associated habitat; material: faeces... | reverse complement strand
GGGACCGCCGGGAGAAGAATGAGATCCCCGTGGTGGCCATTGTGGGCTATACCAACGCCGGCAAGTCCACCCTCCTCAATGCCCTGACCCACGCCGGAATCCCGGCCCGGAACCGGCTGTTTGACACCTTGGACACCACCACCCGGACGCTGGAGATCTCCGACACCTGCACGGTACTGATCTCGGATACCGTAGGCTTTATCCGCAAGCTCCCCCACCACCTGGTGGAGGCCTTCAAAGCCACCTTGGAGGAACTGGCTTATGCTGACCTGATCCTCCATGTCATCGACGCCTCCAACCCGGAGTGGCGGGAGCAGGCCGAGGTGGTGGAGGCCCTGATTCGCCAGCTGGGGGCGGAGGCCACCCCGCGGCTGGAGGTATTCAACAAATCGGACATCTATGTGGGGGAAATCCGCCCCCATGGGGAGGATATTGTCTCCATCTCCGCCAAGACAGGGGAGGGGCTGGACCAACTGCTGGCCATGATCGGCAAGCGTCTGGACACCGGATTTTATCGGGTGACGCTGTCTGTGCCCTATGACAAGGGCGGCGTGGTGGACATGCTCTATCGGGAGGCCAAGGTGGAATCGGTGGAGTACGGCCAGACCATTCAGGTGGTGGCGGTCTGCGGGGAAAAGACCGTGGGTCAAGTGCGGGAATACGTGATTGACGGCTGGCAGCCCAGCAAGGAATTTTGGGAGGACTAAGGAGGCGGGAACCATGGCAGAGTATTATGTCCCAGCCCGGGACAGCGAGACAGAATTCACGGAGAAGCGATCCCGCTTCATTGGCCATGTCTGGCGGGTGGAGCAGGAGGAAGAAGCCCGGGAGAAGATTGCCCAGATGAAGGCCAAGCACTATGATGCCCGCCATAACTGCTGGTGCTACCTGATCCGGGAAGGAGGCATCGTCCGGTATTCCGACGATGGAGAGCCCCAGGGAACCGCGGGCCAGCCAATGCTGGAGGTCTTTCGCCGGGCGGGAGTGGAGAATGTCTGCTGCGTGGTGACCCGGTACTTCGGCGGAATCCTCCTGGGCACCGGCGGGCTGCTGCGGGCCTATACCAGGTCGGCCAAGGACGCGCTGGACGCGGCGGGCATCGCCCAGGTCCGTCAGTGGGCCCAGACGGTGGTGGAATGCCCATATCCCCTGCTGGAGCGGGTCAAGCTGGAGATTGCCGCCGCCCAGGGCATTCTGGGGGAGGTTTCGTATGGCGCCCAGGTCCGCCTGCCCGCCCTGCTGCCTGTGGAGCACTGGCCGGCCTACGCGGCCCGGATCACGGAACTGACCGCAGGCAAGATCACGGCGGAGAAGCTGGGGGAGACCTTCCAGGCGGCGCCGGTGGAGGTCCGCTGAGGGGCGTGCCCCTCATTTTTCAGAAAGAAACCCTGATTTTTAGAAAATATTCCTTTCATTCATAAAAAGTTTTCATAGGAAGCAGGAATTCGCAAATTTTTTCCGTATAATTTTTAGGAAGAACAGGCCCTTACAACACGAAACGGGAGGGAATGCCCATGTTCCTGCGGGAGATGACAGAAGAACTGGAACGACAAACCTTGTCCCCCTACGCGGCGCTGTCTGCGGACTCTCGGGGGCGGCAGCGCCCCATGGAACCCTGTCAGATCCGAACCTGCTATCAACGGGATATTGACCGGATTCTCCACTCCAAGTCCTTTCGGCGTCTGATGCATAAGACCCAGGTGTTCCTCCAGCCGGAGGGGGACCACTACCGCACCCGAATGACCCACACCCTGGAGGTGGTTCGGATCTCCCGCACCATCGCCCGGGGCCTGCGGCTCAACGAGGACCTCACCGAGGCCATTGCCCTGGGTCACGACCTGGGGCACACCCCCTTTGGCCACGCGGGGGAGCGGGTGCTCAACGAGATTCTTCCCGGTGGCTTCCGGCACAACGAGCAGTCCCTTCGGGTGGTGGACCGCCTGGAAAAAGGGGGCGAGGGGCTGAATCTCTGCTATGAGGTGCGCCGGGGCATTCTCTGCCACACGGGCCCGGACCGGGCCGAGACCTTGGAGGGACAGATTGTCCGGGTGGCGGATAAGATTGCCTACATCAATCACGACATCGACGATGCCATGCGAGGGGGGATCATTTATCCTCTGGACATCCCCCTGGATATCTCCCAGGTGCTGGGGTTTGACCACGGCGGGCGGATCAACACGCTGACGGGAGATGTGATTCAGGCCAGCCAGGGAAAAGGGGAGATTGTCCAGTCCCCCGCCTGCGGACAGGCCATGGCCCGGCTGCGTCAGTTCATGTTTGAGGCGGTTTATCACAACCCGCTGGCCAAGGGGGAGGAGTCCAAGGCCCAGGATATGATCGCCCGCCTGTTTGAGTTCTATCAGCAAAACCCGGATGACTTGCCCCCGGATTACCAGGATATCCGGGCGCGGGAGGGGGTAGACCGGGCGGTCTGTGACTACATTGCCGGCATGACCGACAACTACGCCGTGGCCAAGTACAGCGAGGCGTTTATTCCCCTGGCCTGGTCGGTGAAATGAGAAAAACGGAAAGGAGGGGACCGCGATGGCCATTCCATCGTCATTTAAGGATGAGCTGGTGGCGCGAAGCGATATTGTTGACGTGGTCTCCGACTATGTGACCCTGACTCCCAAGGGGGGGAGCTATTGGGGGCTCTGTCCCTTTCATGGGGAGAAGACCCCCTCCTTCCATGTCCTGCCGGACCGGCAGCTCTACCACTGCTTCGGCTGCGGCAAAGGAGGCGGCGTGGTCTCCTTTGTGATGGAGATGGAGAACCTGCCCTTTCTGGATGCCCTCCGCCTGCTGGCTAAGCGGGCGGGCATGGAGTTTCCCGAGGGGGACCTGGACGAGAGCAGCCGCCGGAAACGAAACCGCCTGCTGAACCTGAACAAGGAAGCCGCGCGATTCTTTCACAGCCAGCTCCACAGCCCTGTGGGGCAGCCGGGCCTGGACTATCTCCAGCGCCGGGGGCTGTCCAAAGGGATTATGACCCGCTTCGGCTTGGGGTTTGCCCCGGACAGCTGGGACAGCCTCATTCGGGCCATGGCCCAGAAAGGGTATGAAAAGCGGGACCTTCTGGACGCGGGTCTGGCGGTGAGCAACCAAAAGGGGAGCATCTATGATCGCTTCCGCAATCGGGTGATGTTTCCCATCATCGACCTGCGGGGGGATGTCATCGGCTTTGGCGGACGGGTGCTGGGGGAGGGAACCCCCAAGTATCTCAACTCCCCGGACACGCCGGTGTTCAACAAGAGCCGCAACCTCTTCGCCCTGAACCTGGCCAAAAACACCAAGCTGGGCCGGATCGTCCTGACAGAGGGGTATATGGACACCATTTCCCTCTACCAGGCCGGGTTTGACTGCGCGGTGGCCAGCTTGGGGACCTCTCTGACGGCGGACCATGCCAAGCTGCTCTCCCGATTTACCAAGGAAGTGGTCATCTGCTACGACGCCGACAGCGCCGGGGTTCAGGCGGCCAACCGGGCCATTCCCATGCTGGAAAAGACAGGGCTGAAGGTCAAGGTGCTTCGGGTGACAGGGGCGAAGGACCCGGATGAGTTTCTCCGCTCCTTCGGCCGGGATGCCTTTGCCCGGCTGTTGGATCAGTCGGAGAACTATGTGGAGTACAATCTGCGGCAGCTTCAGAGCGGCTATGATCTGGCCGACCCCCTGCAAAAGGCGGAGTTTGCCCGGGCGGGGGCGGAGCTGCTGGCCTCCCTGGACAGCCCGGTGGAGCGGGAGGTCTATGCCGGCCAGCTGTCCGAAATGACTGGCGTGGGGAAAGCCGCGCTGCTCCAGGAGATCCAGCGGGTGCAGGATCAGCGCCTGCGTGTGGCGAAAAAGAAGCAGACCCGGCGGAATTTGACCCCTGTGGCGCAGATTCAGCCCAAGGCCCGGCAGCTGCGATATGAAAATCCCCGGTCCGCCCGGGCGGAGGAGGGCATCCTCCGTCTGCTGATGCTGGACGGGTCCCTGGTAAAGCAGACCCAGGGATTGGAACCCGGCCAGTTTTCTGCGCCGGTTCTGGGAAAGATCTACCAGGTCCTGCTGGAGCATCTGAAGCAGGGGCGGCCCCTCCAGCTGGGCACCCTGGAGGGAGAGCTGGAAGGGGAGGAGATTGCCCTCCTGGCGGATATTCTGGGCCAGCCCACGGCCCTGGAAAACGGCGCCAAGGCCATGGCGGACTACCGGGCCGTTTTGGAGACCGAGCGAATGAAGCAGCAAACCACCACCGATGAAGCGGTGCTTTTGGCCGCGCGGGAAACCTATCGGAAAAAGAAAAGTATATAGGAGATGGAGCACATGAGCGAAAAAAAAGCACCGGAGAATAAACGGGAAAAAGAAAAACTGATTCATGTTACCGAGGAACAGCTCCAGGCGGGCAAGGCGGAGATCATGAAGATTGTGGCGGGCCTCAACGGCGCGGAGAAGCTGGGGGACCTGCTGGACAAAGGCCGGAAAAAGGGCCGCCTGTCCTCCGGAGAGCTGATGGAGGCCCTGGAGGAGATTGACCTGGAATCCGAACAGATGGACAAGATCTATGATGTTCTGGAGAACATGGGCATTGACACCGCGGGGGAAGACTATCTGCCTGAGCTCAGCGGGGATGACATGCCCCCCATTGAGGAGATTGAGGAGATTCCCGAGGAGGAGATTGTAGACCCCAATACCCTGGTGGACTCCTTCGGCATCGACGACCCGGTTCGGATGTACTTAAAGGAGATCGGCAAGGTGGACCTGCTCACCAGTGAGCAGGAGGTGGCCCTGGCCCAGACCATGGTCACCGGCCAGGAGACCAAGCGCCAGCTGGAGGAGATGGAGGCCGAGGGTGTGGCCCTGGACCCGGAGGCCCGGCGGGAGATGGAAAAGCTGGTCAAGGCGGGGGAGCGGGCCAAGCAGAGTCTGGCGGAGGCCAATCTCCGTCTGGTGGTCTCCATTGCCAAACGCTACGTGGGCCGGGGGATGCTCTTCCTGGATTTGATTCAGGAGGGCAACCTGGGCCTGATCAAGGCGGTGGAGAAGTTTGACTATACCAAGGGATACAAGTTCTCCACCTATGCCACCTGGTGGATTCGCCAGGCCATCACCCGTGCCATCGCGGACCAGGCCCGGACCATCCGCATTCCGGTCCACATGGTGGAGACCATCAACAAGGTCATCCGCGTCTCCCGCCAGCTCCTCCAGGAGCTGGGCCATGATCCCTCACCAGAGGAGATTTCCGAGGAGATGAACATGCCGGTGGACAAGGTGCGGGAGATTTTGAAAATTGCCCAAGAGCCTGTCAGCTTGGAAACCCCCATCGGAGAGGAGGAGGATTCCCATCTGGGCGACTTTATTCCTGACGAGGACGCTTCCGAGCCCTCCGAGGCCGCGTCCTTTACCCTGCTGAAGGAACAGCTGGTGGATGTGCTCTCCACCCTCACGCCCCGGGAGGAGAAAGTGCTGAAGCTCCGCTTTGGCATTGAGGACGGCCGGACCCGCACCCTGGAAGAGGTGGGCAAGGAGTTCAACGTCACCCGGGAACGGATTCGGCAGATTGAAGCCAAGGCCCTGCGAAAACTGCGCCATCCCAGCCGCTCAAAGAAGCTGAAGGATTTTCTGAACTGAACAAACACAGTCCCCCGTGGCAGGCGGAAGCCTTGCCGCGGGGGATTTTTGTGCCCGTGGACAGAACCGGGATACCGGCAGAAAGGGAAACAGGGGAGGGACAAAAGCGCAGCGGCACGCATACCATGGAGAAAAAAGAGACGGGGTGTGGATGGGAATGGAGACGCTGCTGCGCTCCCTTTTTGAGACGGGGCTGCTGGTCATTGCCTTGTCTGTGGACTCCTTTGTGGCCAGCTTTTCCTATGGCGCCAATCATATTCGGATGCCATTTCGTTCGGTGGCCTGCATCAGCGGAATTTGCAGCGGAAGCTTGGGGCTCTCTTTGCTTGTGGGCCGCGGCCTCCGCTCTTATTTGCCGGAGGGGGTCCTGCCTTGGCTTTGCTTTCTGCTGCTGGCCGGGCTGGGTATTGTCAAGATTTTTGACAGCTCCCTCAAGGCGCTGATCCGGCGGCACCGGGACCTGCATAGACAGTGGCAGTTTTCTGGCTTTCACTTTCGCGTGATTCTGAACATTTACGCCAACCCGGAACAGGCGGATCAGGACCGATCCGGGGTTTTGTCCGTGGGAGAGGCCACGGCGCTGGCGGTGGCTTTGTCCCTGGACAGCTTGACGGTGGGGGTCGGGGCAGGGTTGGATCAGACGCCGGTTTTCGCGGCGGTGCTGATCTCTTTTGTTCTGGGCTTGGCGGCCATCCTGCTGGGCCGCTGGCTGGGAGATAAGCTCATGAGAGGACTTCAGATTGAGGTGTCTTGGATCAGCGGCCTGATGCTGCTGGTTCTGGCGGGCCTAAAGCTGGTGTGAGCCAGCGCGTCCAAATTGTATGGGAGGGTTTGTACATGAACGAGATTGATCAGAAGTTTGAAGCATTGGCGGCGGAGATTCGGGGACTCAGTGAGAAGGAGATTTACTATCGCATCCGGAAGCACTTTGACCAAGTGCCCCGTGAAATTCAGAAGAGCTGCATGGACTTTTTCAATCAGTTCAATTATTGGGGCAGGCTTGACCCGGAGAAAGGCGTGTACGAAGAGATCGAAGAGAAAGGGCAGGCGCTGTTTGCACATATGGAGGACTTTGTCTGGCTGTATCATCACTTGGGGGACTACCGGTCCAAGAAAACCCTCTATGCCATTTTGAACAACTGGTACCGCTATGATTTCACCACCACGGCGCAGGCCAAGGAGTATCTCTTTGACGACTATTTTGACCTGGACCTTGTCTCCTGCAGCACGGAGGAGGTGGTTGTGGACCTGGGGGCGTTTACAGGGGACACGGTGCTCTCCTACCTGAAAAATTACGGCCAGGACTGCTATAAACGGATTTACTGCTATGAGATTACCCCCAAGATCTTTGCCCTGCTGCGGAAAAATCTGGAGCAGTACAGGGACATCGAGTTTCGTATGAAGGGGGTGGCGGATACCGAGGGAACCATGTTCCTGGTCAGCAACCAGACCAGTGCCTCAGCCAACACCCTTGGGCAGGAGCGTGGGGAGGAGGTTCCCGTGACCACCCTGGATCAGGATATCACCGAGCCGGTGACGCTGATCAAAGCGGATATTGAGGGGTTTGAACAGAAAGCCCTGGAAGGGGCGAAGCATCATATTTTGAACGATCACCCCAAGCTCCTCTTTTCCGTGTATCACAACAATGAGGACCTCTGGAAGATCCCTCAGCGGATTCACCAGATATCCCCAGAGTATCGCTTCTACCTGCGCTTCAAAAGTTCTCCTCTCTATCCCACGGAGATCACGCTGTTCGCCCTCTGATGGAGGGGGAAAGGGGCCCCCGGGCTGGTACGCCCGGGGGCCCCTTTTTTGACCAAGGGAAACCGCTACTTCTGGAGAAACTCTTCCAGACACAGACCGGATTGCCGGATGGCCTGGGCATATTCCCGCCCGACATACCGGTAATGCCAGGGCTCGTAAATAATCCCCGTCTTCTCCCCCTTGTCAGGGGGATAGCGAAGAATGAAGCCGTACTCCCAGCAGTGCTCCATCAGCCACTGCTGGACCGCGGTGTCCTCCTGGGCTCGGTTCAGCACTTGGTTTTGGGTGTCCACAATGTCCACGGCCAGGCCCAGCTGGTGCTCGCTGGTGCCCGGGACTGCCACCTCCTTGGCCGCTTTGGCCATGGCCTCCGACCGGCTATTTCCCCGGGCCATCTGCTTTTGCACCAGATTGTTGTAGAGCTGGGTCTGCTTTTCCTGGGTCCGGTAGGAGGAACAGAGGAGCGGTGCATGTCCCGCGGCGCGGCAGTCGGCCAGCATGGCCTCCAGGTCGGCGGCGCAGCGGGAGTCTACCTGGTGTCCATTCTCGACCTGGGTCAGCTGGGGCTGGTATCCTTCGGGCAGGGGATGCCAGGGATTGACCAGGCACAGGCGCCAGTCCGCCGGGTCTGGGGTGTCCTCTTGGGACACCGGGGTGGGCGGCACAGCCTGGGAGACCGGCGCGGCATTGGAGTCAGGCGAGACCTCTCGGGCGAGACCGAACCAGATCAGTCCGACCGAAAGAGCGGCCAGCAGCCCCAGGGAAAGAAGAATGCGGTTCTTTTGCATGGGATCTTCACCTCACAGTTTGTAAGGAAAAGATACCAGGGCGCTCCCTCCAATACGCCGCATTTCGACATCAAAACAGCATCAGACGCCGGCGCCATTGAAAGAAAGGACAAAGAAATCCCATTTTTCCTGGGAAGAGTTGGACACAGAGGTTTGACTGGTTCGCAGACTCAAGTTGACTTGCTCCCCCTTCTGATCGGTAAAAGGCAGGAGATAGCCGGGGGGATAGAGGGGCAGCAGGGCGGAAAACTGTGCTGCGTCCAAGTTGTAGTATTGCTGGCAGAATTGGCGCATTTGCACGGCGTCCTCCATGGAAAAGGCGGCTTCTGCGGTGTTTGTCGCGGGAATCCGATAGGAAAAGGCCAGCATTTTCCCTGTTTCATCATCTAAAATCAGGTCCAACTGGTGGCCGGTGCTGCCGGAAAAGGAGCAGTTCCAAAACACTGCGGCGGAGGGATTTGCCGTGTCCGCAGCGAAGTAGTCCTGGGAGGGGGTGGATTCCTGGGAGGAGGTAACGGAGAGATTGCTCACCGCCACAAAGGGGGTGGCGGAATGCAGGGTCCACAGACTGGGGTTGAAGAGCTGGTCCAGGGAGAAAAAGCAAAGGGGATACTCCGCCATGACATTCAGAGCCGTTTGCGCGGCTTCCTCCGCCTGCTGGGCGGACAGCCGGGTACTGGCCTGGGTCAAGGCGACAACGCTGTATCCATTGGCCGCCAGCTTTAAGTGGTCTATGAGGTCTGCCAGGTGCAGGGGGGCGGTTTCATACTGCACTGTGGTGTGGCCCAGCGCCCGGTCCTGCCAGGCCGCCCCCATCCAGGGCAGGAAAAAACCGACGCTCACCAGCAGAGCAGCCAGGAGGGGGAGAAGAAAACGAAGGGACTTCATGGGCGGCCTCCTTCCAAAGAAACGGTCACGGTGGTTCCCTGCCCCAGGGTGCTCTCGAAGGTGATGCGGCCTTGGTGCAGCACGGCGATCTTTTCGCACAGAGCCAGGCCCAGCCCTGCGCCGCCCTGGGCCCGGGCCCGGGATTTGTCCACCCGGTAGAAGGCCTCGGTCAGGTGGGAGAGGACCTCCGGGGGCATTCCTCTGCCGGTGTCCTGGACGGTGAGGCGGCACCCGCGCTCGGTCATCTGGCAGGATATGGAGATGGTGCCCTGGGCCCCGATGGCCTTCCGGCTGTTGTCGATGAGGTTCAGCACCAGGGAACGAAACAGGTCAGGTTCCAGCAGACACAGCCCAGGCTCCCATTGGGTGGTGAGGACAATTCCCTGCCGCGCCAGTCCGGGGGACAGGTGGGCGGTGAGGTCCTGCAGAAGATCCGCCGGGGCGGCAGGAACCAGGGAAAGGGCCTGGTGTTCCGCCAGATACAGCTCCAAGAGCTTGAGGGAGAGCCGCTCCAGCCGCTTGCCCTCGGAAAAAATATAGTCCGCGGCGTTGGCCTGCTCCTCTGGGGAGAGAGTACCCCGGCGCAGCAGGTCCGCATACCCCAGGATGGAGGTCATCGGGGTTTTGAGCTCGTGGGTAAAGCTCCCGATGAAGCGGTCCTGTCCCTCCATGGTGGCCTTGAGCGCGGCAAAATTGGCCTCCTGGCGGGCGGCCATGGCGTCAAATTCCCGGGCCAGCGCCCCCAGCTCGTCCTGGGTCTGTACTCCGCTGCGGCGGGACAGGTCCCCGGCGGCCAGCGCCTGGGCGGTTTGGGAGAGCTTGTCCAGGGGGCGGGTAAGAAACCAGGCGATACTGTACGACAGGCCGGCGCACACCACAAAGAGGATGGCGAAAATCTTTCCGTGGGCCTGCTGCTGCTGCTGGCGGGTCTGATAGATGGAGGAGATGTCGTAGGCCACATTGAGAATCAGGGGTTCCCCCTGAATCTCCAACTGGCCGGCCAGTTGGAGATACTGCTTGCCTCCATAGGAGAAGGCCGACTGGGCGTAGTGCGTCTCATCCACCTGCTCCCTCAGGTCTAAGAAACCATCCGATATGCTTCCTTGGGAGAGAAACTCCTGCTCTGTCTCCAGGGAGAGGGCCGACCAGGACTTGTTGCCTTGGGCGGACAGCTGCTGGAGCACCTGGACCACATCCTGGGGCTGGGACCAGACCTCTACCGTTTCTACCAACTGCAAGGTGCGGACGAGAAGCGCATAGGCGGATCTGGCGGCAGCCTGTTCCCGCTCCAGAGCGTTCTGAAAGGAGAAGGAGATCAGCGCACAGCTGCCAGCGCCGAAGAGGAGAGAGACCAGGCAGACCATGCACAGGGTGGTTTTCAGGCGAAATTTCATAGGGGCGTCTCCAGACGGTAGCCGATCTTGTTCACAGCCTGCAGCGCCTTTTCCCAGCCCACTTTTTTCCGCAGACGCTGGACGTGCAGGTCCACGGTTTTGCTGCCGTAGGCCAGTTCTCCGCCCCAGACCCGTTCATAAATGGTGTCCCGGTAGAGGGCGGCGTTGGGGTTGTGAAGAAAGAGAAGCAGCAGGTCGTACTCTTTGGGGGTCAGGGAGACCTCCTCCTCCCCCCGCCAGACTTTCCGGGCCCGGGGGTCCACTCGTACCCCTGCCAGGGAGAGGGTCTCCTCGGTTTTGTGAAACCGGCGCAGGACCGTTTCCACCCGGGCCAGAAGCTCGGCCACGTCAAAGGGCTTGACAATATAGTCCTCGGCCCCCAATTTCAGCCCCTTCACCCGGTCGGCCACCGCCGACCGGGCGGTGACGAAGATCACAGGAAGCTCCAGGGACTGGAAGTATTCCAAAAGGGTGAAGCCATCGGTGCGGGGAAGCATGACGTCCACCAGGGCCAGGTCATAGTTCCCGGCAGCCGCCAGGTCCGCGGCCTGATCCCCATCTGGGGCATGGTCGCAGAGATAGCCGGCCGACTTTAGGGTCAGGCGGATCAGATCGGCAATGGGCAGTTCATCTTCTACGATTAAAATTTTAGGCAATGAAAATCCCTCCTTGCTTGTGTGCATAGCATACCACAAAAAGGCATCCAAACGGCAACGAATGGTTTCCCAGATAAAAAAACCGGAGGGCATGCCCTCCGGTTGGGTGTTTAGGACGCGGAATCCGTCCAATGAATCTGCGCGGTGCAGGAGCCAGTTTGCAGGGTATGGAGCTGGTCCGGCAACACCGGGACATAAGACAGGAATTGCAGGAACAAAGGTGGGTCTCCTTCTACGCCGGATAGTTGAAAGCCCGGGATGGGCTGTCCGGAGGCATCCAGGAGAGCGGTGCTTTCCTGGAGAGCATCCGGGTCCAATGCGTCCCCCTTCTGTAAGGTGACACAGGCGGAGAAGGGAGAGAAGAAGCCGGTTCCCACCATGGCTCCCTCTTGGTCCGTCAGGGTAGCTTCCTGGACGGGAGCCTGGGTCTCCACGGTCCAGTGAAACAGATGGGTTGAGGTCTCGCCATAGGGATTCGACAAAGACAAGGTGACCTCGTTACCGGGGGTAAGCACGGGTTCCCGATAGGTAATGGAAAGAATATAGCGCATTGTATTCTCTGAGAGCTGGGTTCCCTGTTGGCCGATGCTGGCAGGCGTGCTTTGAAGGGGAGAATCAGGCTCTGTGGTAGTTCCTACGGTGAAATCAAAGGTTACATCGTAGGAAGGAGAGGAAGCGTCTGAAGTGGGAGGCGTGGAGAGGTCTATAGAGTTTGGAAAAGTGAGATCTACGGCCAGATATAGTGTCATGGCATCTCCCACGACGTTGTGCACGGTGGCGGTGACGCCGTTGTTTTCGCTGGTGACATCCAATGTTTGGATGCAGGTTGTTAGGGTATTCTGGTCCAGTTGACTCAGGTCCAGGTAGCTGTTCAGCGGGTCATTGGGGTCCAGGTGAATCTGGGCCTCATCCCCGCCGTCGGCGGGCATGGGGACGGGAGTTTCCTCTTTCTGCTGCCCACAGGCGGCACAGAACAGGAAAGACAGCAGCAGGCAGCCAAGCAGAACTTTTTTCATGGGGGCACTCCTTTCTCACTGGGGGAGGGGCTGAACACCGGGCAGTTCTTCCAAAGTGGCAATGCCGTTTTCCAGGGCGCGTGTCCGCAGGAAACGGTACATCTCGGCCTGGGTTGCGTAGCAGTAGGGATTCACGTAGAAGATGCCGAGAATACCCAGCGTGCATACATCCAGCAGGTACCAGCCCAGAAAGCTCAAGAAGGTGACAAAGATGTCCCACTTGTAGCCCTGGGTCATGTCCAGACTCAAGCGGATGACCCGTCTGTAATGCAGGTGCGGGTTTTCCGCCAGGATAAAGGGGACGGCAAAGTACCCTAAGCTGCGGATGATGCCCGGGACAATGAGCAGCAGAAACCAAAGGGCATTGAACAGGCGCCGCAGGAACTGGGTGAGCACCACATTGCCGTAGTTGGCGTTGAAGCCGAAGGCAACCCGAGAAAAGGGCGCTTTGTGGGCTGGGGAACTCTCCAGCAGGAACCGGCAGGCTCCCACTTCGAAGGGACTGCTGACCAGAAGTAGGATCACAAGCCACGCCGTGCCCAGAGAAATGGAAAAGAGGGCCAAGGGATTGGTGTAGTATTCCACGGTATACAGAAACTCCAAGGGGCCGTAAAGCGCAAGGTCTTGACAAATCGCGATACAGTTTGTCACCGTCTCATGGATCCTTGTGGGGAGGAAATCCCCCATTAGAAGCAGCAGGAGAAGAATCCCCCCTACCATGGGCCAGTAGTTGGCGAGGAAAGCGGCCTTTCCTGTCTGCTTATATTCTAAGCGATTCCAACGGGTTGTCTCCATATATGTCCTCCTTTGCATGCGAGGGGGCAAATAGGGTCAATTTCATTATAGGGGATTTTTCTCCAGCCGTCAATGGAAGGATGCTGTGCGTGGGTTTTCCATGAAAACCAAGGAGACCCTTCCGCCCTTTCTGTGGGCTTCGCCACTTGTAATTTCTGACAGATTGAGGTAAGATATGGCATCCTCCCAGCATAGGGTCCGCCAAGAGGACGGGGGAGGAGGCGTGATGTGACAGGAGAGGAGGACGCCAATGACGAGAGCGGAATGGGAAGCCTTGGTGGAATATACCTTGAATATCGGCCGGCAGATGATGGAGTGCGGCGCGGAGGCCTGGCGGGCGGAGAATACCATGGCCAGGATTTTTCGGGCCTATGGCCTGGAGGTCCTGGATGCCCATGTGATCGCTACCCAGGCGGCGGTGACAGTGAAGACCCCCACGGGGGAACACTATACCAGCACCTGCATGATCCTGCCGGACAAGACCGGGACGGATTTAGGGCGTCTGGAGACCCTCAATGCCGCCGCGCGGCATATCTGTGATGCGCCGCCGCCCTTGGAGGAGCTTCCCCTTTGCCTGAAGCGGCCAGTGGCCCGATGGTCCTGGCGGGAGCTATTGGGCTATCTGTTGGGCGCCGGGGCCTTTGCCATCTTCTTCGGCGGCGTCTTTTTGGACGGCGTGGCGGCAGGGGCGATCGGCGGCGTGGTTTACCTCATGGAGCAGGTGCGCCGGGTCCACCAGCAAAACAAAATTATCTACACTGTTGTGGCCTGTTTCCTGGCGGGCCTGCTGGCCCAGGCCTGTGTCGGAATAGGCTTTGGGGTCAACCTGGACTTGATTATGATTGGGGACATTATGCTCTTTATCCCAGGGCTGGTGATCGTCAACGGCGTCCGGGAGTTCTTTTACGCGGATATCCTCACCGGGCTCTATCGCCTGGTGGAGGCCCTCCTCATTGCAGGGGCCATTGCCGCAGGCTACGCGGTATCTTTGATGATGGGAGGGAGCCTGTGATGGGAGAAGGCGCGATACAGATTCTGTGCGGCGGTTTGGGGACGCTGGCCTACGCCCTGTTCTTCCATGTCCGTCCCCGCCATCTGCTCCTGGCCACCTTGGGCGGTGCGCTGTCCTGGCTGCTGTATCTTCTGGTGCTGGCCCGGGACGGGAATGTATTTCTCAGCGCGTTGGTGGCCTCCATGGGGGTCTGCCTGTGGTCTGAGGGAATGGCCCGGGTGCGAAAAGCCCCCGCCAACATTTTTATGATTCCCGGTATCATCCCCCTGCTCCCCGGCGGGGCGCTGTATTATACCATGAGTGCCCTCATCGGAGGGGACATGGATACGGTCATGCTGAAGGGGAAAGAGACTGGACTGATGGCCTTGGGAATTGTGGTGGGCATCCTGGTTGCCTCTGAGTTGGTCCGCATGATCCTTTGGGCAGAGATTCGCCGGAAAAAAATGCTCCGTAGCCGCCAGACGCCGCCGGGGCCCCGGTGAGGAAGAATCTGGACTTATAAAATATTCCCTTTTTGGCTCTGTTAAAAAGACCAATTCCCGTTATAATAAGAAAGAACGGCAAATACGCCCGGAGGAACCCAAGGAAAAAGGAAACGCATCGAGGTGTTTGATATGTTAGAGCAAGTCCGAAAAGAAGCCCATGCCGCCGCCCAGCAGATCTGTGAGGCAGCCAAACTCCGCCAGGGCCAGATTCTGGTGGTGGGCTGTTCCACCAGTGAGGTGACCGGTCATAAAGTGGGGAGTTATTCCAGCCCGGAACTGGGGCAGGCCATCTATGAAGGGATGCAGGAGGTTCTCATTCCCCGGGGAATTTATTTGGCGGCCCAGTGCTGTGAGCATCTGAACCGGGCCATCATTGTGGAGGCCGAAGCAGTGGGGCAGGGAGAAATCTGCAACGTGGTGCCTCAGCCGAAGGCGGGTGGCTCCTTTGCCACGGCCGCCTACCATGGGTTCCGGCATCCTGTGGCGTTGGAGCAAATCCAGGCGGACGCGGGCCTGGACATTGGAGGGACCCTCATCGGCATGCATTTGAAGCATGTGGCGGTTCCTGTCCGCCTGGAACAGAAACAGATTGGAGAAGCCATTCTCCTGGCTGCGCGGGTGCGCCCCAAGTTCATTGGGGGGGACCGGGCGGTCTACGATGAGACATTGAAATAAGAGAAGAACCCCCTTCCCCAGAGCTGCTCTGGGGAAGGGGGTTCTTCGATGCTTGGCTGCCCCGCTGCCACACCGGCAGCGGGGCAGGGGAGTCAAAACAATAATGAATTACACGAACAATCCTTTGCTCAGTACGATCTTCTGAATTTCGCTGGTGCCCTCGTAAATCTGGGTGATCTTTGCGTCGCGCATGAGGCGCTCCACGTGATACTCCTTCATAAAGCCGTTGCCGCCCAGCATCTGGACTGCGTCGGTGGTTACGTGCATGGCGGTCTCCGCGGCGATGAGCTTGGCCTTGGCGGCGGAGGCGGAGAAGGGCTTGTGTTCGTCCTTGTCGCAGGCGGCTTTGTAGACCATGTACTTGGCCATCTCAATCTCATTGGCCAGGTCCACCATCCGGAAAGCCAGGTGCTGGTTCTTATAGAGGGGCTTTTTGAACTGCTCCCGCTGCATCAGGTACTTCCGGGCGATCTCAAAAGCGCCCTCTGCAATGCCCAGGGCCTGGGAGGCGATGCCGATGCGGCCGCCGTCCAGGGTTTTCATGGCGGCGACGAAGCCCTTGCCCGGCGGGGTAATCATATTGGCCACGGGGACGCGGACATCGGTGAAGTGAAGCTCACTGACCATGGCGCTGCGGATGCCCATGGTGTTGTGGCGGGCGCCGATGGTAAAGCCCGGGGTATTTCTCTCCACCACGAAGGTGGCGATGCTCTTGGGCCCCAGCTCGTGGTCGGTGAGGGCGTAGACGCAGAAGTAGTCGGACAGGGGGCCGTTGGTGATAAAGCACTTGCTGCCGTTGATGATGTACTCGTCTCCGTCCCGCTGGGCGAAAGTCAGCATGCCGCTGACGTCGGAGCCGGCGGTGGGCTCAGTCAGACCGAAGGAACCCAGATGCCCGTCCCGGAGCACAGGGGGCATGAAGCGCTTAAGCTGCTCATCGGTGGCCTCGGAGAAGTACAGGCTGCCGCCATACAGAGAGGTGGCAACGGAGAAAGAGACGCCCAGGGAGGGGTCCACTTTGGAGATCTCTTCCACAGCCAGGGCGTATTCCATGTAGCCCAGCCCCTGACCGCCGTATTCCTTGGCATAGGGAAGACCGATGAATCCCATGTCGCACAGATCTTTGTAGAGGTTCACATCGTACTCGCGGGTCTCGTCCCGTTCAAGGACCTTGGGAGCCACCTTTTTCTCGGTGAAGTCACGGGCCATTTTCTGGATCGAGAGTTGTTGTTCGTTCAGTTCAAAGTTCATGATGGTATTGTCTCCTTTTTTGCATTGGTAAGAACCAACTGGCCTGCTTGACTGAAAGCGCTGTCACGGACGACAGAGATCTCGACAATCGTTTCCGGCCAAGGACAAATTGTACAGGTACACATTACCACATGGAATCACGAAAATCAACGCCGTGACTTTAATTTTTTCGTGCAGAAGAAATATTTTTTTCTTTTCTTGCTTTTCAAAATTTTCATTGAGACCGGAGAATTGCCTGAGAGAGATAAAACCAGGCAAGCATCTTTGTGGATCATTGCCAGAACCGGCAAAAATGCGCTCAAAAAGAACCGGCAGCGATTTCCCATATCGCTGCCGGTCCTTTTTTAAAAAGAGAGAAAAGAGAGAGAAGAGGTAAATGGGGGAATAGAAGGAGACGAAATAATTGGAATGGCCGAAAAATCCCACCCAATATGGCTGAGAACGGCCCTGTTTTTCTGTATCTGCGTATTTCTGCCCTGTATTCTGATGCCGCGCCCTGTTGACGGGATGGAGATTCTGTTTCTGGATGTGGGACAGGGGGATGGAATTCTGCTTCGTTCCGGCCGCGGCGCCATGCTGATAGATGGGGGGAGTACTTCAGAGAAGAAGCTGGGAGAGTACCGGCTGGAGCCGTGTCTGAAGAGCTGTGGGGTATCGGTGATTGAGTATGCCTTTGTCAGTCATGGCGACCTGGACCATATAAGCGGTGTTCGCTATCTTCTGGAGTCCTGTGAGGAGATCGAGATACGCAATCTGCTTCTTCCCTGCCAGGGAAGGGAAGATGATGCGCTCCTAAGCCTTGCTGAACTGGCCAGGGCCAGGGGAACAAAAGTATCATTGATTGAAGCTGGAGAAAGCTTTTATATGGAAGG
>ENA-ORVG01002495-ORVG01002495.1-human-gut-metagenome-genome-assembly--contig:-NODE-2495-length-17290-cov-3.892950_pt1 | contig 17290 bp, 17 predicted proteins | sample MGYA00242091_ERZ509233 | MGnify/ENA primary metagenome ERZ509233 (study PRJEB26280, sample SAMEA2338840) | human gut metagenome | biome: human gut; feature: human-associated habitat; material: faeces... | reverse complement strand
TCACAGTGAACTCGCCTTCCAATGCCGGAGTCGCACCCTCGGTGGTGTGGGGCACCGCCGCGTTCGTCGCTTCGTCCCACATATAGAAAGTCTTCACTTCCACCGGTTCGCCGGTTTCCGGATCCACCGCTTCGGCCACATCGGCCAGGCAGAGTCCCGTTTCGGGATCAATCAAGAACGGCAGCGCGGTGTGAGCCAGCACATGCTCGCGGTCGTACAGCTCTTCATCCAAGATGTACTTAGTCATGCCGAGGAAGAACGCCGGATCGGTACCAGCGCGCAGGCCAACCCACTGATCCGCCTTGCTGGCCGTCGGACTAAAACGCGGATCGAGGCAAATGATCTTCGTACCCGCTTCCTGGGCATTCATCATGGCGCGAGCCCAAGTCAAGCTCGTCTCAACCAGATTGCAATTTGCCATCAGCACCACCGCAGCCTCATCCCACTGCCAGATGGTGTTTTGAGCGAACAGACCGATCCATGGAGAAAATGCCTGAAACTGGCCGTTGCCCTGACCTAAATCATACCCATTCATGCTGCTCGTCTGAGCTCCCAGCACGCTCGGCAGCAGCGGTGGGAAGCGCTGGGAGGCCTCCGTGGAGAACTGGATCCACAGCGCCTCCTTGCCATACTTGTCCTGAATGGCCTTGAAGTTCTCGGCAATCATTTGGAAGGCCTCGTCCCAGCTGATAGCCTCGAACTCGCCGCTTCCGCGCTCGCCCACGCGCTTCATGGGACGCTGGATGCGGGCGTCGCCGTAAATGTTCTGCACTTCGGAGATGCCCTTCAGGCACACGTTCTGGAAGCGCTTGTCCTCGTTCTCGCGCGGCTGGATCATTGCCAAACGTCCGTCGCGCACCGTGCACTGCAGCATGCAGTTGCACAGGCAGTGCTCGTTGTGGTACGTAAAGCCCAGCGTTTCACTGGCCGCGGGCTCGGCCTGAGCCGCGCTGGCAGCGATGCCCGTCAGGCTCGCCCCCGCAGAGCCAGCCGCTCCCGTGGCCGCAGCGGCCTTCAGAAAGCCGCGACGGCTGAGCATGGCGCCCCTCGGTTTCTGCTCCATACTATCCTCCTGCTCTCTCGTGCGCAATCGGCGTCCTCGGCCGGCGCCGCATAGTCGCCTGCCTGCAGCCGATGCCCTCGATTCCGTTCCGACCCCTCGTCGGAATCGGTTTCTGGGTGCAGTCTACGAAGCGTCAACAGGAAAAGCACTGCCCACTCCCCCGACCCCGTGGCTTAAGCCCCACTTTCCGGAAAGTGGGCATTAACGTAGGCCTCCGAGCAAGCGCAAAACCGCTAAGATGCTAACCAGCCAATGAAACGACGAGGAGGGACGATGGCGGACAAGAAGAGCGATCTGCGCGTCGTGCGCACGCGCAATGCCCTGCGCGCGGCCTTCGAGGAGCTTATCGCCGAGACGACCCTCGACAAGATCACCGTGAAAGCCCTCACCGACCGGGCCGGCATCAACCGCAAAACCTTCTACTTGCACTACGAGACCATCGAGGCCTTCTACGACGAAATCATGAACGGCATCATGGACGAGTTCTTCGAGTACTACGAGAAAACGCCGGACGACCCTTGGGATATGGACGGTCACGCCCGACGTTTCTTTCGCTATCTGGCCGCCCAGCCTCCCATGATTGAGCAGCTGGTGTGCTCGCCGAGCTTCTACGATTTCGGAGAGCGCATCTATGCCACCCAAATGAACCGTTACCGGGCCTTTGCCGACGAGCTGTTCTGGCGCGAGGGGATCACGTCCGAGAGCGAAGAACTGATATGCGCGCTTATTCGCAACATGGCCCTGGAATGCTACCGCCAATGGGTGCGCGCGGGAAAGGTCGTTCCCATGGAAGAGGCGGCCCAGATTCTCGGCTCCATGGCGTTGCACAGCGTCGAGCACCTCATGAGCCCCCGGCCCGAGAGCGATTAGAACAGCGACATTTGGTCGGAGTCGGAGGGACGACGGGTGGGAGCGGGTTCTTCCTGGGCTTCCAGGGGCACGGGCGCGTGACGAGCGAGCAGGTCGCGGGCGTCGGTGGAACGATCCAGCCACGCCAAGGCTTCCGGCGCCGTCAGCGAGAGGGGCATGCGGCTGTGAACGCGCCCCACCACGGCGTCGGGCTCGCAGGTGACCAGCACGAAGCGGTCGCCCAAACGCAGTCCCGCCAGCAGAAGCGCCGTACCGCCCGCACTCGCGAACCGATACTGGGGCTTGCGACCGCCTGTTCCGCCATCGACATTCCGCGTCTCGTAAAAGGCGCGCACGGGCACAATGCAGCGGCCGTTCTCGACCGCCTCACTCCACAGGCCCGATCCCGACAGCGCCGATTCGATGCGCGCGTTGAACACGAGCCCGCGCTTCCAGGAAACATCGACGCCCCACAAAAGGTCGACCCTCGTCAGATCGCCACCGCGATCACCGACGAAGGAGGCTCCCTCGCCGTCGGAAACCCAATCGCCTTCGATCCGCTCGCCATCCATCACAATAACCGAGCTTTCCGCGCCGGGATAGCAATCAAGCGCGTCGAAGGGCACGTCCACCGGCTTCCCGAACGCTGGGGGCACCGCCATCGCCGCCCCCGTGCCGCTCGCCAGCGCCCGCCGCACGGCCCGCAGCCAATCGAGCACCGCATCGGCCTCTTCCCCGCTCACCATCTCAAACCGATGACACACAACGGCCCCCTTCGGATTCGCGCCCGCACGCTTTCTCGCCCCGAACTCGCAGCTGAATAAGACCTATCCGGAAGACACTGTTTTGCAATATGCGTGAGCTTGATCTGCAAAACCCGCACTGTAGCGAAATCTATTGAATATAGACAGGTCGTAGGAATATACCAAGTATAGTAAATATAGCAAATCTATTTTTCGGACGAAGTATAGCAAATATAATTCTCAAGCGAAGTAGAGCGAATGCAGCCCTTGGGCTGCGCGTGAGAAAGCGGGGGCGCCATGGCCGCCGATGTTCTGTTCTTGGAATACCCGAAGTGCTCCACCTGCCAGAAAGCGAAGAAGTGGCTGGACGCGCACGACGTGGCCTACACCGATCGGCACATCGTGGAGGACAACCCCACGGCCGAGGAGCTGCGCGCGTGGCACGAGCGGAGCGGACTGCCCCTGAAGCGCTTCTTCAACACGAGCGGCATGCTCTACCGCGAGATGGAGCTGTCGAAGAAGCTGCCCGACATGCCCGAAGACGAGCAATACGCCCTGCTCGCCACCAACGGCATGCTCGTAAAGCGCCCCTTGCTCATCACCGCCGCCACCGTCATCCCCGGCTTCAAGGAAACCGCTTGGGAAGAGGCGCTGGGGGCTTAGTGCAGCGGCGAAACTGCGGGCTAAACCGCAGGCATCTCAGATAAGCAAAGCCGACAGCTAAATCGGCCCGACCTTCCCGCCAACGCGGGCCGACCGGGCCGATTCATGAAATAGCAAGTAGAGGGGAGGCTTGCTATTTACCGAGATTGGGCAAGTGCTACCAGAGCCTCAAGGCTCACCCCCGAGACTTCAGCTTGCGCTACCGCCCCGCCACCCGGAGCATTGGAAGCGCAGGAGCACCCGATGATCTTGGCCGAGTCCCCCTCCTCGAGCATCTGCTCGGGAACCGTCCACGAAAGCCCGTCGATGCCGCTCACTCTCAGATCGCTTGCCACGCTGCGAACCGCGTAGTCGGGCAAAGACGCACAAAGTGTCGCAGCGGCCTTGGAGAAGATGCCGCTAATGTACTCGTTCGAACTTAGCGAATCCTGCGTATAGACGAACGTACCGACAACTTTGGAAACAGCATCATGGCTCTCCGTCGCAACAGCTTCCTGCGAGACATCTTGGATCGCGACCGCGTCACAAGTCCCATTCGACTCAATGGCCATGGCTGGCGCAACTATGGCACTACTCGCAAGCATTGCGCAACCAACAACTGCCGTGGCCTTTTTCACAGTCTTGCTCATGATCTCCCCTTCCTACTCTTCCACAACCACATACACCGACGCGGCAGTCTGGGTATCGAAGCCGCCCGCATCGCCAGGCTTCACCGACAACATGTACACGCCGGGCTCCGTAGGCGTCCACTTTGCCGTGAAATACACCCATTGGTCTCCATCGAAATCGGCAGGAACTTCGATATCAGTCCAGCTGTAGCCGTAGTCGGCGCTGAAGCGCACTGCCGAGGTGTGGTGCTCGTCGCACTGCGCCGCCCACACATAGCCTTCCAACGTTACCGTATCGCCTAACTTGTAGGTCTGGCCGTCCTTGCTCGGAGTCCAGAAGGCACTGTCCAGCGGATCGCAAATCTGGTTGTAGATATCGGATCCCTCGGGCGGGAAACCTGTGTACCAATCGTTCCAGCCCGTCTTGTCGGGACGCTCCTCCCCAATGAAGTCAATTTGCGTGAGATACTTCGTCCATGAATAGGCGGGCCATCCGGGAACCACGTAACGCAACGGTGCGCCCTCTTCCGGGGAAAGAGGCTCTCCATTCTGGGCCCAGGCGAGCATGGCCCCCTCGGCAAGATCCTCTTCAATCTGGCTGTACAACCCGTTCATGAAGCCGTCGGCCGCCGAGCGCTGCACCGTGACCATGCCGTCCTTCAAGCCACCGCACGCCTCAATCACATCTTCGAGCAGAACACCCGTGTACTCGATATTACCTACCTGGGTGCAATCGAATCCATTGCCGGCGCAGATGGCGCAAGTTCCCTTGGTCACCTCTCCAAGCGCCTTCAATTCATCAAGCGTGAAAGTGCGAGGGCTGTTCACGCCACCGCCTACTTTCAACTCGTAGGAAGCAACATCGATATTTTCGACCTGCCCGTTGACGCTGCAAAACAAGTCCTCGAGAGAAGATGTGCGCTGGTCTAGCTCAACTTTGTCAAGCTGCCAATCATTGACCACGTTGATGCCCGCGATGGTGTCTCCTCCCGACACATTTCCGCGCAGGGCAATCCATTCCTGCCATTCGGGACTACCGACGTTCTCAGGGAAACCACCCAGCTCACCGGTGTAGATGTACTCGTCGAAGAGAACCAACTCCCCATCATTGGTGGTCGCGTGACACGTGAAGCAGTTGCCCGTGAATGCCTGGTTATTGTAATGGGCCTGATGAATCGCTTCCCCAATCATGGGGCCGCCACCGATAGCTTGCGGCCGATGGCACGTCATGCAGTCGGTGACCTTCGTCCCCTGCCCATAGGTTGCCAGATCTTTGTAGGGCAGATGCTGCCGATACCCTGAAACGAGCGAGTACAAATCGTCGCCGTGGCAAGACCCGCAACCGCGATTCCCAGCATTGATAAAGTTTGTCGTATAGTCGGCCTCGGGGAAAAAACCCGGGTCACGCTCTGTCGATCCCGATTGAGCCAAGGTGGTTGGCTCAGGCTCGACAGCTTCCACCTCGCGCGTTTGCGGCTGGCAAGCTGCCAGGCAGAAGACAGCCAACGACAGCATCAGAACGATTATTCCGACGATGCGTTTTCTTTTCATTAGTTCTCCTCCTTCTCATAGAAGTTGTTCATAGACACAGCCTCCTGCGGAACCACCTCCTTACTATTTCGCTGCACTATCAACCCTAATCTCGGCTAACGCATTCGTCTTGAGCAAAACAGACGGGTCTTTTCACGCATCTACGCAACCATTACGTAGGCGAAGAAAAAAACAACCCGTATACTCGGAATCGTTCAACTGAAGCAGAGGGGGAGCCATGGCGGAACAACCGGAAGACAAGGAAGCCAGAATAACACTGCCTATTAGCGCATCGTCTGCGCTGCTCGCCATGGGCTTTGGCCTTTGGTGGGCTTGGACGGATTCGTTTTACTTGGCATCGCCGGGAGCAAGCCCTTCAGCCACCTCCATGATTCCTTCCGAGAGATGCTTCATCTCTCTAGGCTGCGGCCTGGCTCTCATCGCCCTCCTGCTGAAACAAAGACGCCAAAAGGAGAGAGCGCCCAGGGGAATCGTCTGGGCATCTGCGCTGTGCATGAGCGTGCTGCCTTTCATAGCGCGCGTCATCCCCCTTTATACAGAGGAATCATCATGGCGAGTTCTTCTGCTACTCGTTGCCGGATTCGCATCCGCGCCGCTCTTCCTCGAGTGGCTGTCGAAAATCGCCGGCAACTCGGACGAACCATCACTTATTGTTCCTCTCGCCCTCGTTGTCGATGTTGCGGTCAACGGCTTGGCATACTTGCTCGGCGCCACCCTACCTTCTGCGAAATACGCTGTACTTCAACTTGTCTTACCCCTTGTCTCAGCTGTCGTCTTTGCAAAAACGAAGCCAATTTCCTCTGGCAACAAACCCTATGCCCAAACCATTGCGAAAGAGCATGCCCCCCACGGCGCAACTCCTTGGATCTTGCTCGCAGGATCGCTTCTATTCGCGTTTGATTTCGCCTTGCTCCTTGAGTGTATCTCGTCGATCCCGGAAAGCGCGTCTGCTCTTCAGTCCCTGCGCCTCTTAGGACCTCTAGCCTCGGCCGCACTCTTTATCACTATAGAAAACATCCTGCACAAAAGAGGCAGTCTGAGCTGGGGACTCAAATTCATCGTGACGCCCTCACTTGCCATGGGCTTCCTCGCCCTCCCCGTCATTGGTTTCCAGGTGCCCGCCATCTCATGCACGATCACGTGGATTGGCATCGATTACTTTGTCTTGACGTTCTTCACGCTTCTCTGTCAGATCATTCGGCGAGTCCAAATACCTGCTCGCCCGCTTCTCGCCCAGGGTATAGCCAGCAATTGCATTGGTCTTGCACTGGGAGCGTTCGCAGGGAAAGCCATCTGCATGATGGCCAACCCATCGCCGCTCTTGTTCTCGATAATCGCCCTCATCGTTGTCACTTCCATTATCTGGATCGCCTTCTGGATGATCGATGACCGAAAAGTCGATACTCTTTGGGGCCTCGACAAAAAACCAGCACAGCTTGTTCACGACGAACGTATTTGCCAATGCTGCGACGCCATTACCGCAACCTATGGACTCACCCCACGCGAGCACGAGATCATCGTCATGCTTGCCCATAACCGTACCGTGAGCGATATCGCTGGCGATCTGATCATCTCCGTCCGAACCGTAAACACGCACATGAACAATATCTACAGAAAGCTCGATATCCACTCGCGCAACGAGCTATCCGATCTGCTGAGATCCACGCAAGGCGACGTGCGGTAGCGGAGAGAGAACAGCGGCCCATGCTACAATAGCCCGAAGCCATCAGCAGGAAGGAGGCCCGTGGGCACGGGATCGGAATACGAGCGCTACGAAGAGCCCTACTCCCACGAGGTGCGCGACCGACGCGTGCGCGGAGCCCGGGGCCTGCAGGCCGTCGACGGGCTCACCACCAGCGCCGCCTTCGACGAGGCGGCCGAGCGCTACGTGGCCGGCGACATCAGCGCCCGCGAGCTGAGCGACATCGTAGACGACTACTACGACCAGAAGGTCGAGCGCGGCGTCAACCGCTACTCCCAGGAGGCCGACCTCGTGAGCGCCCGCATCTGCGACGCTCTGGACTCCAACGGGTTCACCTTCTCCCCCGCCACCCTGCGCGCCATCCACGGTCGCCTCTTCCGCGGCCTTATGGAAGAGCCCTTCTACGAGCAGCACTACCGCGACTACAACATCTCGAAGCGCGAGTTCGTCCTCGCACGGGAGTCGGTGGCCTACGGGGACTACGCCTCCCTCGAGGACGATTTGGAAACCGCCTTCTCGGAGTTCAGCCCCGCGCCCGCGCAGGACGGCGACTACACCGCCTACATCGCCTCGGTGGCCGACTTCATCGCGCGCGTCTGGCAGATTCACCCCTTCGCCGAAGGGAACACGCGCACCGTCGCCGTGTTCCTCCAGCAGCTGCTGCACTTCCATGGGTTTCCCCAAGACTGCAGCGAGGCCTTCGACCGATCGTCGCTGCAGTTCCGCAACGCGCTCGTGCGGGCCAACTACCGCAACATCCCGCTCGGCGTCGAACCCGATCCGACGTCCTTAAACGAGTTCATAGGCTGCCTCATCGCGGGTCGCCCCTTCCCCTACCGCAACCGCGACATGGCCGCCGCCGAGCTGTTCCGCTCCAAGGGCCTCATCCCTCCGCAAGAGGAAAGCCCCCGACGACTCGGGTAAAAAACAAATGCAGTCCCACGCCTCGGCGCAGGGGAACGTCGGATCCAGGTCGCGCCCGAAGCATCAGAAGTCGTCGACGCCGATGGGCAAATAAGAGCCACCAACTGCTCTTGCCAGAGCCTCGGAACGACATTCTGGCCAAAAATCGACTGCAAGCTGCGTCAGCGCCTAGCATCTCCGCGACGAGCAACCAATCGCAATCCTCTGATCAGGGGAAATACAGAACAGGCGCAACCAACTTTCGCGAAAGGCAATGCGGTGGCCAAAAAAGGAGCCCGCAATGCCAGTTGATGACCCTTTTTTGGCCAGGATTCTCGCGCAACCCTTAACCTCATGAAAGCGTGGGCGGGCTGGGTGACGCTGGGGGCTCGGGGCTTCGGAGAAGGCGGCTGCATCGGCGCCGCTGAAGCCGGTGATGTCGAAGCGGGCGAGGAGGTCATGCCGACCAAAAAAGCCGGGGAGGCGGGCGGCTCGTAAAGGGAGCGGGCGCAGGGAGGGAAGCGCCCGCGCGGAATTGGTCGGAGGTCGGCGAACTAAGGCTCCGCAGGCCCTCGTAGATCGAGGAGTCTTTGGAACCTCGCGGCCTTCTAACGGCTAGGAAGCGGTCGACTGCTCGAGACCTTCCGGTTCTTCGCAGTCTTCCAACTGCTGACATACGGCCAACGCTGCGGCGTAGGCGGCCTGGTAGGCCTCCACTTCAGCGGCCAGAGCGGCGAGCGATTCCGCTGGTAGCATAGCCGCGCGGGCTTCCTCAACCGTGTCGAAGGGACTCGCCTCCAACGCTCGGGCCAGGGCCTGCTCGGCGTTCTGGGCCGGCCCCACGCGCAGACCTCGCTGGGTGCCTGCGGCCATGAGCGCCAGACGCGCCTCCCCTGCTGCCTGCTCTCCCTCGGCTTCGGCCGCGCTCACGCGGGCCTCCGCCTCGGTCACCAACGCGTCGGCCCGGACAAGCTCGGCCGCCCGATAGGCCGCCGCCTTCGCCAGGCCGTCCACCGTGGCGGCAGAGCGGGCGCGCGCCAAGGCCGCGCCTTTCTCTTCCATCGCCGGCAGCTGGGCGTACAGATGCTCCAAGCGCCCGAACGCCTGCTCAACCTCTGCGCCTTCCACGACCTCCACGCCTTCCGGCCCACAGCCGGAGGTGGCCACCGCAGCAGCGACCACCTCGGACTTCAGCGTCTTCGCAGACACTAGATCTCCTGGTACACGCCGGCCAGCTGCTCGCCGAGGCACTTGCCCTGCACGAGGCAGCGCCCGTGGCTGTTGCCCTGGATGTTGTTAGCGCTACCGTAATAATCGCCGATTGGGCCCCCGCTTCCCGCCAATCGCGCCACCGCACAGGCGCCGATCGCGCTACCGGACTTTGGCCGGCGGCGCCCCCGGCGCCGCAAGGTGTAGGCTCCCGACGTCTCCGGACGGAAGGAGCCCCGATTGGAAAGGAACATCATGGGAGAGTTCGACATGTACAGGCAGGCGGGCACCACGCCCAACTTCACCGACATCGCCCGGCGCTACGGCATGAACCGGCACACGGTGGCCAAGTACTGGAAGGCCGGCGGCCAGGTGGAGGACGCGCGCAGGTGCCGCCCGAGCGGGCTGGACCGCCACAGGGAGGTCATAGAGGCCAAGGCGCAGCTGCCCGGCGCGACCAAGCGCGGCATCTACGAGTACCTGATCGACCGCTGCTACGCCGGCGAGGAGCCGCCGGCCTACAACACGCTCACCAAGTGGATGCGCCGCAACGGCATCGAGTGCGGGCGCCCTCCGGAGGGCCCCGAGCCCCACCCCCGCTTCGAGACGGCGCCCGGCGAGCAGATGCAGTTCGACTGGAAGGAGTCGCTGCGCATGGCCGACGCCGAGGGCGAGGTGTTCGAGTTCAACGTGTTCTCGGCCACGCTGGGCTACTCCCGGCTCCACCGGTTCGTCTACTCCAGGACGCGCACCGAGGACGACGTCATGGCGTGCCTGCTGGCGGTGATGGCCGCCAACGGAGGCACGGCGCGCACGCTGGTCACCGACAACATGTCCTCCATCGTCTCGTCCTCCGCCTCGGGGCGGCGCGTCTCGGCGCGCTTCGCCAGGTTCGCCGCCGCGGCGGGCTTCGAGCTGGAGCTGGCGCGGCCGAGGAGCCCGCAGACCAAGGGCAAGGTGGAGTCGTCGAACCGGTTCCTGTCGAGGCTGGCCGTCTACGAGGGCGACTTCCGCGGCGAGGAGGGGCTCGTGGCCGCCATCGCGCGCATCGAGGCGCGGTGCAACACCGAGCCCAGCGCGTCGACCGGGGTGCCGCCGGCGGTGCTGTTCATGCGCGAGAAGGAGGAGCTGCGCAAGGTGGGCAACATGGGGCTTCTGGAGTCGATGGTGGCCGACGTCTCCGTCCAGGCGGTGCCCCCCACGATGCTCGTCCGCTGCCGGGGCCGCGAGTTCTCGGTGCCCCGGCGCTGCATAGGCAGGCGCGTCAAGGTGCTCGCGATGCCGTCGGGCCAGGTGAGGGTGGAGATGGCCGGCGAGACCGTCGCGGTCCACGACCTGTCGGCCCCGGGAGGGCCCGTCGTCTACGACCCGGCGCACTACGCCGAGGCCCTGGCCGCGAAGGCGCGCTACGCCGACGCCGACATCGAGGCGGCGGCCCGCGCCAACCTGGAGCTGCTCGGCAGGCTCGGGGAGGGGTCGCTGTGAGCGCCCGGGACGAGGGCGGCGCCTACGCCCGCATACGCGAGAACCTCTCGGAGCTGGGGCTGGACGCCATGGCGGCGGGGCTGCCCCACTGGATGTCGGCGGTGGCCGCCGGCGAGGCCGACTTCGCCTCGGCGATGCTCGCCATGACCTCCGAGGAGGCCGAGGCCAAGCGCCGTCGCGGGACCGACCGCAAGGTGCGCGCCGCCGGCTTCCCGTTCGTCAAGACGCTGGCCGACTTCGACTTCTCCTTCCAGCCCTCCATACCCAGGGCCGTCGTGGACGACCTGGCCGCGCTCAGGTTCCTGGACGCGGCCGAGAACGTGGTTCTGGTCGGCAGCCCGGGCGTGGGCAAGACCCACATCGCGGTGGCGCTGGGGGTGGAGGCGGTGCGCGCCCGCAAGGAGGTGCGCTTCACCGACTGCGCGGCGCTGGTGCGCGACCTGAAGGACGCCTCCTCGCGCGGCATCCTGGCGAAGAGGCTGAAGTACTACGCCCACGCGACGCTGCTCATCATCGACGAGCTGGGGTACCTGGACGTGGACGAGGAGGGGGCCGACCTGCTGTTCCAGCTCGTCTCGGCCCGCTACGAGCACCGCTCCACGGTCATCACCACCAACGTGGCCGTGGGCCTTTGGGCCGACGTGTTCGGGGACGCGGTGACCGCCGCGGCCATCGCCGACCGGGTGTGCCACCACTGCACGATGCTCAAGATCACGGGGCGGTCCTACCGCATGAAGGACCTGCTGGCCGAGGCGGCCGACGGCGACGGGCTGCCCGAGAGGGGGCAGTCGTGAGGGCCGCGGACGCCGCGGGGTGGCTGGCCGCGTTCGGCGCAGAGGACGTCGCGGTGACGGTCAGGTTCCCGCAGCTCGGCGGATGGGAGGTCACGAGCTGGGCGGTCGCGCCCGGGGACGCCGAGGGCTCCCCGGCGCTGGAGGTTGAGATCTGGGCCGCGGACTTCGACTACCCCGCGGTCGAGCGCGCCCTGGGCGGCGGCCCGAGGTAGCGCGGGCGGCCAAAGTGCGGTAGCGCCCCCGGCCGGGAACCGGGGGCGCCGCCGGCGGGATAGAGTGGCGCGTTCGGCTGATTTTGCGGTAGCGCTAACAGATGTTGATCGGGTAGTCCACCGCGTAGATGTCGCCGGCGCAGTTGCCGATGGCGTACAGGCCGGGGATGGGTTCGTCGTTCTCGTTCAGCACCTCGAAGTTATCGGAGATGTGGATGCCGCCCACGACGGAGAGCAGGCCGGGCGCCACCATGCAGGCAGTGAAGGGGCCCTGCTCGATGGGGAACAGGAAGTGGTTCTCCTTGAAGAAGTCGGTATCCTCGCCGGCCTTGCACAGCTTGTTGTAGCGCTCGACGGTGGCCTTCAGCTCGGTGGGATCCACCTCGATCAGCTCGGCCAGCTCCTCCAGGGTGTCGGCGCGCTTGTAGTAGTCCGGCACCTCGGTCAGGCCGTTCTCCACGGTCTTGGTGTGGCCGTCCACGGCCGCCTGGTAGTCGGAGCCGTAGGGGCGGAAGGTGTCCCAGAACATGCCGCCGCCGTGCTCAAGCGAGCCCAGAAGGTCGTTCTGCCAGTTGGCATCGAAGATGGACCAAGCATGGTCGGCGCCGCCGTTGTACATGACGCCCAGGCACTTGCCCTGAACCCAGGTGGCCTCGTTCATGAAGCGCTTGCCGTCGGGGTTCACGAACAGGAAGGGGCCGTGGAAGGTGGCGGCGGCCTGCGGGTGCATCATGGTCGGCCAGGGGCCCTCCTGGAAGGCGCCGCCGGCCCAGGCGGCCATGTTGTGGCCGTCGCCCACGTTGCCCTGGTCGGAGCACAGACGGGTGAACACGCGGTTGGCCACCGGGGCGAACGCTTCGATGTACTCGTCGTTGTAGCTGATGTCACCCGTGGCCAAAACGACGCCCTTGGAAGCGTTGTACTGCACGTACTCACCGCTCTTGTTCTGGCAGATGGCGCCGGTCACCTTGCCGGACTCGTCCTGCACCAGCTGCACGGCGGGCATCTCGTAGACGAACTCGGCGCCGGCCTTCAGGGCCTCGGCCTCGAACATGTACTCGACGAAGTCGGCCATGGTGTGCTCTTCGAAGATGGGGCCGCCGCTCATGAAGTGGTAGCAGGCGATCTCAGGGTGCACCGTGGAGTTGGAGCCCACGGTGACCATGCACTTCGCGCCGTTGGCCTCGGCCATGTCGAGGAACCAGTTCATGCAGCGCTCGGACTCGCGGAACCACTTGCCCACGAGCGACTCGCGGCAGCGGTTGCCGCAGGTGGACACCCAGCGCTCCATCTCCAGGGACTTGTCGAACTTCAAGCCCAGGTCGTCCAGAGCGCGCGAGGCGATGGCGCCGGTGCCGCCCACGCCGTGGCCGTTCAGCACGGCGTCCTTCTCCACGAGGATGGTCTTGGCGCCGTTCTGGGCCGCGGAAAGCGCGCAGCAGGTGCCGGAGTAGCCGCCGCCGATGACGAGCACCTCGGTGTCGACGGTCTGGGAGATCTGGTCGGCCGCGATAGGCTCGGGCTTCACTTCCCAGGTGTGCTTGGCGGCCTCGCCGGTTTCGGCCAGCGCCGCGTCGGCCTTGGTGGCCTCGGTCTGCGGTGCGCATCCGGCCAGGCCGAGCGCGGCCACGCCGGCGGCGCTAAAGGCAGCGCCCTTGAGCAAGTTGCGACGAGAAATTCCAGTCATGTTTCCCTCCATAGTCTCGGTGACTGAACGGTTCCGAAGCTTTCGCGGCAGCCACCTGGGCCCTTCACCCAAGCTGTCCACACGAAGCCGGAACCGACGCCCCGGCCCTCTCATTGGCGGAACGCGAGAAGCACTATGCCCTCTTCCGCCCTTTCGCGTAAGCCACCAAATTGGGTAAATTCGCAGCAGCGGGAACCCGAAACGTGGCGCGGCATCGCGCTTTTGAGGGGGACATATTTTGGGTTGTTTTTGAAAAATTCCAGGTCATAGCCAAGTATTATCGCAAACTTGTTGGGTGCGCCGCCTCCGGCCACCGGCTGCGGCTGCTAAAATGCACCAGGGAGGAAGGATGCCACATGCAACGCGCCAAAAGGCTTTTGGAAGGTCTGCGAATACACCACCTCGGCTTCGGCTTTTTCTGGACCGTCACCTTTATCGTGCTCGCAGGGTTCCAGGGCGCAGGCGCCGTCGCCGATTATTGGCAGATCTACATTCTCACCGAACAGACGCTCATGCCCCTGGCCGTAGGAGCCCTGGGCGCCCTGTGCGCCTTCCGCCGTTGCGAGCTTCCCCATTGGACGGCCTCGGCGGCGAGCTTCATGCTCAGCGGAGCCGCGCTTCTCTACTTTCTCGCGTTTCATTTCGGCCAAAGCGACGGCGCCATCGCGACGGTCGCGGGCGTGCTCATGGGCGGCTCCTGCGCTCTGTTCTTCCTGCTTTGGGAGATGTTCTACGTAACCGAAGGCCAGCAACGCGCCCTCATCTGCATTCCCCTTTCGGCCGCCATGTCGGTGGCCTTGTATTTGCTCATTCGCCTTTTACCGCCCGTTGCCGTAGCCCTGGCTGCCGTTTGCGTGCTCCCCTTCTTAGCACTTCTCTGCCTTCAGAAGAGCCTCGCCGAAATTGAGGCCGACGCCACGGCGCCCCTCACGTGCCCCGCCCTGAGACGCGCCGTGGGCGACCTATGGCGCCCCGTGCTCTGCGTCAGCATCCTCGGTTTTTCGTGGAAGCTCATCGCCGGCATCGAGCCGGCCCAAAGCTCCGGCGGCGCCGCGGTGCTCGTCGGATTCGCGACGGCGGCCCTTTTGGTGGTGGCCCTCGAGCTGTTTCTTTCGAAGGGCTTCGACATCCTGCATATCTGTCAGGTACTTTTTCCCGCGCTCACCGTCGTATTCCTGCTACCGTCGTTGTTCGGCCAGCAGCACACAACGCTGCTCGTGGCGTTTCTCATGTTCGGCTTCGAGGTGGTGAACCTGCTGCTCATCATCACCTGCGCCGTGTACACCATTCGAAACGGACTGCCCTCCTCACCGCTGTACGCCCTGTGCATCGGGCCCGTCCTGCTTTCCATGGCCGTGGGCAGCGGGCTGGCCGAGCTTCTGGGGCCGGCGCTTTCCGATGACCTCGCCCATTGGACGAACGTCATCTTGCTTTGCGTGGTGCTGCTGTCGGTCGCGCTCATTCTGGTCACGCGCGGAAAGGGCCAGGCGCTGGCCTCCATGACTGACGCGGAGCTGCTGAACCGCGGCACAACGTTACGGCGGGGACGGCGCGATAGTCGCCGGGATGGCCGCCAAGGTGCTAAGCCAGCCAACGGCAGCGCGCGTCAACGGGGAGACGCACTGCACTCCCCGGATGCGACAGCAGCAGACGCCACACGAGTTCCCAGTGACGGCCCCTCCGAGCAACAGCGCCGCATTCGCAGCTACCTTGAGGAGCACGGCCTTTCTCCGCGCGAGATTGAGGTGGCCGAGCTGCTCATGAAGGGCCATACGGTATCGGCCATCGCCGGCAAGCTGTTCATCTCGGAAAACACCACTCGCGGCCATGCCAAAAGCATCTACAAGAAACTCGCCATCCACTCCCGCCAAGAGCTAGTCGACCTAGACGACCAGCTCACCCGGGCGTAACGTTCACTGAATGCCCTGGCCGCTATCGAACCCATGCCGCGGTGTCGCGAGGTGCTTGGATGTCGAACGGCATCGGAATTCTACGCCACAGCTTCCTCCGGCAACTTGCAGACGTCGACCCAGGTGCTGCCCGGTGTGCAGGCGGCCAGCTCGTCGGGAGCGAGGGCGATGGCGCTGTTGGAGCTGCCGCAGGCCGGGTACACCACGTCAAAGCGGCGCAGTGATTCATCGAGGTACACGTCGCAGTCCTCGTTCACCGCGAAGGGGCACACGCCGCCCACCGCGTGGCCGACGCGCTCCTCGGCCTCTTCAGCAGGAAGCATGCGAGGCTTGGTTCCAAACTGGGCCTTGAACTTCGGGTTCGCAATGCGGGCATCTCCCGCGCACACCACGAGCGCCACTCGGTCGCCCACGGCAAACGACAGCGTCTTGGCAATGCGCGCCGGCTCGCAGCCCACGGCCTGAGCCGCCAGCTCCACGGTTGCGCTGGATGTGGGGAATTCCATAACATCCCCCTCGCGCCCGAATTCCGCAAAATACGCCTTCACCTTATCGATCGCCATCTCGCGTACCGCCTTTCGCCACCATCTTCGACGTTGTGGAATAATAGCACGACACACATCTCCGGGAAGCCCTGAGGAGGACTCATGATCTCGTTCGAGAACGACTATTCCACCGGCGCCCATCCGCGCATTCTGGAAGCGCTGGCGGCGACGAACCTGGAGCCGGCGCCGGGCTATGGCAGCGACCGCTTTTGCGAAAGTGTGGCGGCCCGCATCCGCGCGGCTTGCGATGACGAGACCGCCGACGTGTTCTTCCTCACGGGCGGCACCCAGACCAACGCCGTGGTCATTTCGGCTCTGCTGGCCGGGCACGAGGGCGTGATCGCTGCCGATACGGGGCACATCGCCGTTCATGAAGCCGGTGCCATTGAAGCCACTGGGCACAAGGTGCTCACCGTGCCCGAATGCGACGGCAAACTGCGCGCCGCCGACGTGGAAGCTTATCTGGAGACTTTCTACGCCGACGCCAGTTACACCCACATGGTGTTCCCGGGCATGGTGTTCATTGCGCATCCCTCCGAGCTGGGCACGCTGTACTCTTTGGCCGAGCTGGAAGAACTCTCGGCGCTCTGCCGCCGCCATCAGATCCCGCTGTACTTGGACGGTGCGCGCCTCGCCTATGGCCTGGCCGCTCCCGACACCGACGTCTCCCTGGCCGACATCGCGCGCCTCACCGACGCCTTCTACATCGGCGGCACCAAATGCGGGGCACTCTGCGGCGAGGCGGTCGTGTTCCCGCGCGGCGGCATGCCCCGTCACTTCCTCACCCACGCCAAGCAGCACGGGGCCCTTCTGGCAAAGGGACGGCTGCTCGGCGTGCAGTTCGACACGCTGTTCACCGACAGGCTGTATGACGAGTTGGGTCGCCACGCCATCGCCATGGCCGGCGAGCTGCGCCGCATCCTGCGCGAGGCCGGCTGCACCTTCTTCCGCGAAAGCCCCACCAACCAGCAGTTCGTCGTTCTGGACAACGCCCAAGTCGAGGCACTGGCCGAGCGCGTCCGCTTCAGCACCTGGGAAAAGCTCGGGGACGGCCGCACCGTCATCCGCCTCGTCACCAGCTGGTCCACCACCCCCGACGATCTCGCAGCCCTGAAAGCGGCCCTGCACGAAGTGATGTAGGCGCACGACTGCGACAGCGGAGCCATCAAGGCGCGACATGCATATCGTTTCAGGCGCCACGGAAAGGCAGGGCTGCAGGGCTGCAGGACTGCAAGCTGCAGGCCGCGGGCACTTCAGGCGTTGCGAGCATTGCGAGCCCCAGGCCGCGGGCACTTCAGGCGTTGCGAGCATTGCGGACTGCGGTCGCTGCGGACGCACCGTCCCAAGCGCCGTGAGCGAACCGAAC
>ENA-ORVG01002487-ORVG01002487.1-human-gut-metagenome-genome-assembly--contig:-NODE-2487-length-17332-cov-8.623951_pt1 | contig 17332 bp, 12 predicted proteins | sample MGYA00242091_ERZ509233 | MGnify/ENA primary metagenome ERZ509233 (study PRJEB26280, sample SAMEA2338840) | human gut metagenome | biome: human gut; feature: human-associated habitat; material: faeces... | reverse complement strand
TTGATAACATTACTTTTATGGGGAATAAGTGTGAAACCTGGCAGGATATGCGGCTTGTTACAGAACTGGCAAATGACATTTATGTCAATGGTGTCAGAACATGCAGACAGATGAAATTCTGAGAATATCACCATATAGAGATGGTTTTATTACTTGCAGCAAGGGGGGTATTTATGGAACAAAGCAGCATGCTTTTCCAAAAAGACGGAAAAAATTATTTACAGCTGGACTGTGAAAATGCAAAAGAGCTTTCTATGAAACTGGGGGAGAAAACATATCCATTTACAAAAGATGGGAAAAAATGGATTCTGGAGCTTCCGTTCTCCACAGCAGTGAATTATGTACAGATCTGTGTGGACGAACAGGAGGTTCTGCTTCCTGAACTGCCCATCGGGCATGGATACTGCCATTTATATAATTATATTGAACTGCCGGATGGAAATGAGCTGACGGAAATACGGGATATTCCACATGGAACACTGGTACACGAATTTTATATGTCAGGTATTTCCAATAACTGGGAACGGTTTATTGTTTATCTTCCGCCATGTGTACCGTCTGCGGGGCTTCCTGTCCTGTATCTGCAGCATGGATTCGGTGAGAGTGAGATTTCCTGGACAACAACAGGGAAAGCAAATATCATACTTGATAATTTGATTGAAATGGGAAAAATAAAACCATTTGCCATTGTCATGTGCGATGGCATGGTAAAAGAAAAGTTTGGTTTAGAAGAGAGATTAAACCATGTTCTGCTGGAACGGATGCTGGTAGAAGAGATTATTCCGATGGTAGAAAAAAAGTATCAGTTTGGTGGATGCAAGGAGAAACGTGGTATGGCAGGATTGTCCATGGGTTCTGTACAGACAACAAGAACTGTATGCGATCACCCAGATCTGTTTAGCGAAGTCGGAATCTTCTCCGGTTTTTTAAGGGATTTTATCGAAGGAAACCCGGATAGGGATGTAGTTAACAGAAAGCCTTATGAGCAGACTCATTTAAAGGCAATGGATAATCCGGCGTTCAACAGCTATTTCCATACATTTTTGCGCTGTATAGGGGATAAGGACAGCTTCCTTCCCAGGTTTCTGGCAGAGGATGAAATTATCCGGGAAAAGGGTGTTCATGAAATCAGAAGGATTTATCCCGGAGAGCATGACTGGAATGTGTGGAGACATTGCTTTGCGGATTTTGCGCAGATGATTTTTCAATGAAACAGAAAAGTTTGCAGGTTATAGAAAGGTATGGTAATTATTATGTGGAATGGTAAGAAGAAAGCGGTCACTTTCAGCTATGATGACGGAGTAGAACAGGATAGACGGTTGATCGCATTGTTTAACAAATATGGGATGAAAGCAACTTTTAACCAGAATAGTGGAATCCAGACAAGAGCCGACACGTTTACCCAGGGAAATATCGTGATCCACAGGATGAATCAGAAAGATATGAGGGAGCTTTACAAAGGGCATGAAATCGCATCGCATACCTTGACCCATGCCAATCTGAAGGGTCTTGACGAGGAAACTGTATACAATGAAATTTCAACAGATATCAGGAATCTTGAAGCCTTCTATGAACAGAAAATAGCAGGATTTGTGTTCCCCTTTGGCACTTATGATGAATCAGCATTCAGAATATTAAAGGAATGCGGAATACAGTATGCAAGGACTCCGGGAGAGACACATGGTTTTGCTTTACAATCCGACCTGCTGAGGTTCAAGCCTAGCTTCCATCATGCAGATGCAGATATTATGAGTGGGATTGACCGCTTTTTAAATATGGATACGGAAGAACCACAGTTGTTATATATCTGGGGACACAGCTATGAATTTGATGTAGATGATAATTGGGAATATATGGAGTCCATTTTGAAGAAGCTGGCTTTTCATGACGATATCTTTTACGGAACCAATTCTCAGGTATTACTTCAACTTTTTAAATGAATATAGTTTTTTCAAATCAACACATGTTTAAAATTATGTAGAGACCGGAAAATACATTTAATAGCAAAAATAAGCTGGTATGTCAAGAGCGCCCAGTGGTCTGGGCGTATATTTACTCTTGATATTCCAGCTTTTGTTGTTATATCAGCATCCGGTCAGGGAGCAGAATATTGGCGCGCCGGTCGAAGGCGAAACGGTATATGTGAGAGTCGATGCGTTTTTGGAAGAACCGCATGCCTGCACGTCAGAAGAAAAAAATCAGTCATTGGAGTGATGCACTTTTTTGTGCTCGTTGCATTGGCCCCTGTATTGTTTTGGCGTGAGTTCGTTTACTTTTTTAAACATTTCAATAAAAGCGCGGGAACTGGAAAAACCACTTTCTTCTGAAATATCAGGAATAGAAGAAGTAGTAGTTTCAAGGAGGTGGGTCGCATGGTCTAATCGGAGCGAAGAAAGATAGACATTAAAATTGCGTCCTGTTTTTTTTGCAAACATTCTGGAAAAATAGGTCGGATTGAAGCCAAAATGTTCGGAAACACTTTCCAGAGTAATATGTTCTTTATAATGTGCTGCCAGATATTCGGTAAAAGAAATCGAATCCTCTAATTTTGATCGGGGGGGGGTAGTACAAGCCGGAGTAGCCATGCTTTCAGAGAGAAGGATATGAAAAATTTGGAGAACGCAGGCATTCATCCCAAGGAGATCAACTGGTTTTTCGGATCGCGAATATCGGTAGATATCCATAAGAAGTCCCATGATTTCTTTTCGATGTCTGTTCACAACATCCTGCTCTATAATAGGGGAGTTTTTATCATCCGGGTTAAAAAAAGCTGAAGGATAGCAACAGGAACAAGCACTGCAAATCCGAGAAAGGAGGCAGGATTTTCAAGTGATTTATGAATAACATTTGGATTCACAAAAAGAAAATCATTATCTTTTACATAAGCCATAGTAGAACCGATTTCACAGAGCAGTGTTCCCGAAATAGAACAGTTAAATTCAAAACTATCCAGAGGTCTCTTTTCCATGTCACAAACTCAGATATTTTATGAAAAGTTAGCTTAATTATACCAGTTATCTAAAGATTTTGCTCATTATAATTCAATAAAATCAAGGAATTTTAATGTCCGGTGGAATTTGCCGCTGCACTGGAATTTAAAATTTCAAGTCAGCAAAAAGTTTCACACACTCCCCTTTTGTTTGGGATACATCGATCTTGGCGTAAAAAAATGTGCGTTGTCATCGTTTGACTGTAAAAGGTGGAGCTCTTCCCTATAGCTACCAGAGCTCACGAAAAGCCTTTTTCAGACACGTTCTAATGAAAAGCAAATTTTAAATTATAAAAAGTAACAGGTTTTTCCAAGGTATCTTAATAATTATGAAAAGGGCTGAACAGTCACACTGTACAGCCCTTTTCGATTGTAAAAAATTTACCGCTCTTTCTTCATCTCAAACACCAACGCAATCGGTGCGGAGCCACGTCTGTATCCTGCCGGGACAGTTATGCAAAGGCCGCCTTCAACTTCTTTAAACGCAACAGTTTCTCCATTTTCCACCATACAGATCTCTGAAATTTTCGCCTCGGTATACGGTACGAAAATTTCCGCCTCTACCGATTCCTGCACCGTCGGATACAGCCGGAATACATACACGGAATCACCTTTCTGTGTGAACGAAAGGTTTCCGCTCTGGTACGGTGCGCAGATGCGGGTTCCGTAGATGGCGTCGCCGTATGTTTTCATCCACTGGCCAAAGCCGTTCAGGCTGTCCCAGGCGTCGACCGGGATACGGCCGTCTGGCTGCGGGCTGACGTTCAGTGCCATGTTGCCGCCTTTGGCAACGATGTTGACAAGCAGGCCGACAAGTTCACGCGGGGATTTGTAGTGATCGCCGTACTCGTACGTAAAGTCTACGCCGAGAGTCAGGCAGCTCTCCCACGGAACACCGAGCGGCTCTTCCGGAATGCAGAGCTCCGGGGTAACGTAGTTCTCATAAGCGCCGCCGATCGTACGGTCAACGGAGAGAACCCATGGCTGAATCTTACGCGCTTCGTCAACGATCCCGCCAAGATCAATATCCTGTCCGTTATGCTCGCACACCCAGCCGGCATCGAACCAGAGAATATCCAGCTTGCCGTAATTCTCGCAGAGCTCCAGCACCTGATTCTTTGTATATTCTTTAAAACGGTTCCACACTTCCGGGTACTCCTTCGGATCGTAGGATGGTCCGCGGGATGTCATGCCGTCTTTTCTAAGCTCCTCATTCCAGTAGTCCGGGCAGTGCCAGTCTGCTTTGGAAAAGTAAGCGCCGATGCCGATGCCTTTTTCACGGAATGCATCAAACATGGTTTTTACGATATCCGCATTCTTGTGCTCATGGAACGGGCAGTCCTCTGCGGTTGTCTTATAATCGGTATATTTCGTATCCCAGAGGCAGAATCCGTCGTGATGCTTTGTGGTCAGAATCAGATAGCGGAACCCGCAGTCCTCTGCCATCTGTGCCCACTCCTCCGGCTGGAAGCGGACCGGGTTGAACGAACGGTTCAGATTAAAATACTGTTTTTTGAACGTTTCTCCGTCTGCCCAGTTTACCTGGTGGCGGGACCAGTCAGAATCCTTGTCGCTTAATGCCCAGGAAGCAACCATACCCGGCTGGCAGTACAGACCGAAATGCATCATCAGTGCCAGCTTCTGGTCCTGGAACCACTCAAGCTGCTGCAGAATGGCCGGATTGGTCGGACGCACATACGTTTCAGCAGCGCTGTAGTTGTGAACACCCTGGGAAACAATTTCCTGCTCCGGATCAGCGGCTGTTTGATTCTCGTTTTCTAAATTCTCTGTGCTCATGAGAGAGTCTCCTTTTTGTCAGATAGAATTTCACACCAACACTCGAAGATACTCGAAAAACCTGCTGTTGGCAGTTCTTTTCAAGCAAAATGTAAAAAAACCGCGGCGGCCCGATACGTGCAGGCGGCCGCGGATCGGACAGGAATCCTGTCCTCGAGATAGTGTGTGTACGGATTCCCCGGTGCCCGGAGTCTCCGTCTGTGTTAATTATAGCATACCATATAAATGTTAAAAAGTCACCCCTTATTTTCAAACAAAATGTTCATAAAAAATCAGCAAAAGTGAACAAAAAGAAAACAGAGGATATCTGAAACAAAATATCAGATATCTCCTGCTGCTAGTTACGCGGGCAACGAGCCAAAGCCCGGACCGGAATCCGGATCTCCGTTACAAATTTTTCCGGATCGCTCGTCATTCCATTATCAATCAATGTGATTTCCTGTGAAAACCCAGCGGCTTCCCATTGATGCAGTGCCAGAAAATCGATCAGCTTCTGATAATACACCGGCGCCTCCTGATGGCTTCCGCGGAAGCGGATCATGGCATAAAGGGAAGAGGGAAGTGTCTCCACATGACCGTAGTATTCATCCTCTTCGTCCAGGAGCAGAAACACAAGATCATACTGGGAAAAGCATTTCTGTTCCAGCTTTTCTTTGGGAATCCCGATGCCGACCTTGCCGAGAAAGACCAGCGCATCCGGCTGTTTCTCCTGCAGGCGGCGGATCGGAAATTCCAGGTCGAGATACGTTTTCGGCTGCAGGGAATCGCGGATGCGCACCATACGGAGCGGCGGCAGAGACACAAGAGAAATCTGATCGAGAACAGAATCTTTTGCGTCCTCAATATGCTGGAGCCGGTGGTCAATTTTCCGCTCTATCAGCTCGAGTTCCCGTTTTTTCTGCTGGATCAGCGCTTTCTGGTGCCGCAGTTTTTCTTCGATCACCGGAATTTTCCGGTTCTGCATGTATTCTTTAATATCCGCAAGCGGCAGATCCAGCATCCGCAGATAACGGATCGTGTTGAGCACCTCAAACTGGCGTGTGCTGTAATAGCGGTAGCCGGTTTCCGGGTCGGTATATTCGGGGGCGAGAAGCCCTTCTTTTTCATAATGCCGCAGGATCCCAAGACTTAAGTGATACATGCGGGCAACTTCGCCGATTTTAAAAAGCTGTTTGTCTGCCATGAAAAAACCTCCGTGATTTTACGATGCCTTCCGCTTCAGATACCGGAACACGAAAAGGCAGATCACAACGGAAGTCAGCGAGCCGCACGCCGTTGCAATTCCCATCGGGAAGAGGGTGTCCGGGAACCAGAGCGAGGTCAGATAGACGCCCGGGATGCGGACGAGCACGATAGCGATGATGTTGTGCAGGAAGGAAAATTCCGACCGTCCGCAGGCGCAGAAGTAACCGCTGAAGGTAAAGTGGATTCCTGCAAAAATGCAGTCCCAGATATACCCGCGGATGTACTGGCCGCCGAGCCGTGCAACTTCAGAATCTGTTGTAAACAGACTGACAACCGGAACGGAAATAAACTGCATGGTAACCGCTACAATCAGCCCGAATCCGACCGCGATCATGACAGCGCACCACATGGTCTGTTCTGCACGCTTTTTCTTTCCGGCACCAATATTCTGTGCGCCGAGTGCCGAGACGGTTGAGAGCATTGAGGACGGTACAAGAAACAGAAAACTGATGATTTTCTCCACAATACCGACCGCTGCAGCCGCAGTAAGTCCGCGCCGGTTGGCGATGATGGTGATGACAATAAAGGCGATCTGGATAAAGCCGTCCTGCAGTGCAATCGGAATACCAATTTTTAAGATCTGTCCTATGACCGGCGGCTGCGGCCAAAGATCGGATTTTGTGACCTTAATGCCGGTGTCCCGTTTCCGAATCGCGATCAATGCAAGAATCACGCTGATCGTCTGTGCCAGTGTCGTACCGAGCGCTGCACCGGCCGGGCCGAGCTGCAGTGCGCCGATAAATACATAGTCCAGAATAATATTGGCCGCGCATGCAGCTGCAATAAAATACATCGGACTCTTCGAATCCCCAAGCCCGCGGAAAATCGAGCTGATGATATTGTACGCGGTGATGAACGGAATGCCGATAAAGCAGATCGTCAGATAGGAAACCGTTCCGGCAGCTGCTTCGGACGGTGTGGACATCACGGAGACAATCGGCCGTACGAGGAGCAGCAGAACGACCATCAGAACAACTGCAACACCGAGAAACAGCGTAACTGTATTTCCGGTGAAGCGGGATGCCTGTTTCCGATCCTTCGCGCCGACTGCCTGTCCGATGGTGACGGTTGTTCCCATCGCAAGTCCGACGATCATAACCGTGATCATGTGCATGACCTGGCTGCCGATCGAAACGGCTGTCGTTCCCGCCGCTCCGTCAAACTGGCCGATAATGAAAAGATCTGCCATGCCGTAGAGCGTCTGCAGAAAATACGATAAAAGATAGGGCAGAGAGAAGTAAAAAATATTTTTCCACACACTGCCTGTGGTTAAATTGCGTTCCATGAATAAGGAAACCTCCTGTTGTAAAATGTTACGGTTATAGTAAACCCTATAATGGTTGGAGAGTCAAGAAAAGATTCGGAAAATACCGTTTGACAAAGTAGAAAAAGGGAATTAAACTGGATAAATCGAATCGTTATAAAAAAACAGAAAGACAGGAAGAAAAGATGACCATTACACAATTGATTGTATGTATCGCAGCCGGCCTCGGCGCCGGTCTTGGAACAGGGCTCGCGGGACTCTCTGCGGCGGCAGTTGTCTCCCCGATGCTGATCACATTCCTGCACATGCCGGCGTACCAGGCGATCGGAATTGCGCTTGCGTCGGATGTGCTTGCCTCGGGTGTCAGCGCGTGGACGTATAAGAAAAACAAAAACATCGACATCCGCCACGGCCTGATTATGCTGGTTTCCGTGCTGATCTTTACACTGGTCGGCAGCTTCGTTTCCTCCCTCGTGCCGAACGGAACGATGGGCGGTTTTTCGAAGTGCATGACACTGTTTGTCGGCCTCAAATTCATCATCCGCCCGATTATGACAACGAAGGAAGTGCAGGCGGGAAAATCCGAAAAGCAGAAGATTACCCAGTCGATTGTCTGCGGCGTAATGATCGGTTTCATCTGCGGTTTCGTCGGCGCAGGCGGCGGAATGATGCTGCTTCTGGTCCTGACCAGCGTCCTCGGATACGAGCTGAAAACGGCAGTCGGAACGAGCGTCTTTATCATGACCTTTACAGCCCTGACCGGCGCTATTTCCCATTTCTACATCGGCGGAAAACCAGACATCCCGGTTATGATCGCGTGTGTAATCAGTACCCTGGTATTTGCACAGCTCGGCGCAAAATGGGCGAACAGCGCAAACGTAAAAATGCTGAACCGCGTAACCGGAATCGTGCTGTGTGCACTGGGATTGGTGATGCTGTTCTTTTAAAATTGAATAATCTGCGAGACGTAAAAAATCCTGTCCGGTTTTGCCGCGGACAGGATTTTTGCGTTGAAGGGGATCCTATCATGTTTGATATCAGTTTCTCGGAACTGGAATAAAACAAAAAAATGGAGCTGCCATACATCTGACAACTTAATATCGGCGGCTCCGATCAGAGTCGTCGGGATATGCTGCTTACCGTAAGGACGACGACCGTGGAACCAGTGTCACCGGGAGAATGATTTTTTCCGTTTCGGCGGCCGGATTTTCAAGCGCGGCGAGCAGAACCCGTCCGACCTCGCGTCCGATGCCGGCGAAGTCCTGGTGGATGGAGGTGATGCCGAGGCTCCGGCTGACGTTTGTGTCATCGAAACCGCAGAGACAGAAATCCTCCGGGATGCGAAGCCCGATCGTGCGGCAGGCGAGGAAAATCAGCTCGGCGATGCGGTCGTTTTCGGCGATGATGGCGGTGATGCCGTCGCGGTGCATGGCGAGAAGCTGTTCCTGAAATGGGGTACGTTCCGTGGAAAGCGCAGCGTCATCGGAGAGCTCCTGGCAGCAGGTGACGAGCTGCTGCGGGTTCGGCGCAATCCCGGCGGCTTTTATTTCATGCAGAAATCCGGCAAAACGGTCACGCACGGATGAAGTTTCAGAAAGCGGTGCCGCAGTGTAAAATGCGATGTTCCGATGCCCCTGTTCGAGCAGATGGCGTGCCGTCTGGCGTCCGCCGTCATAGTTGTCGCAGACGACATTGTTCAGATACGGGCAGTCTGTCTGCTTGTCGATGATGACAATCGGGCGGCCGGCGAACATGAAATCGTTCAGCTCTTCCAGGTGGATATTGTCGCGTTTTGGATAATAAACCAGTCCGGCGATGTTCTGCGACCGGAGCAGTTCCAGCGTTGCGCGTTCCTTCGGGGAGGAAGAGCCAGTGACGTGAATGCTTAAGAAATAGCCCTGCTCTGCCAGCACGGCGCTTAAGGTTCCGATGGCCTCCGAAATATTTCCCTGCGTGGTGGCGAAGGGAACGAGAAGAGAGATCATCTTCGGTGCATCCGCCGCATCGTCATCCGACGGAAGATTCCGCGAAACAAAACTTCCGACACCGCGTTTCCGGTACAGAATGCCCTGCTGTTCCAAATCTTCGATGGCACGCTTGGCGGTGATACGGCTTACCTCGTACTGTTCCGAAAGCATTTTTTCCGTGCAGAACGCCTCATCAAATGAAAAATCACCGGCGTGAATGCGTTCGAGCAGCGCTTCTTCGATCATTTCATATTTTGGTCTGTTTTTCGTGTTCTGTGAGTCCATAAAATTCCTCTATGATAAAAGTCTGTAAAAAAGGCATTGTTATGTTTTCCTGTTACATTTGTTATTATAGCGTATGTGAAAAAACAAGTCAAACACAGATTTGATATATCAAAATAGAAAAATAGAGCAAAACTCTTGACAGAATCCCGTCTGATTTCTATAATATGATATATCAAAATAAATATAGTAAATTTGACAGAACGAAACAAAAACTTCTATAAAAAAGGAACGAAAGGAAACAGACAATTATGAAAACAACCGTACATATTATTTCCCATTCCCACTGGGACAGAGAGTGGTATCAGTCCTTTGAATCTCACCGCATGAAACTGATTGAGCTGGTAGACAACATTCTGGACAAGGCAGAGAACGATCCGGAGTTCGGCGGATTTTTCCTGGACGGCCAGGTCATCGCAATCGATGATTATCTGGAAATCCGCCCGGAGAAACGTGCGCAGGTGGAAAAATGCATCCGCGAGGGCAAAGTTCAGACCGGTCCGTGGTACATTCTGCAGGATGAGTTCCTGACAAGCGGCGAGGCGTGTGTCCGCAATCTTCAGGTCGGCATGCAGGAAGCAGAACAGTACGGTGCGGTCGGCAATGTCGGTTATTTCCCGGATGCATTCGGCAATGCAGGCCAGATGCCGCAGGTATTAAAACAGGCCGGCATGGACGCGGTTGTTTTCGGACGCGGTGTAAAACCGATCGGACCGAACAACGAGGTGACCGGCGGACAGTATGAGTCTACGTATTCTGAGATGATGTGGGCATCCCCGGACGGAACGAAGCTGCCGGGCATCCTGTTTGCAAACTGGTACAACAACGGTGTGGAGATTCCGGTGGACGAGGCAGAGGCAAAGGTTTACTGGGACAAAAAGCTGGCGGACGCGAGAAAATTCGCAGCAACCCATCAGCTTCTGATGATGAACGGATGCGACCATCAGCCGCTGCAGAAGAACATCACCGAGGCGATCCGCGTGGCGAGAAAGCTGTATCCGGATGTCGAGTTTATTCATTCTGATTTCAAAAAGTATGTAGAGGCAATGGAGAAAGAAATCTCCGAGAATTTCTCTACCGTTAAGGGCGAGCTGACAAGCCAGGAGACCGACGGAAGATGGACGCTGGCCAATACGGCTTCTTCCTGGATCGGATTAAAGCAGGACAACCGCGCGGGTGAGACAGCGCTGGAGCGGAAAGCAGAGCCGGCAGCTGCGATGGCAGATGTTATGGGAAAGGCTTATCCGGAAGACCAGATGATCTACAGCTGGAAGAAGCTGATGCAGAATCATCCGCATGACAGCATCTGCGGCTGCAGCGTGGATGAGGTCAATGAGGAGATGAAGACCCGTTTTGCGAAGAGCAGACAGGTTGCGGATGCGATTTACGACGAGAGCGTGGAGTATCTGACGAACAAGGTGAACACGGCAGCGCTTCCGGGCGACGGCGAGAAGATTCCGTTCGTGGTATGGAATACTTCCGGCGAGACGAAATCACAGGTAGTAGAAAAGGAGCTGCATCTGTTCCGCGATTACAATCTGTTTGTATGGGACGGCTATGAGGCCGCAGAGAAGGTGGAGCTTCCGGCGATGGTGCTGCGCGATGCGGACGGAAATGTGGTTCCGGCGAAGATCGCGGATGCGGGCGTTGCGTTTGGATATGACCTGCCGGACGACCGGTTCCGTCAGCCGTATATGGCAAAGAAGGTTCTGGTAACGTTTGAGGCTGAGGTTCCGGCGCTTGGTTACCGCACGTATTATCTGGAAACAGCGGAGCAGGCACAGGACGTGGATGTGGTTTCTGCGGATGAAAATGTGCTCGAGAATGATGCGGTGAAGGTTGTTGTGAATGCAGACGGTTCTTACAATCTTCTGGACAAGAAGACGGGCAGAATGTATGAGAACCTGGGATTCTATGAGGATACCGGGGATATGGGGAATGAGTATATTTATATTCAGGACTCCGGTAAGCAGGTGGTTTCTACAAAAGGAATGAAGGCGGAGATTTCCTGTGTGGAGAAAAATGCGTTCCGTACGGTGGTTGAGATCTGCCACAAGATGATGGTTCCATCCGGCATGGGCGAGGAGCTGCTAAGACAGCGTGAGATGTGTATTGATCCGTATATGCGTGTGGCTAATCGTTCTTCTGAGCTGGTGGAGATGGATGTGAAGACGGTTCTGACGCTGGAGAAATCGGCGAAGGGGCTGCGTGTGGCGACGACAATCTGCAATCAGGCGAAGGATCACCGGGTGCGTGTGATTCTGCCGACAGGGCTGGATACGTCGATGCATATGGCGGATTCTGCGTTTGAGGTTGTGCGGAGAAATAACCGTCATAATGATACCTGGACGAATCCTTGCGGTTGTGAGAGACAGCAGTGTTTTGTGGCTATGGAGGACGCGAAGGGCGGACTTCTGGTGGCGAACCGCGGGCTGTATGAGTATGAAATTCTCGAAGATCAGGGGAATGCGGTTGCGGTGACGCTGCTTCGTTGTGTTGCGGAGATGGGCGACTGGGGGTATTTCCCGACACCGAAGGCGCAGCAGATCGGTACGTTCTGCTTGGAGTTTGAGGTTGTGCCGTTTGCAGCTGGTGAGACCGGGGATGCGTTCCGGGAGGGTTATGCGTTCCAGGAGGATCTGACGGTGGAGCAGGCTGGATTGGAGAGAGCGTTCCTTCGGAAACCGGGACAGGTGAAGCCGGAACTGGTTGAAGGGGAACTTCCGCTGGAGATGAGTTTCCTTGCATTTGAAGGCGATGGTATTCATATGACGGCGTTTAAGAAAGGTCAGAAGAAGGACGATTTGTTTGTGAGATTCGTAAATAATATGGAGCACGAAGAAGTTCTTTCCTTTAAGAAAGAAGACTGGATGAAAGAGGTTTACCGCAGCAATGTCATTGAAGAGAAGGGCGACTTGATGATTCCGGATAAGGACGGGGTTTATCATGTGGCGCTGAGGGAGTTTGAGATTGCTACGTTTGGGGTTGTGAGATAAGTGTGGGATCGGACGCCCTGTGGCCGGAATCACGGACGGATGGGGTCCGGTTTCGGAGACTAAGAAAAACTAAGAGGTCGGTATTTTGCTAAAAACGATCTGGAAATTCGCAAACTCGCTGCGCTCAGACAGTGCGAGTTTCCAGATCAACGCAAAATCCCGGCCTCTAAGTTTTTCTAAGCCTCCTGCAAATGGACCTCATTCGTCCGTGATTCCGGCCGTAGGGCTGATGATGATACCACGAGAGAGTCTGGATCTGCCCGTAGGGCAGATCGGCGTGAGATTGTTGAGGAAAAACGGGAGAGAAAAGCAAGAATGGGGTAGACTTTGAGGGGGACAAGTCGTATGCTGGAGATACGAAAAAATTATTTTGCAGGAGGGTTTGGACATGAAGAAATGGACGGACAGAATTGAAACTCCGATTCAGGCGGAGCTGATCTGTTATGATGTGAATGGGATTCAGATTGTGTTTGGGGTGACGGAGGAGAAGGAGCTGAAGCTGTTTCATTTTTCGCGTGCGCCGTTTGATGCGGAGAATCTATGCCGGAAGCCGGATAACTGGTGGCCGATGGAAGGGATGCGGGAGGCTCAGATTAAGGAGAGTTTTCAGCTGGTGCAGGTGAATTTTTCGGGATATAACCGGCCGTATGAGAAACATGGCAATAAGTACATTGTGACGGCACCGGGCTTTATGCTGAAGTTTGACTCGATTTCGGAAGAAAGAAATGAGAATGGGGATGTGCTTCGGATTGTGCAGAAGGATACTGTGACGGGCGCAAAAGTAGAGTCTGTGATGCAGTTTTTTGACGGGATTCCGGATCATTTTGATCCGGTGGATGCCGTGCTGACGTTTGACGGGAAGTGGCTTTTGAATTCTGATAATTACATATATATGGCTAATCTTTCCGTTGCGATTGATTTGCACTCCGGGTTCTACTTGAAAGATGCGTCGTTAAACGGGAAAAAGGTGAAGACTTTATTACCATATTACAAAGGTGAAGGTAATTATCTGATCGTTGGTATTGATGAAAACGATACTTATTTCGGGATCGTGAATGATGGAGAGTGTGGTTATAATTCTACCGATTATGTGATAAACCCCTTGAATAGCGTGGGAGCGTGTGCGGAGTTTCGAGATGATTATGAGAATGATCTTTTTAAAGGGGTAGAAGGTGAGTTTATTTTTCATGCTTGGGCTAACGAGGCAAATTATTATACTTCACCAGCCTATTTTTCAGTTCTTGACCAAAATGGAGAGTATTTGTGGCACTATTATGAATTAGATTACCGGAAGGAAAATGATAAATTCTATTTGACTGAGGAATCCAGTGAATCCGGTCAAATACCTGCTTCTATCATGGTTGATTATAAATGTATGGCTTTCTTCCCTTGGCATGAATGGTTGCTTGTTGTTTCTAGTGACCAATTACATTTCTATGATTATTGGGAAAATAGAATAATCAATCTGGCTTCTTTGCCACAGTTCAACTCGGAAATTGTAGGTCTTGCTGTAAAGGATTATGATTCATATTATGGTACTTTAAATGCTCATTTGGCTGTGGCTTTGAAGTCCGGTGAGGTTTATATTTTTGAAGTAAAGTATGATAGCGAACTAGAGGAAATGGAATTAGTGGAGTTGTACCACAAGGATGGTTTCGGGGAAATTGTAGATATCGAATGTAAGTTTGGTCAAGGAAATAAGCCAGGCGCATCTAGTATGTATTAAGTATGTTGTTTTAACCGATAGAATTTCAAAGGGAGCATTGCTCCCTTTGAGTTCTCTTTTGTTATTTTAAAAATAGGTGATTATTGTCATTTGTATGTAAATCAGTTGTTTGTATGAATAAGGTATTAGTTTTATTGTCATTGTTATTATTTACTTTTTGGGGAAAAGCCCAGCAGAAAGCGAATTATAAATTGGCAGAGAAGTTACGGAATGTTTCATTGGGTAGTTTAATCGGGAAGTATAGTATGGACGTGTTTCCCAAACAGATTAACAATACGGATAAGTTTTGGTTTGAGTTTACCACGGAAGAGGGAAAGAATTTCTATTTTGTTGATCCGGTAAAAGGAGAAAAACGTTTATTTTTTAATAATACGGATATTGCACAAGGGGTAAGTCTGATTACCCGGAAAGGCTATAACGAGAAAGATTTGAGAATCTCCGATATAGAGTTATCCAAAGATCTGACTAAAATGACCTTTTCTATGGATGGTCGTTATGAATTTGACTTTAAGACAAAGAAAGTACGGGCTGTGGAGAAGGATCATTCAGAGGAAGATGACGAAGTGATTTATTCTTGGATGACCTTTTCTCCGGATCGGAAATATATATTGTATGCGAAAGATCATAACCTGTATATACGAGGTAATAAAGCTAAAGGTATAGATACCACAGAAATTCAGTTAACAACTGACGGAGAAAAATATTACTCTTTTGCTCGTAATTCGGAGGATGATAGAAAAGATGAAGCGGAAACAAATGCTCGTTGGTTTAAGGATTCCAAGCATATTTATGTGGTACGTGAAGATAGCCGAAAATTGAAGGATATGTTTGTTATTAATTCATTGACTAAACGTCCGACGTTGGAAAAGTATCGATATGAGATGCCGGGAGAGAAGGATTTATGCCAGTACGAATTGTGGATTATTGACATCGAGAAAAAAACAGCCAACCGGGTTCCGGCTGATAAATGGACGGATCAATACATTCAGGTTATCCAACCCGGAGAAAAAGGTGACAAGCTTTTTTTCCAGCGTTTTAAACGTACATGGGATGAAGTTGATATTTGCGTGGTAAACACGGAAACGTTGGAAGTAAAGGAGTTGATTCACGAGGTTGACAAACCTTACCGGGATTATCATATGCAGAATACGGTAATATTAAATGACGGGAAAGATATTCTGTTTCGTTCGGAGCGCACGGGTTGGGGACATTATTATCATTATGACGGAGAAGGACGTCTGAAAAATGTTATCACTTCAGGACCTTGGGTGGCCGGACAGGTGGCGGCTATTGACACCGTGGGGCGTACGATTTACTTGTACGGTTTCGGAAGGGAGAAAGGGGTTGATCCTTATTATTATATGCTTTATAAGGCAAGTATTGATAAAGAGGGCGTTACATTGTTGACTCCAGAGAATGCTCAACACGGAGTTTCGTTCTTATCTTCTAAACGTTATTTCGTGGATACTTATTCACGGGTGGATATGGAGCCGAAAATTGTTTTGAGGAATAACCAGGGGAAGATGATCATGGAATTGGCAAAACCCGATACCCGACGTTTGAAGGAATTAGGATGGAGAGCCCCCGAACGTTTTACCGTGAAGGCGGCAGACGGTTTGACTGATATATATGGGATTATGTGGAAACCTGCTGATTTTGACCCGAACAAGAAATATCCGATTATTTCTTCCGTGTATCCCGGCCCGTTTTTCGAGTACGTGAATACCTCTTTCCGTGTGGATGATAGTTATAACATGAGACTGGCTCAACTCGGTTTTATCGTGGTGGCTATGGGACATCGGGGGGGAAGCCCGATGCGGGGCAAATTCTATCATCGTTACGGGTATGGAAAATTGCGGGATTATCCTTTGGCAGATGATAAGTATGCCATCGAGCAATTGGCAGATCGATACGCTTATATTGATCTCTCTAAGGTTGGTATTTTCGGACACTCCGGAGGAGGATTCATGTCAACTGCAGCACTTTGTACTTATCCGGATTTTTACACTGCAGCCGTGTCGTCTGCGGGAAATCATGATAATAATATTTTTAACCGAGGATGGTCCGAGATATATCATGGGGTTAAGGAAACTGCCAAGAAGGTGAAAGGGAAGGACGGACAGGATAGTACAGTGTATACGTATTCGTGTAAGGTCCCTACGAACATGGAGTTGGCAAAGCGTCTGAAAGGGCACTTGTTGTTAGTGACGGGAGATATGGATAAAAATGTGCATCCTGCTAATACATTACGTATGGTGGACGCCTTAATTAAGGCAAAGAAGAATTTCGAAATGATCGTGTTGCCGGGTAACGGGCATGGTTTCGGGGGAAAGGCAGATGCTTTCTTTGAGCGTAAATTGTGGTATCATTTTGCGAAGTATTTGTTAGGAGATGAGAGGATAGTAGAAGATGATGAATTGCAAATAGAGGATTAAGATGAACAAGATAATAATGTGTATAACGCTGGTTGTCTGTGCTTTGTTGACGAACGGACAACAAAAGGCAAATTATAAGCTGGCGGAACGATATAAGAAGCATGAAATTGTGGGTGTTTCGGGTAATAGTATGGCGATTTACCCTGAATTTATTAATGATTCCGATCGCTTTTGGTATTCTTTCTCGGATAGTAATGGAAAAAGATATTATTACGTGGATCCGGCAAAGAAATTAAAACGGTTGTTGTTTGATAACGATGAATTGGTAGCCCAAATAAGTAAAGAAACTCGTAAGGCATATAATTCAAAGGATTTATCCTTGCAATCTATCGAATTCGATAAAAAGGAACGTTCATTTACTTTCGAGTTTGATGGGGCAAAGTATCGGTACACGGTTAAAACCGGGAAAGTGGAAAAGATTGATTCTTTGCAACCGTGGTCCGGTCGGGAATCGTGGATGAAGTATTCTCCGGATAGTTTATATATTCTGTATTGTAAAAATCACAATTTGTACGTGATGGGTAATAAGGACAAGGGACAGGATTCCACGGAAGTGCAATTGACTTTTGATGCAGAAAAGAATTATGATGGAAAGATGCCGGTAACCCTTGCATCTGTTTTAGATGCATAT
>ENA-ORVG01002479-ORVG01002479.1-human-gut-metagenome-genome-assembly--contig:-NODE-2479-length-17425-cov-4.701785_pt1 | contig 17425 bp, 25 predicted proteins | sample MGYA00242091_ERZ509233 | MGnify/ENA primary metagenome ERZ509233 (study PRJEB26280, sample SAMEA2338840) | human gut metagenome | biome: human gut; feature: human-associated habitat; material: faeces... | reverse complement strand
ACCGGGCATGGAGCCAGTCCACCGCATCGAAATCGCCTTTCACCCTGTGGCCGTCCGCACCGTACTGCATGACCTTGCCCGTGCGGCACATCCCCAAACGGTCTATTTGCGGAAATATGGTCTCGCCTTTCCTGGTGCATCCCAAATGGTATTGTGCCACGGCTGTTTTCAGATCTCCGGCCTTGAAATACTTCGCAAGGTATCCCACAAGGTTGCTCGCCATGCCCTCGCTCTTCCGTATCAAGGAAAACGGTATGTAGTCCGGTTGCGCCTCTTTCTTGGGTTGCGTGTAGGATGGCGTGGTATTGTGCCGCTCCCTTTCCTGTGGGTTCTCGTCAAAATACATCTTTGGTGTTTTCTCGTATCCGCAACTGTTCAGATGCTCGCACCGTCCCACGTCCCCGGCCAACGGGTTTCCCATGGCATCAACGTAAAGCGTGAAACAATGAGGCCGACCGCATGCCGGGCACGTGTGGCGGCTGTTCCGCCCGGTGTACTTCTGCAAGCTATATTTATATTCACTCATGGCCGGAAGTCTTTGGGTTGAACTCGAACGCATAGCGCAAAAGCATGGCAAACATGAAGCTGTCAACAGTTACCGACATGTGGCAGGCTGACGGGGCGTGCCATTCGTTTACCTCCGTCAAAGAAGCCCCGGCAAACAGGCAACCGTCAAACAACGCCAAGTAAACCCCGCCACCCTCACAAAGCGCACGCGCATCGCTGAATGACTGCATTCTGAAATTTTCCGGCACCAACCCGTAAAGGGCAAACAAGGTGTCCACATTCTCGACCTTGGTACATATCGCCACGTACTTCACGGGCTTTAAGATTTTATTTTCTGATTCCATTTTCTTCTGTTTTTAAGTTGGGTTTTACTTCGTGTGATTTTCGGGTTCTTGCGTCCCGCAATATTTTACTCATCGTGCACCATTCAAGATTTTCAGGCGTTATATTGTTCTTGTTACCATCAATGAAGCGCACGTATAACGCCCTTCGTTTCGTCCTGTCAGAAAAGGAAATCGCTACAAGCCTATGGACACATTTTGTCTTACTCTCGCCGTTGTCGTTTATCATGTTTTCGATTATCTTCGTACCGTTATCGGCTGTTGACTGCTCTACAATCTCGCCCGTTTCCTTGTTCCTGACTTCTCCGGTGTCGCTCACCTCGTATCTGCTGAATCCTTTTATTTCTTTCCACATATCAAAAAATCATTTTTAAGTTGTTTTTAATACTTCGTCATTTTTACCGTCATACTACCGTTATTCTACCGTATTTCGTCATACCGTCATTTACGCACCTATGGGAGTGCGTAATGACGGTGAAAAATGACGGTGACGGTGACAACGGTCAAAACGGTGGTAAAAACCCATCTTTTTGCTTGTCTGGAAGATAATAACAACCTTTCCCGTTATTCATGATGTACCCTCCTTTCTCGGCTTCTTCGATATTCCTTTCAGCCGTCCGGGAAGACTTTTTCCTATGGCTCATAATTTTGCCTCTTAAATCTTGATACGAAATCAAATCCGGATACTTGGGCATGCAGCTTACAACCTCCTTGATTATCTTGCTTGCTTTCGCTTCCTCGGGCACGTATTCTGTTTTTACGGGGAGACCGTCAACAACGGTAAAGGCGAAATCTTCCGGCCTCATGTCCCTTGTCTTTACCCATTTGCAAAGCGTAACATCATCGTGAGCCTCCGCGTATATCGCCGTTTCGCATTTCCGTAACGCTTCACTACCAAGGTGGCCACGCGCTTTCTCGCTGCCTACATTCGCATGAATGACGGTAAGGATATGGCAGTTATGTTCTTTTGACATGGCCATTATTTCGGTTATGATTCCGTTCGCCTGTTCGCTGTTGTTCGGGTCTGTTATCAGGTCGCTAATACCGTCAAGAACAATAAAATCAGGATTATAATGATTTACGCATGTGTCAAATATCTTTCTTCTTTCTTCCGCTTGGTATTCTCTAAGAAAATGGATTATTATACGTTCACTGTTTGATTTTACTGGAAGCTTGGCAATACGGTGTAACCGTCTCCCTATTCTGGCCACATGTCCCTTTGCTTGTTCAGTGTCAATCCAAAGGAGTTTTCCCGTACCGTTGGGGTTTTCAAGCCCTATGCACCCGGTTTCGTTCAGGAACGCTCCGGCAATGCCCGTACATAAAAAGCTTTTACGGCTTCCCGGCAATCCTATGACAAAGGAAAAGTTTCCCCTTGTACACACTGGTAATGATTCTTTCGATACAAGTGCCTGCGGGTCGGGAATGTCCTCTGACAAATCTATACGGGTCTTTTTAAGAATTTCCAACATTTCGGGGGAAATCTCAAAAGTCGGGGTTTGCGCCTCCTGATTTATTTCGTTAAGCTCCACGGCGATACGTTGTGTTATGTCGGTCATTTCTCACCTCCTTTCATGGAAAGCCAATATATTTTGCTTCCATCATCCTGCCGCATGTCCTCTATTTTCCAACCCTCCGCACGGAGACGGGAAATGTATTTACGGGCATCATTACTACCTGTCAAATGGTTCAACTCTTTGGCCGTGAACTTGCCACCGGATAAAAAAAGCTTCCGGAACGCTTGTATTTCTCTGTCCGATTCCATACCTTTGCACTTGCGTGCTAAAGGGGTGGGGCTGATATTATGTTTCTTCATGATTCAGTCCCCCTTATTTTTTTGTCGAAGCTATGTAAGCCACTGCCGCCCGTGCGGCCTCCTCATCCGTTTGCACGCGGTTCTCCATTAACCATGCTTCTATCTCGGCACGGTCGAAATACAGCATCTTCCCACGTTTGGCGTGCGGTATGGCCTTTTTGCTCGTAAGCATGTAGAGATGGCTTCGACTTAACCCGGTCAACATCATGACCTCCTCAAATGTAAGCACGTTCTTTGTAAGAATGTTTATAACGTTCAAGTTCTTTACTTCCTCTGTGAGTTCTCGGATTCCTCCTAAAATTCTTAAGGCTAATTCTTCTGTTATTTGATTACTATTCATATACTTTTGCATTTTAATCGGAAGTCTTCGGCCGCAGCCTCCCGGGGTTTGACATGATGCAAAGGTATGGTGTAAGAATTTACTTTGGATTAGCATTGGATTATATGTAAATTAACATATAACTGCAAGTATAAGTATTTTAAAACAAAATAACGGAATACATTAGTACTCCGTTACTTTTTAAGAAATAAAAACACGTCAAAAATATATGATGTTAGCCAAAATTTTAGCCCCGTTCGGAATGCTACTACCATTTCGGTAATTATGTACAGATGTTCGGGCAGAGTTTTTTATTTTATCATCAACGTTAAATATATCCTCGAACACTCGCCACGGTATTTTTTCGTTTTCTTTCCTCAAAAATAGCATCTCGCTCGCCTTGTCAACCATGAAACCGTACAAAGCACCACTTTTCGCCCATTTGTAGCCATCCCCATCCTTTTGGCAATAACCGTTGGCCTCCAACCGTTCCAACAGCTTGCGCCCTTTCTCCATGGCCAGAAGCTCGGGCATGCTTACAGGAGTTGGGGCTTCCGCTTCCGGTGCTTCTTCGTGTCCGTCCGATCCGTCCGGTTCTTCCATCTCTTCAGGTTCCTCACAAACGGCTATGGGGTTTGTGCTTATAATCTTGTACAGCACTTCGGCAGCGTTTAATTGTTGCGACCTTACAAGCATGTCAAACAGGTTAAAAAGGCGTTGGCGTGATATGTAGGGAAATGCCCGGCGCACGACTTCCGAAACGAAGTCCAAACCGTGTTTCTCGATGTTCCTTAAAGCTTCATCGTTGAACAACCGTTTGGCCTCTTCCAGTTCTTCACAAGTCACCGGGGGCGTTCCCACGTAGATATACCTTGCAGTCCTTTTAATGTCGGTAAACCTTACACCCATCGTATAGCGTCCGAAAAAATCCACTCCCTTGCGTATCATTTGCGCGTATTCGTTCATTCTTGTTGTCTCCATATCTCAATCATTAAAAACGTTGTTAATCAGGTTGACGGCATCCACTTTCTTTTGGTCTACCAATTTTGCGTATATTTGTGTGGTGGTTATGTCGGTATGCCCTAACAGCTTTGACACCGTGTATAAGTCAGCCCCAAGGGTCAGCATCATGGTGGCGAACGTGTGGCGGCTCACGTGGAAAGTTACGTGTTTCGTTATCCCTGCATCCTTTACCCACCGATTTAAATGGTAACGTATGACCATTTGTGCCAATGACGACTTAAAAACCTTATCTTCGTCCGCTTCCCACCCCTCACGCACGGGAAGCCATTTTAAAGCCTCTTTTGACAAAGGCACGGCAATAGGCCGCCCGGTCTTTTTCATGGTCAGGGAAACGGAATCTATTCCGTTTTCGTGGGTAATGTTTCCCCATCGTAGGGCGCGGATGTCGCTAATACGCAGACCGCAAAAACAGGCAAACAGGAAAGCCCGTTTTATAGTTTCGTTTTTCATCGGCGTTTCCATCATCTTTTGGAGTTCGTCAACGGTCAAAAACGCCCTCGATGTTTCAGGTACTTTTATCTTCTCTTCCCGGTCTATCTTGTCAAAAGGGTTAAACTGAATCATATCATTCCGGACGGCGTAATTAAGGATAGTATGTAAAGACCGAGAATATCCAACCGTAGTTGCTTTTGAATATGGTTTTCCGAATTTTGTTTTTGCCGTACGGAGGTATCGCAAATAAGAAATGCAAAAATCCTTGTCCACGTCTTTCAACGGTACGCGGTTTATTGATTCGCCTTTCCATTCATTCAATGAAAAAATAAGGTTCTTATACGTCTTTATGGTGTTGGGGCTGCTCTGTGCCTCCTCTTTCCTTTTGATGTATATCCTTATCAAGTCAACCAGAAGCATTTTTGAGCGTGTCCGCGCACTCGATATGCCCGCCCGTTCATTGTTCATCTCCATTATCCGTTGGGCTTTTATGGCGTTCGCCGCATTCATGGTGTTTTCGTTCTGTATGCGTGCGGATGCGTTCACCTCGGGGATGAGGTACATTTTAAGGAACTCATACGACCTTTTGCCCTTGCAGTTCATATCAAGGTACAAACTTCCGTTTCCGTTGGCCAACTTCTTCACCCTTAATTTTACGGGTTCCTTGGCCTTTAAAATAGTCTTCTTGCGTGCCATAATTTTTTGATTTTAAATCGTGCCATAAAGGTACTATTTTCCATTTTCATTTCGGGTAACAAAAAAGTAACCACAATAACGTAAATAACGAATAAATATAAGGATTTATTTAACTATATTGTATTATTTAATCTATTGGTTTATTTGCTTTTAATTGCTTTTATTATTATGTTGTTTATAAATATATATACACTACCGCAATGTCGGCAACTATGCAAGCGGATGGAACGGCCTGAATGTGCAAGTACAACAGTTGGCGCGTGAATTGCCCTCCTTGGCTGTTTCAATGAACACGTTCTTTCTTGCCATATCGAACAACCTTCCCATGCTGATAGACGAAATAAAGCTTGCGCAAGACCGCCTGAAAGCATTAAGGGAGGAAGGCAAGCAAGGAACTCCGGTATGGAAACAGCTTACCAAGTCCCTATTAGGCTGGCAAACGGCCTTGGTAGTCGGCATTACCCTTTTGTCCTCTTATGGAAATGAGATTGCGGATTGGGTGAAAGGGTTGTTTAAGTCGAAGGAGAATGTGGACATCCTAAAAGAATCCTTGGAAGCATACAACAAGGCCGTTTTGGAGAGTGCCAAGAATGTACAAGAAGAAAAAACAAGGCTTGATTTGCTTTACAGGGCTACACAGAACGCATCAAAACCACTGGAGGAAAGAAAAAAAGCATTGGATGAATTGCAAAGGATATATCCGGAATACTTCGGCAACCTATCAGAAGAGGAGATTTTAGCAGGAAAGGCTTCAGATGCCTACATCAAGCTTTCAAAATCCATCATTGCCGCCTCACGTGCGAGAGCCGCACAAGACATGATTGTAAAACATCAACAAACAGTGCTTGAAAACGAGCAAAAAATAACGGAGGCATATACGAGAAGGTCAGCCGTAGAAAAAGAAATGGAAAACCTCCGTAAAAAGGAACAAAATACACCAAGTAGACCGTATGGCAACATAGGTTTGACTATTGAAAACAAAAAAATACAAGACAACCTTGATGAGATAGATGAAGAAATCGCCGGATACCGCCAAGCCATTTTCCAGGCCAACAAGCTGTCTAAAGAACTTGAAGACAGTATAGATGTTTCAGATTTGCTATTTGGAACAAGTGGAGGAAACGGAGGAAAAGGGAGCGGAAGCACAGGCGACAAGTATCTCGACACCTATCAGCAGCAGAAGGCCATAAAGAAATCGGAACAAGATATTTTAGACGCTGTAACCGAAAGCCAGTTAAACGCTCAAAAGATGGCTATTGACTTGATGGAAGATGGCAACGCAAAAGAATTGGCGCAAATTAATTATAATTACGATGCCAAAATAGAGGAAATCAAAAAACGGGAAAGGGAACTCTTGCAAACCTTACAGGATGCGGAATATGAGCGTTGGAAACAGGAAAACCCGGATTATCAGAAAAAGGGGTTGCAATTTACGCCGACGATTACGGCGTTGCCCAAGAATGACAAGGACGTAATGGATGCGGAATATTCGGCAGCATACCAACAACAGCAGAATGAAATCAGGAAGCTCCTTTCCGGCGTGCTTGCACAGTATCGGGACTTTGCCGCCCAAAGAAAGGCCATTGAAATGCAATTCAACGAAGATATTTCTTTCCTTCAAAAGCAAAGGACGGATGCCAACTCTGACGAAATAGACCGTGCCATACAAGTGGCCAAGGGTAAGATGAAAGAAGCCGTAAAAGCGATTACGGATGAAGAAAACAAGGCTTTGGCTGGTCAAGACAATACTTTTTTGAAGATGCTTTTCGGCAATGTCTCCCAAATGGGATTTTCACAACTTTCCGGACTGATAGGGCAAGCCCGCACATTGAGGGATTATCTTTCAGGCAAGGGGGACAAGGAAGGGATAACATTTATAAGCCCGGAACAACTCAAAGCCATAGAGGAAAGCCCGGCAGAACTTGACAGGCTAAGGGAAGCACTTGACAAGCTTTTGGGCACCGGGAAAGACAAAAACAAATGGGATGGCATTTTCGAGGCGTTCAAAAAAGGCTTTGCCAGTTTGAAAGGTGCGAAAGGGTTCAGGGAGATTTCGGGGTCTGTCGGCCTTATATCGAGTGCGGCAAGCCAAGCCGCCGGGGAAATAGGGGCGATGTTTGAGGCGATGGGCAGAGACCGGGCGGCGAATGTGGTCGGAGGGTTGAACGATGTCCTTGATGCCGTTTCAAACATAGGCCATGCCTTTGCGTCCGGCGGGATTGTGCCGGGGGCGTTCGCCGCATTCACTGAAATATTCTCCTTGTTCGGCAAGGGGGCGCAGGAAGAGGAAAAGCACAGGCAAGCCCTTGAAAACATAATGAATGATACCATAGCGCAACAACGGGAGTATAATTTACTATTGTTGGAGCAAAACCTCCTCTATGAGAAGGCAAGCACCATCTTCGGCGTTGATTCCTATGCGAAAGCGAGAAATGCGGTGGAAGTGCTGAAGGATTCCGTTGCCGCATTAAATTCGGAGCTTGCCGGGGATGAAAGCCAGAAGAAGGCACAAAATACCCGTTCAAGGTTCGCACGTACCATAAATGGCGTTTCAGGTTACTATTCAAAGTTAAAAGCGGAATATTCCGGGCTTGCCGATGTCGAAATAAAGACAGGAAGCTACACGACCGGGGCATGGTTTTGGAAAAAGCAGCACGATGTTTATTCTTCCGTGCTTGACGTGTATCCTGATTTGATAGATGCCAACGGTGAGTTTAACAAGGAACTTGCCGAAACGGTCGTGAATACCCGTGAGATGTCCGAAGAGGACAAAGCCGCCTTGCAAAACATGATAGACATTGCCGGACAGGCGGAAGAGGCTTTTGAAGCCCTTAATGACTACATGACGGACATTTTCGGGGATTTGGGAAACACCATGTCCGATGCACTGGTGGATTCCTTCAAAAACGGCACGGATGCGGCGGAATCATTCAGTAAGTCCGTTTCCGGCATGTTGGAAACATTGGCCGAACAGATGGTTTATTCCGTCACCCTCTCTCCCCTGTTGGAAGAAGCGCAGGACGAAATGATGAAAGTGATGAAAAATACAGGGCTTACGGACGAGCAGAAGTTTAAGCAATGGACAAACATCCTCAATGGACTGGTGGGTGATGCCGTGGAGCAGCAGAATATTGCAAACCAACTTTATGAATCATACAAACAGGCGGCCGAAGAGCAAGGCTTTAACATATTCGACAATAAAACAGAAACGGCAGCGCAACAGGCCAGTGGCGCGGTCAAGGTACAGGCATCCCAAGAAAGCGTGGATGAAACCAATGGCAGGCTCACGGCCATTCAAGAAACGGGATACCGTATCGAGGCTGAAACAAGAAACCAAACCGGAGTTTTAGATGATATATATAATGTTTTGACAGAATTTCGTATTGATGAAATCACTTCATCCCCTACTGGTTCCCCGAATGAAATCCCTGATATTGCATCGCAAACCAGGCAGGCGTTTGAAGAAGGGTATCGGCCTATTGTAAATGTGTCATTCCCCACGGAACAACTGGCTCAACTTGCCGGAAAGGTTGGCAATATTGAACGGAAACTCGATGATTTGGTGAACATGGATGCTGAAAATACAATGAATTTGAGGGGGATATACGAAGATGTAAGTAAAACGTCCAAACAAATACCCAAATCATCCCAAGATATTATCCGTACCATTGAAAGCAAGTTATGAATGTGGGGTAAATTCGCCAAGCATTTTCCAAAGTGTCCGAAGCGTCAACGATTGTATGGGAACGGGAGCCGAAAACAAGCTAAAAACAAGCGTAAAGGGCTGATTTATGGACATTGGAAATCGGCTTGAAAACGGCTTGAAATCGGTTGAAAAACGGTTGAAAAACAAGTTATAAACAAGTTGGAATATCAAGCGTTAAACAAGCGTTGGCGATTGAGAAAACGGCGGATAAACGGCGAAAATGCCTATTTTTCCGATGCTATAAAAAAGGAGCCAGCCCGCACGACCAAGCCAACCCCCATACGATTATTCGTCACAAATATACGGATTTCTAATTAAATAATCGTGTCATGGAACTGGATTTCGGAAAGATAGCACGCATAAAGGACATACAAGAAAGACTGGAGGAACTTTCAGAAGAGGAAAAAGATCTTTCATCCCCCTTGCTGACTGATATTCGCCTTGTGAGGGAAATATATGATATTTTTTCCGGTATGGTGGAAAACCCGGCAAGTGCCGCACAGAGGAAAAAATTCATCTTCATCATACTTTATCTTTTTTCACCCGGTACGTTGGCCGGTGGAAAGATGGCTTCCGGTTTAAGGGGGGCGATTGCAAATGCCATTGGTGTAAAGTCGCACAGTTCCGTATCAAACAAAAGTGCCGACATGTTGTTCATATACCAACACTATGAATATTTTCGGAAAGAAGTAGGACGTATTTTCACGGAAGTCACAAGGAGGCTCGAAGAAAAGGGGCTTATAAGCGTTCCGGATGTTTTGGCCACCTGAATTTCTGGGGGTCAATTATCCTATAAAAAACTTCGATTTTAAGCCGCTGTTTTCCGGTTCCTGATATGTTGCCCACTCATGCCGGAAAGCGACCGGAGGATAAACGCAGGGACGCCGTACGCTTGTCTTTTGATACCGGAAGCCTCAACCATTGGAAAAGAAAAACGGATGGCCGAACCGCCACCCGTGCATTGGGTCACGTGTATTTGCCCCCACCCCCGTGAAAGGTAGGACAACCTTGTAAAATGGCCTATACCGGCCTGCCTTCGTCCACGATGGACAAATACCTTTCCAAAGATGCCGTTTCCGCTTCGATTACGAGCGTTTGAAACGGTGTCGGGTTGTTCTCTACATGTGAAGCCTCCAAAGCCTTGTAGTAGCTTATCTTTGCCTCGTTTGAACCCTTTAGGTTTACGATCGTGTAACCGTTGCGTAGCAAATACAAATTCATCAAAAGCCTTGATGTACGTCCGTTCCCGTCAATAAAAGGATGGATGCGTACAAGCTCGTCATGGAGGTAAGCGGAAATAAGAACCGGGTGGACATGTTCCCCCTCCATGCCGGTGAACCTTAGCATAAAGTCTTCCATTTGCTTTTCTATCAAATAAGGTTGCGGGGGCATGTGTCGGCTTCCTGAAATCATTACCGGGACGGTACGATAACGCCCGGCATTCTCCTTGTTGATTCCGTGCAAAACAATGGCGTGTATTTCCTTTATCGTCCTTTCGTTTATCTCTATGTCCTGACGGGCTATGTCTTTGATAAATTCAACGGCTTGCGCGTGGTTGATGGCCTCCAGATGTTCACGCATGGACTTGCCGGAGATGGTTACGCCCTCATTCACCACAAGCGCGGTTTCTTGCAAGGTGAGCGTGTTCCCCTCGATGCGGTTGCTTTCGTAGGTATATTCAATGTCCAAGGCTTCCTGTATCTTTTTTAATGATTCAGGCGGCAAGGGACGCAAGGAAGACAGGCGTTCTTTCAACGTGTCGCACTCATGCAGCATGGCTTTTACTGATTCACTCATCTTGCACCTCCTTTTTCTTTAGTTCCAATTTAGCTCCACAGTTGGGGCAGATAATGGAATTATCCAGTTCATCAGCAAAGAAATCACCCACTTTGCAACCAATTACGTTTGCAATCCTTTGAAGTGTATCAACGGTTGGATTTCTACCTAATGTTTGAGATAATGTAACCCTCGTAATCCCCATAGAGTTTGCAACTTGTTCTATGGTAAATCCTTTTTCTTTAATTACTTTTTTAACATTCATATCCTTGTATGATTAAAATCTTATGCAAAGATAAGAGTTCTATTCTGTAAATCAAAACAAATACAGTGTTATGTATGATTAATATCTAATAATTATATAATAATGTATGACTATGTGTATATGTTAATTAATGATAATAATCATACGTTATACTTGTATGTGTATGATTATATACATACCTTTGCACCATCAAACAAGAAGTAATAACAATAAAAACAGATACGACCATGACAGCAACGGTAGACAACAAAATGATTCTTGATAATTTGGATTATGAAGCGATAGCCGGCATGATGGACAAGGCAAAGGGGTATGTCGAATATGAGGACGGTGAAAACCTTGTTTGTTTCGATTATGAAGTGGAGGCAGACGGCTACGAGGTTGCCGGGACATGGTACAACCCGACAGAGTACGTAACAACGGACATACGGGTAACTGTAAAATGCGAATACGCTTACAACGATGAGGACGAAGTAACGCCCTTGATTGATGAGAACAAGTTGAGCGAGGTTTTAATGAATAGGGTAAGATAATAACCGGCGGGGTGGCTTGAATCCACCCTGCCACAAAAAAGAAAACATCATGGAAAATGTAGAAATCGAAAAGCAAATCAATGACATGACAACCGAAGAAACGGCCGCACTTGTTTTACACTGCGTTACAGTGTTGGGCAAGAATTTTGAAATAGAGAAAAACGCCAAAAACGAGGCTTATTATTTCATCCTATCCAACGGACTTTTAGAAGCATTTAAAGAGTTCTGTAAAACCTATCGTTCAAGCGACCCACACAAGGATTGTGTAGAATTACTTTTGAAGCAATACCAAAACAGTAAGAGAGCAAACAGACAAAATGAACGAAAACAAAATACAAAAAAACATCATGGAAAATGAAGTATTAGTAAAAATGGGCAGTGAAGCATTAAACCTCATCAAGAATATGGAAAAACCAAAACGGGTACAACAAGTGTAACCGTGAAGCAAACGCCATGGAAGCAATAAGCGAAATGCTAAACACGGTGCTAATTACTAACGAAAAAAGAAAAGGATGCCTTTCATGACTTATTGGAGGTGATAGCCGAATATACGGAAGTGTTAGTGATTATTTCAAGAATACAAATCAGATAAAACAAAATGACGATGGAAACAGTATCAAAAAAGAACGAGACGGAACCGGAAGTAGTACGTACTTTGAGAGAAGAGCGCGAGAAAGATTTAAAATCCTTGTACAATATCGGCACAAGTGCGGAAGATTTCAAGGCGTTCCCATTGAGTGATAACACACGTGCGGCCATCTACGTACGAAAAAAGGTATCTGATGCCTTGGAAAGCCTTTTTGTATTGCACCGCGTTCTTTATTGCGTGGACGATAAAGAATCTGAAAATAAAATATTGGATGCGGCACGCGGGATGGAGGACATTGCAAACGGGTATATTATAGCATCAATCGAAGAAAGTTTAAGTATTAAAGAGGATGAAATATAGGCACTCTCTTGCTTACGCCAATAAACACGATGCCCCCACCGTCAAATGGGCGGTGGGGTTGGGATACAGACGGCCACAATGACAAGACAATAATAGCGCGTTGGGGCTTCGGCCAACGTTTCTTGCAATGATGCCCCGGCAGGTAATATGGCCTGCCGGGTTGGCAAAAGGGAGTAGCCGCCATTGGGTTGCCAACGCAACGCCGTGGCGGTTTCCCTTTTACTCCTGAAGCTTCAACGCCTTTACACGTTCTTTTTTGATGCTTGTCTAATTGGATCATCCAACGAAAGAAACTGCCTTAGAACGAAAGGAAACGCCTTGTTATCCCATCCGTCAATGAAGCATGGCAAACGGTGTGTTTTTGATGCCGGAACGGGCGTATTCCCGTGGGTGATATTTTTGGCCTTTTGTGGCTATTTTGTTACCCGTTACCCCGTTTTATGCTTGCTTTCGATTGTTTCTCAATTATTTACGAAAAATTAACAAGATTTCAGGGTAAAACCTCATGGAAGCCTGCTCCGCTTCGTTCAGTTCTTTTGTCACAGTCTGAATCTGCACTATCAGTTCCTTTCCGGTCGCACCGTTGCGCAAATCACGTGAAAGGTTGTCATATTGCGCCGTCAATAGTGAAAGCTGTCGGCGAAGCTGTGTAAGGGAGCCGTCGGAAGCCTGCTGCATTTTGATTACGTTCTCCTGCTCCTTGGCAAACGAGCGCATTTCATCCGCCGAAACTTTCAGTTGTGCTTTCAGGTTTGCATATTGCTTGACTGCATTCTCGCCGGAAGCCGATTTGCGTTCAGCCTCCGACATGGAGTTGATTTCATTTGTTACTTGCCTAAGTTGCTCATTTATGCCGTTGAGGGAATCCGCATAATGCTTTATGGTTTTGCTCGTTTCATCTGTCTGTTTCCTGATTTTCTTGGAACTGTCCACTATTCCCTTTGATATGTCAACCTGTGCCAGTGCCGTTTGAATCTCTGCGAACTTGGCCTGCATGGTGTCAAGTTCCAACTTGATTTTCTTGAACTCGCTATAAAGTTTGTCATACTTCGGGGAGAACTTTGACAGTTTCTCCATTTCCTTGCGCACTTCCTGTATCTTTTTTACTAATTGGCTAAACCTGGTTAGGTCTGCATCAATGTTGAATCTCAATCCTGCCATTTCCTTAACTTTTATTTATTAAACTTTTTATTGGCTTCATTCTCTATGTGTAACGCACCTTGCGAAATCACCTTATATCCCTTGCTTTCCACAAAAGAGGCGTATTCCATTCCGTCGGCAAGTATGATTCCGTCCTTGGGGCGTTTCCCGTAAATCAGGAGGTTTTCCGTTTTGCTTTTGGCATCTTCATGCCCCGGTTCCGTCGGTACATACATGTCAACGATTTCGCCATCCATGACTACGGCGGCACCGGGGGCACTGCGTAGGTTGTGGGTATGGTTTTGGTAATTTCCCGTCCCTTTGGAATATTCCACGCCTTCACGGGCTACCTCAACCATCCCCTTCCTGATTTCATCTTTGGCCTCGTCCAAAAAATCGTCAAATCCTGAAAAATCAACGTCCACCTTCATCCGTTTTTGGGTTTTGCCGTTAACATACACACACTTTCGGCTATTCGGGACATCCTTTTGAATGCCTTTTCCGATTCTGTGTAAATTGTACACAACGGTTCTATAAGTTCTTGTTTCTCACCGTGTGACAAATCATCTGCCAAAGACAAGTCACCCGAAATCAGGCATGACAACGCCTTGCACAAGGTTTCTTTTTCCATCCCGTCAAATATCTCCCGGAAGCTGTTTACACCTGTGGCAATTTCTTCCGTCTGAAATTCTTTCCCGGCCAAACTAAATTTCCGGATGGAGGGCGATGAAATATTATATGCACGCCCACCAATAATGTACACTTTATTCATTGTAAAATCTATTTTATTTGTTTATGATTTAAAATTTAGGCGGTTCCTGCTCCATGAATTTAAAATCCGGCTCTTTTTCTGTGAATACGCCTCCCAATGCCTTTACGGCCATAAGGCCAAAGAAGGCATCTTTTACAAGCCTGCGATAAACGCTACAATCCTCTATCCTGTCTTTCCATATCTCCAACTGTTCTCCGTTTAATCCTGCCAACATGATTTCCTGAACCTCTCTGACTCCGATAGGTACGTATCCCCAACCATCATACAGGCATTTAAGATAATATTCCAACTCCTTATCGCCTATTTTCTTGGGCGGGTTGTAGTTCTCTTTTAATGAGTTTAAACGCTCGACCTTGTCAATTTCAAGACGGCCGCTCTTTATGGCCTTGGCCAACTCCAATACGTCTTTTGTACTTAATTTAATCTCCATAACCATCACTTTTTTCAAGTTCATTCAACCTGTCTGATATTCGATGTACAAACTCATCAGGCAAATCCATTAACAAGTCATATAACATTTCCTTTTCTTTTCTTAGTTCTTCGTCCGGCCTACTTGGTGCTTGCTTAGGTGCGACATAGCTCAACAGGCCGGATATGACCCGGACACGCTCGCCCGGTTCCAATTCTTTCAAATCGTCCTCAAACTGTTTCCTGTTCCCGTCAATAATAGAGGCTATCCACTCTTTGACCGTTCCCGATACCTTATTAGGCGTTCCGGCTTTGCGTCCGCCTGTCTTTTCCGTTCCTTTTCTCCTTCCTGCCATTTCTAAACAAATCTATTTTAGATACCGGGCAGATTCTCCGTATTGGCAAAACCTGCCCGGAATAAGCTAATGTCATCCTTGCATGAAAAGACCTTTTGAATGACATTCCAAAACCGCCAAAGGTCTGACATTCAATCCCTCGTCAAGTGGAAAGGTTCTACTTCCCAAACCACCCGGAACTTTGTACTTTCTCACCATAGACAAAAGCTCATCGGCTACTTTCCTGACTTCAAGGCATTTTTCATATACTTCTTTTTGTTCCTCATTGGTGAGATAGATGTTATCCCGTTCATCAAAGATTTTTTCCACATCTTTTGCTTGTATTTTCCCATCTTCAATAAAATAGCTCTCAACCGGAATGTAGTCGAATGGATTCAGACAGAAACGGACATCATTAACTACCTTGTCCAACATGGAAAGGACTTCTTTTCCCGTTTCTTCATTTTGCCGTTTCATGGCGGGAAGCATCCCTTTCGATTGTTTTTCTAACATGGTTACAATCTTTTTCCTTAATTTCGGTGCGCCTACAACCAAATCACGCATTAAACCAGTGTCTAAATTTTCTCCAAACTCTGAAATGACATCGGATGTTATCATTCCGTTCAAATCCTCAACCGCACGATTGAAATCTGATTTTTCGTGCAAACCTCTTTTTCCTATACAAATTTTCTCCATGCTCATTTTCTTTTGTTCTGTTCTTCTATTTCTTTCGTACCCTTGTCTATTGTCGCTGCTAAAGAATCAATTTCGTTTTCTTTGTTGTCAAAGCCTGATTCATTCATTAGTTCTGTTGCCACACCTGCGCCGTATTTTTCAGCGACTTGCAATAAGTTTTTTACTTGTTCCTTTCTCATGATTAAAAAATTAAATTGTTAGTAAAATAATTGTTTCTGTTCGTTCACTTTTCCTGAATTTTCCCGGCAAGCTCCAAAATCCATCCGGCCAGTTCCTTTGCTTCGTCCATCGTCATTTCAACGGTTATCGCATGCTTGTCCTCCCTCATTTCCCTGCCGCCCTTTTGAAGCACAAATACAACCTCATCGGGGGCGGGTCGCTTCCCGTTTTCGTCTGTTATGAATACCTTGCACGTTTCAACCGTCACTGTGTACTCTGAATTTCCAAATGTTTTCATCTTTTTCATATCAAAAAAATTATGGGTTAAAAAATATGGTTTTCTGTTCGTTCACCTCCAAAAGAGCAAATTCTATGCGGGGGTGATACCTGTCGATTTTCTTTTCCGCTTCAATCTGAAAGCAAAGTTTATCATCCGTGATTGCCCCCACCATCTGCAAGCAATCGAGCAAGGTTTTCAGGCTGTTATCAAGGTCGAAGCGTACCGAACCATGCCACACCCGCACAAACAGCCGGAAACGCCCTGAAATGTGCCTGTTCCGGTATATACGGCATTGCTGCATGAAGCTGCGTTCGTATGCCCGTATCTTGCCGTCCTTGATAATCCGCTTTGCGCCTCCCTTTCCCGGTACGGCTTGGTAGTGGTTGGCCTTGGCGATAATCTGCCCGTGTATCGTTTCTATTTCCATTGTCTTTGTATTTAAGTCCTCAAATATGCCCGTATGGCTTACACCGTTTCGATTTGCGGCACTTTCACGCCCTTTGTGGTACTTCCTGCCGTCAGGAGAAAAACAACGCCTTAAAATCGACTTTTCCGGTTTACGGGGGGCATCCTTATCTTGGCCGAAAGGGTCAACGGTGTTTGGCGCACGGGGTCAACACGCTGTGGGTTTCCCCGAAACTCCCGTATTTCCGTTTTAAGCCCGTTTCCCAAGCCTCAACGATAGAAGTACCACCCAAGGAATGAAAAGGCCGCAAATCGAAACCCTGCGAGCCTGGCGGGCATGTGTCAAACATTGATGTCAACCCGTTCTTTAGGGAATCCTAATTCTTGGTTCCACCGCAAGACATCGCCTATCGTGGTGGGCTTCGCCTGCGACCGGGCTTTATCCTCCAGTATCAAGTCCGCTATGTCCCGTTTGCTTCCTTGTGGCTCGTCCTTTGCCCATTCGGAGATCCGGACGGAACGGCAAAAGCCCAAAGCCTTTGTTTTCGCTGTCCATTCTTCCACGGCATCGGCATCAGGGAACACAACCACCCTGCGCCCGGCCAACGGCTTGCACCGTTCAGGGCTTAGGCCGTGCTTGCCGCCGCATGACACCCACACGCATGAGGGGAACACCATGGAGGCGATTACGGCGGCTTTCTCGCTCTCCGTAATGCAAACGGTGTCTTCCGGACGTTGGGGCAAAAGATGTTCGCCGAAAAGGCATTGCTTCAGGTGGAACTCGTGCGCCGCCTTGCCCTGTTTCTTCATGTACCGGGCATGGAGCCAGTCCACCGCATCGAAATCGCCTTTCACCCTGTGGCCGTC
>ENA-ORVG01002478-ORVG01002478.1-human-gut-metagenome-genome-assembly--contig:-NODE-2478-length-17428-cov-9.394463_pt1 | contig 17428 bp, 15 predicted proteins | sample MGYA00242091_ERZ509233 | MGnify/ENA primary metagenome ERZ509233 (study PRJEB26280, sample SAMEA2338840) | human gut metagenome | biome: human gut; feature: human-associated habitat; material: faeces... | reverse complement strand
GAAGAGGGGAATTATAAAGAAATTTTGCTTTGTAATATGAATTATATTGCAAAAAAAATTGCTCTACAAGAAAAAAATATATTAAATCATGCAGATTTGTACTTGGATTACAATAATAGAATAGCATTTCACAAAAACAGAAAAATTAATCTAACAGTAAAAGAATTTGATATCCTATTTTTCCTTGCGAGTTATCCTGGGCAGGTATTTACTCATCGACAGATATATGAAACTGTATGGGGAAAAGAATATTTCTGTGATGAAGGAAATGTTACCGCACATATAGGTCATATACGAAAGAAAATAGAACTAGATCCCCGAAATCCCGTTTTTATCCAAACCGTGCGAGGGATAGGGTATAAATTTGCGAGACGGTGTGAAATTTTTTCTGTAAATTGAGATCTTCTATGATAAGTTAATGAGAAAGGTAGGTGGATGTCGTGACCACCTACCTTTACTATACGGATGCTTTTGGATTCTGTCAAGATGTATTGGAAAATCCCATCAAATTATGGTACACTTCTTACAGGAAAACATCAGGAGGTGTGCCATGAAGCTAAAAACAGACGATCCCTTTGTACCTGAAGATATCAGGGCAAAGATCAATGGACTGCAGTCCCTGCTGGATCATGCAGCCGACTTATACAGTGATATCTATAGCTGGTATGACAGTGAACTGAAATCCTATGACCCGAAAGCCACCGCAGACGATGAACTGTTTGACCCTGGCACAGGGACTGTTGTGGAGGGGATCGATTACCTGTCTATCATGGAATCCCTGTCAGAGCTGCAGACAGCCAACGAATGTAAAATGCAGAGGGATTAACCTTGTGTCCCATCGGCCTGGCCTCTGGCGATGTCTTCCCGTATCAGGGCCTTGATGGCCCCTTGGACGGAAGTGTCCCTGCCATATTTGTGCTGTCTGACCCAGGCCAGGATATCTGCATCTGTCTTCATATTCAGTTTTAACTTCACCTGTACAGTACTATAGCTGTCGTACCTGTCCTGAGCATCGTATTTTGAAAATCCATACATGGAAAGCTCCTTTCCGGATAGGTGTACACCTATGCCTGTGCGCTCTTATTCCGGCAGTCTGCCTTCGTACATAATGGACAGTTCCCCATAGACCTGCCCCCAGTTGCGGATGGGCATGGTCCACTTCTTCGTCGCCTCGAACGTGGCCAGGTACAGAGCCTTTAAGAGCGCCGTGCTGCCCGGGAACACGCTCCGCTGGCGGTTGAGCTTCCGGTAGGTAGAGTTGAGGCTCTCGATCGCGTTGGTAGTATAGATCACCTTCCTGACCTCCATGGAAAACTTGAAGATGGGGGATACCACATCCCAGTTGTCATGCCAGCGTTTCATTGAGTTGGGGTACTTTGGCGTCCACTTTTCCGTCACCTTCTCCAGCGCCTCCAGCGCCTTTTCCTCGTTTGCGGCATGGTAGATGGTTTTCAGGTCCGTGGCAAATGCTTTCCGGTCCTTGTCGGAGACGTATTTCAGCGTGTTCCGTACCATATGTACGATGCAGCGCTGCTGCTCCGTCTTCGGGAATGCCGCCGTTATGGCTTCCTTAATGCCCGTGAGCCCGTCCGAGCAGAGAATGAGGATATCCTTCACACCGCGGTTCTTCAACTCGTTCAGAACGCAGAGCCAGTACTTGGAGCTTTCATTCTCCCCGATCTGTATGCTCAGGACTTCCTTTTTACCTTCCAGCGTAAGGCCGAGGATGACATAGGCGGCAAGCTTGCGGATTACCCCGTCCTCCCGCACGGAATAATGGATTGCGTCGATGTAGACCACGGGATAGACTTCCTCCAGCGGGCGGTTCTGCCAGTCTTCAATCCGTGGCAGAATCTTATCCGTCACATCAGAAATTTGAACGCAAAGCAAAAAAATTCCCCCGCACCAGCTACTTCCGGTACAGGGGATTTGTCATACTTTATTTTGTTTTCTTCTTTAAAAATCCAATCGATGTCTTACAGATCAGTTTATCGAAAATCATAAACATTGCCGGCAGAATCAGGATAACAACGACCATACTGATGATCGCGCCCCGCGCAAGCAGGGTACAGATGGAACCGATCATCTCAACCTGAGAGTAGCAGGCTACACCGAAGGTTGCGGCAAAGAAACTCAGGCCACTGCTGATGATGGACGGCATACTGGTCTTATGGGCAATGCTGATGGCTTCTTTTTTGTCTTTTCCGTTCTGACGCTCTTTCTGGTAACGGGTTGTCATCAGGATCGCGTAATCGACGGTTGCACCGAGCTGGATAGCTCCGATAACGATACTTGCTACGAACGGAAGGCTGATTCCCTGATAATATGGGATTGCCATGTTCAGCATAATTGCAAACTCGATGACTGCTACCAGAATAATCGGCAGAGAAATCGATTTGAAGATCAGCAGAATGATGATAAAGATTGCACCAATGGAAAGCACGTTTACGTTGACAAGGTCAGCATCGGTAACATCCTGCAGGTCTTTCATCAACGGTGCTTCACCGATGACCATTCCATCTTTATCGTAGGATTTTACGATTTTGTCAATCGCTTTGACCTGTTCGTTTACTTCATCTGTTGCGGACTCATATTCAGAGCTCACAAATGCAAGCTCATACTCATCGCTCTGCAGCATGCTTCGGAGATTTTCCGGGATCATGGATTCCGGAATCGTCGGTCCAAGCAGGGAACTCATGCTGATGGTCGATTTGACACCTTTTACGTTGCCGATCTCCTCCATCATTTTCTTTTTCTGTTTGGAATCCATATCGCGATCCATCATCACAATATGCATGTTGCTTACGTCAAACTGCGCTTTTACCTCATCATTTGCCACGTTGCAGTCCAGGGTAGCCGGAAGAGAACGCGCAATGTTGTAGTAAATCTGGGTATGATTGTTTCCGTAGATCGACGGGAACAGCAGGATCAGGAAGATCACAACCCACGCCTTATAATGTTTGGTGATAAAAGCGGATGGTTTATCCAGACTCTTTACCAGCGGTCTATGTCTCGTTTTCTCAATTGCCTTGTCAAATACCAGAACCATGGCCGGCAGGACGGTGACACAGCAGACAACGCCGATCAGAACACCTTTTGCCATAACAATACCAAGGTCGCGGCCAAGGGAAAAGGTCATAACGCAAAGTGCCAGGAAACCGGCTACCGTAGTAACGGAGCTTCCGGCTACAGACTTGAAGGTATTGGCGATTGCATGACCCATGGCACGCTCTTTGTCACCCGGGAAACGCTTTTTATTTTCCTCGAAGCTATTCAGCAGGAAGATGGAATAGTCCATCGTAACACCAAGCTGCAGTACAGCAGTCAGCGCTTTTGTGATATAGGATGTTTCACCAAGAAAGACGTTGCTTCCAAGGTTGTAAAGGATTGCCAGTCCGATACTTAACAGGAACAGAATCGGAACAACAAAGGAAGTCGAGGTAAGCTCGATAACAACAAGACTTAAAGCTGCCGCAATAACAACGTAAACCGGAAGCTCCTTTAATGCTACGTTTTTGATATCGGTAACAACACCGGTCATACCGCCGATGAAGCACTGCTCGTTCGCAATTTTACGAAGATCCTCGATTGCCTCCATGGAGTCATCGGAAGAAGTCGTATTGTCGAACAGAACGAGCATCATGGTTGCATCCCCATTGTAGAATGCTTTCCGGAGTTTTTCCGGGATCATCTCAACCGGCACGCTGATGTCTGCCACATCGTCATACCATAAAACTTCTTTTACGTGGTTTACCTGCTCGAATTTTTCTTCGAGTTTCTGTACGTCCTTCATTTCCATGTTTTCCACGACAACCATGGAGAACGCACCCATGCCGTATTCATCTACCAGAATGTCCTGTCCTTTTACAGTTTCCAGATGCTCCGGCAGATAGCTGAGCAGATCATAGTTTACTTTCGTTGCTGCCATTCCGATGACTGACGGAATAATCAGCAGAAATCCAATGATCAGCATCAGAATCCTGTGCTTGGCAATCCATTTGCCAACTTTAACCATTTTCATTCATCTCCTCTGATTCATTTTTAACTTGTTTTTCTAGTACCACATCTTACAACTTAAATGACTATTAGTCAATATTTGAAATGGTAAAAAATGAATTTTGGTCATTTTTTGTTTACTTTTACAAAAAATAACGGAAATCGGAAATGGGAATCGTTGATTTTTCTGCGCATCAAAAAAGAGTGCCTGGCTCCTTCGTCCTGACACTCTTTTTTATGCATTTTTTTATTTCACTTCAACCAGCTCAATCTCAAAATTCAGCTCTTTTCCAGCCATCTCATGGTTGGCATCAAACGTGATATTGGTCTCGTCTTTTGCGGTAACTTTTACCGGGAACGGCTGGCCGTACTGGTTCTGCAGATAAACCTGCTGTCCGACCTCTACTTCCTCTGCTCCCGGAAGCTGTGCGATCGCAACGGTGAAAATTGCGTTCGGATCCGGCATTCCGTAAGCCTCCTCCGGCATCAGATGGATGTTGACTTTTTCGCCGACTTCCATCTCTGCAACGGCTGCATCGAAGCCGCGGATCATCTGGCCCACACCGCAGATGAACTCGAGCGGTTCGCCGCGGTCGTAGGAAGAATCAAACTGGGTTCCATCGTTGAAGGTTCCTCTGTAGTGGGTACGGCAGGTTTTTCCGACATTCTTACCTTCCATAACCGGAGTCGGTGCACCGCATCCGCCGCCGCAGGTTCCGCAGGAACCGCCGCAGGAGCTCTCCTCTTCCTCATGGCTTCCGCAGTGGCCGCCGCAGGAATGGCCTTCCTCGTGATCGTGGTGATCGCAGGTTGCACCCGCAGATGTGAGCGTTCCGTTTAAGTAAGCTTCCACCGCTGCATCCACATCTCCCTCTGCTCCGGAGCAGAGCTCTACGCCTGCCTCGGCAAGAGCAGCCTGTGCACCGCCGCCGATGCCGCCGCAGATCAGAACATCCACGCCCTGCTCGGAAAGAAGGCCTGCCAGTGCGCCGTGGCCGGTTCCGTTGGATCCGATCACTTCGCTGGAAACCACCTGATTGTCTTCTACTTCGTAAACCTTAAAATTCTCTGTTTTTCCAAAATGCTGGAAAATATTCCCGTTATCGTATGTAACTGCAATTTTCATCTAACTAAATCCTCCGTAGTTTTTTTCTTACGCCTCTTTTTCCTGCATAAAGGCTTCAATCTGATCTGGATCACGCATCAGATTCTCGGAAAGAACCTCGCATCCGTCCTCTGTAATCAGGATATCATCCTCGATCCGGATTCCGATCTCCCACTCGTCAATATAAAGACCCGGCTCATCGGTGATGATGGCGCCTGGACGCAGCTTGTCGTTCCATGCCGCGGTCACATCGTGTACATCGATGCCGAGGTGATGGGAAACGCCGTGCATGTAATAGATTCCAACATCCTCTTTCTTCTCGATCAGGCCAAGTTTCACACAGCCCTCGCCGAGAACATCTTTTGCGATATCATCGAGCTCTTTTAATGTCATACCCGGTTTTGCTGCTTTTGCAACGGCGCGGTTTGCTGCCAGAACAACGTCGTAAACCTGTCTCTGACGGTCCGTATATTTTCCGTTGACTGGATACGTTCTGGTGATATCTGCGCAGTAGCCCTGGAATTTTGCTCCGAGGTCCATCAGAAGCAGGGTCTCATCCTCGCACACGTCACGGTTGGTGTCGTAGTGCAGCATCGTTCCGTTTGCACCGCTTCCTGCGATCGTCGGGAATGCGGTTCCGTCTGCTCCCTCGTGGAAAATCTTGTACTCGAAATCAGCCTGTGCCTGATACTCGGTGCAGCCCGGTTTCAGGTTTTTCATTACAAATTTCAGCGCATCATCCGTGATTTTGATTGCCTGGCGGACAAGTGCGATCTCATCCGCATCCTTCTGCATACGCAGTGCCGCGATGACAGGCGCAATGTCTTTGATCGGTCTGCCCGGGAATTTCTTTGCAAACTCCTCTGCCTTTACCATGTTGTAGTCCGGCAGATCCTCGAACTGATAGCGGTAGCAGTCGAAATACAGTGTTCCGATGTCTTCGCGTGCCATCAGACGGTTTACCATACCCTCAAAGGAATCCAGGAAACGAACGTCGTCGATTCCGGTAATCTCCTGTGCCTCGGATACGGTTACTTTTCTTCCAAACCATCTCTCCTGGCTCGGATCCGCTTTCTCGATAAACAGAATGGATTTCTCCTCTTTTGCGGTCTTTTTCATCATCAGGATCATGTGATCTCTGCGAAGGCCGGTCAGATAGAAAAAGTTGCGGTTTGCTTCAAACGGCAGATATTCGTCTGCGCTGACATGCAGCTCGATTCCGGAAAACAAAAGCAGTGCGGATTCCTGGTCCATTTTATCAAAAACCTGTTTTCTTCTTTCTGTAAAGTTCATCTGTCTTTCCTCACTTTCTTTTAGAGCCTGCCAAGATCTGTTTTCGGCTCCTCTACTAAGATAACACGTTCGTGCTTTTTTTCCTACCTTTTTCCTGCTTTTCTGTGAAAATTCTTATTTTATTCCGCACTTTCCAGTCCTTTGACAACTTCCAACGCTTTTTCGAGCTGCACATCACTCGTCGCGTCATCCGGCAGCTCCACCTCGACATCCGGCGTAATGCCGACCTTGTGGATGTCGTTTCCGAGCGGCGTGTAATAATGGGCAATCGTCAGCTTCACCACGCTGCCGTCCGAGAGCTGGAATGTATTCTGGACAATGCCTTTTCCGAATGTCGTCGTTCCGACAATCGTTCCGATGCCGTAATCTTTGACTGCTCCCGTGAAGATTTCTGCCGCACTTGCCGTATTTTCATTGACCAGCACGACGAGTGGAATCGAGATCGGGGTATCGCCGTCGCAGGTATACTCTTCCCGTTTTCCATTTTTATCCTCGGTATACACGATGAGTCCCTCCGGCAGGATCTGGCGCAGGGTGTCGCAGACTGCCGTCACGAGGCCGCCCGGATTGCCGCGCAGATCGATGATCAGGCGCTCCATGCCCTGATCCTGCAGTGACTGGTATACTTTCTGGAACTGCTCGGAGGTAAGCCCTGTAAACTCGCTGATGGCCAGATAGCCGATCTTGTCGTCCAGCATTTTACCGTCTGCCACAATCGCCGCAAGCTTCTCTTTTGTGACTTCCGTTTCAATCAGATCCGCCTCGCCTTCCCGCTCGATGGAAAGCGTCACGGTGTCGTTCTCGCTGTTTTTCAGAAGACCGACCGCATCGTTGAGGCTTAAGCCTTCGAGTGTCTGCCCGTCAATCTTCACAATGCGGTCATCCGCCTGAATACCGGCCTTCGCCGCCGGGGTATCGTCCTGTACGCCGGTGACCTGCAGCTTATCGCCGTCCAGCGTCACCGTAATACCGATGCCCTGATAGTAACCCTCCTGCGCTGTCTTGATCGCTTCGTATTCCTCTTTCGTGTAATACGTAGAATACTTGTCGCCGAGGCCGCTGATCATCCCTTTATACATCGCATCCGACAGCTCTGTATCATCCACATCGCCAGCGTAAAGCTGGCTGATCATCGCTTTGATCGCCGCCGTCTTCCGCCACGACCAGAAGCCGCCGGGGTGGTCCGCACTGCTTCCCGGCCAAAGAAACGTTGTTCCGACAAGCACGATCATTACAATCGCCAGCATGGAAATCATGCCCGCAAAGTAGCTCTTCCGCATCTCATTTTTTCGGTTTTTCTTTCTGTTTCTGCGCTTTTTCGGTTTTTCCTGCTCTGCCGCTTTTACGCCCTCTTTTTCTTCCTTCATCAGTTCTTCCAAAATATGCCTCCCAATCGAAAGATCCCGGAATCTTTTGACGGATTCCGGGACTTATTTTTACTTTATTATATTGTCTAATCCTATCAGACTTTCAAGTGTTTTCGAATCGTAAAGATACTGCCGACAAGTCCGATTCCCATACCGAGAATGAGTCCGACCGGAAGCAGAATCCGGAATACGGCCGATACCGGCATGAATGCCATAAAGTTCGACAGTACGCTGAACTCCGTCATAACGTAGCTGATGACTCTGTTGTATACAACGTACAGTAGCCCCAGCGGAATCGCTGCTCCGACAAGACCGATCAGGATACCCTCGATCAGGAACGGAGCCCTTACAAACAGGTTCGTCGCACCGATCAGCTTCATGATACCGATCTCCTCTTTCCGGACCGAAATACCGATCGTGACGGTATTGCTGATCAGGAAAACAGATACGGCAAGAAGAATCAGGATGATCGCAATGGAAACGTAGCCAATGACACGGTTCATCGTCGTCAACGTTGTTGTTGCACCCTCGGCCTGTTTAACCTCACGGACACCGTCCAGCGAGCGGATATACTCAGCCAATGCATCCTGCGTCTCTACCTGGTATACGTAAACCTCGTAGTGAGCAGAAGTTGCGAGCGGGTTGTCGTTTGGCTTAAAGCCGTCCTTGTATTCCTCTTTTCCTTCGAAATACTGTTTTGCAAAGTTTTCCCACGTCTCATCCGCGGAAACATACTTACATTCCTTGACCACATCGGTCTTGGCCTTGATCTCCGTTCCGATCTCATCGATTGTCGCCTGATCCACATCTTCGTTGAAGAAGACGGTCATGGATACGTCTGTCTCGGCATTTTTTACGATGTAGTTAAAGTTGATGACAACCGCAAAGAAGATACCGAACAGAAAGATACAGGCTCCCATGGTTGCGATGGATGCCAGCGAGAACATCTTGTTTCTCCAGATGTTTTTGACACCCTGTTTGATGCTGTAGCCCAGTGTACTAAACCTCATGGTACTCGCCCTCCTTCTCATCGCTGACTACCACGCCTTTTCGCATGGTAATAACGCGTTTTTTCATGGAGTTGACGATCTCACGGTTGTGGGTTACCACAAGAACGGTCGTTCCTCTGTTGTTGATTTCCTCCAGGAGCTTCATAATCTCCATGGAGTTTCCCGGGTCCAGGTTTCCGGTCGGCTCGTCCGCCAGAAGAATGTCAGGCCGGTTGACAATGGCTCTTGCCACGGCAACTCGCTGCTGTTCTCCTCCGGAAAGCTCCTTCGGGAAGGATTTGTACTTCTCTGCCAGTCCGACCAGCGTCAGGACTTCCGGCACGCGCTTTTTGATGACGCGGTTCGGTTTCTCGATGACACGCTGTGCGAATGCTACGTTTTCATAGACATTCCGGTCTTTTAAAAGGCGGAAATCCTGGAATACGACGCCGACACCGCGGCGGTATTTCGGCACTCTCCAGCGTTTCATTTTATTTAAGATCTGTCCGTTTACCTTAATGGTACCGGATGTGGGCTCGAGTTCTTTCAAAAGGAGCTTGATCAGCGTCGATTTTCCAGAACCGCTGTTTCCCACGATAAAGACGAATTCCCCCTTCTCGATGTGTAAGGATACGTTGTTGACGGCCGGCTGGCCTTTCGCGTAACTCTTACTTACACTATCCAATGTTATCATGCAATTCCTCCTTCAAGGGTTCTCGCTTAATAATCGAGCGTTTCCATGTATTTCATGTACTGCACAACCATAAGCGCAATCTTGAATGTGATCGCATCTTCAAAAACTCTAAGATCGAGTCCCGTGCTCTTCTGCAGCTTATCCAGCCGATAGACAAGGGTATTTCGGTGTATATAAAGCTGTCTCGAGGTTTCCGAGACATTCAGAGAATTTTCAAAGAATTTATTGATCGTTGTCAGTGTCTCTTCATCAAAGTCATCCGGCGATTTGTTGCCAAAAATCTCTTTGATGAACATTTTGCACAGTGGGATCGGAAGCTGGTAAATCAGACGGCCGATACCCAGTGAGCTGTATGCATAGATATCATTCTCAGCGGAGAAGATTTTTCCGACGTCCATCGCCATTCTGGCTTCTTTGTAGGAACGCGATACTTCTTTGATCTCCTTGACAATGGTACCGTAAGCAACGTGGGTTTTCCCCTCCTCATCTCTTCCTGCTGCTTCCAGAATGGTGGCTGCCACTTTGTTCATCTGGGCATAATCCTCACCTGGAGCAAGTTCCTTGACGATGATAATGTTTTTCTCATCGACGGCAGTTATAAAGTCACCGGATTTGGTACCGAGCAGACTCTTGACGCTTTCCAGCGCCCCGCTGTTTTTATCCGGATTTGTCTCAAGAATAAATACAAGGCGGCGTGCTTCCACTTCAATATGTAACTTCTTCGCCCTGTTGTAGATGTCGACCAGCAGCAGGTTGTCGAGCAGCAGATTCTTGATAAAGTTGTCTTTATCGAAGCGCTCCTTGTAGGCGGTAAGGAGGCCCTGAATCTGGAAGGTAACCATTTTCCCGATCAGGTGAATGTCATCGTTTCCGCCTTTTACAACCAGAACGTACTCCAGCTGGTGTTCATCGTATACTTTAAAAAACTGATAATTTTTCATGGTCTGGGAATCTGCCTGAGACTGCGCAAACGTTACAATATCATTCTGGCTGATCTCAACCTCCGGAAACGTCGTTACCAGAACTTTTCCTTCTACATCAGTCACGCAGAGTTCGACACGCGAAATATTTTTGATTCCCTCAATGGTACTCTGTAAAATCTGATTTGAAATCATATTTTCTTCCCTCTTTCATCCTATAGTTTGTCTCCGGCTGCACCCGCTTTCATTGCCAGGCATATCCACACCCCTATGGTTCTGCGCCTGATGCAAAGTACCTCACAGATATAATTATTTTAATACAAAATAGACAAAAAAGGAAGAGAAAACACAACATTTATACCACAAAATACGTAAAAAGGTCAGGAGAAATCCGTCTGGAAGCCCTCTCCTAAGACCTCTCTTGCATCCGACACAACGACAAACGCGTCCGGATCGATCGTTCCTACGATCTGTTTGAGCTGCGGGATCTGTTTTTTGCCCACAACACAGAATACCATCATACGCTCTTCGCCCGTGTACATTCCCTTTATGTGGATGCCGGACGCGCCGCGGTCGAGTTCTTTCATGAGCTCATCGGCTACCTGCTCCGGATGCGCGGTAATGATAAACGCAGATTTCGCATAATTCATACCTTCCATCAGGGCATCCGTCACTTTCGTCGTCACGTAGATTGCCACGATCGCATAGAGCGAAGCGTGGATACCGAAGACAAAAATACCGGCGATGACGATGATTCCATCAAGCACCTGCATAACCTGTGCAACGGAATAGTGGCGCAGCTTTCTCTGGATCAGAGCCGCCATCATATCCGTTCCGCCCGTCGTACCGTTTCCGATGAAGACGAGGCCGATGCCTGCTCCCATCAGAACGCCGCCGAACAGTGCGGAAAGCATCCTGTCATCCGGCACCAGCTGCAGCACCGGGAGAACGGCAATCCAGAACGTATTCATCAGGGTTCCGAAGATGGTTTTCACCAGAAAATCGCGGCTCATGCGGATTCCGAACAGAAAGAGCGGAATGTTCAGCACAAGGTTCGTCACCCAGAGCGGAACTCCTTTTCCGAACAGCATCTGGCTCAGTTGTTTGATGACGATTGCAAGACCGGAAAATCCTCCGGTAACAAGCCCCGCCGGGTCGTAAATCGAGCTGGTCGCAACCGCCATGACCGCGGTTCCCAGCGTAATCAGCAGATAATCTCTCCACTGCTGTTTGTTCCGTATCCAGTTCATGAACTTCAACCGTCCTTTTCGCTGTTATATTTTGTTACCATCCGCTTGAACGTATTCTTCTTTAGCAGAGTTCCCCACCAGCTCGTTTTTATACCGGCCTCGTTTTGCAGTGTCGAATGTTCGCCAAGGCTCAGCCAGATTTTCGCGCTGATTTTGCTGCTGTTTTCCAGAACGAAATGATCCTGCCGCGTTCCCGCAAGGCCGCTTACAATCACGTCCGTCGTCTGGCTGTTGATCTCGTTGACCAGGCTGTCAAACGCGGATTCCTCCAGCGTCTCGACGACAGCACCGCCTCCGATCTCAATGCCGGGATACGTTTCTGTCAGATATTTCTGCAGTGTCTGCAGTTCTTCCTCAGTGTCGCCCAGTACGAAAATCCGGCTTTTCTTCTGAATCAGTCCCCAGAAAAAGCGTGCGATGAACTCGTTCGTCTCCACTTCCTCATAGGACGGCGTCTCCGGGTCAATTCCTGCTGCCTCCAGCACCTCGGTTTCCCCGATGACCGTCAGATCCAGATCTTCGATATACTGTTTCCACGTCGGTTCCTTGCTCGCCTGCATCAGCATCTGCATCGTAACAATCCCGATGGTGTTCAGCTTATCGTTCGAGAGGTATTCCTCTGCAATCTCCATTGCCGCATCGACGCGGTAATGTTTCAGCTTCACACCTAAAATTTCCAGTTCTGCATTCATTGTTCTGTATACTTCTGTTTTCCTTCGAAATCCAGAAGCGTTTCCTCCATGTTTTCCTGCCGTTTCTTCCGGCAGCGCTGTCCACCCTTTTCTTCTGGCAACAGCTAATCTCCATTATACTAAAAAAAGAGGCTGTTGTCAAAAACAGCCTCTTTTTCTGCCCCGTTTTCACAGAATTTTTACAATTTATCGGACCATCTGCGGATTAAACCTCAAACATCAGATCGCCGTAAGACGGCATCGGCCACATCTCTTTGTCTACGATCATCTCCAGTTTGTCAACCGGTGCACGGAGTGCCTCCATAGCCGGAGTAACTTTCTCGTAGTAGTATTTTGCTTTTGCTTCGCCGTCTTCCATCTCGCATCCTGCATTCTCGATTGCGATCAGCTCATCGAGTGCTTTCTGGGTCTCCTCAAGCAGTGCACTTGTCTCGTTCAGCAGATTCTTCTGTACACCAACTGCCGTAACACCTGCTGCGGTGATGGTGTTGATAGATCCAGCCAGGGAAGTCGCATATTTGATGACTGCCGGGATGATCTGTTTGCTTGCCATGTCGATCATGGTCTTTGCTTCGATGTTGATGGTCTTTGCATAGTTCTCGAATTTAACTTCTGCACGGGATACCAGCTCTGCCTCGGTGAATACTTTGAAATCGCCGAACAGTTTGATTGCGGTATCCGTGGTCAGTGCCGGGATTGCGTACACCATGGATTTGATGTTCGGAAGTCCTCTTCTCTCTGCCTCAGCTAACCACTCATCTGCATATCCGTCGCCATTGAAGATGATTCTCTGATGCTCACTTAAGTTCTTCTTGATCAGATCATGGACAGCGTCCTCGAAGTTTTCAGCGCCTTCCAGTACATCGCATGCATCGCGGAATGCTTCTGCAACGATGGTGTTCAGTACGATGTTCGGAGCTGCAACGGAGTCACGGGAACCAACCATACGGAACTCGAATTTGTTTCCGGTGAAGGCGAACGGTGAGGTTCTGTTACGGTCGGTAGCGTCTTTCTTGAGATCCGGAAGTGTCTTAACACCAGTCTCCAGAACGCCCTCTTTTTTACTCTTGGTTGCATTTCCAGTGCTGATCAGCTGCTCAACAACGTCCTCCAGCTGCTCGCCAAGGAATACGGAAATGATGGCCGGCGGTGCCTCGTTGGCTCCCAGTCTGTGATCGTTTCCTGGATCGGCTGCGGACTCACGGAGCAGATCTGCGTGAACATCAACAGCTTTCAGGACGCAGCTTAACACAAGCAGAAACTGAATGTTCTCGTGCGGTGTTTTGCCCGGCTCAAGAAGGTTGATACCGTCATCTGTGGTGATGGACCAGTTGTTATGTTTTCCGGAACCGTTGACACCTGCGAACGGTTTCTCATGCAGCAGGCATTTCAGTCCGTGCTGGCATGCAATTCTCTTTAAGGTCTGCATTACGAGCTGGTTGTTGTCAACTGCTACGTTTGCCTCGGAATAGATGGAAGCCAGCTCATGCTGTGCCGGTGCAACCTCATTGTGCTGTGTCTTTGCGGTAACGCCCATCTTCCACAGCTCAATGTTGACCTCCTTCATAAAGGAAGCAATTCTCTGACGGATGGTTCCGAAATAGTGATCGTCCATCTCCTGTCCTTTTGGAGGCATTGCGCCGAACAGGGTACGGCCGGTGTAGATCAGGTCTTTTCTCTGCAGGAATTTCTCTGCATCTACCAGGAAGTATTCCTGCTCCGGTCCTACAGAAGGAGTTACTTTCTTGGAAGTGGTGTTTCCGAACAGTTTTAACAGACGCAGGGACTGTACATTCAGAGCTTCCATGGAACGAAGAAGCGGTGTTTTCTGGTCAAGCGCCTCTCCTGTGTAGGAGCAGAATGCAGTCGGAATGCAGAGGGTTGCGCCTGCTGCGTCCTGACGAACGAAAGCCGGTGAGGTGCAGTCCCATGCTGTATATCCTCTTGCCTCAAAGGTAGCACGCAGTCCACCGGACGGGAAAGAAGATGCATCCGGCTCGCCTTTGATCAGCTCTTTACCGGAGAAGCTCATCAGTACTTTGCCGTTCGGCATCGGTGCTGTGATAAAAGAATCGTGCTTTTCTGCAGTTGTACCAGTCAGCGGCTGGAACCAGTGTGTATAGTGTGTTGCGCCGAGCTCCTTTGCCCACTCCCGCATGGCAATCGCTACGGAATCAGCAATCGCTGCGTCAAGCGGTGCACCGTAATCAATTGTCTTCTTTAATTCCTTGAATACTGCCTTTGGCAATCTTGCACGCATGACTGCCTCACAAAATGAACGCTTTCCTAAATCTTCTGCTGTAACTTCCATACTCGTATTCTCCTTTTCCTTAATTTTTTTAATTATCTTTAACTCGTAATTAAGATAACTCAAGTCTAAGGAAAACGCAAACTGAAAAAACCGCCTTTTTTCTTTCATAAATTACGTTAAATCGAATTTTTACTATACATTATTAAGTTTTAACTTGTGAACCGTATGTAAAAACGGAATTTTGTGTCGTTTTCGCAAGTAAATATAGGCGTTCGCAACGCTTAACTTGTGAAACCGTATCAAAAGTCCGTTTCTACTTGTTTTTATCTAGTCAAATCATCTCTCACACCCATATAATACGATGCAAACTCTTGTGTAATCAATTTGTTTCGTATCATCAGGTTGAGCGTATCTTTAAATTCTGCATAGCTGATTGTCGAATGCGCCAGATTATCCAGCGTCTTGCTGATCCGGTCTGCATATCCGTTCGCATCAATCACATTGTCCCGTAATAAGATATTCGACTTGTATGCTTCTTTAAAATAAATATTCACCTTGTTGGACATTGTTACCCTGTCATCCACCTGAAAGTCTACCCCTAACAGGTCAAATAGTGCCGATGCCGACCGGTTTGTCACATAGATATCATTTCCGATTCCATACAAATTCTTATAGGCAGACAGATCATCCACAACCGTACTGTGCGCATAATCCGGCAGATACGGACGAAACATGTCCGCAAGCACACTGCTACCCTTATACGCTGCATAATCAATATCTTCATTTGCCGGCTGCTTCTTCAGATATGTAATATTCTTGATCTGATATAGTGGAATCGTGATGTGCCGCGGTTCCTGTTCAATCAGCAACAGATGAAAATCCTTTTTCTCTACCCAGATATAGGCAGGTGTCTGATTTGCCTTGAGCTTTTCGGAACGATCTACGAAGATCATACGATGCTCCCGCCGCACCTTGAACTTATGCAGCGTCTTCTTGACCTTCTTCCGGTCGTATGTTGTGACAGTTTCCTGCGTAAGAGCAACAATCGACTGTTCTTCCATCCGTTCCTCTCTGTCCTGCGACTCCTGTCCGCCCTCATCTGCGTCCTTCTTTTGCTGTTTCTTCCGCTTGTGCCGGTTGTGTTCTTCCTCGACATTCGAAGCTTCTTTCTCGTTCTTTCGCTTCGCAAATACCGGCGGCTTCATATGATCGACTTTCTTGTCTGCATCCTGTGGCTTCGTACGTTTGGAACGTTTTGTGTCCTGCGTTTCTGCGTTCTTCGCATCTTCCACAACACCACCCTGAATCACAAGCGTCTGCGCCAGCGTGATCACAACAAACACACATACGACTGCTGCAAAAATAAACAGAATCTGCCGGAACACGATTGCACACACAATCGCACCGACAGTTCCGATTCCGAACAGCAATGACAAGAGCACGATTGCCCTTGCCTTTGCCGTTCCATATTTAATTGTATTGACACATTTTCGAATCATTACGCCTTATATACAACCTTACGGAAATTCTTCTTTCCCTTCTTCAATACGAACTCCTCTGCGAAATCATCCGGTGTGAACATCCTCTTCACATCTGTGATCTTCTCGCCATTGACAGAGACACCGCCCTGCTCTATCGCACGTCTTGCCTCGCTCTTGGATGCTGCAAGTCCTGCCTGTACGATAATCGACATCAGATCTGTCTGTCCATCATTGAAGATATCTGCTGTGATTTCAGCAACTGGCATATTCTCTGTATTTCCGCCACCGAAGATATTCTTCGCTGCGTCAAGTGCCTTCTTCGCTTCTTCCTCGCCGTGTACAAGTGCAGTCAGCTCATAGGCAAGAATCTCTTTTGCCTTATTCAGCTCGCTGCCTTCCCAGTGCTCCATCTCCTGAATCTGCTCCAATGGAAGGAATGTCAACATCTTGAGACACTTGATAACATCTGCGTCGTCGACATTTCTCCAGTACTGGAAGAACTCATACGGTGTTGTCTTGTTTGGATCAAGCCATACAGCACCCTTCTGTGTCTTACCCATCTTCTTACCCTCAGAATTTAAGAGCAGTGTGATTGTCATCGCATGTGCATCCTTGCCAAGCTTTCTACGGATCAGCTCTGTACCACCAAGCATGTTCGACCACTGATCGTCGCCACCAAACTGCAGGTTACAGCCGTACTTCTGGAACAACGCATAGAAATCATAGCTCTGCATGATCATGTAGTTAAACTCCAGGAAGCTAAGTCCCTTCTCCATACGCTGCTTGTAGCATTCAGCCGTCAGCATACGATTGACAGAGAAATGCGCTCCAACCTCACGCAATACCTCTATATAATTCAGATCAAGCAGCCAGTCCGCATTATTTACCATAAGCGCTTTTCCTTCTGAGAAATCAATAAACTTGCTCATCTGCTCTTTAAAGCAATCGCAGTTATGACAGATCTGCTCCGGCGTCATCATGCTTCTCATATCTGTTCTTCCTGATGGGTCACCTATCATAGTTGTTCCTCCACCAACAAGTGCTATAGGCTTATTTCCTGCCATTTGTAATCTCTTCATTAAGCATAAAGCCATGAAGTGACCTACGTGTAGAGAATCAGCAGTAGCATCGAATCCTATATAGAATGTAGCTTTACCTGCATTTATTAATTCTTTTAATTCATCTTCGTCAGTTACTTGTGCGATAAGTCCTCTTTCGACTAATTCTTCGTATACTGTCATTTTATTCACTCCTTTATTTAAATTTTCCTATAAATTCTTACCGTTAAAACCATGCATAAAGAATTACAGAATTTTAAAGCAAACCAGTCAATTTCCACATTGGATATATAACAATAACAAATCCTAAATACATGATAATCGTTCGCAAG
>ENA-ORVG01002474-ORVG01002474.1-human-gut-metagenome-genome-assembly--contig:-NODE-2474-length-17448-cov-38.105617_pt1 | contig 17448 bp, 13 predicted proteins | sample MGYA00242091_ERZ509233 | MGnify/ENA primary metagenome ERZ509233 (study PRJEB26280, sample SAMEA2338840) | human gut metagenome | biome: human gut; feature: human-associated habitat; material: faeces... | reverse complement strand
CACCTTCTACTTCCGCCCGCAGAACAACGTCGTATTAGAGGCTGGCAACCGCTATAAATACACCGTCAAGGTGAACGCCACCGGCTTGACGTTAGAGGGTTGCACCATCGGTGACTGGGCTGACGGTGGCGGCGAAAGCGGCGAGGCTGAGGATTTAGGCTATTCTATACAGAACGACGGCAGTTACACGGTCTATAACGCCGACGGCCTGCTGGCATGGAACAAAGCCGCACAAAAGGACGAATCGATAAATTGCACCCTCACCGCCGACATCGACCTGACGGGTAAGGATTGGACACAGATAGGCACATGGCCAGGTTACTCCGGCGTCTTTAATGGGCAGGGACACCGCATTACGGGATTAAACTTTTCAGCAGCGACTACTGAACTTTTTGGGTTATTAAATTTACGTGGTGTGATAAAGAACCTACAACTCATAGATGTGAATCTATATGGCAATAATGGATCAGCAGCTGGAATAGTGGATCAAAATAATGGTCAAATCATTGCCTGCTCTGTGACGGGAAAAATTTCTGCATATGGTAGAACTTGTGGTATAGCCGATTTAAATTATGGCAGTATCACAGCTTGCTGGTTTGACGGCACATTGAAAGATTATGAATCTGGAGCTATAGTGCGTTTCAACTACAATACTATAACTTCCTGTTATTGGGGAGGCAATGCCGAGCGAGGAGAATTCCGTAATTTTGGAGGAACGGTAGATGCCACGAAGGTGGACGGCGCGACAGTGAAATGGCAGACAGCCGTCGACGGCATGAACACCGCCCTCACCGCTGGCGACTACCAGTGGGTACTCGGCACCGACGGTCTGCCCGTATTGCAAAAGAAACAATAACGAACCCTAAACAACACGCATCATGAAACGAACAATCATCCATACATCTGCAGCCATAGCCCTGCTGCTCGGCATTGCCGCCTGCACGCAGGACGAAGCGGGCTTCCTGCAGGAAGGGGCGGAAGGCACACCCATCGTCTTTACCGCCACGGGGCTGAACCCCGCTGCGACAGCCATCGCCAATACCCGTTCCACCGTGGACGGCGACTGGGAGGGTGTGCAGAGCGTGGCAGTCCTGATGGACGGCACGGTGAAGGCATACGACGTGACGCTCACCACCGCCGACCCCGCCAGCGCCACGCTGACCTCCACCGACCCGCACTACTGGACCAACCGCAAAGACATCACCGTCACAGCGTGGTGGCCCTACACCGCTGGCGAGACAACCCCTTCTGCTGTGAAGGTAAAAGCCAACCAAAGTGCCCGGAAAGACTTCGAGGGCAGCGACCTCATCGTAGCCGACGGACAGACGGTGACCTATGGTAGCCCCACGCTCCGCTTCACCCACCGCACGGCGCGGGTAACCATCGTTCTGACGGACTACACCGAGGGGCTGGCATCCGTGCAGCTGACGGGCCTCTCCACCGAAGGCGACAACCCGGATATAATCGTCCCGTATGACAAGGGCAGCAACACCTACACCGCCATCGTAGCCCCGCAAAATGTGGCAGCTGGCACTACCTTTATCACCTGCACCTTCACCAACGGCAAGACCTTCGTTTATAAGATGAAGAATGCTACCGACTGGCAGGCGGGCGGTGAATATACCTACACCGTCTCCCTCGCTGCGGCAAAAGGCTATATCATAGAGGACGACGGCAGCTACACCGTGACCTCCGCCGATGGTCTGATGAATATAGCCGAATTAGTGAACGGAGGTAAGAGCAACATTAACATTACCCTCGACACTGACATTGACCTCACAGGCAAAGACTGGACACCGATAGGCACAGACTACGACAACTCATACAAAGGCACCTTCGACGGTGGCGGCCATACCATTACGGGGCTGACCTTTACGACAAATGACGAATTTGCGGGTCTGTTCGGCTGGCTCAATAGAGCTGGTACGGTGAAGAACGTGGTGATGGAGGGCGTACAGATAACAAGCAATCAAATATATGGCGGCAGTATTGGCGGCGTGGTAGGATATAGCTGGGGCACCATTGAAAACTGCTCGGTGTCGGGCAGCGTCAGCGGCACGGTGTATGTCGGCGGTGTGGTGGGTGCTCAAATAGGCGGTTCCATCACCGGATGCAGTTCCTCTGCCACAGTGAAGGGAACGGTCGATGTCGGCGGCGTGGCAGGTCAGACGAATTCGAGTGCCACCCTGACCGCTTGCTATGCCACGGGCAACGTGACCATAGAAATAAACCCCGCAAAGAATATCGCTGGCGGCAGTCTGGTGGGAATGAACGCAGGAATCAGCCTCCTTGCCTGCTATGCCACGGGCAACGTAACCAGTACGGGTAGTAGCACTGGCCAAGTACATATCGGCGGCTTTTTGGGAAATAACTACACCACCGTGACCGCCGGCTATTGGAAGAACAATCATGAACAAGGCATCGGCTACAATAGGGAAAGCACCGGAGCCACGAAGGTGGACGGCTCTGTCGTTACCTGGCAGAAAGCCGTTGATGCCATGAACACCGCCTTGCAGAACGCAGGCTCAGAGTGGCGTTACGAACTCACCGGAGCATTGCCCACGCTAAAGAAACAATAGCTACCCCTAAACAACACGCATCATGAAACGAACAACTATCCATATATCCGCAGCCATCGCCCTGCTGCTCGGTTTTGGCGCCTGCACACAGGACGAAGCGGGCTTCCTACCGGAAGGGGCGGAAGGCACACCCATCGTCTTCACCGCCACGGGGCTGAACCCCGTCGCGACAGCCACCGTCGGCACCCGTGCCCCAGCGGACGGCAATTGGGAGGGTGTGCAGAGCGTGGCAGTCCTGATGGACGGCACGGTGAAGACGTACAACGTGACGCCCTCCACCGCCGACCCCACCAGCGCCACACTGACCTCCACCGACCCGTACTACTGGACCAACCACAACGACATCACCGTCACGGCGTGGTGGCCCTACACCGCTGGCGAGACAACTCCGCCTGCGGTAAAGGTAAAAGCCAACCAAAGTGCCCAGAAGGACTTTGAGACCAGCGACCTCATCGTAGCCGACGGACAGACGGTGACCTACGGTAGCCCCACGCTTCGCTTCACCCACCGCACGGCGCGAGTGACCATCGTTCTGACGGACTACACCGAGGGACTGGCATCCGTGCGGCTGACGGGACTCTCCACCGAAGGCGACAACCCGGATATAATCGTCCCGTATGACAAGGGCAGCAACACCTACACCGCCATCGTAGCCCCGCAAAATGTGGCAGCTGGCACTACCTTTATCACCTGCACCTTCACCAACGGCAAGACCTTCGTTTATAAGATGAAGAATGCTACCGACTGGCAGGCGGGCGGTGAATATACCTACACCGTCTCCCTCGCTGCGGCAAAAGGCTATATCATAGAGGACGACGGCAGCTACACCGTGACCTCCGCCGATGGTCTGATGAATATAGCCGAATTAGTGAACGGAGGTAAGAGCAACATTAACATTACCCTCGACACTGACATTGACCTCACAGGCAAAGACTGGACACCGATAGGCACAGACTACGACAACTCATACAAAGGCACCTTCGACGGTGGCGGCCATACCATTACGGGGCTGACCTTTACGACAAATGACGAATTTGCGGGTCTGTTCGGCTGGCTCAATAGAGCTGGTACGGTGAAGAACGTGGTGATGGAGGGCGTACAGATAACAAGCAATCAAATATATGGCGGCAGTATTGGCGGCGTGGTAGGATATAGCTGGGGCACCATTGAAAACTGCTCGGTGTCGGGCAGCGTCAGCGGCACGGTGTATGTCGGCGGTGTGGTGGGTGCTCAAATAGGCGGTTCCATCACCGGATGCAGTTCCTCTGCCACAGTGAAGGGAACGGTCGATGTCGGCGGCGTGGCAGGTCAGACGAATTCGAGTGCCACCCTGACCGCTTGCTATGCCACGGGCAACGTGACCATAGAAATAAACCCCGCAAAGAATATCGCTGGCGGCAGTCTGGTGGGAATGAACGCAGGAATCAGCCTCCTTGCCTGCTATGCCACGGGCAACGTAACCAGTACGGGTAGTAGCACTGGCCAAGTACATATCGGCGGCTTTTTGGGAAATAACTACACCACCGTGACCGCCGGCTATTGGAAGAACAATCATGAACAAGGCATCGGCTACAATAGGGAAAGCACCGGAGCCACGAAGGTGGACGGCTCTGTCGTTACCTGGCAGAAAGCCGTCGATGCCATGAACACCGCCTTGCAGAACGCAGGCTCAGAGTGGCGTTACGAACTTAACGGAGCATTGCCTACCTTGATGAAGCAGTAAACCGTTGCGGGCGGAAAAGTTCCGCCCGCAACGAACATTAACCGAAGTATAACCCCAATAAAAAAAGGAGGACGTGCTGGAACACACGGAGAATCCACCATATAGGTTTTGGCATCAAGGCATTGTTAATAATAATATAGACTCCAGTGTAAATATGGAAACTGTAAGCCGGACATTGTCAAGATTGGTGCTCATTAAAGGCAACAAATCAAGTAATTAAATTAAAAACATGGGACTTTTTCACAGAGACAAGAAAAATAATGACGATGAGCCGGACAGTGTTCAAACCAATTCATTCTCTGATATTATGAATGGTTTGCAATACGCCGTAAACTGTGCACAAGATACATTGCAGAATCATCAGATACAAAATCTGACCAGACTTTTTGAAGGAACAAATGCAAATAACGCAAATACGTTCCAATCGAAAAAAATCATGGTTGGAGACAAGACTATTGATATTCCACTTATAGCTTTGATATCCCATCATTATCTTGCGATGGATAATGTGCAGATAAAGTTCAAGGCGAAGGTCGGAAGCGTGGAATCACAGATTCCAGAAAACAACTTATTGTTATCCAGCCCACAAAGAGCCAATCTCCAGATGCAGATGAGCAACATAAAACCGGATGCGGATGATGTCATGGAGGTTTGCGTCAATTTTAAGGTTCAGGAGACTCCGGAGAGCATTTCCCGAATTATTGACGATTTTGTAAAAAATATCTAACAATTTTAAAATTCAAATGTTATGGCAGAAGAAATAAAGAACCAAGGGCAACAAGAAAATGCGGAAAACTTGAATGAAAATGTAAGCGGACAGGCGAAAGAAATTATCTCCGCTGCATTGGAAGAGACTCAAAACAGAGAAACTTCTCCAGTTCTTAAAGCAGATTCAAACGTGACTGACAAATTCAAGGGGCTTCCCATGCGGGAACTTATTGCAGCTCCACTTATTGCAGCAGCCGAAGCACAACAGGAATTGGCAGCGACAGCATGGAATTTCTACCAGCAAATTGCATTTGATAGTAAAAGCGGCAATAAAGCGCGTATATTGGAATTCGATGTCGAAAGACCGATACAGCAGGATAGAAAAATGACAACAATGTCACAAAGTGTCAAGGCTCCGTTTATAGGATTGGTGCCTATTCCTTCCCTGCTCATAGATCGCGTGGATGTCGATTTCCAGATGGAGGTTACCGATACATCAAACGTAAAAAGCACTACCAACGCAGAAGTAGAGGCAAAAGCTTCTGCAAAACATTGGTTTATAAATGCGGAAATCAGCGGCAAAGTCACGACCGCCCGCGAGAACACCCGCATGACCAACCAAACGGCAAAATACCAGATACATGTGACAGCCAGTCAGCAGCCGCAGACCGAAGGTCTATCTAAACTGATGGATATAATGGCATCATGTATCGAGCCTATAACAAACGAAAGTAACAGTAAGTAAATATATGAATTTGATTCAAGCATTAAGATTGCCAAACAGTCAAGCAGTAATGACAAATATTGCACGGTTTCATTATCAAAATATTTATAATATAAGTTTGAGTCCTCCGATTGTCACGCAAAGTAATTTGACATTTCAAATAAAAGGATATACCCGTAACTATCGTTTTCTTAGATTAGACTATGCCTGTGTCATATATATTGCGGATAGAATAGCAGTCGTTGCTTCAAATGGCATAGATACTTTAAGTTCAGGTTTTTCGGGGTGTTATATGGCCAGTTTTAGGCACAATGGCATTAGGTATGTTGCTCATATTCCAACGCCTAACAATAGTATTAAAACATCATGGAATCAGGCGGTTCAAAATCGAATAATAGATAATGTTGTTCTTTTTAAACCTACTGAAGGATTGGCGAGAATCCCAGGAACCATTGGTATTTGGGGAATTATAACATTTAACGATAGATGTTATCGGCTTGATGTAAATGAAAACGCTCCTCCAAGTCAAGCCATACGTGGCCAAAGAATTTTTAACTCAATCCCGGGAAATCCCATGCTAACAGAAATTCCACCTATCGCCGGTGGTCAGATGCCTTAATAATTATAACAATTGTAAATAAGGAAAGAATGGTTGTTTCATTGAGGAGTAGAATTCTATTCGGATATATAATTCTGGTGGCGGTCATAGGCAGCATGGCCGCCATTCTCATCCATGAACCTGCGAAGTTCCACGACCTATATGCGTATTTTAAATAACGGTATTTACACAAACAGCAAATGAGCGAACAATTCGTTACCACTACCAAGCATTTCCGCAAGCTGCTTGCCGCAGGCTATCTGTTGATAGTCCTGCTGGTGGGCGGCATCATCTGCACGTGGCTCGGAGAATGGCGCGACTTGGAGTTGCTGGAACGGGAGAACCGTGAAATCAACCGCTTCCGCAAGGAAACACACGATGCGTATGTGGGTGTGGTGGAGTTGTCTCTTTTGGGCGAGTCGGTGCTGGAATGGGACGATAAGGATGTGGCGGCATACCGGCGGCAACGGATGACGGTGGATAGTATGCTTTGCCGCTTCAAGAGCCATTACGAATCGGTGCGCATAGACAGCGTGCGCCACTTGCTGGAGGACAAGGAAAAGCGGCTGTGCGCCATCATGGAGGCTCTGGAACAACAGGCGGACATCAACCGCCGGATAGCCAAGCAGGTGCCGGTGATAGTGCAAACGAGCAGGCAGGAAGAGCCGAAGAAACAGAGGAGGAAAGGTTTTCTCGGGTTGTTCGGCAAGAAACAGGAAGCACCTCCGACGACGACCACCACGATGCTCTACACACTGAACCGTGATATGATAGCGCAACAACGTGCCCAAAGCCATCGTCTGTCGGAATATGCCGACAGCCTTGCCAGCCGCAATGCGGAACTGAACCGCCAACTGCAAACCCTTATCCAGCAGATGGACCACAAGGTGCAGGCTGACTTGCAGGAACGGGAGGCGGAAATATCCGCCATGCGCGAAAGATCGTTCTTGCAGGTAGGTATCATAACGGGTGTCATGCTGCTGTTGCTTATTATTTCATACATCATCATTCACCGCTATGCCACCCGCATCAAGCAGTACAAACATAAGACAACAGATTTAATCGGGCAACTGCAAAAGTCCGTAAAACAAAACGAATCGTTGATAGCCTCACGCAAGAAAGCGATGCACACCATCACCCACGAGCTACGCACACCACTGACTGCCATACATGGATATGCGGAACTGATGCAGGACAACGAAGAAGAAAAGATAAGCGGTTATGCGGACAATATCCTGCAAGCCTCCAAGAGAATGACCGACATGCTCAACTCCCTGCTTGACTTCTTCCGCTTGGACAGCGGCAAGGAACAGGCGAATGTCCGTCCGTTTCGTTTGGAAAACATCGCGGAGCTGTTGCAAACGGAGTTTACGCAACAAGCAGAAGCAAAAGATCTTAAACTTACCATCGAGTGCCCGGAGGGTATTATCCTGAATGGCGACAAGGAGCGCATCATACAGATATGCGACAACCTGCTGGGCAATGCCGTCAAGTTCACGAATGTCGGAAGCGTTTCACTTGTCATAAGTTATGACGGCAATAGGCTGACCCTTGTAGTAGAGGACACCGGAACCGGCATGAGTGCGGAAGAACAACAGCGAGTGTTCGGAGCGTTCGAGCGGCTTTCCAACGCCGCAACGCAAGACGGTTTCGGATTGGGGTTAAGCATTGTGAAACAGATTGTCGGTATGCTTGGCGGCACTATACGCTTGGAAAGCGAAAAAGGAGAAGGCAGTCGTTTTACTGTGGAGTTGCCAATGAACACTGCCGATATTGGTATTAAAGAACAGACAGGCGCAGAAAGTCTGGCTCATATAGAAAGACCTTACTCTGTCATCGTATTGGACGACAATCCGATGGTATTATCCATGACAAAGGAAATGTATGCTGGCATAGGTGTGCATTGCGACACGTTCACCACTATTGGCGATGCAATGGAAGCCATGCGGCAGCACACATACGACCTCATGATAACCGATATGAAGATGCCGGAGATTAACGGCTATGAGGTGTTGGAGTTGTTACGCTCGTCAAGTGTCAGCAACTCGAAAGAGATTCCCATTGTCGTGGCGACCGCCTCCGGCAGTTGCAGCGAAGAGGAGCTGTTGGAAAATGGATTTACCGCCTGCCTGTTCAAGCCATTTTCCATTTCCGAACTGGTTGCTGTATCAGACAAATGCCTTTTGACAAGTACGGACAAGGATGAACTTCCCGACTTGTCCTCTCTGCTTGCATATGGTGACAAACGGGCGATGCTCGACCATCTGATAACCGAAACAGAAAAGGATATGCAGGCTGTCCGGGAAATCATGGAGAGGAATGACCGCAAGGCGTTGGACGAATGGATACACCGTCAGCGAAGTTCATGGGCTGTTATCCGTGCTGACAAACCCTTGTGGAACCAGTATGAACTGCTGCATCAAGAATCTGAATGTTCCGATGCAGGAATTGCGGAAATGCGTGGATGCCATGCTTCGTATGGGAACAGTTATCATAGAACTTGCGCAAAAGGAAAGGAGGTCGTCGGATGAAAGTATTTGTGATTGAGGACAACCCCGTCTATAACGATTATGTCTGCAACCTGCTGAAGAAAGACAGCTTCGATACTATGTCTGCATATAATCTTGCCACTGCCAAGAAACTATTGGCAAAGTCAGAGGTGGATGATATTGTCGTTGCCGACCTACGCCTCCCCGACGGTGAAAGCATAGAGTTGTTACGGTGGATGCGTGCCAACGACAAACAACAGGTGTTTATCGTTATGACCAATTACGGGGAGGTGCATACGGCAGTGGAAAGTATGAAGCTCGGCTCAAAGGATTACATACAGAAACAGTTGTTGGAGGATAAACTGATACCGCTTATCCGCACCCTGCAAAAAGAACATGAAAAGCGACTACAATGGAACATTCCGATATTCGTCCGGCAGGGCGAAGCCTATCAGAAAATCAAGAAACGTGTGCGCCTTGTAGCCACCACCCGGATGAGCGTGCTGATACTGGGCGAGAACGGTACGGGCAAGGAACATATCGCACAACATATACACCAACAAAGCAAACTTGCCGATAAACCTTTTGTGGCAGTAGACTGCGGAGCCTTGTCCCCGTCATTGATACAATCCGCCTTCTTCGGACACGTCAAGGGCGCGTTTACGGGTGCCGAAGCAAACAAGACGGGGTATTTTCTGGAAGCGGATGGCGGCACGCTGTTCCTTGACGAAGTGGGCAACCTAACAATGGAGATGCAACAGATGCTGCTCCGCGCCATACAGGAACGCCGTTACCGTCCCGTCGGAGCAAAGGAGGACAAAACAGCCAACGTGAGGATAGTGGCTGCAACCAACGAGGATTTGCAGAAAGCCGTAACGGAAAAGCGGTTCCGGCAGGATTTGCTCTATCGCTTGCAGGAGTATGTGATAACCATGCCGCCCTTGCGCGACTGCCCGGAAGACATCATGCCATTGGCCGAGTTCTTCCGTGAAATGGCAAACCGTGAGTTGGAACGTGAAGTAAAAGGTTTTGCCGCATCTGCCCGTAATGCCCTGCTCGCCCATGCGTGGCCGGGCAACGTGCGCGAGTTGAAACAGAAGATACAGACGGCAGTCCTGCAATCAGAAGGCGATATGATAACCGAAGCCGATTTGGAACTTGACAATGAACCGTCCGCTACTTCCGCTTGTTTTACATTGAAGAGCGGGGATGAAGAAAGAGGACGTATCCTGCGTGCTTTGAAACAAGCAGCCGGTAACAAGAAAATGGCTGCAAAGATACTGGGTATCGGCAGGACAACGCTGTATAATAAATTGGTAGAGTATGGATTGAATGAAGAAAACTGACCGGAGTATGGCTGTAAATGGCAATAATTAATTAACTTTGCAATTGTATTTCAGAAAATAGCAGGCGATTGGGTAACTTTTCGCCGATGATATAGACATAAGACCGCAAGGCGTTTCGAGCGAAAATCTGGTAAATTGAAACTACGGAGACGATTGCGTGATGCTTATGCTATGCTTACGCATAGCGTGCATTCACGTACTCTCCGTAAAGGCTTTACCAGAGCCATCGCTTGAAAGTAGTGTGAATTGCACGCTACTTTTTTGCCTCGCCAAAAAGGAAAGAAAATACGTTATGGCGAAAATACAATTACTTGCCGTTATCTCAATAGATGGCTGTCCGATGAAACTGCATCCCCGGAAGCGGTTGCTTCAAACCGAAGATTACGGTATGGATGAAATACGTGCCAATGCCCTGTATAAGCTGACATCCGACTATTCGGTATCCGTGCTTCAAGAATGGAGGGAGGAAGGTGGAAGCATTTGCCATTTGTTGGAAGTAACTGCCGGGAATACCGAATATGCCAACGGACTGTTACGGATGAACGTGATAGATGAAATCATACTATACGTTGTTCCAACCATCGACGGAAACGGAGCGCATTTTTTCAAGTCAGCACTACCTATGAATGACTGGCGGCTTATGGAGAACAAAACTTATAGGGACGGAGTAATCCGGCTTACCTATCATAAAGAGCCACGGGCATAAAATGTTCAGATTATGAACATCTTGGCGGGATTTCCGTGCTCAGAAAGTGAACACATGTTCAGAATCTGAACACATTTCACAAGGGATGCAATCAAGGATAAAATTATTTTTGAATTTTATCTTTCTGAAAAACAATGTAGTACAATTTTCTCACAATCTTTTCTCGTGTTTAGGGCTATGATTTGCACCATATATCAGTGTGCGCACACTGATAAACAAGTGTAAACCCTCAAAACAGAAAAGATAATGAACCATCTCATACTGGCGGAAACACAGTTTTTCGCCATGATAAACGGAAAAGACAACGGTAGCACGGAAACGGCATACGGCGGATTCGTGCAGGAAGTAATAAACCTGTGCTACGGCGGCAATGATGCCAAGCATATTATTGTGGCGTTGGCTTTTGCCGAAATCGAATTACAGCACCATCCGCAGAACTTGTCGGCATCGGAGGAGAATGTCGTCACTGTGTATATCCGCAAGGCGTTATCCTTCATCCGAAAGATGCAGAAGATGGTATCCGCTTCTGCAATTACCTCCGTGCCACCACTAACATCCACATCCGAAACCAAAGCCACAGTCCCAGCCTTGCAATGGACTGGTAATGCCGTCGAGTTGGTAGAACTAATCTATGCCCTCTACGCCACCGGCTGCATCAATGGCGGCAAGGCTTCGCTGAAAGAGCTTGCTCCTGTCCTCTATTCCTTTTTCGGTGTGGAGTCCAAAGACTGCTACCGCTTCTATACGGACATCAAACGCAGGAAAAGCGACAGTCGCACCTACTTCCTTGAAAAGATGCAGGACAAACTGAACGCGAAGATGCGACATGACGATGAATTGGAGCGGATGAGGAGATAAACGAATGCCAAACAAAGGATAAGCGGCCGGATTATACGGTTTCTTATCCTTCTTCATTTACAATCACTCTATTATCTGCCGGAAAGCCGATTAAAATCATTAACTTTGCAAGTATTAATCAATGACGGATGAAAATAGATAACCTCGAAATATTGAATGGACTGATTGCCGGAGCCGAAGGCGGGACAGTTGAGTTCAAAGAAACTACCGGGCAGTTGGAGCGTGGAATGGAAACTCTTTGTGCCTTCTTGAACGGTACGGGCGGCACGGTGCTGTTCGGTGTAACCGACAAGGGAAAGATTATCGGTCAGGAAGTGAGCGACAAGACGAAGCGCGATATTGCGGAAACCATCAGACGAATCGAGCCGTTTGCGACCATTGATATATCCTATACAGACATTCCGGGAACGAACAAAAGTGTTATAGCTTTATCAGCGGAAGAACAACGATATATGCGCCCGTTCACCTATAAGGGGAGGGCTTATCAACGGATAGAGAGCGTTACATCTGCCATGCCGCAGGGTATATACAACCTGTTGGTTATGCAGCGAGGCGGAACCTATGCTTGGGATTCCATGCAAAATCCCGGCTTGAAAATATCCGACCTTGACGAAACGGCAATCTTGGGCGCAGTACGTGGAGGAATCAGAGGCGGACGTTTGCCGGAAGGTTCTATGCAGGAGGATGTCCGAACCATCCTTGAAAAATTTGACTTGTTGAATGATGGAAAGCTGAACAATGCTTCCGTTGTCCTATTCGGACGGAACTTCTACCATTATCCCCAATGTCTGCTCCGTTTAGCCCGGTTCAAAGGAACGACAAAAGATGAATTTTTAGATAATCAGCGTGTGACAGGCAATATATTCAACTTGCTGGATGCTGCAATGGCATTTTTCTTCAAGCATTTGTCCCTCTCCGGTAAAATTGAAGGTTTGTACAGAGAAGAGGAACTGAATGTGCCATATAAGGCATTGAGAGAATGTTGCATAAATGCTTTTGCACATCGTGTTTACCATCGCCCCGGCAGTTCAGTCGGGATTGCTATCTATGATGACCGCGTGGAGATTGAAAACAGCGGAACATTTCCGCCTGATATTACCATTGAGAAACTGTTGGGTGGCCACAATTCCGAACCACAAAATCTGATAGTAGCCAATGTGCTGTACAAAAGTGCAGTATTGGAGAGTTGGGGACGTGGCATAGCCCTTATGGTAAACGAATGTCGCCGTGTCGGTATTCCGGATCCGGAGTTTCATACCGACGGCAATGCTGTATGGATTGTGTTTCATTATACAAGAACTACAGTAGGACAAGACCCCACAGCAACCCCACAGCAACCCTATAGTAACCCCACAGTAACCCCACAGTTAGGAAAACTGTTGTCTGCTATTGGGAACAACACTCTCTCTGCTAAAGAAATCATGGAGAAAACGGGAATGAAAGATAAAAGGAATTTCTTAAAGAACTATATCCATCCGGCAATAAATTCCGGTTTGGTCCTTTCACTTTATCCCATAGGCTCCAAGAGTCCGCAACAGAAATACTATCTTACTGATAAAGGTAAAGGTTTCCTGCAACAATAACGGGTATGGCTAAAAAGAAGAAACATAAGAATGATGTAAAAACTGATTTACCGATAATCATGGATTATGGTATCGGCAGTATATCCGTTTATGACCCGGCAGACATAATGCCATACAACGAGCCGCCAATTAGCGAACAAATCCGCTTCAAGAAACTCGGCAAAGAGATGAAATCCGAGTTCAAGTGGCTGGTATCTTCCGTAGTGATTGAGTATTGGCAAGAAAACCGACAGATACCTTTCGGTGAAGAAATGTCGAAACTCAGAACCAGACTGTTGAGAATGTTTGCCGAAGAATACAGCATACTGCTTAAAGACGATACAGAGCTGAAAAATTATTTGCTGACGCTTGCCATTACCACCATCAACAAGCATCTCAAATCTGAGAATAAAAAGAGGGTGTCAAAACTCTCTTTTTAACAAAATTACCCTTGCTACAGATATCTGTGACAGGGGTAATTTTCATATTTTGGGTGTTTTGACACATCCCCTTTTTCACATATAAAGGAATCTGTTATTTCTGCTGCAACAGGTGTTTCAAGTTTTCATCATTTGCGATACGTTCCAGTTCCTCTTGAACAATCTGCTTCACTTCCTCCTTGATGCGCCTGTAATTCGCCTGAACCGTTTCCTTCATGCGGTCGTTGCCGTCCCCGTCCGTAAAGTCGGTAATGACGGGGATTTTCTTGTAGGCTTTCTCCTCGCGCCTCACCTTCTCGGCATCCACGACAATCTCGCAATGGAAAATCTTCTGCTCGATACGCTCGTTGAAGTTGTCGGACACCGAACCGACAAACATACCCTGCGTCAAGCCGGAAATCTTGCTCGGCGGGATGAGTGAATCCATCTGCGTGTTGATGGAGGTGGAAACATCCTGCCGGTTGATGGAAATGGACTGCCGTTTCTGCAACACCTTACCGAAGCGTTCGGAAAGCGTCTTGGCGGTTTCACCCACCACCTGACCGGAAAAGATATTGCCGACGGTGTTCATCACGACCTTCGCTTCTTTATCACCGTAGTCGCGCACCAACTGGCTAAAATCCTGAAAGCCCAGACACACGGCAACCTTGTTGCTTCGCGCGGTGGCGATAAGGTTGTCCAACCCCTTGAAATAAATCGTGGGCAGCTCGTCGATGATGACCGACGACTTCAGCATCCCTTTCTTGTTGATGAGTTTCACGATACGGGAGTTATACAGACCGAGAGCGGCCCCGTAGATATTCTGACGGTCGGGATTGTTGCCCACACAGAGTATTTTCGGTTCTTCGGGGTTGTTGATGTCCAGCGTGAACTCGCTGTCCGACATCACCCAATAGAGCTGCGGGGAAATCATCCTTGACAAAGGGATTTTCGCGCTTGCTATCTGCCCCATCAACTGCTCCGCAGCCCCTCCGAGCCATGCGTCCATGAACGGAGAAAGATAGTTTTCCAATTCCGGGTAAGAGGTCAGTATCGGGAAAATATCCTCATAGCGGCGGTTCAGGAACTCAATCGCATGGGGGAATGTACAATACTTGCCGTTCTGGAAAATTTTGAGATACCAGATAATAGCCGCGAAAAGGATGATGGGCGATTCTACGAAAAAGTCGCCCTGCTTTTGCACCCAACTTTTATTTAAGTTGAGCATAATGGTGTACGCACTCTCATAAGCGTCCGTAATATCCTCCATGAAGTCCGGGTGAATGGGATTGCAACGGTGCGAACGTCGCGGGTCATCGAAGTTTATCACATAAAACTTCGGTTTCACCTTGTAGCCCTCCGGGTGGTTCAGCAGATGGTTGTATGCTATCGTGGACAAGTCGCTGAATTTGAAGTCGTACACATACATCGAGAAGCCCTTTTCTATCTGCTGCTTGATGAAATTATTTACCACTGCATAGGATTTACCGCTGCCCGGAGTACCCAACACGATGGAAGCCCTAAAAGGATTCACGACATTGATCCAGCCATTGTTCCAACGCTTTTTGTAGTAAAACCGTGTCGGAAGATTGACCGAATACTCGCTTTCGATAAGCCGCGTTTCCTGCATGAAGCTCTCGTTCTCGTTGTTGAACACATCATCCATGAGGTTGTGCTTCAACAGGCGGCTCAACCACAGACCGCCCATCAGCAGGAATACATAGCCCGCACCAACGGCCAGGATATACAGTCCCGTCACCGCCTCCACCGGCAATGGCAGGGCCAGTATCCACCAGTTGAGGAAGAACAGCACGAAGCCCACGGCAAGGACCGCCCAGATTTTCCCCCACGTGATTTTCTCGCCCTTCACGCCCTTTGTCCCCAGACAGGACAGGGCAAGCAGGAGGACGGCAAATAGTTTCGTGTAGAGGATGGAACGGAACAGCCCCGCCGTGCGGTTGAAGTTCATCAGTATCCTGTCCACCACACCGATGTCCACACCCCAGAGCCGTATGGCTTCATAACAGAACCAGTACACGTTCATGACCACTAAAATAATACTCACGGCACGCAGAAAATCCATGATTTTCGCCAATGCCCTCAAATCGTCTTCTTGTTGTGACATACCTTGAAATTGTTTTGATTGTTGATACTTTGTCTGACTGATTACATTCCCAAGCCCTTGCGCTTCTTCTTTTTCTTCCTGCGCTGCATCGCCCGGATGAAGGCTTCCTCCTCGGCGTCCACTGCCGGGCCTTCGGGAGAGAACAAGCCCATGCCGTCCAAGTCCCTTCCGTATTCGGGAGTGGACGGAGCTTGCGTTTCCTCCTGACCCTCCGTGGTAATGAAAAGCGGAACCGGCGGCTGTCCGGCGTATGGCAGCGTGAAGTGTTCCTGCAAGGCGTTGGCGGACAGTTCCCTGCCCATGCGTGAGCCGTTCAACACGCATCCTGTTCGGTGGTCGATGAACGTGGCCCCGTAGATGCGTCCTTCCTCCGTATAGCGCAGCACGGTGTCAATACCTTTCTCCTTGAGTGTGGCAATGAACCTCTCCTTGTCATACGTGCCTTGCAGTACGGAAAGGACGGTGCGCTTCGTCATGTCGGCGAGTTTTCTGTCCTTGATTTCCGTTTTTGAACGGGCGAACTTTCTCTGTACGGCATCATAGCCGACGGACTTCCCGAAGAGCGAGGACTTGAAAGGATTGCCGACCTTGTTGCCACTGTCGTCCGTAACGGAATAGACCAGCCCATTATATTCCCGTCCGCGCACGTTGCCCCGCGCTTCCTCCACCGTCATATTATATAAGGAAAGGAGGGCGCGGTATTCGCCCATCGTCTGGAAACGGTAACGGCGGTTAAGTTCCTTTACCACATTCCCCGCCTGTTTCTTCACATCGCCCGCCAAAACATCCACTTTATGCAGCGGCATATCGGTACGGCGGCTTTTCCGTTCCGCGTCATGCAGCCCGTATTTCCGTTCCAGCTCGCGGGTTATCTGCTTGCTACGGTAAAAGTTGTTTCGGGTGTCTATGCTCCTGCCGTCCCCGTCCACCCGCACCGTCACGATATGCAGGTGGTGGCGGTCTATGTCCTCATGCTTGTACACCATATAGGGCTGGTTGCCGAAGCCCATCTTCTCCAGATACTCCCGCGCGATGTCCTGAAGCTCGGTGTCGGTCAGCATATCGTCGGGATGCGGGTTGAGCGAGATATGCACCACCGGCTTCTCCACCTTCGACCGCACGGGCATCAGGGCGAGGAAGTCCTCCATCGCCCGGCGGATGTCCACCGTTCCCGTACCGTCATTGTAGATGCGGTTGGTCGTCAGCAGCCGCCCTTCCTCCTTGTTGATCTTCTCCCCGTTGTAGGCAAGTGCGCCGTACAACGAGTTTCCTACGCTGATTTTTGCGACCATTTTTCCTGCATCTCTTTAGACAGTTCCACAATCTGGCGGCTCAGTTTCACGAGTTCGACGGTCTGTTGCTCCAGTTTGTAGAGCAACGCCATCGCCTTTTTCTCGGAAAAATGCATCCTCAGTTCCTTCACGACTTGGTTGTAGTTCGTGCCTATTGCGCGGAATTGCGCATGAAAATCAGATAGCTTGGTGTAGTAATCCACCAGCGTTTTATCCACTTTCAGTACCTTGAACGGTTGCCCGAAGAAGTGCGCCTTCAGGAAAACCGACTTGGCGTAAACGCCCGACTTCTCGAACATGGAGAGGAAACGGTTGTGTT
>ENA-ORVG01002469-ORVG01002469.1-human-gut-metagenome-genome-assembly--contig:-NODE-2469-length-17514-cov-3.311301_pt1 | contig 17514 bp, 9 predicted proteins | sample MGYA00242091_ERZ509233 | MGnify/ENA primary metagenome ERZ509233 (study PRJEB26280, sample SAMEA2338840) | human gut metagenome | biome: human gut; feature: human-associated habitat; material: faeces... | reverse complement strand
GCTCTGGCGGGCCTTATGCATAAGGGAGCGCTTCGTGCCTTCCCCGCGCTCCGGTATGCCCTTGGGGAAAATCGTGTCTGTCCTCCAAAAGAAGACAAACGTGTGGCGGATGGGCCCTGCCGCTTTGCTGGCAAGGGCCCATCCCCCGAATGAGATTCTACAAGCTCAGTCCCTGCAAACGTTCCAGGGCCTCGGTGGTATCCTCCTCACTGCCGAAAGCGGTGAAGCGCACATAACCTTCGCCGCTGGGCCCAAAGCCCGCACCGGGGGTGCAGACCAGGGAAGTGCGGGAGAGCAGAAGGTCGAAGAACTCCCAGGAACCCATGCCGTCAGGTGTTTTCACCCATATATAGGGGGCATGGATGCCGCCGTAGCAGGCAAGGCCCATGCCCTCGATACCGGAACGGATGCGGGCCGCATTGGCCATGTAGGCCGCGATGGTGGCGCGGACCTGTTCCTGCCCCTCAGGGCTGTAGACGGCCTCGGCGGCACGCTGCACGATGTAGGGACAGCCATTGTACTTGGTGCTCTGGCGGCGCTTCCACATGTCTTGCAGGCGGACGCGGGAACCATCCGGGCCGGGGATGGTCACCGTGGCCGGGATGGTGGTGAAGGCGCAGCGCAGGCCCGTGAATCCCGCCGTCTTGGAGAAGGAGCGGCACTCCACAGCCACTTCTTCGGCGCCGGGGATCTCGAAGATGCTGTGCGGCACCTCGCTGTCCGTATCCTTGATGAAGGCTTCGTAGGCCGCATCATAGATGATGAGGGCCCCGTGGCGGCGGGCATAGTCCACCCAGGCAGCCAAGGCATCCCTGTGCAGCACCGTGCCCGTGGGATTGTTGGGATAGCAAAGATAGATGATGTCGGGCACCGCGTCGGGGAAGTCCGGCACAAAGCCGTTGGCTTCCGTGCAGGGCAGATAGATGAGGTCGCTCCAGCGCTCGCCCGTCCACCGGCCCGCGCGGCCTGCCATGGCATTGGAATCCACATAGACAGGATAGACAGGGTCGGTGACCGCCACACGGCAGGACAGGGAGAACAGCTCCTGGATGTTGGCCACGTCGCACTTGGAACCGTCGCTGATGAAGATGTCCGCGGCGTCCATCTGCACACCGTGGGCCCGGTAGTCATGCGCGGCGATGGCTTCGCGCAGGAAATCATAGCCCTGTTCCGGGCCGTAACCCTTGAAGGAGGCGGACGAGGCCATCTCGTCCACTGCCGAATGCAGGGCCGTGATGACGGCGGGCGGCAGGGGGCGGGTCACGTCGCCGATACCCAGGCTGATGACGGGCAGGGCGGGATGCTGTTCCCGGTGCGCGCGGACCCTGGCGGCCACCGTGGCGAAAAGATAGGCACCGGGCAGTCCGGCGTAATGCTCGTTGCTGCGGATCATGGCTAGTCCTCCTGTCCCTGGGCAGGGCTGTATTCTCCAGAAAATACGGTGCGGGCCGGGCCGGTCATCAGGACGTGCCCCGTCCGTTCATCCCAGCGGATGTCCAGCGTGCCGCCGCGCAACTGCACCGCCACTTCCCTTCCCGTACGGCCGGTCAGATGGCAGGCCACGGCCACGGCACAGGCGCCGGTACCGCAGGCCAGGGTCTCTCCGGCACCCCGTTCCCAGACGCGCATGCGCACATGCCCCGCGTCCATGAGCTGCACGAATTCGGTATTGGTGCGGCTGGGGAACCAGGGATGGTGTTCGAAGGCCGGTCCCACCACAGGCAGGTCCAGGCTGTCCACATCGTCCACGAAGACCACGGCATGAGGATTGCCCATGGACACGCAGGTCACGGCCCATTCCCGATCCAGCACCCGGATGGGCTGGCCGATGCACGGGCTTTCGGGATCCGATACCGTGTCGGGGCGGACGGGGATGCGCTGCCGGGCCAGTTCCGGCGTGCCCATGTCCACACAGACACGGGAGGGGCAGCCCCCGGCATCGTCCACCCGCTGCAGGAGCTTGACCCCGGCCAGGGTCTCCAGGCGGATGACGGGCCTGTCGGTCAGGGCATGCTCCCAGGCAAAGCGTCCTACGCAGCGGGAAGCGTTGCCGCACATCTCGGCTTCACTGCCGTCGGCATTGAACATGCGCATGCGCAGGTCGGCACTGTCCGGTGAGGAGGGCGGCAGGATGAGCACCAGCCCGTCGGAGCCCACACCGTAATGCCTGTCGCTGACGGCACGGGCCAGCGAGGGGATGTCCCCTTCCGCGAGCCGCAGATCTTCCGAAAATCCGTCAAGATAGACGTAATCGTTGCCGCAGCCTTCCATCTTGGTGAAGGCGATCTTACGCATGGTCGTTCTCTCCTCGTACATGGAACACTTCTTCGGTGGCGGAGGCGGTCTCCGCGTCGTGGGCGGCTTCCGCCTGACGGCGGAGCACGTTCTTGTAATCCAGCGGCATGACCTTGACGAAGAGCGGCAGGGCGGCATCCCAGTTGGCCAGCAGGGACGCTGCCTTGGCGCTGCCGGTGCAGGCCGCGTGCCGTTCCACCAGGCGGCGCAGCAGGGCCTGATCCTCTTCCTGCCAGACGGATTCCAGATCCACGCTTTCGATGTTGCAGCGGTTCTGGAAATGCTCGTCCAGATCGTAGACGAAGGCCGTGCCGCCGCTCATGCCTGCGGCGAAGTTGTAGCCGGTGCGTCCCAGGACGACGACGGTACCGCCGGTCATGTATTCGCAGCCGTGGTCGCCCACACCTTCCACCACGGCGCAGGCACCGGAGTTGCGCACGGCAAAACGTTCCCCGGCCTGGCCGCAGAAGTAGGCCTCCCCGGCGGTGGCGCCGTACAGGGCCACGTTGCCGGCCACGGCCTGTTCCGCCGCCACGAAGCGGGCCCCGGCATCGGGGTGGACCACGATGGTGCCGCCGGCAAGGCCCTTGCCCGCGTAGTCATTGACGCTGCCTTCCACCTCAAGGGTCACGCCGGGGGCCAGAAAGGCCCCGAGGCTTTGCCCGGCCTGACCGTGGAAGTGGAGGTGCAGGCTGTCCTGGGGCAGACCGGCGGCCCCGTGACGCAGGACGATGCTGCCGGAAAGGCGCGCGCCCACGGCACGGTCCACATTGCGGATGGTACGTTCGATGCGCAGATGGTCGCACTGGCCCGCCAGTACGGGTTCGGCGGCCTGGTCGAGGTCCTGTTCCAGGGCCGTGGGTTCACAGACACGGGGGAAGCCCCCGGCATGGTGTTCGCAGGCCGCGTCAGGCGTCCAGAGCAGGCGCGAGAGGTCGAGGGAGGCCGCCCGGCCCGTGATGTCCGTACGCTGTGCCAGCAGATCGGCATGGCCGACGGCTTCGTTCAGGGAGCGGAAGCCCAGGGCGGCCAGTTCGCGGCGCACGTCCCCGGCCAGCAGGCGCAGGAAACGTTCCACATGTTCGGGGCGGCCCTTGAAGCGGGCACGCAGCTTTTCGTCCTGGGTGGCGATGCCCGCCGGGCAGCGGCCCTTCATGCAGTTGCGGCACATGACGCAGCCCATGCTGACCATCAGCGCCGTCCCGAAGGCGAATTCCTCAGCGCCCAGCAGGGCAGCCACGATCACGTCGCGCCCGGTGCGCAGCAGACCGTCGGTCTGGAGGGACACCCGCCGGCGCATGCCGCAGGTCACCAGCGCCTGATGCGCCTCGGCCAGACCGGATTCCCACGGCAGGCCCACATAGTGGATGGCGGAATGGGGGCTGGCACCGGTGCCGCCGTCATGGCCGGAGATGACCACGCAGTCCGCACCGGCCTTGGCCACACCCACCGCGATGGTCCCGACACCGCTTTCGGCCACCAGCTTGACGGAGATGCGGGCCGAAGGATTGAGGTGACGGAGGTCGTAGATGAGCTGCGCCAGATCCTCGATGGAGTAGATGTCGTGATGCGGCGGCGGGGAGACCAGGGAGACCCCGGGCATGGTGGCGCGGACGCGGGCGATGTCCACCGTGACCTTGTAGGCGGGCAACTGGCCGCCTTCACCGGGCTTGGCACCCTGGGCCGCCTTGATCTGGATCTCTTCCGCATGGGCAAGATATTCCGCCGTGACGCCAAAGCGGCCCGAAGCGATCTGGCGGATGCGGGAGCGTGCGTCATGGCGGCGTCCGTCCGTGTCCGTCCAGGGCGTGTTGCGGGCCGGATCCTCGCCGCCTTCACCGCAGTTGGAGGGCACGCCGCAGGCATTGCAGCCTTCGGCCAGGGTGCGGTGGGCTTCGTCACTGATGGCGCCATAGGAGATGGCCGCACCGACGAAGTGCCGCAGGATGGCCTCTTCCGGCTCAACCTCGTCCAGAGGGATAGAGGCGCGGGCCGGGTCGGGCGCGATCTCCAGCAGGGAGCGCAGCGTGAAGCCCTGTGCTTCCTGCCCGTTGCAAAGGCTGGAGAAGGTCTGCCAGGCCGGGGAAGGAGCCTGTCCGTCCGTGTCTTCATTGACGGCCGTATGCAGGGCGCGCACGGTACGGGGGCTCCAGAGACGCGCCGCAGGGGCGGCAGCGGTGGTATCGGCATCGTCCCAGGCCTGCGCGTGACGCAGGGCGGCATCGCGGGCCAGGGTCTCCAGACCGATGCCGCTGATGGAGCAGGGCGTGCCCGTGAAATAACGGTCGATGACATCCTGTGACAGTCCCAGGGCCTCGAAGGGCTGCGAGCCGCGGAAAGATCGCAGGGTGGAGATGCCCAGACGGGCAAAGGCCTTGAGCAGGCCCTTCTTCAGGGCGTTGATATAGCGTTCCTGCGCGACTTCTTCGTCAAGAGGCCCGGCGTCCGTAGTCAGGCGGCCTTCCCGGGCCATGCGGCGGACGGCATCCAGGGCCGCGTGCGGGCAGACGGCATTGACGCCGTAGCCGATGAGCTGCGCCATGTGGATGACCTCGCAGGCTTCGCCGCTTTCCGCGATGATGCCGCAGGCATGGCGAAGCCCGGCACGGATGAGATGATGGTGCAGGCCCGCGCAGGCCAGCAGGGCGGGGATGGGCGCCTTGTCCGCCGTCATGGTCGTATCGCTCACCACAAGGATGGTGGCCCCTTGGGTGATGGCAGCCTCGGCGTCCGCGAACAGGCGATCGAGGGCCGCGCGCAGGGCTTCCCCGTCGCCGTGGGCCGGGAAGGTGGCGTCAAGGGTGACGGCCCGGACGGCGGGACGCCGCGAGGCCCGGATCCGGCGCATGTCGTCCGTGGTGAGGAAAGGATGGGGCAGGCGCAGGACAGCGCAGCTTTCGGGGCCCGGTTCCAGGATGTTGCCCGCACGTCCGGCATGGCCCATGAGCGACATGGACAGCTGTTCCCGATAGGGGTCGATGGGTGGGTTGGTCACCTGGGCGAAACGCTGCTTGAACCAGCGGAACAGGGATTGCGGCTCGTCGCTGAGGCAGGGCAGGGGCTTGTCCGTCCCCATGGAGCAGACGGGCTCCTGGGCGTTCTCGGCCATGGGCACGAGGACCTGACGCTGCCAACTGCTGTCGCAACCGGCCTGACGCAGACGGCGGTCCAGCGGCGGCAGGGCGTGCGCGGGATCGCTTTCTTCGCCCATGCCGTTCAGGGTCTCAAGGCGCACGGCGTGCTTCTGGAGCCAGCGGCGCCAGGGCTGGGAGCGGATGACCTGCCCCTTGATCTCCGCATCAGGCGCGATGCGGTGGTGTTCCACGTCCGCCAGGATCATGCGCCGGGGCTGGAGCTGGCCGCGCTGGATGATGTCCTCTTCAGGCACGTCCACAAGGCCGCTTTCCGAGCCGAGCACCATCAGGCCGTCCCGGGAGACGCTCCAGCGGCAGGGGCGCAGGCCGTTGCGGTCGAGCATGGCGCCCACGCGCCGCCAGCCGTCGGTGAAGACGAGGCAGGTGGGGCCGTCCCAGGGTTCCATGAGGGACGAGTGATATTCGTAGAAGGCTCGCTTGTTGTCGCCCATGACGAAGGTGGGCCCGAAGGGTTCGGGGACCATCATCATCAGGGCGTGGGGCAGGGTGTAGCCCGCGCGGACCAGCAGCTCCAGCACGTTGTCCAGGGTCCCGGAATCCGAGGTATCGGGATTGATGACCGGCAGGGCGTCCTTCAGATGTGCTCCCAGCGGGGGCGAGGCGAGCACGGCCTCGCGCACGCCCATGTGGGCCGCGTTGCCGCGCAGGGTGTTGATCTCGCCGTTATGGGCGGCCAGACGGAAGGGCTGGGCCAGGGGCCACGAAGGCAGGGTGTTGGTGGAAAAACGTTCGTGGAACACGGCAAAAGGCGCGGCGCAGTCCTCGTCCGTCAGATCGGTATAGAACTCGCCCAGCCGGGAGCCGGGGAGCATGCCCTTGTAGACGATGCTCCGGCAGGAGCAGCTGGCCACATAGAACAGGCGGGTGTCCTGTCCCTGCCGGCGCAGTTCCTTCCAGATCAGGTTCTCGGCCATGTGCCGGGCAAGGAACAGGCGGCGTTCAAGGGCTTCGGGATCATGGAGCTCGGCGGCTTCGGGGGAGCTGGTATCCGGCAGGACGAGCAGCTGCAAAAAGCCGGGCATGGTCTGACGGGCGGCGGGAGCCAGCACGTCTTCGCGCACAGGGACGTCACGCTCGTCTTCCACGCGCAGACCGCAGGCCGTGAAGATCTCGCGGAAGCGCTGCAGGCACAGTGCCCGCAGCGCCGCATCCCGGGGCAGGAAAAGCTGGGCCACGGCCCAGGGGGCGGCGCAGACCGACAACGCGGGCCACTGGCGCAGGAAGAAATCGCGCGGCAGAGGGAAGAGGATGCCGGCGCCGTCACCGTTCTTACCGTCACCGCCGCCACGATGGGCCATGCGGGTCATGGCACCCAGGGCCATGTGCATCACGTCATGACGGCTCTGGCCGTCCAGATAGGCAACAAAACCCACACCGCAGGCATCATGCTCCCGGCGGGGATCGAAAAGACCGTTCATATGTCACTCCTGGGAAGGCTGGGGGAGTGGAGGGAAAACGTCCCCGGGCGGGGATGGTCATGCCCGGCCCGGGGAGACAAAGAGACCAGTTCGGGGATCAGTGCAGCCAGAGCATCTCCGCATAGGAGGGCAGCGGCCAGGCGGCGGCATTGAGCATGCGCTCAAGGGCGTCGCAGTGTTCGCGGCAGGCCTGCATGGCAGGGACCACGCCGTCACGGGCGATACGGGCGGCCGTGTGGGCGTCCGCAGCGGCACGCAGCGCGGCGAGCTGCTGTTCCAGGGCGGAAAGGGCAGCGTTCAGGCCCACGGTATGGCCGCGCAGGCAGGTGAAGCGCTCTTCTTCCATGGCGGCCTCGGTGCTGACGGCCCGGGTCTTGAGCACCAGATCGGCGGCAGCGGCCTGCTCCTGCAGGGCGACGGGCAGAATCTGTGTGCGAGACATGTCCAGCATGAGCGAGGCTTCGATGGCGATGGTCTTGGCGTAGGTGTCCAGCAGGATCTCCTGGCGGGCCAGCATCTCGCGTTCGGAAAGCACGTTCTGGCGCAGGAACACGTCCATCACTTCAGGTGTGTTGTAGCGTTCCAGGGCATCCACGGTAGTGGTCAGGTTGGGCAGGCCGCGACGGGCCGCCTCCACGGGCCACTCGTTGGAATACCCGTTGCCGTTGAAGACCACGGCCTGATGCTCGCGGAACAGACGGGGCAGCAGTTCCTGCAGGGCGGCATTGAGGCTCGTACCGGAGCCCACAGCAGCTTCCAGCTCGGTGGCGATGTCGTCCAGGGCGCAGGCCATGGCCGAGTTCAGGGCGATGTTCACCGGCGCGATGGACTGGGAGGAACCCACGGCCCGGAATTCGAACTTGTTGCCGGTGAAGGCAAAGGGGCTGGTACGGTTACGGTCGGAAAGATCCACGGGCAGGGGCGGCAGGGAGGAAACGCCGATCTCCATGCTGGTGCGGCCGGGCTTGTGGGCCACACCGTTCATGATGGTGTCGATGACGTCGGTCAGCATGTCGCCCAGATAGACGGAGATGATGGCCGGCGGGGCTTCGTTGGCGCCCAGACGATGATCGTTGCCCGCACCCACCGTGCCCAGACGCAGGGCGATACTGTGCTTGTGCACGGCCCGGAGCACGGCGGCCAGGAAGACGAGGAACTGGGCATTGTCCAGCGGGGTCTTGCCGGGATCGAGCAGGTTGTTGCCCTCGGAATCACTGATGGACCAGTTGTTGTGCTTGCCGCTGCCGTTGACGCCGGCAAAGGGCTTTTCGTGGAGCAGACAGATGAAGTCATGCCGCGGCGCGATCTCGTGCAGCAGGTTCATGATGAGCATGTTGTGGTCGGTGGCGATATTGGCGTCCTCGTAGATGGGCGCGATCTCGAACTGACCGGGGGCCACTTCATTATGCCGGGTCTTGGCCGGGATGCCGAGGCGGAACAGGGCGTCCTCCACATCCTGCATGAAGGCCATGACACGCGCCGGGATGGAACCGAAGTAGTGGTCCTCCATCTCCTGGCCCTTGGCAGGCGGGGTGCCCATCAGCGTGCGGCCCGCCAGCAGCAGGTCGGGGCGCAGGGCGGCCAGACGGCGGTCAACGAGGAAATATTCCTGTTCCGGCCCCACGCTGGGACGCACGAAGGTGGCCGTATCGTTGCCGAACAGGCGCAGGATGCGCAGGGCCTGGCGGGAAAGGGCGGAGATGGAGCGCATGAGCGGGATCTTGCGGTCCAGGGCCTCGCCCGAATAGCTGTAGAACAGGGTGGGCACATGCAGGGTGCGACCGATGATGAAGGCAGGGACCGTGGGATCCCAGGCCGTGTAGCCGCGGGCCTCGAAGGTGGAGCGCAGGCCGCCGGACGGGAAGGAGGAGGCATCGGGCTCGCCGCAGATGAGCATCTTGCCCGAGAATTCGTTGATGACGCGGCCTTCGCCGGTGGGGGTCAGGAAGGCGTCGTGCTTTTCGGCCGTCAGGCCGGTCATGGGCTGGAACCAGTGGGTGTAGTGCGTGGCCCCCTTGCTGATGGCCCAGTCCTTCATGGCACAGGCCACGGTATCCGCGATGTCCGGGTCAAGGCGTTCACCGCGGGCGATGGTGGCCTTCAGCGTGCGGAACACGGGCTTGGGCAGACGCTTTTGCAGGATGTCGAGGGAGAAAACGTCACAACCGAAGATGGTGTCGATATCGGTGGCAGGGGGCTGGTGGTCCGGATGGCTCTGGGCGATCTGCCGGATGGCATCAGTTCGAGCATTCATGGGGAGACTCCTTGGATCTCTTCTTTCAGGCGCGCCGGAAAGGAGAGGGTGACACCTTTCACGGCGGCCTGATGGGGAGGAAAACGGGAAAACTTCTGGCGGATGTTCCTTACAGGGCGGCGGGGCCGCGTTCACCGGTACGGATGCGGATGGCATCCAGCACGTCGTAGATGAAGATTTTGCCATCGCCGATCTCGCCGGTGCGGGCTACGGTAACAGCCTGCAGCACTTTTTCCAGTGCTTCGTCATGGACCACGATTTCGATTTTGATCTTGGGCAGGCAGTCCACGGCGTAGGTGGTGCCGCGATAGACTTCCGTATGCCCGTGCTGGCGGCCGAAACCGCGCACTTCACTGTAGTTCATGCCGTGGATGCCGATGGCGGTCAGCTGCTGCTTCACTTCTTCGAACTTGGACGGACGGATGATGATTTCGAGCTTTTTCATGATGGGCTCCAGATATTCCTGACAGCAGGTGGAGAGGTCTCGACAGTTACAGGGTGTAGCCGCGTTCGTTGTGCAGGCTGAGGTCCAGGCCCCGGATCTCGGAGGCGGGATCCACACGCAGGCCCACCAGGGAATCCGTCAGCTTCAGCAGGATGCGGCTGACCAGGTAAACGAAGCTCCAGGTGGCGACGATGGAGATGACCTGGACCACGAGCTGCCACGGGTTGCCGTAGAACAGACCGTTAACGCCGTTGATGCCGGCGGAGGCGAACAGGCCGGTGGCAAAGGCGCCCCAGGTACCGCCCACACCGTGGATGCCCACCACGTCGAGGGCGTCGTCATAGCCCAGACGGTTCTTGAGCAGGATGCCGCCGTAGCAGATCATGCCGCCGGCAAAGCCGATGACCAGGGCGGGCATGGCTCCCACGAAACCGGCTGCGGGCGTGATGGAGACGAGGCCCGCCAGCGCACCGGAGATGGCGCCCAGGGTCGTGGCCTTGCCGAAGCGCAGGTATTCAAGGAGCATCCAGCCGAAGATGCCGCCGGCCGTGGCCAGGTGGGTGGTGACCAGGGCGTGGCCCGCAAGGGCGTTGGCAGCCAGGGCGCTGCCGGCATTGAAGCCGAACCAGCCGAACCAGAGCAGGCCGCCGCCAAAGAGCGTCATGGGCAGGTTGTTGGGGATCATGGGCGTCTTGCCGAGGTCAGTACGGGGGCCCACAGCATGGGCGCAGGCCAGGGCCGCCGCGGCGGAAGCCATGTGCACCACGGCACCACCGGCAAAGTCCACGGCGCCCAGCTTGGCCATCCAGCCGCCGCCCCAGACCCAGTGCGCCATGGGGCAATAGACGAAGACCGTCCAGAGTGCGGAAAAGACCAGCATGGCCGAGAAGCGGATGCGTTCGGCATAGGCACCGGAAATGAGCGCCACGGTAAGAGCCGCGAACATGCACTGGAACGCCATGAAGACATTGTGCGGCAGGTTGGCTGCGGGGCCGTTGGCTTCGCCTCCCACACCTATGAGGAACACATGGTCAAGGTTGCCGATAAGGCCGGAGATATCGCCGCTGAAAGCAAGGGAGTAACCGAACAGGGCCCAGAGGATGGAGACCATCCCCAGCGCGGCATAGCTGTGCATGCACGTGGAGAGGATGTTTTTTGACCGGACGAGCCCGCCGTAGAACAAGGCCAGGGCCGGAGTCATGAGCATGACGAACGTGGCGCAAAGGATGATGAACGCGGTGTCTGCAGGATTCATGGAAAACCTTCCTGTGGTCTGGCGGTGCGACAGGTATCGGGCCTGTGCACTGCGGAAAACATGATTGCCGTTTTCTCAGACAGCGAGCAGCGGCAGACGTCACAGGACAAAGCAATCCCTGTGCCAGAAGCAGATATGAGGAAGGTTCGTTTATCTAATATGCTAAAATCACTTGTAAAAAATTTATATTTAACGAAAGCACACCAGAACGCAGGAGAAAAAGAATCCTTGGGAAAGGTATATTTCTACCAAACGGTAGAAATATGTCGGATGCACAAACATGTGCTTTGCGGCACAAATGGGATTTAATGTTTATAATCTTTATAAATCAACTAGATATGTAGATATTTTTATTTTTCTACCAGGATGTAGAAAGCGGATGCGCTCTGCATTGATTGAACACCCAATCACTGAAAATCGAAATATATCATATCGATATAATTATATTTTTTTAAATTTATACCAAAACGTGGACAAAGCGGAGCCGCAGGCACGGACGGACAGACGCTATGTTACGAAGCGTTGTTTTGTGCCGGATAGTTCCCTGCGGACCAAGGCAACAGGGGCGGAAAGGCATGCCCTGGACAGGATCTGTGCAAAGGCGAAGCTGGCCTGCCTGCATGGTGAGGAATCCATCCTGCTTCTTGCCGGGAAAAGATGGTTTTCGTGCGCCCGCACACGGAATCCCGGGCGTGATGCGGGTATCTCCCTGTGGAACAAGAGGATGACCTTCAAACACAGACAAGGAGATCAGGATGCCCGGACAAGCATGGTTGGCAGGAAGGGGCGCAAGTGCTCTCAAGGTAGGGCGTGCCTGGCTGGGGAGCTGCTGCGGCCTGTTACTGGTGGCGGCTTTGGACAGACTGGCCGTAGGCGATTACGGCGTGCCCATGTTGATAGGTTCTTTTGGTGCCTCGGCGGTACTGCTGTTCGCAGCCCCGGACAGTCCGTTGTCCCGTCCACGCAATCTGCTGGGAGGGCACTTTTTTTCTGCTCTGGTCGGTGTGGCCTGCGCACAATGGCTGCCGCCCTTCTGGGCTGTATGCCTTTGCGTGCCCACAGCCATCGCCGTCATGCTGCTGAGCGGGACAGTGCATCCGCCGGGAGGGGCCACGGCCCTTATCGCCGTCACAGGCGGAGAGCAGATCCGGCAGCTGGGCTTCTGGTATGCTGTAGTTCCCTGCCTGGCGGGTGCTGCCCTCATGCTGGCTGTTGCCTGGTCCATGACGGCAGCGGCATATCTGTGGGCCCGCCTGTACGGTCGTGTGCGCGTGAAAGAGGGAGAGACGACGGGTCTCCATATCCTGTCAGGAAGGTAAAGTTCACGGGCGGTTGGGCAGGGAGCAGGCTGCCGCATGACAGGATCGGCGGATCCGGCAAAGAAAGGACTGTCCTCCCTGTATGTTCCCTGTTATCCAGCTGTCTTGCCTGCGGAAAGGGAATAGGCTACATTATAAAAGGAGTAACCGAAGCACTGTCCTCCAGTGGCTATTCCCTTTTTAAAGGAGATTGTTGATGATAAAAAAGGTCTTTACCGTGCTGCTGGGCCTTCTGGTGGCGGGCGCCATGATCTCTGTGGACTGTTCGGATGCGGCGGTCAAGCGTAACCGTGTGCGCCCGCGTACGGTCAGCAAACCGGTGACCCAGCCTGCCCCGACGGCCACGCAACAGACGACCGCTGCCCCGGCAGCGGCGGCTACGGCGACCGCTCCCAAGACGACTACGGCTCCTGCCGCTACGGCCACCCAGCCCACTACGGCCCAGGGCATGCCCTATGGTCAGACGATGGCCCCCGGCCAGACCATGGCCGCACCGCAGTCGCAGGGCAGCGGCATGGGCAGCGCCCTGCTGGGCGTGGGTGCCGGCCTTGCCGGCGGCTATCTGCTCAACAGCGCTCTGTCCGGCTCTGATGCCACCGCCGCTACCGCTGCTGCGCCTGCCGAAGGAGGGCAGTCCGCCGTGGCTGCTACCCCGGCTCCTGCGGCTGCTCCGGCCTCGCCTGTGGCGAACCTGCTGGGCTACGACACGGCCAACTACTGTACCCAGCTCTCGCAGGGCAATGCTGACGTCATGCAGCAGTGTACTGCCGTTGAGGCCGCAGCTACGGCGGCTTTCCGCCAGTGTGTGGCCATGTCCACTGGGTTGAACGGCATCGGCAGCTACGATGCCCTACTGCGCTGCCTGCGCGGCACGCCCGCTGCCCAATAAGCCGGGCTTTCTATCAAGAGAATCGCCCCGTCTGATGGTTTCAGGCGGGGCGATATTGTTTTGCAGGGCATGGCGAGAGAAATGGTAAATGGAAAGACGCCTGACTAGAAGGCCAGGCGGGGCTCTGCCAGCATCCTGTCGATATCTGCATACTGGATGGAATGCTTTTTCAGCAAGCCCTCAAGGGCAGGGCGGTCCCACAGGATAACGCCCAGTGATTTTGCCCGTGAACGTACATTGTCTTCTACACGTGGTGCATTGACGGCCAGAATAGCTTTATCGAATTGCTGGCTACGGCGCTGTGCGTATTCCGTGCAGGCACTATGGGGTTGGCAGGCAGCATTGCTGTCCCCAAAAGGCCTCAGGGACGTCTTGCACTGGATGATAACATTGTGTCGTCCTTCCACGACGACATCAGCCCCATGATCTCCTGTCTGCGAGGTAAGATAAACGGCTCCTCCCCATTCTTGTTGTGCAAGGAGTGCTGTGAGCGCTTCGAAATGAGCCCAGTCCAATCCTTGTAACCATTCCGGTTGGAAGCGCGCTTCATGCAGCTCCGTCCCAAAGATACCTTGAGTGTCGAAATCTTCACCGTGTACACAATCCTCAGCGATAACAGCATCTTTGAGATCTATCTTACGCTTGAGCAAAGTATTCAGGTTAACATCAAAAGATACATTCTCTGGGTGTTTTAATATTGGGATATAAACATGCACATCACGTGTGGCTCCCAATCGGTAAACGCGATCCGTAGCCTGTGCTTCTTTAGCTGGATTCCAGTGACGTTCGAGATGTATTACATTGTTGGCCCCGACGACCGTCAAGCCCACACCCGCAGCCAGTGGGGACATGCATATGATATTGAACCCTTCGTGTGCCTCGAAACGCCGTATCAATTCTATGCGGCTGGCGGTACCGCGACCAGACTGTGTCGAGACGGAACGGGTGTCTCCGTTGACAATGGAGATGGAAAGTCCGTACAGCCTGCCAAGCGCATACGACAGGAAACGCTGCAGACTCTTGTTGATGACAAAGATGATGACTTTTTCCTGCCGTTCCCTGATCTCATCCAGGATGTCGAGCAACAGGACAAGCTTGGCGGACTGCTGCAGGATATCCTGCAGTATATGCAGATCATCGCATAGCGCCGGTTCACCTCCATCCAGCAAGGCAGGATGCAGGGAAACGGATTGCAGTTTGCGCAAGCTTGGCAAGATCGTCTGCTGGACCTGTGCCGCATCGCCGGATTGTCTGGCCGCGACTACAGTGGAAATAACGGCATTGTAAGTTTTCAGCTGTAAACCGTCCATGACCGCACAGTATCTGCTGTCTTCCATGCCGTCATGAATGATTTTACAAGGTAGGCCGGAGAGATGGTCTTCTTTGGTCCGGCGCAGCATGAAAGGACCGACGGTTTGACGCAGCTGCTTGCCGATGGCAAGGCGCATTTTGTCCTTCGCCTCTCCATCCTGACTTTGCTTGATAGGCGTGACATAGGTACGCCGAAACTCCTGGAACGATCCCAGCAAACCGGGTTTGACGGTATCATAAAGTGACCAGAAATCCGTCAGGGAATTCTCTACCGGGGTCCCGGTGACCGCAAGGCGAAAATCGGCCTTTAAGCCCTTGGCTGCCCGTGATTTGATGGTATTGGGATTCTTGATTTCCTGAGCCTCATCGAAGATGACGCACCCCCAGTCGACCAGGCACAGGGAAAACTGGTAATCCCGCAATGTATCGTAGTTGGTCAGGATCAAACGTCCCGGCATATCCAAACGCCCCGGGCCAAAGTCCGACCCGATCTTAAGGGAGTAGCGGATCTGCCCTTCGGGCGGCAGATCTTCCCCATGATGCAGGACACTTTCGCGGCGTGCGCCCTCCTGGCGGAATTGTCGGAGTTGGGCACTGCTCTGCAGGATGACGATGTCTCTGAAAGGCGATGTCTTGAACACTTTCTCCACTTCCTGCTGCCAGTTTTCCAGCAGGACTACCGGCATGACCACCAAGACGGGCTTTTCCTGGCCCCTATCCTTGGTCAGATGCCGGTAGATATTCAGGGCGGCAAGGACCATAAAGGTCTTACCCAGGCCCATATCGTCCGCCAGCAGACCACCGCAGAACATATCCCTGTACTGCTCAAGCGAGGGTAGCATCAGCGCCGAGATCCAGCGCGTTCCTATTTCCTGGTAGTCGTGGAAAGTGTAAAGTAACTCTTCCGCGAACAGGTCCCCCATGTACTGGTGGATGGCAGGCTGTTCAGTCGGAATGTTTTCGGGCATGTCCTCATCGTGCAGGTCGATCTTAACGGTTATCTGACGCGTACCGACCTGCTCGCCGGAAGACTCCCTTTTTTTGAAAGTATCCGCCTTGTCCAGTTTTTCCAGCAGGCTGTCGTGCAGCTTTGCCATGGCCTGATGCGTTTCCCTAGGACTCTCAGGAAGCAGGATCGTCTTTTCCCCGAACAGGACGACATCCTGTCCGTTGGCCACAGCAGCCTCCACGAGCTGTCGCAGCCGGGAGAATGCCGCTTCATCCTCCACGACGGGTAGGCAGTTTTCCAGAAAAAAGACTCCGGGCTCTTCCTGACCATTTTCGCCGAACCAGGATAAACTGTCATTTTCCGTCTGCCCGAAGTAGGCTTTTTGGAAGATTTCCATCCCATGGACACGGAGGGAAAAGCCCGTATCTAGGTCGATCAGGGAGGCATCTAGATAGGCGCCAGGAGTCTTGAAAAATTGCCGTTTTTCCCGGGCGGAAATGCGTCGGGAGGACAGGATCTCGTGGGCGGCCTGCAAACGTCGCTCGTCCAGCAGGACAAGTTGTTTTCCTACGCGAAGAACCGCACCGCCTTTGCGGCCTTCAATCTGCCCCAGCCGGGCTTCTACGGCATCCGGGGAGAGGTCCGCACCAAAGTCGGGAACAAGGCGCAGGCTGCCGTCCTTGTTTTCCATGGCCGTGACCCCGACGCGTTGCGGTATCTCCACCGGCATGTCGGAAAAGTGGCGAATGTCTATATCAGCCCCTCGGCGGCAGGCCTGTTGTACCGCATGGACGGCACGCAGATTGGCGATTTCGTTCCGTTCCGCAGGAGAGAGGGCCGTATGCTTGGCCACCGCATGCAAGGCCAGCCACTGGGCGGTATCGGGGAGGTAGGGGGTTCCTTCCACCACTAGGAAGGGGCCTTCCAGCGCGGCGGCGAAAGAGCGCCTTCCCCTGGAGGACAAAGGACGCAGGCTGAGGGCAAAGTCAGGACGGTGCGTTACGCTGTGTACCTCCAGCTCAAAATGACCAGGCCAAGGATCAGGTAGGCCGAGGATCTGGCGGGATATGGGATCGAGACGGCATACGACATCACTGTCCACGTGGATGTCATGGCCGCCTTGTTGCGCTTCCCCGGCCTCCAGCAGCTGTTGCAGGACGAGATATTGATAGGTCGCCAGACCTTCCTGAAAGCGTTCCTTCTTCCAGCTGACGGGAAAGCGGAAGCGCAGGCCGAAGCCGGTATTTTCCCAGTGAAAGCCGTTTTCCTTGCCGTGCTTTCCCCACGAGAACAATTGTTTTAGGATACTCATCGATAGTTCCTGTAGAAACTTTCTTTGGGTGTCACTTCGCTTTCGAGTAGGGAGATACCGAGATCGCGCAGATGAGCTACAGCATCTCGCTGCCAGTGGCCAAGATGGACTTTTTCAAAATATCCCTCCTGTCCAAATGCTTTTTCATACTGTGATTTGAGCCTAGTTTTGAAGTCACTCTGTTCTGTATGTGGCTTATATCCAGATAATGCAGAATTTGGAGGTACCTGAGACAGTATCTTTAACTTAAAATTATGTGTACCTTCAATGATGTGAGCTTTTCCCAAATTCAAATAGAATACAGCAAGATCTTTTGATTGACTGTCAAATATGGGAATAGTGTAAGGGCGATATTGGCCGCGACATGTTCTTGCAAGATAGCTTTTTGCATCTGTTCCCAGAAAAAGTCGTGTCCCTCGCACAAGTTTCTTTTGGAATATGCCCCGCAAGAAGCATGCTCTGTCAGGATACATGCGTTGCAGGGCAGCCCCTCCCTCTCGCTGTGCATATTCCTGCCAGATACGCAGGAACAGCTCCATGTCCACTTCGGCCAGCCATTCGCACATGGTCTCGGCGTAAGAGGTATCGATATGTGCCCACCAGTCCATATAGGAGCGGCTTGTTTTGGGTACACGGGGATCGCCCGCGATGGTCAGTAGTGTATCGCGCCACGATTCGGAAGGATTACAATGGGCCTTGCGCAAGATATCGATGAGGATAACTAGAACTTCATGCCCCAGACGTTTACTGTCGGAAAGTCGGCTTTCATGGACTTGGGACATCTGTAATTCTGCAAGCAGGTCGCTCTGCTCATTGGCGTGTAGTTTGCGCAGGCGGGACAGATAATACACATGCTGGCTGGCTTCGAAAAAGCGGGAATCTGTCAGAGGAATGCCGTGGGCTTTGGCTTCA
>ENA-ORVG01002458-ORVG01002458.1-human-gut-metagenome-genome-assembly--contig:-NODE-2458-length-17578-cov-3.010101_pt1 | contig 17578 bp, 10 predicted proteins | sample MGYA00242091_ERZ509233 | MGnify/ENA primary metagenome ERZ509233 (study PRJEB26280, sample SAMEA2338840) | human gut metagenome | biome: human gut; feature: human-associated habitat; material: faeces... | reverse complement strand
ATGAGCGAATAGAGAAACAAAGTGCTTTTGTAACGAATTTAATAACCGGTATGGATCAGGTGATTGTAGGGCAGAAGCATTTGGTGGAATCACTTTTAATAGGATTGTTGAGTGACGGGCATGTATTGTTGGAAGGTGTGCCCGGTTTAGCGAAGACGTTGGCCATAAAGACATTGGCATCGTTGATAGATGGAAAATTCAGTCGAGTCCAGTTTACTCCGGACTTGCTTCCTGCCGATGTAATAGGCACGATGATGTATAGCCAAAAAGACGAGACGTTCATTGCCCAACGTGGTCCTATTTTTGCCAATTTCGTGTTGGCAGATGAAATTAACCGTGCTCCGGCCAAGGTGCAGAGTGCTCTGTTGGAAGCGATGCAGGAGCGTCAGGTTACCATCAGTAAAGAAACATATAAATTACCGGAGCCTTTTTTGGTATTGGCCACGCAGAATCCGATAGAGCAGGAAGGAACTTATCCTTTACCGGAAGCCCAAGTGGACCGTTTTATGTTGAAGGTGATAATTGATTATCCAAAATTGGAAGAGGAAAAGAAAATTATCCGTCAGCAAATCAAAGGGGAAAGGACCGTCGTGCGCCCTATTTTGTCCACTGATGAAATCATCGAAGCACGTAATGTAGTCAGGGAAGTGTATTTGGACGAGAAGATAGAGCAATATATTGCCGACATTGTTTTTGCTACGCGTTATCCTGAGCAATACGGTTTGAAAGACTTGAAAAATTATATGGAATTCGGCGGTTCCCCGCGTGCTTCTATTAATTTGGCTTTGGCTGCCCGTGCCTATGCTTTTATTAAACGTCGGGGATATGTGATACCAGAAGATGTACGCGCTATTGCCCATGATGTTTTGCGCCACCGTATCGGGCTTTCATACGAGGCGGAAGCCAATAATGTCAGCAGCGAAGAAATCATCAGTCAGATATTGAATAAGGTAGAAGTACCCTAATCATCGTTGTGAATGGATACAAGTGAGATTTTAAAGCGAGTCCGTCAAATCGAAATTAAAACGAGAGGACTGTCCAACAATATTTTTGCCGGTGAATATCATTCGGCCTTCAAAGGGCGTGGTATGGCTTTCTCTGAAGTGAGAGAATACCAGTACGGAGACGATATTCGCGACATAGATTGGAATGTGACAGCACGTTTTAACCGGCCTTTCGTCAAAGTGTTCGAGGAGGAACGTGAGCTGACGGTCATGCTTGTGATTGATGTTTCGGGCAGTTTGAGTTTCGGAACTGTTTCTCAGACCAAGCGAGAGATGGTGGCGGAGATAGCTGCGACGTTGGCTTTTTCCGCCATACAAAACAACGATAAAATCGGAGTGATTTTTTTTTCGGACAGGATAGAAAAGTTCATTCCTCCGAAGAAGGGACGCAAGCACATTTTGCGCATCATACGAGAACTGTTGGATTTTACTCCTCAAAGCAAGTCTACGGATATCGGTCAGGCGATAGAGTATCTTACTCAGGCCATTAAGCGGCGTTGTACGGCATTCTTGTTGAGCGATTTCATAGATAGAAAAGACTATCGTACGGCTTTAACCGTTGCTAACCGGAAGCATGATGTGGTGGCCATTCAGGTTTTCGACCGCCGGATGGCAGACTTACCGGATGTCGGATTGATGAAGGTTTGCGATGCGGAAACCGGACATGAACAATATATCGATACGTCTAGTCGCAAGGTGCGGAAAGCCCATCATGACTGGTGGAAGAACAGGCAGAATTTGTTGCAGGATACGTTTACGAAGAGCAATGTGGATTCGGTTTCTATTCGTACGGATCAAGATTATGTGTCTTCGTTGATGACTTTATTTGCCAAACGAAATTAAAGATGAAAAGTTACCATAATAAAAAGAGAATACCCCTTCGGCAGTGGTTGCTTTTGCCGTTTTTCCTGATGTCAAGCCTTGTAGAGGCCCAGGTGACGGTGGATGTCAGGATTGATTCATTGGAGCTTTGGGTGGGGGAGCAGACTCGTATAACTTTGGATGTCAGTACGGATACTAAGTCCAAGCTGATAATGCCCCAGTTGAAAGCCGGAGATATGCTGACTCCAGGAGTGGAGGTGGTAGAAGTTGCCAAGGCAGACACACAGCAATTAAACGAAGGAGCCCGTCGTTTGGTTTCCCAAAGCTATATCGTGACTTCTTTTGATTCGGCTTTGTATTATTTGCCCCCCTTCGTGGTGAAAGTAGATGGAAAAAAATACCAATCGAAGAGCTTGGCATTGAGAGTGTTGTCTATACCTGTCGATACGGTTCATGTCGACCGGTTTTATGGCCCTAAAGAAATTATGGCCGTACCTTTTTCATGGACGGATTGGTCTTTGATATTCGCTTTGTCCGTACTTTTGCTTGTATGGGTTCTCGGCTTGGCTTATTTTTATATACGTTATCGAGATAATAAGCCTATCATCAAGATAATCAAGTTGGCTCCCAAGGTTTTGCCGCATACGAAGGCCATGGAGGAAATTGACCAAATTAAGGCAGAGAAAGTTTGGGCGAAAGAAGATTCTAAGGAATATTATACCCGGCTGACCGCTATTCTGCGTACTTATATTGAGAAGCGTTATGGTTTCAATGCCATGGAGATGACCTCGACCGAGATTATCGACCGATTGCTGAAAGAGCAAACTTCTGAAAGTTTGGACGAATTGCGCATGCTGTTCCAGACTGCCGATTTGGTCAAATTTGCCAAATATAATACATTGATTAATGAGAACGATGCAAATCTGGTGAATGCCATTGAATTTATCAACCAGACAAAGGTAGAAGCAGATGAAAATGACGTAGCGGAGACGGATAAAGTAACGATTGAACAGAAACGTACCCGCCGGACATTGGTAAGTATGCGTTTGGCATTGATATTGCTTACGGTGGCCGCATTAGCTTTGTTGGCTTGGATTCTTTGGATGGTGTATGACTTGGTCGTTTAAAAATTATAAGTGATTATGACGTTTGCGAATATTGAATATTTTTTTCTCTTGCTTCTGCTAATTCCTTATATATTATGGTATGTGCTGAAGAACAAGAAGAAAGAACCTACGTTGTTGGTGTCGGATACGACGGCATACCGTTATGCGCCTAAGAGTTATAAGAACCATCTGATTCATGCGCCTTTCATACTGCGTTTGTTTACGTTTGTGATGGTTGTTATCATACTGGCTCGTCCCCAGACTAGTAACAGTTGGAAAAACACTCAGGTTGAGGGTATAGACATCATGTTGGCAGTCGACGTTTCGACCAGTATGTTGGCCGAAGACCTGAAGCCGAACCGTTTGGAGGCAGCCAAACAGGTGGCTTCCGAATTTATAGCGGGCAGGCCGAATGACAATATCGGTCTGACTATTTTTGCGGCCGAGGCGTTTACCCAATGTCCGATGACCACGGATCACGCCGTATTGCTGAACCTCTTTCATGGCATCAAGACTGATATGGCTCAGCGAGGCATGATTCAAGACGGAACAGCCGTAGGAATGGGAATCGCCAATGCCGTTTCCCGCTTGAAAGACAGTAAGGCCAAAAGCAAGGTGATTATCTTGTTGACGGACGGAACGAATAATGCCGGAGATATTTCGCCGTTGACTGCGGCTGAGATTGCCAAGAGTTTCGGAATACGGGTGTACACGATTGGTTTGGGTACCAATGGTTTAGCACCTTATCCCATGCCGGTAGCAGGCGGTGTACAATATCTGAATGTGCCGGTAGAAATCGATACCAAGACTTTGGCAGCCATAGCCGGGAAGACAGATGGTGAGTTTTATCGGGCTACGGATAATAAGAAGTTGGAGGACGTGTATAAGGATATTGATAAGTTAGAGAAAACGAAGCTGAATGTCAAACAATACAGCAAGCGTTATGAAGCATACGCCTTATTTGCCTGGTTGGCAGCTGCTGCGCTTTTACTTGAAATCCTGTTACGTATGACCATATTGAAGAAAATACCTTAATTCATTCTGATTATGTTTCGTTTTGAAGAACCATTATATTTGTACTTGCTTCTGCTGATACCCTTATTGGCAGGTCTGCATTATGCCACAAACTATTACCGCAAGAAGCGTCTGCTTCGTTATGGCGATATCGAACTCCTGAATGGCTTGATGCCGGATGTTTCGGCAGTCCGGCGTGAGGTGAAGACGTGGCTGATGCTTGCGGCTTTGGCGTTGTTGATTTTCACTTTGGCCCGTCCGCAGTTCGGGACGAAAATGGATACCCGTAAGCGTCAGGGAATAGAGGCCATTATAGCCATGGACATATCCAATTCGATGATGGCCGAAGACGTGACGCCGAGCCGTTTGGAAAAATCCAAAATGTTGGTAAGCAATATTGTGGATAAAATGACGGATGATAAGATTGGATTGATCGTGTATGCCGGAGAGGCCTATACCCAGTTGCCTATAACAAGTGATTACGTGTCGGCCAAGATGTTTCTGGAAACGATAAATCCATCCATGATTACCACGCAAGGAACGGATATCAAGCAGGCTATTGATTTGGCCATGAAAAGTTTCACGCCCAATCAGGACGTGAGCAAGGCTATTTTTGTGATTACCGATGGAGAGGACAATGAAGGAGGGGTTGTGGAGATGGCCAAGGCTGCGGCAGAGAAGGGTATAAAAGTCTATGTTTTGGGGGTAGGTTCTCCGCAAGGCGCACCCATACCCATGCCCGGAAGTTCGCAGTACATCACGGACAATACGGGGAATGTGGTGGTTTCCAAGTTGAACGAGGCGATGTGCCGGGAAATTGCGGCTGCCGGCCAAGGAGCCTATATTTATGTGGATAACAGTTCATCCGCGCAGGAACAATTATCGGGCTATGTGGATAAGTTGGCTAAGAAGGAGATGGAAAGTGCGGTCTATTCGGAATACGATGAGCAGTTCCAAGCCGTAGCTTTGTTGGTTTTGCTTGTACTCGTTCTGGATGTGTTGATTGTGGAACGCAAGAATCCGTTGTTTAAGAATATAAAATTGTTTCGTAAATAAGGAAGAAAGACATGTTACGTGGGATATATAAATATGGATTGGCTTTGTGCTTGTGTCTGACGGTGTCTCTTTTATGGGCGCAGAAGAAAACGGACCGCGACTATTTGAGGAGCGGAAACCGGTTGTATCGCGACAGTATGTACACAAAAGCCGAGGTGGACTACCGTAAAGCCATTGAAGCCAATAGTCGTTTCCCTCAGGCATATTTCAATTTGGGAAATGCGCTGTTGAGACAGCAAAAGCCTAAGGAAGCCATGCAGGCATACGAACAGGCCGTGAAAGTAGAGACGAACAAGGGACGGTTGGCTTCCATATATCATAACATGGGAGTGATTCTGCAAAGCCAGAAGCAGTTCGGACCTGCCATCGAGTGCTATAAGAACGCCTTGCGACGGAATCCTGCGGACAACGAAAGCCGTTACAATTTGGTGTTATGCCAACATCAGTTGAAAAACAATCCGCAGCAGAACCAACAAAACGACAATAAAGAGAATAAGAACGGAAAGGACAAGAACAAAGAAGAAGACAAAAATAGCAGTAAAAAGGACAAACAGGAGAATAAAGACAAAAAAGAAGACCAACAGAAGCAGCAGCAAAAGCAGGCACAGCAGAATGAAGAGAACATGTCGAAGGAGAATGCCGAGCAACTGTTGAATGCAGCCATGCAAGATGAGAAAGATACACAGGAGCGCATCAGGAAGGCAATGGCCAAACCGCGACAGAGAAAATTGGAAAAACAATGGTAATGACTAAACAATAAAAGAAATAGGAATGAAGAAATATATCGCATTACTTTGGTTATGTTGTCTGACGGTTGGGATACGGGCGGCCGTACAGATAAAGGCCGCAGCACCAGATGTGGTGGAGGAAGGTGAGCAGTTTAGGTTGAGTTTCACCGTGAACACACAGGATGTCAGCAATTTCCATTTGCCTACTCTGAAAGGGTTTAGTGTGGACATGGGACCGAGCCGTTCCTCACAGTCCAGTTTCCAAATGATTAATGGAAAGACTTCGCAAAGCAGTTCGGTGACTTATACTTATATATTAAGTGCATTGAAGGCCGGTACTTATACTATCCCGGCCGCTACGGCCACTGTAAACGGAAAGCAATACCGTTCTAATACCGTGAGCATAGAGGTTGTTCCCGGCAGTGGCGGGGGAGCACAGTCTCGCCAACAAGGGAGTGGACAGCATGGAAGGATGCAGATGCAAGATGCCGGGGCTAAGATTACCGGAAAAGACCTCTTCATTACGGTTACAGCCGATAAGCAGCGCTTGTATGAACAAGAGGCGGTAGTGTTGACTTATAAAGTCTACTCCTTGGTCAACTTGTCGCAGTTGGCCGGTGGCATGCCGGATTTGGAGGGCTTTCATACACAAGAAATAGAGTTACCTCAACAGAAGAGCCTGAAAATGGAAGAGCACAACGGGCGAAGGTACGGTACGGTGGTGTGGCGGCAATATGTGCTTTTTCCCCAACGTAGCGGAAAAATGACGATTCCTTCCATTAAGTTTGAGGGGATAGTGGTGCAGCAAAACCGTAATATTGACCCGATTGATGCGTTTTTCAATGGGGGAAGTACCATGGTCGAGGTGAAGAAAACCATTGTGGCTCCTTCTTTGACCTTACAGGTAGATCCTTTGCCTTCACCACGGCCTGCTAATTTCTCCGGTGCGGTGGGAAAATTCAATATCAGTGCCTCCTTTACTCCAAGTGAATTGAAGACGAATGATGCTTTGACGTTAAGGGTCACGGTTTCCGGGAGTGGCAACATGAAGCTGATGAAAACTCCTGTGGTGAAATTCCCGAAAGATTTCGAGACGTATGATGCCAAGATTACAGACCAGACCAAAGTAGGTCGTGGAGGGGTTTCCGGTAATAAAATATTTGATTATTTGGCTGTGCCCCGCCATCCGGGGAAGTATACGGTCCCACCTGTGGAATTCTGTTATTTTGATACGGACGCGAAGGCTTACAAGACTGTGAAAACGGAAAGTTTTGACCTAAGCGTGGCGAAAGGCAAAGGTGGAAGCAGCGGAGGGAACTATACGAACAAGGAGGATGTGGAGTTGTTGGCTTCAGATATCCGGTACATCCATCGGGGGGAGGTGCGTTTGCAACAAAAGGGCGAGTCTTATTTTGCGACGGCAGCCTATTGGTGGAGTTATGCCATTCCTTTGTTGGCATTCATTGTTCTTGTGGTGGTCTTCCGCAAACAAGCCATGGAGAATGCCAATGTGGCCAAAATGCGCAACAAGAAAGCGAACAAGGCGGCAGCCAAGCGTCTGAAACAGGCGGTGGCATTGCTGAAAGCCAACAAGCCGGCCGAGTTTTATGATGAAGTCTTAAAGGCATTGTGGGGTTATGTGGGAGACAAACTGAACCTTCCGGCTGCGGAGCTGAACAAAGAGAATGTCAGCGAAAAGTTGCAGGCCAAGGGAGCGGACACCTCCATCGTGCAGCAATTGGTTGAGACGATGAACGACTGTGAATTTGCCCGTTATGCACCGGGTGACCCGTCGCAAACGATGGATAAGATATATGCAGCGGCTACGGAGGCCATTAACAAGATGGAAAGTTCTATTAAACGTAAGTAAAGGATGAAGCTGATGAGAAAGTTGATTTTGATATGCGTAGGTGTGATGTGCATGTTTTCGCTTCACGCCCAAGACAAGGTGCAGGCTGACAGTGCGTACGCTGCGGAAAAGTACAAAGAAGCCATACCTATATACACAGCTTTGCTGAAGAAAGGGGAGCATGCGGACATATATTATAATTTAGGAAACTGCTATTATAAGACAGACCGTCTGGCCCTTGCCATTTTGAATTATGAGCGTGCTGCTTTGTTGGATCCCGGAAATTCGGATGTTCGTTTCAATCTGGAGTTGGCCCGTTCAAAAACGATAGATAAAATCACGCCCGAAAGCGAGATGTTCTTTGTGACATGGTATAAAGACGTCATTGACATGATGAGTATGGACGGATGGGCGCGTACGGGGATTGTGGCTTTTGTGCTAGCCTGCGTGCTGATTCTGGTGTTTTTCTTAGGCAATAAGGTCGTGTGGAAGAAATTGGGTTTCTTTGGTGCTTTGGTCATGTTGGCGGTCGTCGTGATGGCCAATGTGTTTGCCTGGACGCAACATCAGGAACTGAATGTTCGTAGCGGGGCCGTGGTGATGAGTAGTTCGGTAGTCGTGAAGAGTACCCCGAACGAATCGGGTACGGATCTCTTTGTACTGCATGAAGGTACGCGTGTGGAAATCATAGACGATTCAATGAAAGAATGGAAAGAAATACGGTTGGCAGACGGTAAGGTAGGTTGGATGCCGGCAGAAGCAATGGAGGTGATTTGATATGGCGTTGGAAGATTGGCTTGGCTTGGACCAACGGTTGCTGTTGTTGCTGAACGGGAGTGATTCATTGTTCTTCGACCATCTGATGGGCGGAATTACCAGTACAGTAGCTTGGATACCAGTGGCTGTCATACTGTTTTATGTGTTGGTCAAGAACAATTCCATGCGTGAGGTAGGGCTTATTGTGTTGTTTCTAGCCTTGTCCATCTTGTTGGCCGATCAGTTTTCTTCTTCTTTCTGTAAGCCCTATTTTGCCCGTTTCCGCCCCGCTCAGGATCCCATGCTGATGTATCTAGTTGATGTGGTGGATGGCTACCGGGGTGGACGCTACGGCTTTATATCCAGTCATGCCGCCAATACTTTTGCCGTATGTATCTTTTTGGCTTTGTTGGTTCGTAATGTTTGGATGACCTTTTCTTTGGTTTTATGGGCTGCGCTCTGTTCTTATTCCCGTATTTATCTGGGGGTACATTATCCGGGAGATATTCTGTTTGGAATGCTTTGGGGGGTATTGGTAGGTTTTTCTACTTATACGGTATGTGCTTATATTTTACGTAAGATGTCACCGGATAGGAATTTCATTTCTACTCAATATACTTCCACGGGTTATGCCGTGGAAGATTTGGATATTTTCCAAAGTGTGCTTTACCTCACTTATCTGGTATTGGCCATACGGGCGGTGGTTTTATGATGCTAGAATGGTCTGATGTCCTTTTCTCATTTTCATGGAATATATGATTTTTAACAATATAGGCTGATTTGTAGTAGTTACAATATTGTTGTTTGGATGACTTTTATATTGCAAAGTGTGAATATCGGAGCCTTTGTATTTATTCTTGGTTATGACTGTTTGGTTTTAGAGGGCTTTTTGACCCTAAATACTCCGTTTATATAAGCCTCTATTTTTATTGTTTATCTTTTTTCTTTAACTAAATTCCTCTTGTAAAACCACAGAACTGCCATTACCTTTGTGTCCCAATTTATCGGAAGAGTCCGAATAGACTTGGCTTGCACTAATTCTATCAATTAAAAATTAAACGAAAATGAATCAAATGATGCTATTAGCGGAAACCGAGATGAGAACAACACTTAACTATGGGCGTAAAAATTATGTGAGTCCTGAAGTCCGGGTCATGTCATTCGAAACAGAGATGATGATTGCCGGAAGTGATATGAATCCGGAACCTCCAAATCCGGGATATAACTCGGGACATAATCCGGATGATTTTTGGGACGCGTGGCGATGATGTTTTCAGTTGATTAGAAAGGATAGCGGAAAAGCACAAATAAATTCCAATATACTTTTTAAGATTAGGTTGTTTTTGGGATACAGTATTAAATTTAAAACAGAAGTTAGATGATAAAGAAACTTTTTTTAACCACTCAACTTTTATTTTGCTGTTTTGTTTTGCATAGCTATGCAAAAAGTGTGTATGTTTCGGATTCCGATAGGGACCTGAAACGACGCAATAAAATGGTAAAAGAGGCTGCTATGCTTCCGGATTCTGTGTTTGAGTATGTGAAGATGGAAGACTTGTTGGATGATGAGGTGTATATAAAGTTGGCACATGATGGATGGAGTCCTCAAGAGATCGTAACTATCATGAAGACGGCCTTAAAGGACCGTAAGGCTGCCAAAAACAAATTCGGTTACGGATGGTATGCCAAGCAATGGCTACCTACTTACGGTATCATGCCAGGAGGAGATACGCTCTACCAATTCGTGGATACAACCTATAACGAGGCGATGCAGGCCAGTATAGCCCGTACTGTTCCAACTGATGTACTGAATCATACTTGGCCCAAAATCGTGTATACACCGGAAGACCGGAAAAAGGGCATTCGTAATGCGGCTTATTTCCGTACAGTGGAGCATAAACCGTCATCCGGACGTATGCATTGGGGTGTGGTACATCCCGAAGACCATGACAAACTATATGTCATCCCAGACGGAGCCGGTATATTTAAGACCGATGACGGTGGACTTAGTTGGTCGTGTATCACAGATAATATTCCAGTAAGGGCTCATCGCAGTACGGTCCGTCACTCTGCTATTCCTGTCGATCCTGATGATTGGAATCACTTGTTTGCTTTTTCCGATAACAGTACGGTGTATGAAACAACGGACGGAGGAGAGACTTGGCATCGCATAGAAGGTGCTACCCATAAAGGGTATAAACGTGGCTATGCATTCCGTGACAAGGCCGGAAACCTGAAATTCATTGGCGCACAACAGCAAGGTGGTGTTGAGCATTGGGCTAGCAAATTGTGGATCAGTGAAGATACTTGTAAAACTTGGACAGAAGTAATTGTTCCGGATGAATTAAAGGATGTTCATCCCAATGGGGTAGGAAAGGGTGTATGGTTTCAATCTGTGGAGTTTGATCCCTCCAATCGGGATATGATTTACATTCCGGGGTCTCGGTCTATTTTCTATTTTGACGATGGGGCGAAAAGTACAATGGAAAATGGAAAGAGAAAATATAACATCAAGAAGATGAGTTTTGATGTGTATAATGAAAACCGGACGGAACTGCGTAATGACCCTTCCGACCCAGACAACAAGACCATATTTCCTTTAAGAGCCACTTCGCCGGGCAACATGGTAATCAGTACCATAAATCCGAATCAGATGTGGTTTGCAGCAGCAATCCGTAACGGAAATGCTACGGCACTCTATTATACCGAAGACAAGGGAAAAACTTGGATAACGCTTCAGGAACCCAGTGTTGGTATCGGTGGGGGGACTGTTTTTGGTAATGAGGCTCCTTGGAACTGGTTGGGAGGTTTCGGTGTAAACCTTCGTGAACCGAATTGGGTATACGGATGTACGATGAGTTCTGCTATTAGTTCTGATGGAGGAAAAAATTTCAATCAGTTTGCATGGTCAATCCGTTTGACGTCATTACAAGATGACGGCAAATATTATGCGGTAACTAATTCGCGTCACAATGCGGACAATCATTTCATTCTTTCTCATAAGAGTGGCCGGGTATTCAGAGGCTCGGATGGTGGTATGTTGATGAAAGATTTGGATGTGAACAATAACCAATGGACTAATATAGGAGGAAATATGGGACAGATGTTGTATTACAATATACGTGTCAATGAATTCGGTGACCAGTTGATGGTGGGTAATACACAGGATATCGACGTGCAGACATACCGCTACGGTCGATGGGGAAACTGGCGTGGTTATGAAGGTTCCGAATCCAGTGCCAATCCTTATACTAGCACATGCTATTTTTCTGGAGGTGGTGGTGGAGGTATTGAAAACATGCCTTTGAGTTCATGGAGTACAACCACTAATTACGCTGATGTACATACCGGTTCTTGGTATATGAGGCGTACGGGGACGGGAGCCGGAAACACATTTTACCGTATTGATGATATCGGCCGAAGCCTGACCAATCTTTTCGATAATGTCGGGGCTGATGTTGCGGATGTAACATTTGCACGCGATAAAGGATACACTACTATTTTTGTACGTACGACTGACAATATCTTAAAGAAATCCATAGACAGCGGAAACTCTTTTCAGTACATATTGTATAACGGTGAGCCGGCAAAGTTTAGCAATACCAGATTAGCGGCAGATCCCGATAACAGCGACATCTTGTATTTGGGACAGACAGGACAGGTTATGCGATTGTATGTCAACGAAAGTCGTTGGGAAAAAGTAGGAGAAGGGCTTCCCAATATAACTTGCGATCACTTATTTTTCCACGAAGGTAGTGGCGATCTATATTTTGTGAATCGTGCTAGTGCCGGAATCTATATTCTGGAAAACGGTTCAGATACCTGGCGTTTTTGGACCAAGGGATATAATAGTGGAAAATTCAGTGATATAGTCATGAATTATACCACACAGGAGATGGTACTGGCTGATTATGGTCGTGGCGTATGGGTAGCCGATTTGGAGCATCCTTCCGACCGTTTCTTTAAAAACGGATTTGCCTTAAAAGAAATCACCCATGTGGACGGCCGCCGTACTATCGGTATTGATACGAAATGGACCATTCCGTTGTATTACTATTATGAATGGACGGTAAATGGAGTGAAGGTAGATAATCCCTATCAGTATCTTACTCGGGCCTTACGTCCTGGAGATAAAGTACGGTTGAAACTCACGCTTAGAGAATCTCCCGATGTGTCTACCTTCTCGGCTGAATACATTGTGAAGGAAACATCGGATGTAAAACTGGAAAAGAAAGCCGGAAATGCGTTGTATTCAAATGGAAAGGGTAGAATAGATTTAGGATATGTAGATTATTTCTTCAATGACTTTACTGTAGACCTTTGGGTAAAACCGATGGGCAACGGAGTCTTGTTGGCCAACCGTCAGAAGGAATATGATAAAGGTGCAAAAGGTTGGTTGCTTTTTGTAGAAAACGGAACTTTGAAATTCAGATATTCTCCAAGCAACCAGTTTAACAAGCCGACCTATGAACCGGCTTCTGACGAGCAGAAAACTATCGAAGGGGGTAATTTGAATATGGGTGAGTGGGCTCATGTGGCGGTAACCGAGAAACGTGACGGTTCGATACGTCTGTATGTAAATGGTATTTTGACCGGTGAGGGAGAGCGTTACCGTAGAGAGCATACGCTGAACAATTCCACTTACCTGTCGCTGTTTGCAGATGCTTTTGAGTATGCGCCTATTGAGGCTGCCGTAGATGAATTGAAGATATGGAACTACGAATTGAATGAAGAGGAAATCCGTCGTGAAATGTATTCCGTAAACACTGACAATCGTGACGGGTTGGTAGCTTACTATGCTTTCAATGGGGATAATCTGTCCGGAGACTTGGAAACATTTGTTGGATATCAGCCACGCGTGATGACGCGTGCGGAGGTTACTCACGAAAAAATGTCGCTTCCCATTAGTGCTCAACGAGCTGTTTACGGTGTATTGACCAATGGAGAGAAACTCTTTGAAGACCGTGGAGTCAATCTGTTGAAGATAGCCGTTAAAAATACGACATCGGATTATCAGATCGGTGTATATGCTTATAAAGCGGAACATTGGTTAGAAGATAAATCCAATTTGGATGCCCGGTATTACGAGGTAGAACCGACTGGATATATTTTCCGAAACTTTACTGTTGCCGAAGCAGATACTTTGGCGTTGGATTTCTATGCAGTCGAAGGTAAACCGTTTAATCCGAACAAGCGTTATCGTCTGTATTATTCGGAGGACGGCCGTAAGAATTATTGGAATCAGGTGGGAGATTTGACCTATAATGCAGCTACACAGACTTTGCAGGCAACGAATTTATCGATGCAGGAACTACAAGGCAAAAAAATGTTGGTCGTGTCTTTGAAGCCGGCTATCGAAATGACCGTTGAGGGAATTTCAAACAGAGGAGAGCTTATCGTATATTCCGAAGATCAACACACAGTCAAAGCTCATGCTTCTATTGTGGAAGGCCTGGCAGAACCGAATGGTGAGTATGAAATCGTATCGGATAATGACGTGTTGCAACCTCAAACTGGATTCTATTTTACGAAGGGTGAAGCTTCCTCCGAGCTTAAAATAAGACAGAATTTGGGGGCCTTCAATGATCGAAATCTGGTGACCTTAAAAGGCAAGAACGATGAAAAGATGATTCCAATGCCGATTGAGCTTGTCAACCGGATTACCTCGAAAGATTTGGGTAACTCGATGTGGGTAGAGAAAGGTGGAATTTTGGTGGGTTCGGCAGATAACTATGTTGCTTTGCATGAATCCAATACCGTGACCATAATGGGGTGGGTATATCTTGGTGACGTAGACATATTGTCCGGAACCAAACCACTCTTGTTTTTTCGCTCTTCAAATCCCTCTGTAGCAACAGGACTACACTTGCAAAACGGCAATGTACGCTGTCATTGGAATGAAGAATCCTGGAGTTGGAACCAATCTACTTCCCTCAACGTGACGAAAGAACAGGTAGGGCAATGGATTCATTTGGCATTGGTAGCCCGTCCCGATGGTATGGACTATTATTTGAACGGAATGAAATATTCTATAAAACGTAATATAAATAAAGGACGCGTACATTCCATGTTAATGTTAGGACAGAACCAAATGGGGAATACTTGGTTTACAGGAGCATTCGATCAGGTTGCTGTATGGAACCGTTCACTGACCCAGGAAGAAGTCTTAAGATATATGCAGGAAAGGGTGTTGCTGAATGATTCGGCATTGGTGGCTTATTTGACGATGGATGTAAGAGATGAAAACGGAGATTTGTGTGAAAGCGTACAGAACATGTCGCTGAAGCACTACGGTACTTTGACACAAAACTATCGTTCTACTGTGCCATTTAATCCGGAAAGCCGCCTGCATCTGAACCAAATGTCCGAAACTTCGGCCGTACAGTTGATTTATCCGGAAGGAAAGAACGTACAGGGAGAATGGAGTACATTCGACGGAACCTCTTACAACTATGTGGCAGCCGGAAGAAGACAATACGATTTGCCTCTGAGCAAAACACACTACACGTTGGTTTATGCAAACGATCCACAGTTGACAGCAACCGATCGGATTACTTTGCGCTACCGTCATGTTGGCATTATGGAACAGGATCATTTGGTGATGGCCATTCGCGCTTTGGGTTCGGAAAGTCCGTTTGAACATTTTGTGGAAGCACAGGCTGTAGAAAACGGCAAAGCAGAGTTCGTTGTCGAGGGAACGTTGCTGAACTGTGCTTCTGAAGTGATGTTCTTTGTATCTCCCGAATCCGGTAAACGTCCGGTAAAAGTGGAACTGGCTTTGGCCAATGGGATGTCCGGGCACAGAAACATCATGTTGGAGGAAACCGCCCAGGGGGTACCTTTGCAAGTGAAGGTACTAAGTGGAAATGCTGATGATGTGGTGATGTTGGAAGTAAAAGAAACGGCTTATGCCTCTTTGGACAAAGACAGCGTAGACATGCGTAATGCTGATAATCGCTTTACGATTATGATAGACCAATCGAAGTTGGATAAAATGGCTTTGAATCCGATAACTGTTCAGGCTGTCGGTGCGGAATCTGCTCCATTGGAGTTCAAGGTTTATCTTGAGCCTAAAGTTGAGCTGAAACTAAAAAACGGTAAGGACGAACATACTTTTGTAGCTACTGCATCTACGGCGGACTTAGAAGTGGAAGCCGAACTGCTTCAAGGCTACTTGGAAGAAGAAGTTCAGTTGGCAACGATTGCTGACGTAGACAATGCGATGAATATCGGAAACGGAACCTTGTTGTCGAACAGTTCGGTAACTATCGGCCACTTGGAGCATTATGAATCTCCTTACGGTAAGGCCCAGGAAGGATGGAATCTGATCGGTAATCCCTATTTGGCAGATATCAACATCACGAAACACCAGAATGTAATCTTTGACGAACACAAGGTGACTAAATTCGTTTATCAGTATAATAAGGAGTTGGACAACTATATCACATTCGATATGACGAACTATGATGAAGAACAGAAAATCATTCCGTTCCAGTCTTATTTTGTCCAGACATTGGCACCTGAGGCTGAGCTTACCGTGACTCCTGTGGCCAAAGAGGTAACGCTTAATCGTCGTACATTCGATTACTATACCGCAAACGAATATACTTCAGTACGTTTGAAACTTTACTCAGGAGATAAAGAGCAGGATCGTACGGACATTATTTGGGAAGAAAGTGCTTCGGCAGACTTTGTGGTGAATGAAGATGCTCCGAAATTCTGGAGTTTGTCAGCCACAGCCAATCAGTTGTTCTCTGTAGCCGGTAAATCGGCGGCTTCTGTAAATACGTTGCCGATGGACACAGAAGAAATCAAACTGGGCTTGAGAATCGGTACATCCGGCAAGTTGTCTCTTCGTTTGAGCCGGATAACCGGTTTTACAGAAGATGATGAAGTTGTCCTTAGGGATAAACATACGGGGGCAGAATGGAAGTTGGATGAGGATAACTCCTATGAGTTTGACATCGCGCAAACCGGAGATGTGAAAGACCGCTTCGTATTGAAGGTGAAACGTCACGGCACTTCGGTTGGCATTGAAGACAGGGTGGAATCTACTGGTTATAAAGTGTACGTTTCAGGAAACACCTGCATGATAGAAAATCTGCGTGGCAATGCCGACATTCAAATCTTCAATGTGCAAGGCCAACTTGTGGCACGCGAAAAAACGACTCAGCACAGCTTTTCGGTATCTTTGAAACCGGGAGTACATGTTGTAAAAATCAGTGAGAACGGAAAAGATTATGTGACTAAAATTATATTGAAATGATAAAGAATGAATTAATAGGCAAAATAGGATGTTTACTGGTGTTCGTATGGGCATCGGTAAGCCTCCATGCTCAATCCATAAAGCTCTTGGGGGGATATTCCAACGGAAATGCTGCCGGTCAGTTAAAAGCTAAGGTGGATTTGGCCGGTAAGCAAATCAAATCGGTCACTTCTTATACTTATCGGATGTCCGACGGTTTTGCTACGGTAGCTTCGGATTATGAATTGATAGAAGGTTCTTTCCTGACGGTGGATGTGGAGATGCAAACTGGAGACTATGCCTATCGCATGGAAGTGGTGTTGGACGACGACACCCGGTTGCTTACCGAGTGCGTGAACCAGGGCAATACGGAAGCCTTCATGTGGTTGGGAGACTATCAATGGACGGAGGCTACCACAGCCGTAGCCGGAACATTGCCTGGTGTGGACCGTTGCTTCGGTACGGACCTGAATTTGCAGACAAGCGATAAGACTTACTATAAAGGAGTTTCCAGTAAGGGTGGTCAAATCATCTATGATCTCCCGGAAGAGATGAACTTCCGTAAGTTTGATATGGTATTGGGGACACAGAATGGCAGCGGGAATCTTAAATTCATGTTCTATTGTAATGACGGAAAAAAGTTGGACTTCACTGTTAATTCAAATGCAATAAAGTCTATTTCTACGGCTGACTATCCCGCTTTTATTCCACGTTTGCCATTGACAAAAATCAGGTTAGACTTTACAAATAATTCAAATGCTATCGGCAACTACAATTTGGCCAGGCTGTATATGGAACGCCGCCCGTCGGACAAGTTGGAGCAACAGGTGGCGTTTACAAATACAGGAGGAACTGTCACGTATCCCATGCAAGTGGAACTAAAAGCCACAGCCACGTCGGGAGGCAAGATATATTACCGTATTATCAAAGGCCGTGAGGCTGCCGAACTGAAAGGTAACGTATTGACCTTTAAGGACGGACAATCTACTGATGTGGTT
>ENA-ORVG01002452-ORVG01002452.1-human-gut-metagenome-genome-assembly--contig:-NODE-2452-length-17648-cov-3.464901_pt1 | contig 17648 bp, 23 predicted proteins | sample MGYA00242091_ERZ509233 | MGnify/ENA primary metagenome ERZ509233 (study PRJEB26280, sample SAMEA2338840) | human gut metagenome | biome: human gut; feature: human-associated habitat; material: faeces... | reverse complement strand
GGGCCGTCAGATTTGATGCCCTATTTCCCCATCCTATTAACCGCATTATATCATAACGCACACCGCATTTATAAAACTGCCCAACTGGCACCCATCCATTTTGTGCACTTCCTACAAACCCGAAAAATCGCCAAAATAATGCTTGACAAATAAGCACTCGTCTGCTATACTATAATCAGAAAGAGGGAAAACAAACCTCAATCTAACGAACCTACAAAACCGAACAAAACAGAAAGGATGTTAAACCATGACAAAGTACATCACCAGAACCGTAGAATCCTACACCTACAATTTCGGTATCATTCAGGGAACAAGCATCACACACGTCGGCTCCTATGACGCCGACAACAAGCTGGGCGAGAGAGCTGTCAAGAAGATCGCCAACACCTTCGTAAAGGGTGCTATCTGCTACAGAGTAGACACTCACGACAATCTCTACCGGATGCCTATGGACTTCTTCCTAGCCAACGCTGAGAGGGTTGAGAAAGAGGAGGCCGAACAATGATATTCGTAAAATGGCGCATTGATGGCGAGGAAGACTCAACCTGCACCACGTTTGACCTATACGATCCTCTAATCACAGCTATCGCAAATCTTCACGGCGAATTGATCAGCGTAAAAGTGATATCTATTTAAGGAGGGCAATTAAAATGAAGCGTCATATTATCGTAGAAACAACCGATCTCAAGCATTGCCTAATAGCCGCAAATTTCTTTAGGTATTGCAATTCACAGTTATACCTAATCCGCCAGCGCGGCTTATGGCAATTAAGTGCCCGGTATTAACCGGGCACTTTTCATGCCAACAGCTCTTACACCCCACTTGTTAAAATTTTAACAATCGAACATTTGTTCGCACTCATGAGCCGCCTCCGGCATCGACTAACCCGCCCCAACCTACCAATTTAATTGGTAGGTTTAACATCGCGCACCCGGTTAGCGTAAGCTAACACTACTTTACACAAACCCATGAAAATTCCGCATGTCGTGTTCATAACTAGTTCACATTTTCTTGCTACAATACATTACAGATAGGAGGACAAACCCAATGAAATACGTCACAAGAGAGCGAGCCGTTAGCGCCTTCCGATTTGGGAAGCACATCCCGCCCAAGTGGTACATGGACCTATTGAACCGTGGAAAAGTGTTTGCAAGTAGAGAACACAGCGAAAAAGGTGTAGAACTAAAACTAAAAATCGTATTACCCGGAAAGACATGCCTTGCAGTCCCCGGCGACTGGATTCTATTAGACCCTGAAGGCAAAATAAGCGTGCTTTCCCATGATGAATTCGTACGCACATACAGGGAGGTAAACGATGGATGATTATGCTGTAGGAAGATTCAAAGCGTTTTATAACCTCATTATTTACGGCTACGATACAATGAACTCGCCTCAGGTGGTAAACTCCAGTTGCCGTAATAACCAGGAACAAGAGGAGGGCTACAATGCAGGAATAGCAGAAATTGCACTCAATCGTGAATGCATAAAGGCATATATTGAAAGAAGAACTACCGAACGATATTTAGACGCTGCACTAGGCACAAGAAAGAAATAGACGAATTTGCACGTGCAATATACAGAAGAATCCATACCTAACCCTTCCTAGCCGGTCTGTGGGTTATCAGGCCGGACCCCACGGGGTAAACCCGCTCCCTCTAATCACAAAATGAAAGGAAGTGAACACTCCCTCCACAATTCAATACGTCGAAACGGTACATTTTTAACAGTACAGAGGGAAGCGAGCAAAATCCCTGCGATTCTAAATTTAAAGAAAGCAAGAACTTGAACAGGAGGAAAAACCATGGCAAAGTACATGACCAGAACAGTAGATACTTATATTTATCATCTGGGAAGCATCGAGAACAGCGGAGATGCAACCACTATCATCCCCGTAATCGACATTTCCAGCGAAAAGAAGCTGGGCAAGCGAGAGACAAAGAAGCTTCTGAAAGAGCATGGCGCACAGATTGTCTATAAGATCGACAACGTGCCTCATACCTACCGCCTGTCCCTTGACAAGTTCATGGAACTGGCCGAAGAAGTCCCCGCAAAGAACAATCAGTAAACAATCATATTTTAGGAGGAAATAACAATGGATATGAATAAGCAGATGCAGGCGTTCACCGGCTCCGAAACTTCTGACATGTTTGTTAGTTTCGACCCCGTAGCTCCCGATGATAAGATCAAGCTGTACAACGCCATCAACGCTCCCGAGACCCGCATTGCCGACATGGTCAATAAGCCCATTTGCCTGACCGACGTTATCATGGTCAAGTGTAAAATCAACGACCGCGGCCGATCCGCTGAGCGTGACGCAATCCGTGTTATCTTGATTGATGATAACGGCGAGACATATGCGGCTACCTCTTCCGGTATCACCAATAGCGTCCGTAACATCTTCAACATTTTCGGCACCCTGCACTTCCCTGAGGGTCTGAAAGTTACCATTGAGCAGATTAAGACCAGCAACGGTAACACCCTGACCATGAAGCTCATGGCCTAACAAATCCGTCCCGTTATTCAATCTAGGGAGGGGCGCAAGCCCCTCCCTTTAATTAAAGGAGGTGTAAAATGGCATCCCGCACAGTATCCGAAAATACAAGCCGCATCTTAACAGAGGGGGCCGATTTTATCTCAAAGAAATTTCGCCTACCATGTGAGATCGACCCAGACGCGGCTTTAGTTCTAGCTCAAATCGCAACGTTTGGGAAGGGGGTTAGGGTATGGCACGCCGGAAACGAGGTTCAACAGGACCAATTGAAAATAAAGCTGTCTATAACCCAAGTAGACAACAACTGAAAAAGCTACAAAGCGATATAAAGAACTACAACAGGCGTTTACAGAGCGCAATTAAAAGAACATCTCCAGAACTAAGAGAATATTTACCACCGAAACTTTCATATACAGAGGAAGCAGGTAAAATAAAATCAGCAAAGGGATTTAAGCGCAGAATAGAGACCCTACAGAGATTTGATAGGGCCGGACTTGAGCTAACAACCTTTGAAGGCCGCCCAATAGCAAAGGCATCGCTTGACCTGTTAAAGCGCTCAGTGGCAGAAGAGAATAGACGGCGCAAAAAGCGACTTGCCACACAGGCAGAAGCACAAGAGCGTTTAGGTAGATTTCCTACTCAGCCCGTATATGGCACAAGGCCAATAACACTCTCAAAAATATTAGCAGACGAAGAAAAGCGTCGGAAAATAGAAATAGATTTCCTAGAGCCCTCAGAAGCCGACCCACTAACAGAAGCATACAGGCAAAATTACATTAGACATGTATATGAAGCCATGCAATTATGGAACATGACAAACGGAGATGACCCAGAAGTAACTAATCTTATAATGCAAATCATAGGCTTAGTATCAAGTGCATCAAAAGAAGTTATAGACGCTTCAATAGGCATACCAGAAACAAGGATAGACATAGTTTCAGACTATGAGTTATTCATGAATAACCTAGCCTACATACTGGGAATCTGGGAAAGCCTATGATATGGGAATATATGCGGCTGACTTTGAAACAACCACAAATCCTGATGACTGCCGGGTGTGGGCGTGGTGCATTTGTGATATCTATAACATAGATGAAACTATAGAATATGGAGAAACGATTTACAGCTTCATAGAATACATATCAAACTTACACGGCAAAATATACTTCCATAATCTGAAATTTGACGGCGCATTTATTGTAGACCACCTACTAAAAGAAGGATATGTCCACTCGCAAGATAGAAAGATACATAGGAACGAGTTTAGCACCTTAATATCAGACATGAGGCAGTGGTATCAGATCAGATTTGTGCCAGATAGGAAATCCGGATCAGACGATGAAATACAAATAATAGATTCCCTAAAAATACTTCCAATGCCAATATCTGATATGCCCAAATCTTTCGGAATCGAGGAAAAGAAGCTAGAAATTGACTACCACGAGGACAGAGAAATAGGCCACATACTAACGCAAGAAGAAAAAGACTACATTTCTCACGACGTAATAATATTAGCAAAAGCGCTTAAATTTATGTTTGACCACAATCAAACAAAACTTACAACCGGGTCAAACGCATTAAACGATTACATACACAGGCTAGGAAAAGAAGAGTATAAAGTAAGATACCCAGAACTAGACCTACCCACCTTCACAGATTTCAAGAAAGCGTATAAGGGTGGCTTTACCTATGTAAACCCAGCATACAAAGACAAGGAAGTAAAAGAAGGAGCAGTATTTGATGTAAATTCAATGTACCCGTGGGCAATGAAAAATTGTCTACTACCCTACGGAGAGCCTGTATATTTTCCAGAGAAATACAAACAAAACCCCATGTACCCACTATACATACAATGCATCCTATGCGAATTCAAGTTAAAACCAAATCACTATCCATGCATACAGATAAAAGGGCATTTTATGTACCACGATACAGAGTATTTAACACAGTCGATAGAGCCAACCTATTTATACCTAACAAGCGTAGATGAGAAGCTAGTATTCGATCACTATGACGTTAATGTAATAGAGTGGTGCGGTGGATACATGCTAAAAGGAACGCACGGCCTATTCGACGAATACATAGGTTATTGGTACAACGAAAAGACCGAGGCTAGAATAGAGGGAAATCCAGGGCGAGAGAAAATAGCGAAACTAATGCTAAATTCTCTATACGGAAAATTTGGATCAAAGAAAAGAGGAAAGTCTTGTATCCCATATCTAAGGGAAGATGGAAGGGTAGGCTTTAAGCTATCAGAGGAGGAGATAAGAAAAGGTGGCTATATCCCGATGGCCTGTTTTATAACCGCCTATTGCAGAGACAAAATAATTAGAGGAGCACAGACATGCGGAGATAGATTCATATATGCAGACACAGATAGTCTGCACGTGTCAGGTACAGAACCACCGGAAGGGCTGTGGGTAGACAACAAAGCCTTAGGAGCATTTAAGTTAGAAGAAACCTTCATAAGAGCCAAATTTATACGGCAAAAGACCTACCTAGAGGTAACGCTAGGAAAAGACTATCAAGAAAAAATAAACATAAAATGTGCCGGTATGCCGAAGAACGTCAAAGAGACAATAACGGAAAGTGAATTTAAGGAAGGCGCAGTATTTGACGGAAAACTCCTTCCCAAAATCGTCCCCGGCGGCGTCATTTTGAAGGAGACAACCTTCAAAATAAAAAAGGCAAAAGGGGTTGACAACTCGCTTTCATTATGATACAATACCCTAGAGGGGTCCTTGCTTTCCTAGTGTCCCCAGCCGGGGCACCGGGGCGAAGAGCCTTCCCGGGTGGGAATTGGCGGTGGTGTGCTGACACAGTGGAGGGCAAGGATTCCCTTATTTTACAGAGGTGATAAAGTGGACACTAAGGACACGTCCATGTATTACAATGCAGATGACACGCTTTCAAGAAACAGGTTATTTAATTTTGTTGTAGGCGCTCGTGGAGCTGGTAAGACCTACGGAGCCAAAAAGAGGGCAATTAAAAATTTCACCGAAAAAGGCGAACAATTTGTATATCTTAGAAGGTACGACACAGAAATGCCTCAGTCACAGATGCGAAACTTTTTCGATGATATCATGCAGGAGTTTCCGGATCACGAGTTTAAAGCGGATCGTGGGTTATTCAGGATAGACAAGGAAGTCGCCGGGTGGTATTTCCCGCTGTCAAAAGCAGTAATGCTTAAATCAATGCCGTTCCCAAACGTTACATTGATTATCTTTGACGAATTCATCATCGGGGCAGGCGCATACCGCTACCTTCAAAATGAGGTTGTAACCTTCCTTGAATGTTACTCAACAATATCAAGAGACAGGGACGTTCCCGTGTTATTTTTGAGTAACGCCGTCACATTCAGTAACCCTTATTTCCTATATTTTAACCTATCACTAGAAAAAGGACAGAAGAGAAAACTATTAAAGGACATCCAACTAGAGACAGTTACAAACCCAGCCTATGTAAATCACGTAAAACAAACCAGATTTGGACGCCTGATAGGCGGAACAGAATACGGGTCCTATTCAATGGACAACGAGTTCTTGTTAGACACGGATTCATTCATTGAAAAGATGGTTACAGCCTGCTTCTATGTTACAACGATACTAATAGACGGCTTCAAAATTGGCGTGTACAGGGACATGAACTCTGGTATTTTCTACCTATCAGAGAAAACCGATGACACAAGAAAGATAACAATAAGCCTGACCCTAAACGACCACAACAATTCTACCGTATTAGCAACAAGGAACAACATAGTTATTAAAGGTATAATGGATGCTTTCTCTGCTGGCATGTTGAGATTTGAGACACAAAAAGTAAAGAATCTTGCATGGCCTATACTAAGAAAGCTACTATAACAAATGGAGGGTTACAAAATGGCATACGAATTTACACAGGATTCTTTCCGGCAGTTCTCTGAGGAAGTTATCTCCGCGGGAGGAGATCAGGCCACCTTAACGACTTTATTGAGCCAGATGCAAGACGTTATCATTGATAATATCGGAAAAATGGAACAGCTTACGCAAAACAATGAGAACGTCACCAAGGAAAATGAGCGGCTAAAGAGTGCAAATATGGACCTGTTTCTGAGGATCGGTTCTCAGGCTGAGGCCATTGAGAACAAGACCAAGGAAACCACCAAAGAAGAGCCGGTTGGAGTTGACGATTTTCTAAAGAATATCTATAAGGAGGATAACAACAATGGCAACTAAGAACAACCCTATTGCTAGCCCTGAAATGATGAACGCAATCCGCAACGATGCGAGTGACGCCTATAAGACCGCTGTGCCTGTAGCCACTCCCGCAAATCTGGCGGACGTAGGAAATCCTATCCTTGCATACGATGCAATGGCCAACGAGTTTCTGAGTGCCCTGGTAAATAAGATCGTTGCTACCATCCTTTACCGCAAGATGTGGAACAACCCTCTGTCTATGCTCCGTAAAAACGCTGAGCCTCTGGGAGTTGACGTTGAGGAAGCCCACGTGAATCCGGCTACCGCCCAGGCATATGACGGCACTGAAACCGGTATGGCCGCAGTTCTGAAAATGACAAAGCCCGATGTGGCCGCCGCGTGGTATCGGCTGAACCGACAGGACAAATATCCCGTGACCATCAACAACGAACAGCTTACAAACGCTTTCGTCTCCTGGAACGCCCTTGAAAACCTCATTCAGGGCATTGTAGACAGCCTTTACAATGCGAACACCATTGATGAATTCAAGTACACTAAACAGTTAGTTGTTGATGCAATCACTGATGGAAAGCTGAAAACAGTTACAGCAGTAATGCCCAACAACGAGGCCACCGGCAAGCAGTTCCAAGTACAGCTCCGCAATATGTCCATGCTGTTCACATTCCCTTCCAGCGCCTACAACAACTACAAGCTAATGGGCGGCACCGGAAACGGCCGCGTAACATGGAGCCCCATCGAAGATCAGTTGATCATCATCCGCGCGGATGTAGCCGCAAATATCGGAGTTGAGGTACTTAGCGCGGCGTTTAATCTCAGTTACTCCGATTACCTGGCCAGACAGATTATCGTTGACGATCTGGGAGACGATGGAAAGACGCTGGCAGTGCTGGCAGACACCAAAACATTCCAGATTCGCGAAAAGCTCCGCCGTTTCACCACCTTCTATAACGGCTCCGCGATGAACTGGAATTATTGGTTGCATGCGTGGGACACCTTCTCTCTGTCTCCCTTCCACAACTGCGTGGCCCTCCGCACAGCGTAAGAGCAATTTAGGGAGGGGCGCAAGCCCCTCCCGATAGAAAGAAGGTGAAACCATGGCATTATGGAGACCCGAAACAACTATATATCTGTGCACAAATACAGGCATAGATCAGTATAACAAACCCTACTTTGAATCCAACGCCGCAATGCAAGGGTGGTTAGCCGGAAAAGTAAAGGCGTCTTTCACCCAATACTCATACCAGAGAGCGGACGAGAGGCAATACTGCCGTGTTGAATACAATTACAACGATGCCTTGACATGCGACATTATCATGTGGCAAAATACCGGAACCGGACCGCGCTGGATTATCGCGAACATTACAGGGGTTGAGTGGGTAAACCCGAACACAACAACCATCTATTTTGAAGTGGATGCATTTTGCACCTATTGTGGAGACATAAATTGGGCAACCTCCTACAGCCTAGTGGAAAGAGAGCATGTCGTGAACGACTGGAACGGAGCTAATCCAAACTGGATTAACATTGGGATACCCGAAGGAATGGGAGGCACACCAGACCAAGTTGTATATGACCAAATAAAGGCATACGCACCAGATACATTTGTGGTATTCACTCCTTATGATTCTTCCGGACAACCAATGTTTGGAGGCACTGTAGAAAATAATGTGTTTAACGGCTTAACTATGAGAACTTTTTCAAGCGCAGGAGCCGTTAACAGCTATTTGCAGAGCGTAGCAGAATCAAGCGAGGGAAAGCTAGAGAATATCCTAGGCGTTTACTCCGTACCCGGCGATTTCCTATCCGATTTGTCAGAAGCAGTCGAAACGATTCCGCCGTGGCAAAGCGGCGGAGCAATTGGTCCAGACCTTTGCAGAAATGCGAAATGTTATTCTAGTGAATTTTGCGTGGCGCAAGTAGAAGGCATGAACAGCGAGACAGTGACATACAAACCCGAGCTAATCACAACACAAGGCACGTTTAACTTCCATATCTACGGGCGCTTTATCGGAGGCGGCGGAGGAATCATTGCAACGCCAGACGCCTATGACTACATGGGAAACCCTGGAGAATACGGGTGCGCAATCACCGTATTTCCGCAAGGTGCATGGGTTGGAAATCAATATGCTCAGTATCAACAGACCAACAAAGTAAACATTCTAGCAACCACAGCAAAATCAGCTGGATCTTTCATCCTTGCAGGAGCCGCTGCTGCCACAGGGGTAGGAATGGCCGCCGTTCCGGGACTCGTTGCAAGTGGCCTCAGTAGTGCGGCAAGTATTTGGGATGCAGATACAAAGGCCAAAAAGGGTTCAGCCGCTGTTAATGGCTCTGTGTCTTCTGACCCCATCCTAGCTGCCTCAATTGGCCAGTTTGGCTTCAAATTCCGCTGGTACATGTGCAACGAGAGCATCATGAAATCAGTTGACAGCTTTTTCGACCGCTACGGCTACAAGGTCATGAGGCTGAAAGTTCCAGAGCGCAACAGCCGTCCATGCTGGAATTTTGTTAAGACTTCTGAGGGTCACGTATCCGGTGCTATTCCAACCGTCTACAGAGAGCGCATTGAAGCAATGCTAAATGCTGGTGTCACATTCTGGAACGTAGGAGCAAGAGCCATCGGTGACTTTTCCAACCCGTCCGCTAACAAGAGTTAGGAGGTTGCCATGGAAACTGTAATTGTTGCTATACTCTCTCTAATCGGAACGCTAGTTGGAACTTACGCAGGAATTGTTTCAGCCAACAAGGTGACAGAGTGGAGAATAAAGCAAGTAGAATCTAAAATATGCACCCTATCAAAACAAGTGGAAGAACTTACAGCAACAGTGAACTACATACAAGGCAAAATGGAGGTACTACATGACCATTGAGTTTATAACAGTTGTAGCTCTAGTGCTCATTTATCTGGCAATCTATATGTTACTAATCCCGGTTGGAAAACGTCTACACTACATTATGTCCAGAACAGTATTCAAAAATAAACCGATCAACCATACCGCATATTGGCTGACATACATAATGGTAAATATTATTGTATCTCTCACAGGAATGATTATCATTTTCAACCTAGTAAAATACACTGCGGAGGTGTGGATTATATGACCAATCTATTGAAACGATTAGCTAACCTCATGTCCGTTAAATCCCTAGTAACAATCGCCCTGACAATCGTGTTTTGCATTATGGCATATAAACAGACAATCTCACAAGACTTTATGACCATATACTCTGTTGTTATCGCTTTCTTTTTCGGTGCTCAAAGTACCAAGAGCAACAACCAGGAACTTCAAAACGACCTAGAATACGCGGAAACGAAAAACGCAGAATTATATAACCAGTTGATGGAGCTGTCAAAAGAAAACGCGGCCTTAACCGCTGAACTAGAGGAGGCGTACAAGAATGCATCTAATCCGGAACTACCTGACGAATAACGATTGTTATAAAGCAGGAAAGCCTCTGAACATCCGAGGAATTATGGTGCACAGCACAGGCGCAAACAACCCCAACCTAAAGCGCTACGTACAGCCGGACAAGGATGGTATCGGCGTAAACAAAAACTACAACGACTGGAACCACCCGGGCATTGACACATGCGTTCATGCTTTCATCGGGAAACTGGATGACGGTTCCATTGCCACCGTGCAGACCCTCCCATGGAACATGCGCGCGTGGCACGCCGGTTCAGGCCGTTGGGGATCGGCAAATAACTCCTATATCTCTTTTGAGATTTGTGAGGACGGCCTTACAGACCCAGATTATTTCAACGCTGTATATACAGAGGCTATAGAACTCTGCGCCTATCTATGTAGGCTCTACAGGCTGGACCCATCACAAGAGGGTGTCCTAATCTGTCACTCTGAGGGCTTCACTATAGGGGTAGCATCCAATCACGCTGACGTTATGCACTGGTTTCCAATGCACAACAAAACGATGAACGACTTTAGAACAGATGTATATGCACTCCTGAAAAGCGCCGGTGGAGCATCCCCGGAAGAGATCGTAAGAGAATACCGTAAGACACTACAGGACAATGATGCAGAGAACTGGTCAGAAGAGGCCAGAGAATGGGCAATTAGAAACGGTCTTATTACAGGATACGAAGGAAATTACATGTGGCAGGATTTTGTAAATAGAGAACAATTAGTTACCATTCTTAAAACCTTCAATAAAACATTGGGAAATCCCGTACCGTAAACTACACTCAACTCCCGGCGTCTACCGTCAACTCCCGTAGAGGCAATTAAAGACCAGAGCTTTTCTGATATGGGCTAGGCTGGCCTCGTGAGACCAGTATAGAAAAGCCCAGTTAAGCCCAGAACAGAACAGGACACGACAGTTTATTATCCGATATTAGTTTAGGAGGCGTTACAATGAAGGTATTTATTTCACAGCCCATGAAAGGACTTTCCAAGGTCTGTAATATTGATCCGATTATGGGCGTTTGGGAATCCGTTAAGAGAATGACAGAGGCTGGGAGAAGCATAGAGGGTGCATTATATGAGGGTTAAAAGGCGCAATGGCCCTTGCTCTAAATTGTATAGCAGGCTTTTGGGTTGGATTGTAGTTTTGTTTTTGGCTTGCTTGTTGGCGGGTGGCTTCTTTTTAGCGCTCTTGTCTATCAAATATCAGTATACGGGAGCGTTGGCTTGTTGGACCATTTGTGCTACACCCATAGGAACTGCCGTTACGATCGTGCTAGGGAAGACAATAGACAAAGAGATACAGAACGTAAAAGGACCTAACGGGGAAGGACTTGATTATACAAACGGGGCTAAAGAATACAATGTGGATTCTGCCCCGATATAGGAGGTGGTACGCTTGTTTGATTGCTTTTTCGGTGCAAATCTTCCGGGTATAGTATTCCCATCTAACGGAGCTAGGGCGGAGGTCTTAAACGCACAGCAGACCATAGAAATTTATAACCGCTTTATCAATATGGCGTTAAGCCGGTTTAGATGGACGGGCCTGCCGGGCAGTTGCAATGAGCGTGCATTGGAGATGACGCTACTGTTTTACGGCGTGGCGTTGTTCGCTAATGATCCGGACCTAGGGTATATCCATACAGCGGTAACTTTGCCGGGACCTTTTAACATCTACTATGAGAGCGTAGTTAGAGAGGCGTATAGTTTCGAGTATCGACACAGATTTGACATTGATAATAGCGTGTTGATTAGAGCTAATAAGACTATGACGCCGGACTATCTTTCTATTTGGAATTATTCGCCCAAGATTTCAAACGCCCTCAGAAGCATAGATATCCACACTGAGACCATCAAGAGGCCGTTTGCAATTCAGTGCGATGAGAAGGACAAGCAAAGCGCAATTACGGCGGCGAACAAAATTGCCGGAAATGAGATTGCTATTTTCGGCTCTAAGTTCGGTAATCCTGAAAGCGTGAAGGTCATGAATTTCGGCGTAAACTGTGTGCTAAATGAGATGTGGGCAAATGTGCGAAACTACATGCAACAACTTTGCACGAGCTTAGGAATTGATAGCCTTACAAGCGACAAGAAAGAGCGCCTTATTTCTGCGGAGGGTCAGGGGCAGAGAAATCCAACGCGGCACATTATTGAGAGTGAGCTGTGGTGCAGGGAAAGGGCATGTGAGGAAATCAATGCTATGTTTGGCTTGAATGTTGGGGTAGAGTTGAACGCCGTGGAAGACTTCATGGAAGAATTCATAGAGATGGATAAAGGTTTCCAGGAGGGAGGTGACGTCGGTGCGTCAACTAATAGGTACGAGCCAGATTAACCCGGAATTGGGGGAACTCGTTTCGGGTGGGTATGAAGTTTTCAACAACTGGTGGAACACCTTTATTCCAGAACATAAGAAGCACCTAGAGGGAAAGATTATAACATGCTATTGGTTTAACCAGATCGGCGCGGAGACGCCAGACAGATTCAAGCATTTTCTTAACGCGGAATTGATGAAGATTATGCCATACTATAACAGGCTATATGAGAGCGAGCTAATTAAGTTTGATCCCATGTTGAATCAGTTGGTCAAGACTAATGGTAGGAACGTGGAGAATCTGCTTAGGGTGGCTAATTCCGGTGAGAATTCAGCGGCGGTTATGCTTAGGGATTTCGTGAATAGTCATAGGGATGACGAAAGCACGAAAGGGAATTTAACTGGAGCATATGATAGCACTTTGGATCACACGGCAGAAGAGACATATGAAAAGCAGGGCGACAAGACTTCTAAAGAAGTTGTTGACGAGGATGTAACCGGAACTAAAGATTCTACAACTAAGGTTGTTGATAACACGACTGAGGACAATTCTAAGGATATTACCAGGGAGCTCACTAAGGACAGGACACTGAATGAAACGGTAGATACTACACGGGATACGACTACTAAGACAAGTGGGTCTGGAACTAGCGATAGTACGCTGGAGAGGTCTGTCAATACGGACGGAACGAAACTTTATTCGGATACGCCTCAAAAGAATGTTAATTCTAGCGGGGGCGTGCAGAACAGTGTTGTCTGGAACTATCTGACCAACGCAACGCAAACAGGAGAGGACCAGAACACCGATGAAAGTACGCATACTAGCAACAGCTATACAGAGGATAAAACGGAGAAGGTAGCAGAGAACACGACTAGGAACGTGACAGAAAACGAAACTGAAAATGAGACGGTTGGAGAGACTGAGAAAAAGAATAAGGACTATACGAGTGATGCAACATACCATGAGGATACAACAGAGAACACAGATAGGACTACAGACTATAATGAAGATTGGCATGAAAACGGCAAGTCCAACCTCACCGAAAATACCACGGGACACAATGATACCGTTGAGGATACAACGGGAGAACGTCATACAGCTGGAATCGAGCAGGGCAAGACAGATGAAAAGCATACGCAAAGCAAGGATAGAAAAGAAGATGAGACGCAGACAAAGGAAAGCGGAATTGAGGAAGTTGTCAGCGGGTACGTTGGTATTAGTGGGTCTGAATTGCTGGCGGCTTTCCGTAAAACCTTCATCAACGTGGACGAAATGATTATTGAGGCCCTTAGAGGGTGCTTTATGGAGGTATTCTAATGAAAGATTGTTATCATGATTTTGACCATTGCTGTGAGCCTAACCCCTGTGATCCTTGTGGCCCTTGTAAGCCTGGCCCTTGCGGGACACCTGTGCCGCCTCCTGTGCGACCTGTGGTGAATATCCCTGGACCTAACGTACAAGCTCAGATGTGCGAAATGGCTGGGCGGGTAAATGAGTGCATCCTGAGATGGAACCAAATTCAGCGTAATTGCTATGAGGCTCTTGATAGAGTGGTTGGCGCGGCTGTGTCCAATGATGTGTATTATGATCGGGACGAGGTTGGCATGGAAACCGGTTATTCTGAGAATGACAGTTGCCCCTATCACGTTATCAACGTGAAGTGCATTGACAAGTGCGGCAAGCCTATCTTTATCAAGCTTATGCCTGCATTTGGAAATACTACAAATTCCGGGCTTGTGCAGAGTATTCAGGATGTTAGTGTTGTGACTAACGCCAACGCAATTATTAGTGCAACCACGGACACGCCGTGGAAGGGCGTAGCGCGGTATATGGGTGCGCCTATGGCTAGCACACCTGAGGGTGGCATTTTCTGCGGCGGATTCAACCGGCACGGGGCGCTAAAGATTTTCGGTGGTGATACTGACGAGGACACTCTGTGCCAGAATCAGGTTGTTGATCTCATTGGCTCTGTTATTCCCATCATTCTGGATGGTGAGATTACAGAGCAGGCTAAGGGGATGACCACCAAGCAGGCGATTTGCGCGATTGGTTATAAGTCCTCTAACGGTGATAAGGTATTCTTTAACTGCGGCAAGCAGGATGTGCAGGGCATGCAGGGTATCACTGTGGCGAATATCCTGAAAGGCATGGGGTGCACAACTGCGGTCATCACCGCGACTTCCGGCGGTGGTATGGAGTATCTGGGTAGCCTCACCTCTTCCCCTGACAACTGGCAGATGCCTAAGAACTCCGCGTATTGGGTGGTTAGCAAGCGCCCTTTTGAGGGATGGTGCAATCAGTTTGAAAGCTCTATTGCACAGCTGGTGCAGAGAGTCGGCGGCCTGAAAACTGACATTGACTTTATCAACCATGAGGTTGACGAGGTTAGCGAGGTAGCAAACAAGGCGTGGGAGCTGGCGCAAAAGAACGCGGACGATATCGTGGAGATTAAGGCGGACATTGAGAGAATAGATGGAGAAATCACAGCACTGGAGGAGCGCATTACTACCGCCGAAAATGATATCAAGGCTCTGGATGCGGCTCTAAAAAAGGAGATTCAGGACCGGAAGGACGCTGACGCGGCAGAGGCGCAGGCGCGGCAGGAGGCTGACGAGGCGCTGGGCAAGCGGATTGACAAGGAAATCGCGGACCGCGAGGCCGCTGACGAGCAGTTAAATACCGCTATTGAGACTGAGAAAGCGGAGAGGACCGCTGCTGACGCTGTGCTCCAGGGCAATATCAATCAGGAGGCTATTGACCGGGCCAATGCGGACCTGAAAATTGAGCAGAATCTCAATAAGGAAATTGTGAATCGTACAGAGGCCGACCAGTTGCTTCAAGACCAGATCAACGGGCTCACTACCGGGGACGTGCCGCTTCCGTACGTGAAGAAGGCCGGTGACACGATGACCGGTGATCTACAGATGGAGGGCTCCGCCGTTGTTAAGCTGGTAGACGGCAAGACGGTTAAGGGTGCTTTTTACCGGGATAATGGGGATGTGTGCGTTAAAAGCGAGGGCGGAAACGTTCGGATTCTGGGAGCGGCCACTCTTCTGACGACTGCGGATAATGGCGCTGGACAGCTCAAGATTGGGGCCATTACCATTCAACAGCATATGAGCGGAGATATCCCTCATCTTGATATCAATGTGGGCACTGACGCGGGTGCTGTGTACGTGAATAGAAATGGGATTGACGGCGGGACCGGTGAGCTGTGGGTCACTGAGATTCATGCGCCGAACGAACTGAGGCTTGCACCGGGTACTAACGTCAATGCTATGGATCACAGGATTACGGGAGTTGCGGACCCAGTTGATGATGGGGACGCTGTGAACAAGAAATATCTTGACAGTCACGGCCCTGAGTATACGTTGCCGGTTGCTAGTGCTACCACTCTAGGCGGAGTAAAGGTTGGCGCTAATCTGACGATTACGCCAGAGGGTGTGCTGAACGCTACCGGCGGAGGCGGCGGTGGCGGTACGGAATATGTTGCTGGCGAGGGTATCGTTATTTCCGGTAACACTATTTCGACCGACCCGGCTAAGGTTCCTACTAAGGAGGAACTGGAGGGCTATCTGCCGCTGGCTGGTGGAACGATGACCGGAAATATCAAGTTCAAGGGAGACGCTGAATATATCGGTGCTGCTGTGAACGATGCTGACCATTCCATTGTCATTGGGTCTCAGGGCGAGGGCGCTATTATGGGGTCCGTCAGCACCGGGCATAGTGCGGCAGACGTTGATGCGGCGCTGACTGCTAACCTTAACTCTAAGGTGGCTAGGGTGAAGGCGGAACGGACTACTGCGGGTGGTAGTGCTGTGACGCTGGAGGCTCAGGAGCCGGATGGGGAGAATACCTCTAGTATCAAAGTTGGTGCTAAGGCTAGTGACGTAGCCGGGGCTACGCTTGCGGTGTATCGGGATGGCGCTAATAACGTAGTAGAGGTTTCGTCCGGAGAGTTGCGCCTTCCTACACAATCGGGACGTAAGTGGTCGCTGTCTACTGCACAAAATGGGCTCGCTAGTTTTAATTACGATGACGAGAGAGTTATGGGCCTTTCTCAGGCAAGCGGTGATAAGTATCTGACTATGGAGGGCAATAGAATTGCCAATGTAAAGGACCCTGTTAGTAACCAGGATGCGGCCACTAAAGCATATGTGGATAGCAAGGCTGGTGGCGGGCCATTCCTGCCGACTGCTGGTGGAACTATGCGCGGCGATATCAATATGGCGGAGCACGATATTGTCCGCGTTTCTCAGCTTGCTTACAACTCCTTTACTGGCAATGGTCCTAGGTTGGACTTCCGTTCTAATGGGATGTACATGGTTTACAACGGTGTGGACAAGTTTGGCATGGACGGTAACAGCCTGCACGCTGGCGGGCTCGCGTTGAAGGATTTGAAGAACCCGACGGACGCACAGGACGCGGCTACTAAGGCGTATGTGGATAGTAAATCGGGTGTTATTAGCAAGCCGACTTCCGGTAGTATTACGGTCGATACGCCCACCGGGCGCGTTACTGTTAACGTCAATATTACTAGAACGGCACCTGACAAAATTTTCTTTGCCCACGGTATGTTATTTATACGGATTCCTGGCGCCGTTGTTCCATCGTCCAGAACCTCTTTTGGCACTATAACCACTTCCGGATTGTATGCGCCGTATGTTTCTGCTATGGGACAAATTGATACCCTGTGGGGTGGCCCAAGTGTTGGTAATATCGACCTGGAGGCGTCGGCACCGTACACTGGAACCGTTTTTATCGTTGTTTGCTCTGAATATTCAGCAACTGATAACGCTATTGGTCCAATGATTGCCGGGTAACTATGGAGGTGATATGATGCATTGTGAATACGTTCAAATCAACCCTACGCAGGAAACCGTAAAATTTGACGCCAATGGGCACACCGTTTACCAGTTTTTTCTGGGCAATGTTTGGACACCTAAGTTTCTGTGTGTTGAGAATGCGCAGATTCCTATGATGTCTAATGGCGCGACTACACCTAGCGGGGCGTATGTGACTTGCGAGAGTGACAAACTTTTGCTTCATCTGGTAAACGCTGGCCAATATGATCATGTAATGCTGATTGAAGAGGACGATATTAGCGATTTGTTTAGTAATATCGCTGTATTACTCAATTCTATCAGCTCCAAGATGGACACAGCTAACACGAAGCTAAGCGAGATTGCTACAAATACCGGCAGGATTCAGTAAGTAAGATAGAGGTCGT
>ENA-ORVG01002444-ORVG01002444.1-human-gut-metagenome-genome-assembly--contig:-NODE-2444-length-17712-cov-5.006513_pt1 | contig 17712 bp, 16 predicted proteins | sample MGYA00242091_ERZ509233 | MGnify/ENA primary metagenome ERZ509233 (study PRJEB26280, sample SAMEA2338840) | human gut metagenome | biome: human gut; feature: human-associated habitat; material: faeces... | reverse complement strand
GCCTCGGCGAGGTCCTTGCCCTTGGTGGTAAAGTAGGTCTTGATCTTCGGCTCGGTGCCGGAGGGACGCACGACAACCGTCGCGCCGCTTTCCAGCGTGTAAATCAGGACGTTGGCGGCGGGCAGGCCGGTCTCCTCGGGCTTCTTGTAGTCCACGACCTTGACGACCTTGTCACCGGCAAAGTCCTTCGGCGGGTTGACGCGCAGGTTCTGCATGATGTCGGCCATCTTGTCCATGCCGGACAGGCCCGGGAACTCAAAGCTGTCCACCTTGTTCAGGTAGCGGCCATATTCGGTGTAGATGCGCTCCAGTTCTTCCTTGATGGAGGAGCCCTTGGCGCGGTAGTAGGCGGCCATCTCGCAGATCAGCATCGAGCCGATGATAGCGTCCTTGTCGCGGACGTAGGGACCGGCCAAATAGCCGTAGCTTTCCTCAAAGCCGAAGATAAAGCGGTCCACCTCGCCGTCGGCCTCCAGCTTGGCGATCTGGTCGCCGATCCACTTGAAGCCGGTCAGCACGTTGCGGCACTCGACGCCGTAATGCTCAGCGACCTTGTCAGCCAGCGGCGTGGAGACAATGGACTTGCACATGACGGGGTTCTTGGGCATCGTGCCCTGCTCAATGCGGCCCGCGCAGATGTAGTCGAGCAGCAGAACGCCGACCTCGTTGCCGGAGAGCAGCTCATAGCTGCCGTCCTTGCACTTGACGGCGATGCCGACGCGGTCCGCGTCGGGGTCGGTGGCCAGCATCAGGTCAGCGCCGGACTTCTCGGCCAGCTCCAGACCCAGGCGCAGTGCCTCGAAGATCTCGGGGTTGGGATACGGGCAGGTCGGGAAGTTGCCGTCCGGGTTCTTCTGCTCGGGCACAATGGTGATGTCGGTGATGCCGATGTCGCCCAGAACATGGGTGACGGGCACAAGGCCGGAGCCGTTCAGCGGGCTGTAGACGAGCTTCAGACCCGCGGTCTTGCAGATGCCCGGGCGGATGGAGCGTGCCTCGATGGCGGCATACAGCGCGTTGATGCAGTCGTCACCGACGTACTCGATCAGGCCCTTGGCCATGCCGTCCTCAAAGGAGATCAGCTTGGCACCGGTCAGGATATCGGTTTTCTGAATTTCGGCGTAGACGATGTCGGCGGCCTCGTCGGTCATCTGGCAGCCGTCCGGGCCGTAGGCCTTGTAGCCGTTGTACTTGGCGGGGTTGTGGCTGGCCGTGACCATGATACCGGCGTTGCAGTTGTAATAGCGGGTCGCAAAGCTCAGCGCGGGCACGGGCATAAGGGCGCTGTAGATGCGGACCTTGATGCCGTTGGCGGCCAGCACCTCGGCAGCGGTTCTGGCGAACAGGTCGCTCTTGATGCGGCTGTCATAGCTGATGGCAACGGTCTGGCTGCCGCCCTGGGTCTTGACCCAGTTGGCAAGGCCCTGGGTCGCCTGACGGACAACGTAAATATTCATACGGTTGGTGCCTGCACCGATGACGCCGCGCAGGCCCGCGGTACCGAACTTCAGGGCCACAGCAAAACGGTCCTGAATGGCGGCATCGTCACCCTTGACGCTTTCCAGCTCGGGCTTGAGGTCAGCGTCGTCCAGCTCGGCAGCGAGCCAACGCTCATACATATCCTGATACATAAGTAAAACACCTTCACTTTCCATAGGAAATACTAACTTAGCTTACTCTAAATATACCAACTTGCTGCAAGCCTGTCAATCGAATTTTGTTTAATTTTGCCTGATTTTTCCCGTTTCGTGCTTGTGCAAGGGCGCGCTGTGCGGTATACTGATAAAAAAGCAGGAAAGTGGGAAACAGGCCATGTATGCAAAAGTGACAAGCCTCGGTGTGACCGGTCTGGCGGGGTACATCGTGCAGGTCGAAGCCGACCTTTCAGGCGGGCTGCCGCAGTTCAATCTGGTGGGTCTGCCGGACTCCGCCGTGAAGGAGAGCAGTGAGCGGGTGCGCAGCGCCATCAAGAACCTGCACTATGAGTGGCCCGCCAGCCGCATTACCATCAACCTGGCCCCCGCCGACGTGCGCAAGACCGGGCCGGTGTACGATCTGCCGGTGTTTGTGGGCATCATGGCCGCGCAGGGCAAGCTGCCCGCCCCCGGCAGTGAGCGGGCGTTTCTGGGAGAGCTGGGGCTGGACGGCACGCTGCGCCCCGTGACCGGCGTGCTGCCAATGGCGCTGGCCGCGGTGCAGAACGGCGTGAAGGAGCTGTTTCTGCCTGCCGAAAACGCCGCCGAGGCCGCCGTGGCCGAGGGACTGACCGTCTACCCGGCCCGCAGTGCGCAGGATGTGGTGCTGCACCTCTGCGGCGCAACGCCCCTGACCCCGGCAACGCCCGAGGGGTACGACGAGGACGGCGTCTGGCTGGGGCCGGACATGGCCGACGTGCGCGGCCAGAGCGAAGCCCGCCGCGCCATGGAGATCGCCGCTGCAGGCGGGCATAATTTGATCATGATCGGAAGTCCCGGAACCGGAAAATCTATGCTTGCCAAGCGGCTGCCGGGCATTCTGCCGCCGCTGACCTACGAGGAGGCGCTCGAGACCAGCGCCATCTACTCCGTGGCCGGGCTGCTGCGCGGCGGTACGGGGCTTATCAAGCAGCGGCCCTTTCGCAGCCCGCACCACAGCGTCAGCTCAACAGCCATTGTGGGCGGCGGGTCTGTCCCCCGCCCCGGCGAGGTCAGTCTGGCGCACAACGGCGTGCTGTTTCTGGACGAGCTGCCCGAGTTTGCCCGCGATACGCTCGAGGTGCTGCGCCAGCCGCTGGAGGACGGCAAGGTTACCGTCAGCCGCGTACACGGCACAGCGTCCTACCCGTGCAGGTTCATGCTGGTGGCCGCCATGAATCCCTGCAAGTGCGGCTATTTAGGCCATCCCACGCGGGAGTGTACCTGCACGCCGAGCGCGGTGGATGCCTACCGGCGGCGCATCTCCGGCCCGCTGCTGGATCGCATCGACTTACACGTCGAGGCCCTGCCCGTGGAGTACGACGACCTTGCGTCCGAGCAGGGCGGTGAGTCCAGCGCCGACGTGCGTGCCCGGGTCATGGCGGCGCGTGCTTTGCAGCGGGCGCGGTACAAGGCCCTGCCCGGCGTGCGGTGCAACGCGCAGCTGCCGTCCGGCGCCCTGCGGCGCTACTGCCGCATGACCCCTGCCGCCGAGAAGATCCTGCGCAGCGCGTTTGAGCGGCTGGGCTACAGCGCCCGCGCCTATGACCGCATTCTGCGCGTGGCCCGGACCGTGGCCGATCTCGACGGCAGCGAGGTACTGGACACGGCGCATCTGTCCGAGACGCTGCAATACAGGACGTTGGACAGAAAGTTCGGGATGTAAAACACTGCCCGCCGTTTTCGGGTTGAAAGCGGCGGGCAGTGTTTTATTTATTGAGAATTTGCAGCAGTCTTTCAGCGCTCTTGTCCCAGCTGTATTTTTCGAGAAGGGCGGCGGTGGGAGCCGTGGCCGGGGTGACGTCATCGACGTTGCCGGGGTTCGCGGTCAGGTCAATGTAGGCGGCGCAGGGGCCGTAGACCTCCCGCATACAAGGGGTGTCGCTGACAATGATCTGCGGCGCACCGCAGGCGGCGGCCTCCAGCGGCGGGATGCCGAAGCCCTCATAGAGCGTCGGGAAAAGAAAGGCTTTGCAGTGAGCCATCAGTGCCTTGGCTGCGCCGTCGCTGACATACCCCAGATACAGCACATTGGGCAGGTCGGCCAGGCCGAGGCGCTCGGCCTCGGCGGCAAGGCTGCCGCCGCCCGCAATGGCAAACACGGCGTCGGGCTTGGCCCCGGCCGCGCGCAGCACCCACGGGAAGTTCTTGTTTTTGAGCAGGTTCGCCATGCTGAAATAGTATTGGCCGGGCTTGAGCTGCGGGTGCCGGGCAAAAATGCCCTCGTCGGGCGCAATGCGCTGCATCTGCTGCCAGGCGTTGTAGACAACGTCCATTTTTGACGCAGGAACGCCGTAATATTTGGAAATTTCCGATTTGGAGAACTCCGACACCGTGATGATGCGCTCGGCCCTTTTGGCAATGCGGCGGTATTGCAGGCAGTGCCATGCAGCGCTCAGCCGCCCGCGGGGATCGGTGTAAAAGTCCGGGCGCGCGCGGTAGCAGACATCGTGCACAACGGCAATGCCGCGGAAGCCGAACAGCGGGATGACATTGCAGGTGGCAAGTCCCCCGGCCCCGCGCTGCCGGAGGTAGTGCGGGTAGTCGAGCTGCTGCCAGACGCCGCCCCTGTGCGTGCCGAAGGAAACGACCTTTATATTGGTATAGTGCGGCGTTTCAACGCCCGGCGGGGTGACAATTTCGACAAAGCCCGGCGGGACGATGCGGTCCAGCGCGGCAAGCAGCTCGATGGAATAGCGCTGGATGCCCGAAAGGCGCTGGGCAAAAAACGAGCCGTCAACGGCCCAGATGGTGTTGGACATAGAGTACCTCTTTTGTTACGGCGCGGTTGGCGGCGGCCAGAGGACTGGCCGCCCTACGATGCAAATTGCTGCTTGTACAGCAGGATTTTATTGACACTCCGGTCCAAGCGTTCCTCGGAGATCGTGCCGTTTTGCACAGCCTCCAGGACGGCGGCGTAGGCCTCGGGCAGGGAGTTGGGCATCAAAAGTACATCACAGCCCGCCTGAAGAGCCTGCACGGCGGCCTCGCCGGGGGTGTAGGCGGCGGTGATGGCATCCATCGCCAGCGAGTCGGTGACGATGAGGGTGTTTTCCGCGTCGGGGATCAGCGCGACAAGCTGCGGTGAAAGGGTGGCCGGGGTGCCGTCGCCGGTCACATTCGGCGCGGCGATATGCCCGACCATGACGGCGTGCAGGCCGGTGTCCGCCGCAAAGGGCAGCAGCTCGCAGGCTTGCAGCTCGTCGAGCGTTTTGTAGGTCACGGCCAGCGCGGTGTGGCTGTCCTCAGCGGTATCACCGTGGCCGGGGAAATGCTTGAGCGTCGGCAGGATGCCGCCGGTGCGCAGGCCGTCCGCGGCGGCAGCGGCCATTTCGGCGGCGGTGGCGGCGTCCGACGAGAAGGCCCGCGTACCGATGATGGGGTTATCCGGGTTCGTGTTCACATCGGCGTCAGGCGCAAAGTCCATGTTGAAGCCGTACTCCTTTAAATATGCGCCGATGGTCTGCCCCATGGCGCAGGCGTCCGCCGGGTCGCCGGACGCGCCCACCGCGGCGGCGCTCTCATATTGCGGCAGGTCAAAGGCCGGGTGGTTGGCCAGGCGCGCCACCGCGCCGCCCTCCTCGTCCACCGCGATGAAAAGCGGCGTGCGGCTGGCGGCCTGCAAATCGGCGTTAAACTGCGCCAGCTGCTCCGGGTCGGTGATGTTCTTGCCGAACTGGCAGATGCCGCCCACAGGGTAGGCTTGCAGGGTCTCCCGCATGGCGTCGGTCAGCATGGTCACACCGTCGGCCTTTGCGTCGTTGATGGTCTCCTGTGGGAGCGTAAGATCCAAGGCGTCGGGACGGATGATGAAAAGCTGGCCGATTTTTTCTTCCGGCGTCAGCGCGTCGGCGGGGGCGGGCGCTGCGGTTGGGGCCGGGGTGGACGCGGGAGTCGGGGTCGGCGCGGCGGCGGGCAGGGTGCCCGCCGGGGTTGCCGTACAGGCGGTGAGGGTGGTGAGGAGCAGTGCAGGGAGAAGCAGGCGTTTCATAGGGGGTCACCGCCTTTCGGGTGAGGGTGAGTGGTGTGGCGAACGGCGCAGGCGGATATGGAATCCGCCCCTACGAGGGATGGGTAACAGGCATTGACCCAAGGACGAGTGCCAACGGAAGGTTGGCGGGCGAACAATGTTCGCCCCTATAACTACTATTATAGTAGCATATTTGCAGAGCAAGAGCAAGACAGCAAAAAGGAGCGACCCTGCCGTAACCCGTTAGTGGGTTTTCATGGCAGTGTCGCCCCTCATCCGGCCTGCGGCCACCTTCAGTCTGCGCGCCAAGAGCCGCCTGCGGCGGTTGCGCTCCGACACGCGCCTGCGGGCGCAGCCCCAAGGGGGAAGGCTTTTGCTCGGCTATATTTAGTCCGGCAGACTGTCGGCGTAGTCGTTCTCGCCGCCGACGGGGTACTGGGCCACAACGTCGGTGTCGGCGGCAGTCTCGGCGGTGGCGGTATCGTCGTGCAGCGACTCCTTCGTCACGGCAAAGGCGGACTTATGGTCGGCGTTGACCTCATAGACCAGCGTCGGCGCGTCGGAGCTGGCAAGGTAGCACAGACTGTCGTCGGACGCGCTCGCCGTGCCGAACCGCACCGTCAGGCTTGTGCCGTCGGTGAAGGACAGCGTCGCGGTCACGTCAGGGGCATCCAGCCCATAGGCGCTGTCAGCATCGGGCGCGGTGATGGTCCACGCGGTCTGCATTTCCAGAATCGTACCGGCCATCTTCCTGACGCTGCTCTGGGTCAGGGCGTAGTCCGGGTCGTCGGCCAGCGTCCAGATGCCGTCGGTGCAGGTAAATGTCAGGTCGTTCACCTGCATGGCGGCCACATCGTCTGTCGTCTTGCCGGTCAGTGTCTGGGCCTTGTACAGGTCGCGGGGTGACTTGCTCAGCGTCGCCAGGTCGCTGCGCCGGACCGTGTAGGCTGCGCCGGATTCGTCGTAGACGTAGTAGACGTCTGCCACGCTGTTCAGCTGATCTACCGTCAGGTCCACGGTCTGCTCCCCTGCCCCGAGGGTGATCGTCATCTGCGGGGTGTCACTTTTAGCGGGCAGCTCGGCCAGGTCATCGCCCTCGAGCTTGCGCTGCGCCTTCAGGTTGGCGTAGTCCTCCACAAGGCTCTGCACCTTGGTCTGGTCCAGCGGCAGCGACGGGTCATCGGCCAGCAGCCAGCCGTCGCTGCCCTTGAGGAGCGAGACCTCTACATTGTTGCCCGCGTAGGACAGCGCGTCGATGTCATCCGCCGCAAGGTCACACAGCGGCAGCGTCGTGTCGGTCTCCGCCTTCCCGTGCAGCGTCAGCACGGCCAGCAGGATGCCCAGCAGCGCAACGACGCCCACAAGGATGACAAGCGGCAGAAATTTCTTGTTTTTCATGGTTCTCCTTTATCTGCGGCGGCGCACAACGCAGACCACCGCGCCCGCAATGATGCAGACGATGGGCAGCACCAGCGTGAACAGTACGCCCAGCGGGATGGCCGCCGAGGTCGGCACGCTCAGCGAGGCCGCGCTCATGCTCTTGGCGTTGATGACCGCTGTCGTCTGCTCGCCGTTCATCCAGTTGACAACGCTGCCCAGGAATTGGGCGTTGCCGCCGGAGACGGCCTGGTTGATGTTGCTTTCCAGCAGGTTCGGGCAGTTGACCCAGACGACGCGCGCACCGGTGGCGGAGTTATCCGCCGCCACAGCCACGGCAAAGCAGCCCTCGGGGTCGGTATCGGCCTTCTGGGCGGTCTCGGCGGTGGCATAGTTCTCCATCGAGTAGGCGTTATCACCGGTGGTCAGCAGGTCGGTAAAGGTGAACTCGCTGTCGTCGTTCGTCGTGATGCCCTGGGCAATGGGGGTGTAGATCATCATGCTCTGGGACACGCCCGCGGTGATGTCGTTGCCGGCCAGCTTGGGCAGCAGGTAGGTCTGGGGGTAGCCGTAGGGGTAATGGTCGGTGTCGGTCTCGATCAGCAGGCCGGGCTGGCGGGCCATGCCGCAGTCGGCCAGCACACTGTCAAGATTCGGCGTCCCGGTGGTGAAGTCGGTGGTCACAAACAGCTTGCCGCCGTTCGCCACGTAGTCCTTCAAAATCGTCGTCTCGGCATCGGTCAGGTCTGCGCCCGGCGCGTTGATAAGCACGGCACTCACGTCCGCCGGGATGCTGCCGGCGGTGGTCAGGTTCAGCGAGGTCACGGTCACACCGGCGTTGGACAGCGTGTCGGTAAAGTCGTCGGACAGCGCGGTCTCGCCGTGGCCGGTCAGCTCGTACAACTGGTAGGCCGCCGTGCGGGTGACCTTGGCGATGCCGGAGGTCAGGGCGTTCTCGGCCTGGAAGCTGTAGTTGGCCGTGCCGGTGGTGTAGTAGCTCTCCAGGTCCATCTCGTACATGTCATTGTAGGAGAGCACGTCGCTGTTGTCGCCGCAGACCAGCACAACGCTGCCCGCCGACGCGCCGTCATACTGCTGGGCGAACGTCGGGTAGAGCACGGGGTCGCGCTGCTGCCAGCTGAAATGGCTGCTCTCGCCCGCGTAGCGGTCCAGCAGGCGGGTAATGTTCGCGTCCTCCTGCCCGCTCTCGGCCAGATAGTAGGCCGTCACATCGGCGTTCAGCTCATGGAGCAGGTTCTCGGTGGTGTCACTTAACGTGAAAAGCGACGTCGTGGAAATATCGTACTCGGTATATTTGGTGGGCAGTGCGCGGATGACGAGGTTGACCAGAATGATCACCGCCAGCACCACCACCGCCAGCGCACTGGCGTACATACCGCTGTGCAGAGCACGCTTGCTGCCGCCCTGCGGGAGCTTTACATTCAACTTTTTCATAGCGTATCCCTCCTCAATTCCAACGGCGGCGTTCCAACGCCTGCCCGGTCAGGAAGAGGAACAGCCCGATGACCGACAGATAGTACACGATGGCCGGGATGCTGAACATACCGCCCACAATGTCCTGGAACGGGTCAAACAGCGCCAGCGCGGACAGCACCGCGTTGAAGGCCGTCAGCAGCCACGCCGGGCGCAGCCGGAACAGAATGAACAGCACGACAGCCCCCACGCAGAACACCGTGACGCCCGCGGTCAGCCGCTTGCAGATAACGCCGACGAGAATCGACGCGATGAGCACGACGACCATAAAAGCAATGAACGCCAGCAGATTGCCGGTGGTGAACATGGTCTGGATGCCGTCCATAATGTAGGCAACAAGCAGTGCGCCGAAGGTGGCGAGGTAGGCTAAGATCTGGTTCTCGGTCAGGGCCGAGATCCAGGTGCCGACGGCCAGGCAGGCGCTGCCCAGCAGCAGGTAGCCAAGCACGGCACTGTACGCCGCAACGAGCGAGACCGTGCCGAACGCCTTTAAAATCAGCGGCATGAGCACGGCGGCGGCCAGCGGAAGGGCAAAGACCGCGACCTCGGCCAGAAACTTACCGGCCACGATGGCCGGGATGCTGACCGGACTGGTCAGCAGCAGCTGGTCGGTGCGGTTCTTGCGCTCCTCCGCAAAGCTGCGCATACTGATGGCCGGCAGCAGGAAAAGCAAAATCATCGTCATGGTGTAGAGCACCGACGCAAAGTCCGACGAGGCGTAGAGCAGGTTGCGGTTGGTGTAGTACAGCCCCAGGAAGAAAAGGCTTACGGCAGCAACGACCCAGCCGATCATGCCGGTAAAGTAGCTTTTGACCTCGCGTTTAAAGATTGCTTTCATCGCTGTTCGCCTCCTTTTCGTTTGCTTCTTCTGCGGCGGCTTCCGCAGGGGGATTTTCGGCGGGGGCAGCGGCGCTTTCCGGCTTGCCGCTCTCGGGTGTCTCGGTCAATTGCAGGAATACATCCTCCAGGCTCATCGTCTCGGCGCTCAGGCTCAGCACCGGGCAGCCCGCCTGGGCCAGCGCCAGCGAGAGCGCACCGCGCAGGTCAGTACCCGCCGTGCTGACGGCGGTGAAGCTGACCTCGCCGCCCTTCTCGTCGGTGACACGCAGGTCGGTCAGGCCGGGCACCTTGCCTGCAGCGGCCACAACGGCCTCGCGGCTGCCCTGTGCCGTGGCGGTGATCGTGCCCTTGGCGGTCAGCTGGGCGGCCAGCTCCTCCGGTGTGCCCTGCGCCACGAGCCTGCCGTGGGCAATGATGAGCACCCGGTCACAGACGGTCTGGACCTCGCTCAAAATATGGCTGGACAGGATGACCGTGTGGGTCTTGCCCAGGTCGCGGATGAGGGAGCGGATCTCGATCATCTGCGCCGGATCCAGGCCGACGGTGGGCTCATCCAGAATGATGATCTTCGGCGTGCCGAGCAGCGCAGCGGCAATACCCACACGCTGACGGTAGCCCTTGGACAGGTTGCGGATCAGGCGCTGCTCCATGCCCTGCAGGCCCGCGCGGGCCGCGGCGTGCTCCACTGCGGCGGCACGATCCGCCTTTTTGCGGGTGCCCTTCAGCTCGGCAACGAACAGCAGATACTCCTGCACGGTCATCTCCTGATACAGCGGCGGCAGCTCCGGCAGGTAGCCGATGCAGGCCTTGGCCGCGGCAGGCTCGTCGGCAATGTCATGGCCGTCGATTTTGACCGTGCCGTCCGTGGCCGAAATGTAGCCGGTAATAATGTTCATGGTGGTCGATTTGCCCGCGCCGTTGGGGCCGAGCAGGCCGTAGATGCCGCCATCCTCCACGGTGAAGCTGATGTCGTCCACCGCGGTGTGGCTGCCGTAGCGCTTTGTCAGATGCTCTACTTCGATCAAAGTGCGCACTCCCCTTTTCATTTCATAATGTCTTTTATTATAGTGATAAATTGTGATAATTTTGCGACAATGGTTTGAAGAAGTGTGAAATCGTGCGCGGGGCTTTGCCAAAAAACGCCGCGGAAACAGGAGCAGCTCCCGTTTCCGCGGCGTTTCGCGGGTTTATTCTGAATCAGAAGTCCATGCCGTTGGGGTAGGTATCATGCCGCACAAAGCCGCCGAGCTCGTCGGTAGTCGTCATGCCCATGGCCAGTGCCTTGCTGCGCATGGCGGCGTAAAATTCCGCGTAGGTCGCCTGCATGTACGGCTCCAAAAAGAAGCCGCCGATGCCGAAGGTGAACACGCAGAGCAGCAGCCAGCCAAAGAAGGACAGCTTGAGGATGAAGAAGTTCCACTTCTCGCCCTCCATCATCTCCTTGCTCAGTTCCATAGCGCGTGTGGCGGACATGTAGGGGTTTTCGGCCAGCAGGTAGGGCACCAGCTCATAGCAATACTCCCAGTAAATGCCAGGCACAATGAGCAACAGGAAGCCCAGCGCGATTTTCAGGTCGGTAAGCAACTGCACCACGATGGGATTGCCGTAGGGGCGGCGGAAGGCGCTGACGACGGTGGAGACGGGCGTCAGGGACTGGCGGCTCTCCATAAAATAGCGGCAGCGGCCGACGTTGAGCGGGTAGACGACAAAGAGTGCCCAGCAAAGCGCGGCAATAGAGCCGATGAGCATACCGACGAAGATCGCCCCCAGCATACTGTCGGGGATACTGTTGACGATGTCATAGACCGTCGTTTCGTCCGTAGCGGTGCTGACAGCCTGCTGCGCCGCACTGCCGCTGTTGACCCCTGCCCCGCCCAGCCCTACAAAGCTGAGCACCAGACAGATCCAGAAGGAACGCCAGTAGCGTCCCTGCAGGGCCTGCTTGGCGTTGGTTTTTAAAAGTTCGCGTGTCCACATAGTGGGTCACCTCCATAATTCATGCTTTAGGGATGGGCAAAGCTTCGATTTGTTCTCGAGGGCGTGCAGCATATAGTTGTGTTCGGCTTGCTTTTTCATCTATATACTGCATTTTGATTTTGCAAAACATGCGTTTTGCTCACGGTTGCATGCTTTTACTATATATTTTTATTATAACAGCTTATGGCGCAAATGCAAGTTTTGGCGCGGTGCGTTTTGACGTTTTTGCGCAGTTTTTACTCATGTTCACAAAAATATAAAAAAGTTTGGCATTTTTTGCGGAAAACGCTTGACATTTGTTTGCGGTTTGGCTATAATAATACACATCGTCAGGGCCACGGCCCACGGCGAAAAGAATATGCGGATGTGGCGGAACTGGCAGACGCGCTAGATTCAGGTTCTAGTTCCCTTAAAAGAGTGTGGGTTCAAATCCCTTCATCCGCACCAAAGAAAAAGACCTAAGAACGTTTGTTCTTAGGTCTTTTCTTTTTGATGTGCCGCGCTTTTTACCGCACTTCGATGCAAAAGATGCGGGGTGCTTAGGTCATCCCCCAACACCCCGCAAATATAATACCGCTTACTGCTCCGCGTACATCTTCACAAATGCGCCGGATTCACATGCCGCACCTGCGACAGCACGAACACCCAGTTTTTTCATGTTGTGGTCGTTGTCATCCCACATTCTGAGTTCCGGCTCTCGTGCGTAGTTCAGATGGACGGCAGCCCCCGCACCAAAGTAAATTACACCCGTGGGCAACTGGCTGTCAATGCGAATCGGGTAGCCAAGCGGTGCCTGTTCGGCAATGGCCTTGCTGGCATCGAACAAGGGGCGCTTGTTGTCATCTTTCAAGCCCAGCACCCAGCTAAAGAACGTCGGTGCGCTCATGTACCACTTTGCACGGTCAATATAGTCCTTGCCCAGCATTGCAGCCAATTTGATGAAATCGGCAAACGTAGGAGCGACCGCCTTTGCAATCTTTACCGCGCTGACATCATCGGCATATTCCAAAGATGCAGCAGCGTCAATGCAGATACCGTCCATCTTTTTGAGCATCGATGCAATCAGAGTGGCGTCAACGATGCTTTCCAGCGCTTCAACACTCAACTGCACACCAAGGTCAGAATAGCCGGTATTGTAGGCATATTCATCATGCTCAATAGACAGATAGCCGGGAACAAAGCCGTTTGTTGCGAGTTCTGCATTTTCAACATGCTTTTCGACATTCTGCAAGCTGGCAATGGGCAGCTTGAGGTTGCCAGCGTGTGCAATCGCCGTTTTGCTGGCATCCTCAAAGAATGCGCCGGGTGTAGTTTCGATAACATACTGGTCAATGACATTCTGCGGAATCACAGCGCTCATAGTGGAAGTAGTAGCGGCGGCGCGTTTTTCTACGACATCGGCAAAGAACGCACGCTTTTCGGTAGTATTTCTCATGGAAGTTCCTTTCATGTTTAACTTAAAATCTTCGTAAGGTGTGCCCGCGCCGGCTACAATAGCAGCGACGATAGCGCGCCGATCCGCTTCGATACTGAAGAGTTTCCCCCTCAATTCATTGAAACGGCACTGCGCCGAACGGGCAGCCTCAAGGTTTCGGCTCTCAATGAATCCGTTCAGCTTAGACTTGATAATTGCCATTTCACGGAATACAGGTTCTCTTTTATCGCAACGTTGCTGGGCATAATATGGCGCGGTTTTGTTGAACGTTTTTATACGCTCAATATCTGCATCTGTTTTGAAATCGTCCGGGGTTGCATCGCACAGTACACTAAAATCGTCCATTCCGGCCCGAATCTCATTACAAACCGAGCGTGTTTCTGCCGTTAAGTATGCAGCTAAATCGGGCGCGGCCAGTTCTTCAAAACGCTTGCGGGCGTTTACCTGTGTTTGCTCATAGGCGGGAAAGCTCACAAGGGAAACATCATACAGCCTTGCAATGCTTTTCACGCGGCGTGTACGCGTTGCTTCGTCCCATTCCTCTGCCGCAACTTCAAAGCAAAAACTCATCTTGTCAATAAGGCCAGACTTTACATCTTCGTAGTAGCTGCGGGCCTCATCGGAGCCGCTCAGGTCTGCTTCAATCAGCAAACCGTGGTCATCGACAGAAAGCCGAAGCGATTGGTTTCGCGTCCGTGCAAGAACACGGCCCGCGTGGTCGTAACGAAGAATTACATCGGACATATCCGCGCCGTCCAGCGCGGCCCGGTCAATAATTTCTCCGTACTCGTAGCCGGTTTGCGGGTCTTTGTAAAGAACAGTCCGCTGTTCAAATACAACCGCATAGCCGGTTATAGTATTTTCTCCGCTCTCGCTGGCTTCCCAGTCAGCGGCGCGAAATTCAACATTATTTTTCAAACTATCACCACCATTTGTTGATATGCGCTCTCCAGTCCTCCCGGCTCAGGCGATGCACCCGCAAAGTCTGAGAGAAAGCGCTCATATTGTACAAACTCAGCACAGCTATTTACAAGGCCCTGCTAAGTCTAGACACCCCCTATAAAGTTCGTGCAGGGTAATTCCGAACAGGCCACACCGGTCTACAGCACCCCCGCCCCATTTCGTTGACAGGGGGGGCTGTCTGTTCATGCAAAAAGAAAAAACAGACGCAAAGAAACAACGTTCACGCTGTTTCCCTGCGCCTGTTCGGCTTACCTTTCGGCGGTACTCAAATAGTTCTATTCCATCATACCATAATCAACGGCCTGTAGCAACGGCCTTTTTCTGTGTGGTTAAATACCACACCTTGACCCCGCCGGGGCTGGCGCTGGTATGCTGCCGTGCATCCGGCACAGTCTGCATCAGTTCTGCACGGACACGCTCAAAGCTGGCAGCCTCTGCTGCTGTATATGTAATGCGTATCTTCAAAGTTATTCATTCCTTTCGATGCTCATGCCATCCTCTTGCACGAGTTTATCATATACGGCAACGCGTTCGCTGACTGTATCGGCAAACATAGCAGCCGCCTGGTATATGCGTCCAGCTTGCCACACAGCGCATAAAGCACTTACTATTGCTTCATTGTGTCTGCAGCCTTTTATGCTGTGTTGGTACTCTGCCATGAATACCGCCTTGGCCTGGATAGTCTCCCATACATTAGGGCGGAAACGCTGCATCGGAAATCCTCTGCGTACTTTCATACTTCCACCCCCTCACTGTTCAGATGGGCAATAGCTGCATTAAGCTGAATCTTCAAGCGCTCGTGTTCAATATGGGTCATAGTCTGTTGCCAAAGGTCAGCCAGATCAATGCGGGCTTCGATAGTTTCACCCTTGTGGACTGCTGACACAGTATAGCCGCCGCGCTCAAACTGCTGGGTGATATAGCCCGCCGGGCGCATGTCAAGACGGTTTAGGGCGCTGATTTTGCCGCCGTCCAGCACCACAGTCTGAGTGTATACCGTGCGCGGCTTCGGCTCCCGTTGGTCGATGTACTCCACCTTGTAGGCGGTTAGATTGATGGTCTTTTCAGTTTTCATTTGCTTTTTTCCTCCGTATCGGTTATACTGAGGGCGGTAAATCCGCGTGTGCAAAACGCTTTACCGCCTGCCGCTTTGGGTGTTGGTCGCACCTAAGGCGGCTTTTGTTTTCTTCAAAACAGCCCGCCGGGGCTGGCGTGTCCAATGTGGACACATTACAGGTATTGGGTAATATCATCGTCTGGGCCAATTTCCCGCGGGTGGTCTGCTGTGTCTGAGCCATGAACGGCGGAAGTGTCCTTAAAGTCACCTTTGTAAGACCAAACACCATCCCAGCCGCGTTCAATGCTCTGTTCCAAAATGGCAATCATGTAACCGTGCGTATTTCTTACTCCGGCTTCTTTTGCAAGGCTCGTTACTTTCTTGCAAATCAATTCAGCCGCGCGCGGGGTCAAGGGCTTTTTGTTTGCAGCCCTCAAAGCGTTAAAGTCAGTAAGAGCCTTTTCTAGTTCTGTATCACTTCCTGCAAATGTTCTGAATATATCGGCTATAGTTTCTTGTGCTTGTTCCTGCCTTTTCCGTTTAGGCTTGACTTTTTCAGAATCAGCGGGAGAGGGCGGTAAAGCGGCGTTGTCCGCTTTACTCTCTCTTACCTTACCTATCCTATCCTTACCTAACCTATCCTGTGGCAACCATTCGGTTGCGGTTTGGGTGTCACTCTGGTTGCCATTTTGGTTGCCATCTAAAAGCATTTTTTCATGGGTAAATTTGGTAGGTGTGTAGCGGTCTTTGCGGATTTTGTTATTTTCTTTCCAGTCAATGATAACAAGAACACCCGTTTCAAATGCCTGTACAAAGCCTTTCATTGCTAACAGCCGTATATCATCGACTGAACAGCCGCATATAGCGGCAATACTTTTCGGTGCAGCTACAAAGCCGTCATCATCGGCCCGCATCCCCAAATGAAAATACAGCGCTTGGGTGCTGGACGGCATTTCAAGAAAGCGGTCTGTATCAACGACGGAAAGGCTAAACATTCTTCTATGCGCCATCAGCCCGCCGCCTTTTTATGGTCGAAAAAATACTTGTAGTATTCCTCTGGCGGGATGCTCAATGTTTGGGCGATTTTTTCAATCTGCCACGCATCAAAGGGCTGTGCGCCGGTCATGCGGGCCGTCATGGTGCTTGATGCCATACCGGCGGCGCGGGCAACCTCATTCTGTGACATTTCGCATTGGGCAAAACGCACACGCAAATTATAGAACGGTTTACACATGGTTTGATTCTCCTTTCAGCCTGTGCCTTTATACACGCGCGCGGGCGTGAACTGTGTGTCATGTGGAAAATCGAATTTTCCCCGCAAAGATGGTGCTTATACTACGCGCGCGAGGAATACGCATAGCAGTTTGCTTTCATCGGCCCCGCCGGGGCGGTGGAAGTCATCGGGAAGAGGCTTCGACTTCATCGGCCATCGCGGCGGCCTGGGCCTGTTCGGCGGTACTGGCGATATTACCCAGATGTTGGGCATAGAAACTCAGCGCGGCAACAATCAACTGCCGCTCGTGGTCGGTAGCATAAAGGACCATCAGACATACACCCCCTTTAATTTCTCGCTGAACGTCTGTTCAAGTCGGGTTTGTTCCGCTATGACCTGACGCAGTTCGGTAATGCGTATGACCTGACGCAGTTCGGTAATGCGGCTATCTGCCACACCTGCGCGGACGCAATCGGCAACGGCCTGTTGCAAGGCGGCATTAAGGTTGTGATAATACTTGGGGTTTTGCATTTCAACCCATTTGCCGGGGCGCTGCACCGGCTTTCCGACAATGTACTGCATTGAATCGGCAGTTAATGCAACTTCATCGGTTAAATAAATCATGTTGTATTCTCCTATTGCTTTCAGATTCATGGAACGCCCTGTTTTTGGGGTGGTGCGGCGCTTTTTCGTAGTGGGGGTATATCCGTATATTCCTAAGCCCTGCACAGTCTCAAAATCATGGCTATATTTTGGTACTGTCTAATTTTGCTTAACTCTCCGGGATAATGATTTCTTCCGGCTCACAGTTCAGGGCGCGGGCAATGCGTACAACGGTAACCGCTTTGCAACTGCCACGGCGGCGAACCGTATTGAAGTTTTGGTAAGTCATCTTCATGGCCCTTGCCAGGTCAGTGACGGTCATGCCCTGCTTTGCGGCCATGAGTTCAATTTTCTGGCTATTGATTTTCATAGTTGTTTTTACTCCTTTCCGATTCATTATGAATCCATTATAGCGTTTCATATTGAAGATGTCAATGCTTTTTGTGCGATTCATATTGAATAATTTTATTTTTGTGGTAAAATGATAGCACATAGAAAAGGGGGTGACATAATGAAAGAGTCTGAACATATTGTCAGAACGGTTGGAGATTGCATCAGAGATATGCGAAAATCGTCAGGAATGACACAAGCGGAACTTGCAAAAAAAGTCGGTCTTTCAACTATAACCATCCGACAGTACGAAAGTAATGCACGGGAACCGAGATTTACAACGCTTCAAAGTATTGCAACTGCATTAGAGTGCGAAGTATCTGTTTTGTTGCCTACGCCAAATGAAAACCCTATGTACTTTCGCAAAATCAGAGATAATCTCACAGAAGAGGAAATTTTAGATTTAAAAGACGTTGACAATCTAAGCAATCCAGAATATCAAAAAGAAAAAATTATTTTAAGACTGTTTCGAAAGTTAAATAGCAACGGGAAACAAACTGCTATTTGGCGCGTAGAGGAATTAACACAACTTCCGCAATACCAAGAAGTTTCCTCTGAAAGTATTCAGAACCAGATTGACCCTACTGGATCAGTGCAAAAATAACGCAGCGTGTCCACATTGGACACATCTCACTACCATTCCATTGCTCTGATACTATACCAACTTTTTCGCAGTAAACAAACTGCAAAGAAAAATAAAAGTTGGTATAGTATAGAAGC
>ENA-ORVG01002437-ORVG01002437.1-human-gut-metagenome-genome-assembly--contig:-NODE-2437-length-17778-cov-7.068611_pt1 | contig 17778 bp, 18 predicted proteins | sample MGYA00242091_ERZ509233 | MGnify/ENA primary metagenome ERZ509233 (study PRJEB26280, sample SAMEA2338840) | human gut metagenome | biome: human gut; feature: human-associated habitat; material: faeces... | reverse complement strand
TTTTCCGCCGCGCGTTTTACGTTGCTGAAATCTATTTGCTAAATCTGTAGCCTTTTCCCCACACAGTGTGGATGAAATCCATGGAGGGATCCACTTCTTTAATCTTATCTCTGATTCTGTTTACATGCACGGTGATCGTGGAGGTCTCGCCGATCGAATCATAATTCCAGATCTTGCTGAACAGTTCTTCTTTGCTGTAAACGGTGTCCGGGCTGGAGGCAAGAAAATAGAGCAGGTCAAATTCCTTGTTGGTCAGCGTCAGTTCCTTTCCGTTTACAAATGCCCGGCGTGCTCTGCCGTCCAATTTCAGCCCGTCTGTTTCAATGGTTTTGGCGTCGCTGTTTTCGTTTTTTGCGGTCAGCCGTTCATATCTGCTGATATGCGCAATCACCCTTGCCACAAGTTCTTTGGGAGAAAACGGCTTTACTATGTAGTCATCTGCGCCGTAACCGAGTCCCGTAATCTTATCCAAATCTTCTTTTTTTGCGCTCACCATCAGAATCGGTATGTCTTTCTTTTTCCTTATGGCTTTGCATACGTCCATGCCGTCCATACCGGGCAGCATGATATCCAGCAGGATCAGATCAAAATTTCCGCTTAAAGCGGTTTCCAAACCGTCATTCCCGTCCGCCGCAGTGGATACTTCAAATCCATTTGCCTCAAGATAATCCTTTTCCAGCGTGCAGATGTTGGCGTCATCCTCAATGATCAGAATTTTTTTCATTTTTATCTTCCTCCGGTTCTTCCGTTTTTGGCAGTGATATAAAGATAGAAAGTCCGTTCTCTGCGTTTGTCTGCGCCCAGATCATACCCCCGTGCAGTTCCACGATCTGTCGGCAAACTGCAAGCCCGAGTCCGCTGCCGTCGCTGACGTTTGATCTGGCTTTGTCCGCCCGGTAGAGCGTGTCAAATATACGCGTCAGGCTCTCTTTATCTACACCCATTCCGTTGTCCGCGATCTCAAAAATAACAGAGTGGTCATATTCGGAAATGATCAACTCTATTTTGCCGCGAACGTTTTTGCGCCTGTATTTTATGCTGTTTGAAATAATATTGTCCACCACGCGGGCAAATCTGTCTGTATCGATCAAAAGCACAGGATCCGTTTTCGTATTGTTTTTGATCGTAAATTCAAAATCGCTTTTTTTCAGTTCTTCACCTATTTCATATGCAAAAGAAGTAAAATCGGATATCTTAACCTTTTCTTGGTTCAGCGTAATGTTCCCGAGCTCCAGTTTGGAAAGCGTAAGCAGGTCGTTGAGCATTTTTTCCATGGAAACGGCGGAGTCATAGATCGTTTCCAGATATCTTTTTTGCTTTTCAGGTGTGTCCGCAACGCCGTCCTTGATCCCTTCCAGATAGCCTTTTATGGAGGTGAGCGGCGTGCGAAGATCGTGTGCAATGCCGGCAATCATTTCTTTTTGCTGCTGATCGGCTCTGTTTTTGCTTTCTATGGATTCCTTCACGCGCAGCCGCATATCGTTGAAACTGCGGGTCAACTGCCCCAGTTCGTTGGCGGATTGGTAATCGATCTCATAATCCAGATTGCCTTTTGCAATTTCGTTTGCCCCTTCGGTTATTTTTTCAATCGGGCCTATGATTGTTTTTGATGTTATAAGGGAGATCACGATGATTGCCGCAACAAAGGTAAAAACACAGACGCCCATAACCACCGTTGCGTTATTGGTAAGGCTTGCCAAAATGTGCTGGGAGGCATAGCCGGCGCTGTTATCCTGCTCGCTGTAGTTGTTGTTTGCCGCGATGATCGTGTAGTTTAAATCGTGATCCGTTGCCGTATTCACAATAACAATGCCGGATTCGCCGTAATAATAGGAGTTCACGTTTTTATTGATCGGCGCAATCTCATTTGCTTCTTTCAGCGCAAGATCCGGATCGGTTGTAGAATAGTACAGTTCGGAATTTCTTTCTATGTAAAGGATGGAGCCGAATGCTTCCAGTCTGTCCGCCGTTTCTTTTATTTTTTCAAGCTTTTCGCTTTCCTCATCATCTCCGGCAAGTACAGCGGCAATGTTGTTGACCGTTTGGCTCCACTGGATCTGGTTTACAACATTGTAACTTTCCGTGTTTACGGAAGTAAAATCATATCTGTCCATTGAAGTGAACACAAAGATGCATGCCGCAATGGCAAGAATAAGAATCGGTATCACGATCGCAAGCACAGAGGTGATGATGATTCTTGTATTTATCTTAAAATCTCTGGTTTTCTGCGGAATCGATTTTTTTCTTTTTCCTGCCATTTGATCTGTTACCTCCGGAGACGTGGTGCGGTTCGATTACATTTATAGTACCATAATTTGCTTTTTTATTCAATGTTTTGTATATGAACATTTTATAATTGTAAACCTAAATTCTTAAATTAGGTTGACAATCATGTTCTTTCGCAGTATAATCCATAAAGTAAAAAGAAGGCGCAGCCACATCAATCGATTTGCAAAAGAGGTTCCATACTATGAATTCTAAAAGAGAAAACAAAAAAAGATTTAAAACAACAGATGTGGTATATATAGGCATTTTTGCCGCTGTTATTGCTGTTTGTTCGTGGATCCAGATCCCGCTTGCCGTGCCCATCACACTCCAGACTTTTGCAGTGTGCGCCGCTGCCGGTCTGCTTGGATTAAAAAACGGTTTGCTCACTGTGATCGTATATATTCTTTTGGGTCTGATCGGCGTGCCCGTGTTTTCCAATTTCGGCGCAGGGCCGGGCGTATTGTTCGGAATTACAGGCGGCTATATTGTGGGCTTTATTTTTACCGCTCTAATCGTTGGCGGCGCCGTAAAACAGTTTGGCAGAAAGATCGGCGTATATGTTTTTTCCATGATCCTCGGCGTGGCTGTGTGTTATGCTTTCGGAACGGCTTGGTTTATGGTTTGGTCTGCAAACAGCGGGTCGCCGGCTACGCTTGGTGCAGCGCTCATGTCTTGCGTAGTGCCTTTTATTCTTCCGGATCTGGTTAAGATTGCCGCCGCCTCTGTGATCTGCTCAAAACTTGCAAAGCATATCCGGATGTGAGCCTTGCTGCGTGAAAAATATATTGATAAATTTTTATTTATTCTTGTAAATATTTCCGTAATTTAGTATAATGAGAGTTGTAATCATTTGTTATATTACGGAGGGTCTAAATTATGTCTAACTGGCTTGACGGAAAAACCTGTATTGTTACCGGCGCGTCCGGCGGTATGGGCGCGGGCATAGCCGCAACACTGATCAAAAAGCACGGTTGCCGCGTTATCGGTATTGCAAGAAGCGAACCGAAAATGCTGAAGTTTATTGAAGAACTCGGCCCAACTTATGCCGAGCAGTTCTCCTACAAGCTTTTTGATGTTTCCAAAAACGAAAACTGGATTCAGTTGGTTTCTGAATTGGAAGAAGAGAATATCCAGGTAGATGTTCTTGTGAATAATGCCGGTATTCTGCCGAAGTTCAAGCGGTTTGACCGCTATGATATGGATGAGATCAAAAATGCTATCAATATCAACTTCTATTCCTGCGTTTATTCCATTAAGGCGCTTTTGCCGATGCTGATGAAGAGCAGTGATCCCGGAATCATCAACATAGATTCCTCCGCTGCGCTCATGAGCCTTGCAGGCACAAGTATGTATTCTGCATCCAAAGCCGCTCTGAAAGGCTTTACCGAATCCCTCAGGGAAGAGTTCAGAGGCAAAGTATATGTAGGCCTTGTTTGCCCCGGCTTTACAAAAACGGATATTTTCCGTGATCAGAAGAATGACGGCGGCAAGGGTCAGAAAGTGATCAATATGATCTCCACGGATTGCGATCTTATGGTTAAACTGATCATGTTTGGCATAGAGCATAAGCAGGCGCTTCAGATCCACGGCGTGGATGCGCATGCCATGAATATCTTCGGCAAACTTCTGCCGGTAAACGGATCCCGCCTTTTCAGCGCAGTGATGAAAGCGGCGGATATCGATCTGTTCAGCGAAGTGTTTAAAGACTGAGTTTTTTCGCGAAGGAGCGAAATAATGCGGCACGGCATTATTTCGCCCTTTTGTCTTTTTGGCAGAACATGTTATTGTAAAAGGAGAATCTTATGAGCGTAAATACCGATGTTACAACGCAAAAACATATGAAATTTAAAGAAGTGCTTGCCTATTCGCTTGGCCTTTTCGGGTTTCAGGCAATCGTTGGCCTTCTTAATTCCTATCAGGCGGAATTTGACGCCTCCGTTCTCGGCGCGGATATCGCGGTGGTGGGTGTGCTGATTTTGGTTGCCAAGATCGTTTCGGCAGTCTTTGATCCCGTTGTTGGCAATCTGATAGACCGCTCAAAAAGCAAACGCGGCAAATTCAAATCCATGATCCTCTATTCGCTTCTGCCGCTCTTGGTTATGACGGCAGTGGTCTTCCTAAATGTTCCTTTTAAAGAAAATAAGATCGCGGTCTATGTATGGATCTTTGTAACCTACCTGATATGGAGCCTTGCCATGACCTTGGGCGATGTGCCGTCCCAGGGTATCGCTTCCGTGCTGACCCCGAACCCAACGGAGCGCACCAATGTGGTTTCCATTTCCAACACCTTTAAACAGATCGGATTTTCCGCCTGCGTTGTAATCGTTCCGGTGGTATGCCTGATCATCCCCGGCGGCTCCAAGGTGTTCGTCTCCTCCGGAGAAACGGATACACCCATGATCTCTACGGAATATTTCTGGACGGCAGTGCTCACCGCAGTGCTCGGCTGCTTGCTTTTTGCGCTGATCCCCATGCTCAATAAGGAACGTGTACCGTATGTTTCCGGCGAAAAAACAACATTTAAGGATATGCTGTCCGCTCTGAAAAACAACAAGCCGTTCCTGCTGGTGATCCTTTCCTATTTTCTCGGCTTTGGCAGGCAGATGGCAATGGGTATTCAGGTGCAGGCGGCAAATGTTCTGCTCGGTTCGCAGAATCTGGTTGCCGTTTTGGGCATCGTAACCGCAGTCGGCTCCATGATCAGCATGGCGATCTGCCCGCTGCTCATCAAAAAGATGGGGGAGAGAAATGTTTATCTTCTGCTGTCTTTCTACGGCTTTGGTGTTTCTGTTCTATCGTTTGTGGTAGGCCATTTCTGGTTCCTCCATCCGGATAATATGGTGCTTACTGTTTTGTTTTACATCACGCTTTTCCTGATCGGCCTTCAGTTTGCGGCAGTAACGCTTATGCCGATGATCATGACCGCAGATTGTGTGGACTATTATGAATACGAAACCGGCAAAAGAATGGAGGGCGCGGCATATTCCGTGCTGACCCTTACCATTAAAGTATGCCTTGCGCTCGGCACGGCGCTCGGTCTGGTGTTCATTCAGTTTTCCGGCTATTCGGATACGGTTGCGCAGATCACTGCCGGCACGGTTTCCGGTTTCAGCACCAAAACCAAGGATATTGTTTTCTTTGCCTATACGGTTATGCCCGGCATTCTCGCCCTGCTTTCCACGATTCCGATGTTTAAATACAATATCGTCGGCAAAAAGAAAGCGGAGATCTCCAAAGCGCTGGCAGACAGGCGTTCCGGTCAAAACTGAATCCGCATTTACTGTTAAAACAGATATAATGCACAGGCATTCCGCCCGGGACCACCCGGGCGGTTTTTCGTTTGCAGACAAAATGTAAAAAAATTATAAATAATTTGGATTTTTCTTTATTTTAAATCCTCTTTGCGCTAATATAATTTAAAATTTTAATAAGGCGGTAATCAAACCTATGAAAGCGAAAATGACTTTGGCGCGCGAATTTAAGATCGGCGATATTGATAGAAGAATCTACGGCTCTTTTATTGAACACCTCGGCAGGGCTGTTTACGGCGGCATCTATGAGCCGGGGCATCCTGCGGCGGACGAAAACGGATTCCGCACGGATGTTTTGGAACTGGTCAAAAAACTCAATGTACCCATCGTCCGTTATCCGGGCGGCAATTTTGTTTCCGGCTATAACTGGGAGGATGGGGTTGGCCCTGTTGAAAATAGACCGAAAAAACTGGATCTTGCATGGGGAACCACAGAACCCAATACGTTTGGCACCAATGAATTTATGGAATGGTGCAAAAAAGCGGGCACGGAGTGCATGATGGCGGTTAACCTTGGCACACGCGGCGCGGATGAGGCAAGAAACCTTGTGGAATACTGTAATCATAAAAGCGGCACCTACTGGTCTGATCTCAGAATTGCACACGGGGTCAGGGAACCGCATAATATAAAACTGTGGTGCCTTGGCAACGAGATGGACGGCGCCTGGCAGATGGGCGCAAAAACGGCTGTGGAATACGGCAGGGCAGCGCTTGAGGCGTCCAAGGTCATGAAATGGACGGATCCGTCTATTGAAACCGTGCTTTGCGGATCTTCCAGCCGGAATTCCAAAACATTCGGCGAATGGGAAGTGCAGAGCCTGGATATTGCGTATGACAGTGTGGATTATGTTTCTCTTCACCAGTATTATGATAACAAAACGGATGATGTGCAGAGTTTTCTTGCAAAGACGCTGGAACTTGATGAGTTTATCTATTCTGTGATCTGCGCGTGTGATTATGTAAAGGCGAAGAAACGTTCCAAAAAAACGATCTATCTTTCTTTTGATGAATGGAATGTTTGGTACCATTCCAATAATGCGCCGTTTGAGAAGTGGAGCATCGCGCCGCCGCTTCTGGAGGATATTTATAATTTTGAAGATGCGCTTATGGTCGGCTCCATGCTCATAACGCTCCTTCGCCATTGCGACCGCATCAAAGTTGCCTGCCTGGCGCAGCTCGTAAATGTGATTGCGCCGATCTTTACGCAGACCGGCGGCGGTGCCGTTGCGCAAACGATCTTTTATCCGTTTATGCATCTTTCCAACTACGGCCGCGGTTCGGCGCTGCTTCCGCTGATAGACTGCCCAAAATATGACTGCAAAGAATTTACAGATGTGCCTTATCTGGAGTCTATCGCTACCTATAACGAGGAACAGGAAGAGGTAACGGTATTCTGCGTTAATAAGAGCCTGGATGAACATGCGGTTTTAAGCGTGGATCTTATGGATTTTGACGGCTACAGACCCATAGAGTTCCTTTCAATGGACGGCTATGATAAAAAGACGGAAAATACGCTGGCATCCGCGCCGGTAAAGCCGCATGAAAACGAACTTCCGTCTATGGACGGCCGTGTGCTCACTGCGGAACTCAAACCGTTCAGCTGGAATGTGATCCGGCTGAAAAAGGCGAATTCGTGATCAGCCGCTCACGATATTCAAGTCAAATTAACCGAAAAATATGAAAAATCGCCGCCGTTTTAGTACAAATGATGAGAAAAATTTTCATTTGCTTGTTATCGGCGGCATTTTACATTATAATCTTTATAATCTTATGGATTATTATTAAAAATGATGCGATCCATAGGATGTAAAGTTAGCAAACGGAGAGATTCTGTATGTACAAGATACTTAAAAAGGAAAAACTCAATGACAGCGCTACCAGAATGGTGATCAAAGCGCCGTTCGTTGCCAAAAAGGCAGAACCCGGCCAGTTTATCATACTGCGTGTGGATAAAGACGGCGAACGCGTTCCCTTTACAATTGCGGATTATGACAGGGAAAACGAAACCGTTACGATCATCTTTCAGGTGGTGGGCGCGGAAACCTCTATGCTCAATCTGAAAAACGAGGGCGATTACATAGAGGATTTTGTCGGCCCGCTCGGCAACCCCACCAAAACAGAGGGCTATCATAAAGTTGCCGTTGTCGGCGGCGGCGTAGGAACGGCGATTGCATATCCCGTTGCAAAGAAATTTCACCAGCAGGGCGCAGTTGTTCATTCCATAATTGGTTTCAGAAATAAAGATCTTGTGATCCTTCAGGATGAATTCGAAACCGTTTCCGATAAATATATTCTGATCAGTGATGACGGCTCCACCGGCAAACAAGGCTTTGTAACCGACGCGCTGAAAGAACTGATCGATTCCGGTGAAAAATATGATCTGGTTATGGCGATCGGCCCGATCCCCATGATGAAGTTTGTTTCAAAGCTCACCAAAGAATACGGTATCAAAACCATCGTTTCCATGAATCCGATCATGATAGACGGCACGGGCATGTGCGGCGGCTGCCGCCTGACCGTTGGCGGAGAAACGAAATTTGCGTGCGTGGACGGCCCGGAGTTTGACGGCCATCTCGTTGATTTTGACGAGGCCATGGAACGCGGCGCCATGTACAGAAAATTTGAGCGTGAAGAAGAATGCAACCTGTTCGGCAAGGAGGTGCAGTAAGTTGGATATCAGTAAAAAGCACCCGATGCCGTGCCGTGATCCCCTTGTAAGAAATAAGGATTTTAATGAGGTCGCGCTCGGCTATGATGAAAATACGGCAGTGGAAGAAGCAAAACGCTGCCTGCACTGTAAACACCGCCCGTGCGTTTCCGGCTGCCCGGTCAATATTGCCATTCCGGATTTTATCGCGCTCGTGGCGCAGGGCAGGTTTGAAGAGGCGTATCAGGTGATCGCAAAAACGTCTGCGCTCCCCGCAGTCTGCGGCAGAGTGTGTCCGCAGGAAAAGCAGTGTGAATCCAAATGCGTGCGCGGGATCAAAGGCGAGCCGGTCGGCATCGGCAGGCTGGAAAGATTTGTTGCTGATTATCATAATGCCCATACACCGCTGGAAAAAGCGGATATCGCCAAAAACGGCAAGCGTGTTGCCATCGTTGGCTCCGGTCCCAGTTCCCTTACCTGTGCGGGTGATCTTGCCAAAATGGGATATGCCGTTACGATCTTTGAGGCGCTGCACATTGCCGGCGGCGTACTGGTGTATGGTATCCCGGAGTTCAGATTGCCCAAAGCGATCGTTGCGCGCGAGGTAGAAGGTCTTAAGGCGATGGGCGTTGATGTGGAAACCAATGTAGTCATCGGCAGAAGCATTTCGGTGGATGATATGCTGCAAAAGTATGACGCTGTATATATCGGCTCGGGAGCGGGACTTCCGCGCTTCATGGGCATTGAAGGGGAAAACCTGAAAGGCGTTTATTCTGCAAATGAGTTTTTAACCAGAATCAACCTGATGAAAGCCTACCAAGAGGGCAGCAGAACGCCGGTTCAGCACGGCAGGCGTGTGGCGGTCGTAGGCGGCGGAAACGTAGCCATGGATGCCGCAAGATGCGCCAAGCGCCTCGGCGCGGAAGAAGTCTGCGTGATCTACCGCCGCTCTATGGAAGAGATTCCGGCAAGAGCGGAAGAGGTGGAAAACGCGATCGAGGAGCAGATCGAGTTTAAGACCCTAATGAATCCTGTGCGCATCATTGGGGATGCGCACGGAAATGTTACCGGCATTGAATGCATCAATATGGAGCTCGGTGAGCCGGATGAATCGGGCAGAAGGCGCCCCGTAGCCATCAAGGGCAGCGAGCATGTTATGGATGTGGATAGTGTGATCATCGCCATCGGCACTTCACCGAATCCGCTTATCAAGTCCACAACAGCCGGCCTTGAGGTTGATAAAAGAGGCTGTATCGTTGCGGATGAAAACGGCAGAACTTCATGTGAGGGCGTTTTCGCCGGAGGCGATACCGTAACCGGCGCCGCAACCGTGATCAAGGCAATGGGCGCGGGCAAAGCCGCGGCAAAGGCGATTGACGAATATATAAAAAGCAAAAATTGATTAAAAAAATACAAGTTTCATTATTTTTCTTAATAAACGGAAAGAATAAAAGTGCCAAGCGCATTTTTATTCTTTCTTTTTTATCCAAAAACGGCTTTTTATGCAACAGGCTTGTGCGCATTTTCCGTATCGTTTTTTATAAAACGGTCAAAATCAGTCAAAATTAAATGAAATCCTTGTGCAAATAGCTATAAAAATTAATTTTTGATTGTTTAAATGAACGAAAATGACGAAAAATGATTGACTATTTTTTAACGAATTGCTAAAATTTAGGTGTAACAAGGTTGTTAAAACCTCCGGAGGGAATATGCTGAATCAGGAAAGAAAAAAGAAGATTCTTGAGATCATAGAGGAAAAAGGCGCGGTCAGCGTAACTGAACTCACAAAGATGCTGGGAGCGTCCGAATCCACAATCAGGCGGGATTTAATAGAACTTTCAAAAAAGGGCAACATTAATAAGGTACACGGCGGCGCAACGCTTACCAACAGGCAGTTTATCGCGCAGGAAGCGGATGTCACTGCCAAGGAAACGGAAAATACGTTTCAAAAGGAAAAGATCGCCGCATATTGTGCGGCACAGCTTCAGAATGATGATTTTGTATATATCGATGCCGGCACAACCACCCTTTTTATGATCGATCACATTGATTCCTCCTGCACTGCAAGTTTCGTCACGAACGGAATCATGCATGCAAAGCAAATGGCAGATAAGGGGCTGAACGTGTATGTTTTGGGCGGCAAACTGAAAAAGACCACGCAGGCGGTTGTCGGCCTTATGGCGGCGCGCAGTATACACAGCTTTAATTTTACCAAAGCGTTTATCGGTGCAAACGGCGTTTCCGATACCGGCGGCTTTACCACCCCGGATACGGAAGAGGCGTTTGTAAAAGCGGCGGCAATGGAAAATGCTTTTGTTTCCTATGTGCTTGCCGATTCCTCAAAATTCGGAAAGATCTCGTCCGTGCGCTTTGCCGCAATCGATACGGCGTGTATCGTTACGGACTGTGAACCGGAAGAGGTCTATAAGAAAAAAACCGTTGTAAAAGTTCTGGATCAGTAGGCAGCCGCAGCAGGCGGTGTGCCTTGCAGAATGTTTGATTATCCTTGGGGGCGATACTATGATCTATACCGTAACCTTTAATCCGGCGCTTGATTATGTGATGAAGGTTGAAAAACTTCAGTTTGACGATATCAACCGCACATACGGCGAGGAACTGAATTACGGCGGAAAAGGGATCAATGTTTCCGTGATCCTGTCCCGCCTCGGCGTGGAAAACACGGCGCTTGGCTTTCAGGCGGGCTTTACCGGCGAAAAACTGGAGGAACTCCTGAAAGCGGACGGCATCAAAACTGATTTTATCGCGCTGAAAAACGGCATGACCCGTATCAACGTTAAGATCAAAGCACAAACGGAACTGGACATCAATGCCGTCGGCCCGCCGATAGAAGAGGACGAGGTGGAGCGCCTTTTTGAAAAAATCAAGGCGTTTCAGAGCGGCGATGTGATCGTGCTTGCCGGCAGTGTGCCGGGAACGCTGCCGCCGGATATCTATGAAAAAATCCTGTCCGTAACCTCAAAATCCGGTGTGGAGTCGGTGGTTGACGCCACCGGAGATCTGCTGCTCAATGTTTTGAAATATCATCCGTTTCTGATCAAACCGAATCATTTTGAACTCGGCGATCTCTTCGGGGTAAAGATCCGGGATGAGGCGGAGATTGAAAAATACGCAAAACAGCTTCAGGAAAAGGGCGCGCGAAACGTGCTGGTTTCCAGAGGCAAGGAGGGCGCCACGCTGATCACGGAACACGGCGGGGTGCACACCATCGGCATCATACCCGGCAAGCCGTTAAATTCCGTTGGCTGCGGAGATTCCATGGTGGCGGGTTTTGTTGCAGGATATATGGATAAGCGGGATTGTGCTTATGCTTTAAAACTGGGCTCTGCCTGTTCGAATGCAACGGCATTCAGTTACGGCCTTGCGGATAAGGCCGGCATAGATGACGCGTTCGGCAGGTTATAAAAAATAATTTATCAAAATTATCTATTTAAAACGGAGGGTGAAAATTTATGAGGATTATTGATCTGCTAAAGCCCGAAGCAATCACGTTAGGGCTGGACATTTCAACGAAGGACGATGCGATAAACGCTCTTGTGGGGCTGCACGCAGCGGCCGGGAACCTTAAGGATAAGGACGCTTATAAAGAAGCGATCCTTGCAAGGGAAGCGCAGGGCACTACTGCAATCGGTGAGGGAATCGCGGTTCCCCACGCAAAAACAAGCGCTGTAAAAGCGCCGGCGCTTGCGGCAATCACGGTTCCAAATGGTGTGGATTACGGCGCGCCGGACGGAAAACCGTCTGATCTGTTGTTTATGATCGCTGCCACGGAGGACGGAGATGTGCATCTTGAGATCCTGTCCAGGCTGATGGTTATGCTGATGGATTCGGATTTTGCGGCAAAACTCAGGGCGGCTAAGACCCCGGCGGAATTTCTTGACATTATCAACGAGCAGGAAAAAATCAAGTATCCGGATGAGGCGCCGAAAGAGGAAGAAAAGAAACCGGATGGCTACCGGATCCTTGCCGTTACGGCTTGCCCAACAGGTATTGCGCACACCTATATGGCTGCCGAGGCGCTTGAAAAAGCGGGTGAAAAGCTCGGCTATACCATTAAATGTGAAACAGACGGTTCCGGCGGTGTGAAAAACAAACTCACCAGAAAAGAGATTGACGCGTGCGACTGCATTATCGTTGCGGCGGATAAGAATGTGGAAATGGCGCGTTTTGACGGCAAAAAAGTTTTGAAAACTTCCGTTTCGTCAGGTATAAATAAACCTGAGGAACTGATCAATAAGGTCATTTCCGGCAATATTCCGGTATATCACCACGATGGCGCTTCGGATTCTTCCGAAGGGTACAGCGAGGAAAAAGAAAGTTTCGGCAGAAAAGTTTATAAACACCTGATGAACGGCGTATCCCATATGCTTCCGTTCGTAGTCGGCGGCGGTGTTTTGATCGCCCTCGGCTTCCTGATCGATACGATCGCCGGCACACCTGCCGGCCCCACGCTCGGCTACACAAATCCGGTTGCAGCGATTATTTTCTGGATCGGTAAAGCAGCGTTTGCACTTATGCTGCCCGTCCTTTCCGCATATATCGCAAGTTCTATTGCAGACCGCCCCGGTCTTCTTCCCGGATTTATCGGCGGTGTGTTCGCGTCAAGCGGTTACACGTTCAGCAGTCTGATCGAAAACCAGAATCTGGTTGGCGATGATACAGCAGTTTCCGGATTCCTTGGCGCGCTGATCGCAGGTTTTGTTGCAGGTCTTATTATGCTGCTGCTTAAAAAGATCTTTTCTTTCCTGCCAAAGAGTATGGACGGTATCAAGCCTGTATTCCTTTATCCGCTTTTCGGCACGCTGTTGATGGGTCTGTTCATGTGCTTGATCAACCCGATCATAGGCTTGCTCAACACGGCGCTTTCCAATGGTCTTACCGCGCTCGGCGAGACCAGCAGGATCCTGCTTTCCATTGTGCTGGCGGCAATGATGGCGACCGATATGGGCGGCCCGTTCAACAAAGCGGCTTATGTATTCGGCACGGCTATGCTTACGGATGCCTCAACGGCCAATGACTGGACGATGGCGGCCGTTCTTATCGGCGGTATGGTTCCGCCTATCGCGATTGCGCTTGCAACCACATTCTTTAAGAACAGATGGACGGAGGAAGAACTTAAGAGCGGTCCTGTAAACTATGTTATGGGTCTCTGCTTTATTACAGAGGGCGCAATCCCTTACGCTGCTGCAGATCCGGTGCGCGTGATTCCGTCCTGTATCGTTGGCTCCGGTGTAGCGGGCGCGATCTCCGCATTGTTTAACTGTTCGATGCCTGCGCCGCACGGTGGAATCTTCGTGTTCCCGGTTGCTGAAAATGTGGGCGGATATATCGTTGCTCTTGTTGCGGGTTCTGTTGTCGGCTGCTTAATGCTGGCTCTTCTGAAAAAGAAACGAGTTCCGGCAGAGAAAGCCGCAAAAGCAAAATAATCAGTTTCGGAGGTGTGAACGATGGTAAGCAAAACCGTTAAAGTTGTGGATAAAATGGGGTTTCACATGCGCCCTGCCAATGTGTTTGTAAGCGAAATGGCAAAATACAAATCAGATATTACTCTGGAGGCGGGCGATAAAGAGATAAACGGCAAAAGCATTATGAATATTATGTCAGCGTGCATTAAGTACGGCACGGATGTAACGATCAAATGCAGCGGCCCTGATGAGGTTGAAATGCTTGAAAAAGCCGCTTTAATGATAGAAAACGGAATGGACTGATATGGGAATTTCTAAAACTTACAAGGGCACGGCAGTGTCCGAAGGGTACGGAATCGGAAACGCCGTTGTGATCAAAGAGGCAAAACTCGATTATTCCGGCGTTGCCTTTTCCGGCGCGGATAACGAGTGCAAAAGGCTGGATGATGCCGTGGCGCGTTACACTGCGGAAACGAAGTCGCTGATTGATTCGCTGAAAAAAGAGGCGGGCGAAAAAAACGCCGAGATCCTTGAAGGGCATCTCGTTATGCTTGCGGATCCGTTTATGATCGGGCAGATGAAAGAGAATATCACGTCTTCTTCCATGACGGCTGAAAAAGCAGTGGACGAAGTGTGCGGCATGTTCTATGCCATGTTTTCCGCAACGGAGGATGAACTTACCCGTCAGCGTGCCACCGATGTAAATGATATTAAAAACAGTCTTTTGAAAATACTGCTTGGTATTGAAGAAGTGGATATTGCGCGTGTGCCGAAAGGTTCCGTGCTGATCGCGTCAGATTTTACGCCAAGTATGACCTCTAAGATCGATCCGCAGAATGTGGAGGCAATTATCGGCGAAGTGGGGGGCGTTACCTCCCACAGCGCCATTATTGCAAGGGCAATGGGTATTCCCTGCATCTTGGGTGTAACGGATGCGGATAACCTGTTCACGCCCGGCGAACGCCTGATTGTAGATGCTGTAAAAGGCGAGATCCTTTCCTCTCCGTCTGAAGAAGAGGTCAATCAGTATTCCGAACTGAAAGAGCGGGAAAAACAGGAACGGCTGCTGCTTAAGGAATATATCAATAAGCCCACCGTAACCAAAAGCGGGGTCAAAAAAGCCGTTTATGCGAATATTGCCAAGGCAGAAGACGTTCATTCCGCCGTTGTAAACGGGGCAGAGGGTATCGGCCTTTTCCGCACGGAATTTCTGTATATGGACCGCACGGAGGCGCCTTCAGAGGATGAACAGTTTGAGGCATACAGTACCGTTGCCAAGGCAATGGGCGGCAAAGAAGTCATTATCCGCACGCTGGATGTGGGCGGTGATAAGCATATTCCGTATCTGCAGATCGAAAAAGAAGAGAATCCGTTTATGGGACTTCGCGCAATCCGTTACTGCCTGAAAAATACAGAACTTTTTAAAACGCAGTTAAAGGCATTGCTCCGCGCGGCGTGTTTCGGCAATATCAAGATTATGCTGCCGCTCGTATGCACTGTGGATGAAGTCCTGCGGGCAAAAATGCTGCTCGGCGAATGCAAGGCGGAACTGGAATCCAAAGGCGCTGCGTTTAAAAAGGATATCCGGCTCGGTATTATGGTGGAAACGCCCGCCGCGGTATTTGTTTCCGATGAATTGGCGGCAGTTACCGATTTCTTCAGCATCGGCACAAATGATCTTACCGGCTATACGATGGCGGCGGACAGGGGTAACCGGGAAGTTTCCTATCTTTATGATTCAGAAAACCCCGCTGTTTTACGCGCAATTGAGACCGTGATCAAAAATGCAAAAAAAGCCGGCATTCCCGTTGGCATGTGCGGCGAGGCGGCGGCAGATGCCAAGATGATCCCACGCCTGATAGAGTGGGGGCTGGATGAGTTTTCCGTATCGTCGTCCGCTATTTTGAAAACACGCAAGATCATTTGCGAATACGAATAAATAAGATTTCTTTAAAGCGCTTCTGAAACGGAGCGCTTTAAAGCGTTATTTTTGGAGGTATTACTATATTAAAAGATTTAGGCGTTAAGCCGTATTTGTTTCCGATGCCCGTACTTATGATCGCAACCTACTGCCCGGACGGCAGTGTGGATGTTATGAATATGGCGTGGGGCGGTATCTGCGCGGAAAATATGGTTGCGCTCAATATTACGGAAACGCATAAGACCGCGCAGAACATCAAGGAAAGAATGGCGTTTACGCTCAGCATTGCGGATACGGATCATATTGAGGCGGCGGATTTCTTCGGGATCGCAACCGGAAATAAAATGAATGATAAGTTCGCACGTTCCGGTCTGCATGCGCAAAAGAGCAAAAATGTGGATGCGCCCGTGGTTACGGATTTCCCCATCACGCTGGAATGCAAAGTAAAACAACTGCAGCATTCCGATGCCGGGTTCCGTGTGCTTGGCGAGATCGTGAATGTGCTTGCCGATGAAAAGGTGCTGGATGAAAACGGCAGGGTGGATCCCGCCAAACTCAACGCTTTTGTTTTTGATCAGTTCCAGAGCGGCTATTACGCTATCGGTGAAAAAGTCGGTCAGGCTTGGAAAACCGGTGCGGGTCTGATGAAAAAAGATTGATTGCTGTTTCTTCTTGCGAACAAAAAAACGCAGCCTTTAGGCTGCGTTTCAGACTGTCGATAAAGTCGGCAGGAACGTGCAAATCGGAATTTGAAAGTGAGATATAAAATGGAAAATATAAAGAGAGAAGAACTAGAAAAATTAGTTGGAATTGATAAAGTTAATACTTTTTATAATATTGTGAATGAAATAACAAAACTTTATGATATGGAACAAGTATGGAATAATGGTGGAAAAAAATGGACTTATGAATATAAATTTAGAAAAAGTGGAAAAACTTTATGTGCTTTTTATTTTAAAGATAATATGTTGGGATTTATGATTATCTTTGGTAAAGATGAGAGAAGTAAATTGGAAGAAATAAGAAATGAACTTTCATCTGATGTACTAGAAACCTATGATAATGCACAAACATATCACGATGGAAAATGGGTTATGTTTGATATAACTGATAACTCAATATTAGAGGATTTAAAAAAATTACTTTTAATTAAAAGAAAACCTAATAGAAAATGACTATTAACTCATATAGTTACACAATTATAACGGCACATATAATTAAGTAAAAATTTGAAAGTGAGTTGGAAAATATGGCAAATGAAAGTAAAAAAGATTTTAATGCAATGATGAAAAACAATAAAGATATGCCTAAAATACAAATTATAGAAGATGAAAAAACGATAAAAAAATATGGTGGAACGAAAATGTTTTTTGCCCCTCCACTTTTCTACGATAAACTAATGAAAAAAGTTCCAAAGGGAAAGTTAATTACAGTAATTCAAATGAGAGATTATCTTGCAAAACAAAACAATGCCGATTTTACTGATCCAATGACTGCCGGAATATTTATAAATATTTGTGCTTGGGCTAGTTATCAAAGACAAGAAGATATTACACCATATTGGAGAACATTAAAATCTGATGGTGAGTTGAATATTAAATATCCTGAAGCCATAGGATTACAAAAAAGATTACTTGAAGAAGAAGGACATACTATTATTTCAAAGGGAACAAAAAATATAAAATACTATGTTAAAGATTTTGAAAAGAGTTTGATAGAATTATAATTCAAATTTAATGGAGGAATTATGATTAGATCAAATATTAAAAAGCAATTTTCTTGTGATAGAAATAAGTTGTGGAATATTATTACAGATAATTCTAATTATGCTTGGCGAAGTGATTTATCTAAAATCGTAATTATAGATGACACACATTTTGTTGAATATACTACAAATAATTTTCCTACATATTTTACTATTACTGCGAAAGAAAAATTAAAAGAATATAAATTTGACCTAAAAAATGCTAATTTAAAAGGTAGATGGATTGGTATTTTTAAAGAACTTCCAAATGGTAATATTGAACTAGATTTTACTGAAGAAATAGAAGTAAATAGTTTTATTATGAAATTGTTGGTAAAGTCGTATTTAAAAAGCCAACAAAAAAGATATATGAGAGATTTAGAAAAAGAATTAAATAAATAGTAATTTAAAAATAGATTTTGTTTTCTTGCACATTAATGTCAATCATAAAATCGTTTCCATAAG
>ENA-ORVG01002407-ORVG01002407.1-human-gut-metagenome-genome-assembly--contig:-NODE-2407-length-17942-cov-2.535864_pt1 | contig 17942 bp, 18 predicted proteins | sample MGYA00242091_ERZ509233 | MGnify/ENA primary metagenome ERZ509233 (study PRJEB26280, sample SAMEA2338840) | human gut metagenome | biome: human gut; feature: human-associated habitat; material: faeces... | reverse complement strand
CCTGGTACACGTAGCTCACGGGCAGATTGCCGACGTACTCCACCGCGTCGGCGTAGGCGTCCTTGCCGCGCTCGCGCAGAAGCGCCACCAGCTCCGGGTTCGGCGTGAAGTGGTCCTCAATGGCCTTCTTCTCGCGGCTGTTGACGATCACGACCTCATCAGCGCCGGAAGCCAGACCCTCTTCCACCACATACTGTATGGCCGGACGATCCACTACCAGCAGCATTTCTTTGGGCTGGGCCTTGGTGGCCGGCAAAAAGCGGGTACCGAGCCCCGCCGCGGGAATGAGTGCCTTCATCGAGCGCCTTTCTCTTCGTTGTTCGCGTGCCGCCCATGATACTACAGATGACGCGCGCGTCGCCTCTCTCCTTCGCCGAGTTCGCTATACTGTCCCCCATGAGTAAAACGGACGCACATAGCCTCGACCCCATTCCCGACGAGCAATTCCTGGAGACGCACGACGCCGCCGAGGGCAAACCGGCCGGCGTGCGCTTTTTGGCCTTCAACACCGTCATCGACATCGAGGCCTACGGCGAGACGGCAGCATGTCAGACGGCCTTCGAAGAGGTCCGGGCGCTCTGCCGCCTCTACGAGCGCCTGTTCAGCCGCACGCTTCCCCACTCCGACATCGCACGCATAAACAGCGCGCACGGCCAGCCCGTGGCCATCGACCCTTTGACCTACGACCTGCTCGAGAGGGCGCTTTCCTACTGCGCGGAAAGCGAGGGCGCCTTCGACATTACCGTAGGCCCGGCGGTGCGCCTGTGGAATTTTCACGAGGGCACGGTGCCCGATGATGGTGCACTCGCCGAGGCGGTGCGCCACGTCGACTGGCACGCGCTCAAGCTGTGGAAGGCGGCGACAGCCCCAGCGGCCGAGAGCGACGCCGATGCCGCAACCGAGGCGGTGCCCGGGTTCGAGGCAGCGCCCGAACCCAAGGCCTGCTTCGCGCAGCTGGCCGACCCCGATGCCGCCGTGGACGCCGGCGGCATCGCCAAAGGATGGATCGCCGATGCGCTCGTGGCGGCCATGGAGGCCCACGGACTCTCGGGCACCATCGTGAACCTCGGCGGCAACGTGGCCGTGAGCGGCACCAAGCCCACAGGCGACCCCTGGCGCGTGGGCATCCGCGATCCGCGCGACCCCTCCCAGCTCATCGGCGCCGTGCCCCTGGTTGTGGGGTCGGCTGTCACGAGTGGCGTCTACGAGCGCTGTTTCACCGCACCCGACGGCACCTTCTACCACCACATCCTCGATCCGCGCACGGGACGCCCCGTCGAAACCGACGTGGCCGGCGTCACCGTCATCTGCGAGAAATCCATCGACGCGGAGGGCTTCTCTACCACCCTGCTCGCCCTCGGCCTCGAACGCGGACTCGCCCTCGCCCGTCGACACCCCGAAATTCTGCAGGCCTTCTTCATCGCCCCCGACGGCACTATCACCAACGCCCGCTGAGAGGGCTATGAAGTCTTTGTATCGGGCATGAATCGGCGCCCCCGCAGAAAGGCGCGAAGCGCTAGACTGATCGTTGCATCAATGAACTAACTTGCCGCGAGCGGAAAGGGCGCAATGGCCGAGGTCGCGAACAAATTCAACCTGGACTCCACGTACTTCGTGGCCTTCGAAATGGCCCATGAGGCCCTGCGCCGCGGGTTGGAGCAGGCGAGCGACCTGAACATCACCCAGTACCGCATTTTAACGAAGCTGATGCAGGCCTCGGCGCCCGTAAGCCAGGGGGAGCTCGGAAAGATTCTAGGCATGAAGCCCAATGTGGTGACCCAGGCCGTCGACGCCCTCGTCGCCCATGGGTACGCGACCCGCGAGGCTGGCACGACCGATGGCCGCACGCGGTTCCTCGCCGTCACCGACGACGGCGCCGAGCACGTCGCTGCCGTCAACCAGTCCCTGGTAGAGAGCTTGTACGCCACCTTCCCAACCCAAGATCCCACGTATCGCACCATTCTGGAAGCGGCGGTTGCCGCCGCAGCCCACATCGAACCCCCACTGCACGCCGGGCGCGCTCAGCGTTTCCCTGCCACGCGCTCGCTCGTATCCATCGAGCTCATCCGCGCCGAGACAGAGCGCACCCTGCGCGATGCCACGGGCGCGTCGCTCAACGAGTGCCGCATCGTCCAACGCCTCGGCGAGACGGATCATCCCGAACGCGTCGGAACCCTGGCAGAGCAGCTGATGATGTCGCCGGTGAACGCGGCGCGCGCCGTGGATCGCCTCGTGGGCCGCGGCTGGGCCAAACGCCTGAAGTCGCCTCACGACAAGAAGGCCGTGTACGTGGCCCTCACCGACGAGGGCGTTTACCAGGGATTTCTCATCAGCGCCACCGTGAACGAGCTGGCTGCCACCAAGCTGTGGGTGCGCCTGACTCCCGAGCAGAGGGACGCCATCGAGCGCGTGGGCCATGTGGTGGTGGCCGACCTGAACGCCCAGCGGCAAGCAAAGGAGCAGGCCGCATTCGACCTGCTCCAGGAAATCTAGTACGCGCTTTCAGGCGCTTTTTTCGAGTTGTTAGACTCGAGTTGCTAGAAGGTGAGTATCAAATGCCCATGTTTTGACGCTTCGCGGATCGAAAGAGAGGGAATCGCCCATCAACCAGCCTCCGAAAACTCTAACAACTCGAAATTCTTGTCACGAGGCGAGGCTCATCTTGTCCGCATAGACCTTCGCGCCGAAGAGCATGGCCACATTTGCCACGACATCCGCCGCGAACCAGCCGCTCAGCGCCGGCAGGCTAATGCTCGCCACGTTCAGGGCCGAGAACGTGCCGACCGTGAGAGCTGCGACGACGGCACCGCACAAAGCCACCGCCGCGATGAGCGAAAGCTCCAGGCTGTACCCTGCGCGCCAGCGAGCCACGCACGCACACACCACCATGGAGGCCGCCCCCAGAAGCGTGCCGAGGAAGGCGGCGAACCCGATGACGCCGACGACGATGATCGGCAGTCCCGGCAGCTTCGATGACATGGAGCCCACCTGCACCGCCGACAGAATACCGAGCACCACCACGACCAGACACACCAGCGCCACGAGCGCCGTCGCCCAGCCCCACAGGAATGCCGTCAGCGGACGGGGGCGCACCGCGGGAGCGCCCGCATCGCCCTCTGCCCGCGAGGCCAGCGCGCCGTAGAGCACCGCGCCGGCCGTCGACACGCAGAGCGCGAGACCGGCCGCGAACAGAAAGGCCACGAAAGCCGAGCCCGTGAGGATAGAGCAGATCACATCGAGCACCGGCACGCCTGAGGCCGAGATGTAGTCGAAGGCGAGCACGCCGGTGTCCCCGGCCACCGCAAGCCCGATGCGTCCCAGCAGCGCAATCACGAGCGCCATGGCATACAGCGCGAGAAACGGCCGCGCCATCGCTTTCATATCTTTCATAACGAACTCCTATCCGTACGCGCGCTCGCGCCCTTACGCCTGGCCGCCGTTGATCTCGTTCTCCACTGCAAAGGTACCGCACAGATACCCGCCGCAGAAGGCGAGCCCCACGTCCCCCATGAGCGATCCTAAGATCGGGTCGCCGATGTAGCTGTTCTCGCCGCAAGCGCCCCCGGCGGTGTGCCAGCCGGCGTACAGGCCGGGGATCACACGGCCATCGGTGCCCACCACCTGCATCTGGTCGTTGATGAGCAGTCCCGCCTTCGTGCCGTACAGGTTGCCGCCGATGCGGCAGGCCGTAGAACGGCGGCGGGGTGATCTCGTGCAGCCACTCGGGCGGCATCGGGTACATGAAGTCGTCCTCGCCGCGCGCGCACGTCTCGTTCCACTTCCGCACGGCCTCCACCAGCACGCCTTCCTCGAAGCCCAGATCGCGTTCCAGCTCTTCCAGCGTGTCGCGCTTCTTCAACACGTCGGCATCGATGGCGTCCTGCACGCCGTGGTGCCAGTCGCGGTAGTGCTCGGGCACCTTCTCGATCTGCTCCAGGTCGGGGGTGAGGAGCTTCCGGCAGTGCTCCTGGGCAAATCCCGCCAGGTGATCCTCGTAGTTGGCGTCGAAGACGATGTAGGAGCGGTGGCCCGGCGGCGTCATCTGGATGGTGGCGAGGTCGCCCAAGGCGTAGATGGCGTTCGCGCCGTCCTCGGCCACGCGGGAGTCCATGTAGCGCAGCCGGTTGCCGCAGCGGTCGATGGTCAGCCACGGCTGGCGCGAGAGCTGGGTCATACCGTCGTAGAGGAACCGCGCCCAGGTGCCGCCCTCGGCCTGCCAGTCGACCCCGCCGTCGAAGGAGGCGGAGCTGTTGAACCCGGACACGTCGGCGCCAACGCCCAGCCCCATGCGGAAGCACTCGCCGCGCTCGCCGGCCGTCAGATAGCTGGACGCGCAGCCCATGGCGGCCGTGGGGATGTACTTGTCGAGCAGCGCCTTGTTGTTGCAGAAGCCGCCCGCCGTGAGGATGACGGCGCGGTCGGCACGGATGTAGCGCTCGGTCTCGTAGTCCTCGTTCACCACGACGCCCACGATGCGGCCGCCGTCGTCCTGCACGAGGGCCACAGCGGGGCTTTGGAAGTGGAAATCGACGCCGTGGGCATAGCCGTAGTTGTACATGGCGTCGGTGGCGTCCTTCATCTTCAGCACGTGGTGGTCCAGCGTCGAGCGCTTCGGGGCCACGTACACCGGAACCTCGCCCAAACGCCAGTGCACACCGCAGTCGGCCATCCAATCCAGCGACTTTCCGCCCTCGCAGGCGAGCCGGTAGATGAGCTTCGGGTCGGCAGCGTAGTGGTACTCGTCCATGGCCCAATCGGTCAGCGCCTTGGGATCGAAGGGGTAGCTCGGGAAGGCGAACTTCTTCTCCTCCTGGCCCGAGTAGCCGCCCAAAATGCCGCACATGCCGGCCTCCTGGGCGTTGCCGCCGGGAAGCCCCATGGCCTCCACGCAGATGACGTCGGCGCCCAGCTGAACCGCGCGGGCCGCCGCGTTCAGGCCACCGCCGCCGGCGCCCACCACGCAGATGTCGCACTCGTAGTCCCAACGAGCAGGCACGGCCCGGGGAGGGATGGGCGTGGCGTCGTCGGCGGGAAACGAGCTGGCGTTGTGCTCGCGGTAGGTGCCGTCGGCGGCGGTGGCGTTGGTGGCGGCGGAAGGCTCGGCGGTCACGGCCGCGGAGCCGTCGGCGGCCCAGTTGCCGCTACGGGTCTCGGCGGCCGTGGCCAGCTCGACGGCGGCAAGGCCCAGCATGGCAGCCCCGGCGGCGGCCACGGCCGAGCCGGTCAGGAAGTCGCGACGGGAAAGGGCGCCAACGCCCGTGATGTTCTCGGCCATGGCTAGGCCTCCTTTCCGGTTGGGACGCCGGCCCCGTCGGCGCCGCTCGTTGCGGCGGCATCCTCGCCGCTCTGCGCTGCCGCGCCGCCAGTCGTCTCGGCGCCGGCGGCAATCTCCGCCTGGGCGAGCGCGTCGGCCACGGCCTGCTTCACCCCGGCGGTCGTAATGGTGGCCCCGGCGACAGCGTCGATGTCGGCGCCCTGGGCCGCCTCTATCATCTCGGCGTACAGCCCGTCGCGGATGGCCTCGTAGCCGCCGCGGCTCTGGCTCTCCCCTTCCTGGATCATCTCCAAGCAGGTGATGCGCCCGTCATCCAGAAGCAGCGTCACCGTGATGGCGCCCTCCATGCCGCGCCCGCGCCCGACATACACCCCGTCAGCGTAGGCGCCCTCGGCCCGGGCCGCCCCATCGACCGCCACTTCGGCAGCCCAGGGATCGTCGGTGCGCAGGGCCAGCTGCTCCGCCGAGGCGGCGTCCTTCGACCCGGATCCCTCAAAGGACGCCCCGCAACCGGAAAGCCCCAGGGCCAGGGCGGCCGCGCTGCAGGCGATGGCCGTCGTTGTTCGCTTCATGTTCCCTCCTATCATTCGGCTATGCGTTCCAATTATTTCTTCGCGAAAGTTTTCTTTTTCTTTCTTCAATGAACTTTATTTGGGGAATCTTAGCAGTATTTTCCCCGCTTATCAATGCTTTATTGACTCATTTACCAATTCCGTCAATTACTACTAACTTGCAAAATTATGGATATTGACTGAAGAGTTCTTCACAGGTATGGTACTGCACAGCATCTATTTGATGCCGCGCGCAGCCGGTGCGAGTGGGTCAGCGAGGCCTCTTGTGCTCCACCCGCGGCGGGCTTCGCGGGAAGGAAGGCACCGATCCTTAAAGGAGGGATCACCATGTTATTCGACGTGTACGGCCCGAACGCCGGCTTCCAATGGCTCGGCCTGGCGATGGTGCTCATCGCGCTCATTCTGCTGAACGAGTTCGCCCGCCGCACCAAGGCCGGCGGCATCTTCATGTTCTTCGGCGTCTGCGGCGCCATGACCGTCTACTGCCTGGCCGTGGAGATCGGTGCGGCGTCCGGTGCCGAGTGGGCCGTGAACAACCCCACCCACACCGATATGAACAGCTGGTTCCACTACGCCAAGGTGTACGCCGCCACCGCCGGCTGCATCGGCTTCATGATGCTGAAGTACTCCTGGGGCAAGATCGGCCGCTCGCATTGGTTCAAGGCCTTCCCCTTCGTCATCGTGGCCATCAACATCCTCATCGCCGTGGTGAGCGATTTCGAGAGCGCCTTCCGCGCCTTCGGCACCACGTGGGTTTCCACCGAGGGCGTCACCCTGTACGGCGGTTGGCACAACGTGTTCAACGGCATCGCCGGCCTGCTTAATATCGCCTGCATGACCGGCTGGTTCGGCATCTATATCTCCAAAAAGCGCCAGGACATGCTGTGGCCCGACATGACCTGGGTGTTCATCATCGCCTACGACCTGTGGAACTTCTGCTACACCTACAACTGCCTGCCCACCCACTCCTGGTACTGCGGCATCGCCCTTCTGCTCGCGCCGACCATCGCCGGCCTGCTTTGGAACAAGGGCGGCTGGATCCAGAACCGCGCCTTCACGCTTTCCATGTGGTGCATGTTCTGCCAGATGGTGCCCATGTTCGCCAACGACTCCGTCTTCGCCGCCGACTCGGTGAACAACCCGCAGGTGAACCTGGTCGTGTCCATCGTCGCGCTGGCGGCCAACATCGCCGCGCTGGCCTACATCGTCTACCGCGCCAAGAAGCTCGGCGTGAACCCGTACAAGCAGGAGGTGTTCGTGGGGACCAAGGACTTCCAGAAGGCCATGGAGCGCCGCGCCGACACCGCCTACCTGCTTGAGACCGAGCCCGCGAGCGCCACAGCCGCCGAGATCGCCGAGATGGTGGCCTACAACGAGCTGCCCGCGACCGGCACCCCTGGCTACGTCTACGTCGCCGTGGAGAAGGACGAGCAGTAGTCATTTGGTTGGCTAAGCTGGCATTCGACTAAGTGGCTGGCCAGGGAAACCAGCCTGGCCGCGGACACTCGAGCAAGCCCATTTCCCAAAACAAGCTCATCCCGCAGAGGGGGGATCCGCAACGGCGCGGATCCCCCCTCTTCTTTTTCGCGTGAATCCCCCTCCTTTTCATTTTCGCGAAGTGAATGCCAGTTGGGGGCAGAAATGGTCAATGCCCGATTCGGAAAATGCCAGTTGAGGGTAGAAATGGCCGGATAACCGCGATTTCTCGCGCCGCCTTTCGACCATTTCGGCCCCCAACTGGCATCTACGGCGCCCTTTTCGCGAATCACCCACGTCAGGACCTCTTCGCGAACCGCCTACAAATGCCGCAAGTTGACACGGTAGCGGCGCAGACGCTCCTCACCAATGTCGGAGATGACGGCGTCGAGAGCTGCAAGGAGCCCCTCGCGCTGCTCGGGCAACCGACCGTGCAACATCACCGGGTTGGACGCCCCCAGCATGGCGAACTCCACGGGAATATCCAGCTGGGCGACCAGCTCCTTCACCTCCTCATATTTCTCCACCTCGGTCGCCTCATGCCATCGTCCAGCTTCGATCTCTCGGTACAGCGCCGAGCTACGGTATATGGTGAGCATATTCGCACCGATGAGCCAGGGGTTCGTCCAGTTGCAGACATCCGCCGTCGCCCGCGCCCCCGCCAGACCGCGCCCGGCGCCCGAGATACCCACCAGGTAGAAGAATGCGTAGGAGATCCCCGCAGCATCGAGCCGCGCGCACTGTTTCACGATGTCCTCGGCCCCGTAGCCCTTGTCCATGAACGCAAGGGCCTCCTCGTCACCGGTCTCGATGCCGATGGTGAGGCCGTCGAACCCAGCCGCCGCGAGCTCGGCGAGCTCCTCGTCGGTCTTTGCCGCCACATCGGTCACGCGGGAGAAGCACCCGATGCTCTTGCATTGCGGGAAGTAGGCGCGAACAAGCGACGCGATCTTCCGCAAATGCAGCGCCTTCAGCCCGAAGGGGTTCGCTCCCGCAAGAAATATCCGACTCGCGCGGGCGAAGGCGGGGCGAGGAAGTGGAGCGCTGCAGATCCGTCTCCACCATCCAGCGCATGATCGGAGGAAAATGGAAGATCGAGATCCTCTTCTATATCGCCCTTAAAGACGTGCGGCATTTCGGGCAGCTCAGGCGCTGCATCGGGAACATATCCGAGTCCACCCTTTCCAAGCAGCTCAGAGAACTGGTGGCCGACGGCTTCCTCACACGCACCGATTTCGGCGAGGTGCCCCCACGGGTGGAATACGCCCTCACCCCGCAAGGCGAAAGCTTCGTGCCCATTCTCCTCGCTCTGAAGCAATGGGGAGAGAAGGAGCTGGGGCTTTAAATGGGCAATCCGAGCTATCCGAACAGCTGGGTCGGCTCCTCTTTAATACCATCCCTGTTTACAGCTTCTAAAAACTTTTGAGAAGCCTACGCGCCAACTTCTCAAAAATTTTTAGAAGTTTGTATCTGGAGAAAGCCATGGACAACATTGCGGCCCTTGCGGCGGAGTCATCACAGAAGGCCGCTTGGAAGGATCGGCGTTCTCGCCCCAGACGCAAACACTCCTGGAAGGGATGTTCGACCGCCACCTGACGGAGGGTGGCTTCCCCGGCGTGCAGAATCGCCTCAACGAGGACCGTATCGAGACCGACGCCGGTCCCATCGATGTCGTTCCCGCGTGGAAATGGTTCTTGCGATAGGGGCAGATCGCGCCCAGCGCATGCGGGAGTCCGCGTGAGCCAGGACTGATTCAAGCGGGTCAAGGGGACGGTTCTCTTGACCCACGGGGGCAATCGTCGTGTGTGAGTCCAACGACCGCGGCCGGAAGCAAAAGGCGGCCAACCCTATTGGGCGGCCGCCTTGCGGAGGGCTCGGGTACCGCTGGAAGGAAGGAGGAGGAAGGGCGGCTCCGAGGAAGGTTTCGAGCTTTGCTCTGCCACTATAATACGGGAAAGCCCGCCTAGGCGTATCACCTAAACGGGCTATATTGCGCTCAGGCCCGCATGTCCCAACCAGGCGGTTCCAGAGCACTCCCCTACAGAAGACGCCGTTTCTCCCGTGCCAATTCGTGGCTCTCGGGCGCTCCCCGCAACAAGGTCAGATCGACGATCTCGCGGAAGAACGAGGTGGCCGACAGCTCTTCAGGCACTTTCTCGTTCAAAGGGGAGATCGCAAGCCGCCCGTCCTCCTCCCAATCGACGAGCATAAGACAGGTTGCATCGTAGGCATCGTCTTCCACGCGCAGCTTCTGAAGCATGGTAATGGCCTTCGAAAAATTCCGCGGTTCATCGACGATGGAGGAGTTCAAAAGGAAGAAAAAGCCGAGCGTGGCAAGCGGATGACGTCCTTTCAGATTCTTCGCATCGCCATAGGCCTCTTCGAAGCGGTTGGCGAGATTTTTGCCGAACGCCGAGCTCATGGTCTTCGTCGAGATGAGGATTTCAGGACCCGTCATCCAAGAGGATAGCCCCACATCGACCTGCTTGCAATAGGTCGACCCGAGCACGCTGGCGTTGGCGCTGGCAAAGCGAGGAAGGACCTCGCAGCATTTTTCCGCCGTTCGCGCATCCAGTGAGCCGATGAAACGCAGGACCGAAGGATCCAAAACCCGCGGCCGCACGAGCCGAGGCCACACCGATTGCGCATCGAAGCCAGCCGCGCGCAGCTCTTCGGCCACCCACATGTCCAAAGCCTTAGCCAAACTGCCGGATTGGGCGCTGCTCCCATCCCGCACCGCCACCGTGAGAAGCTTCTCCAACAGGGGTATTTCCAGAAGTGGCTCGCCGGCATCGGACCAATAGGGCCGACGCACGCTCGAGGTGCCCTGCGCCTCCCAGTACTCCACGATGGCGTCTTCGAACTTCTGATAGGAATCCATTACCCCACCTTCTTGAACTTAGCACGCTTCTTCCGGCGCAGGCGCATGAGCGTCGCACTTGATTTCATCTGCACGAAGCTCACCTCCTGCAGGGAAGTCCGAGGAATGAGCACGGCGTCCACCAGCGAGATCGCGCCATCGTAGTCGCGCTTCTCCAGAAGCTTTTCCACATAGGGGGCGACGGTCCGAAGATCGTCGGCGCACGAGGCCACCAACACAGGCGAGGGCACCGCCAGCATGCCGGCCTCGCGCGGCTCCAGCTTCAGCATGCCGCCTCCGTAGGCCCTCCCCGTTATCTCCGCGCCGAACATCGTAGCGGAGTTGAGGGAGGCAATGGGGAGAAGCGAACGCGCCGCCTCGCTTATCTCGGGATGGTAGAACAAGCTGTGGCAGGAATTCAGAACTCGCACCTTCGCGTCATTGGCGCAGATGCTGGGACCGTAAGCGTTCATATAGGTGACAAACGCATCGGGGACTCCCCCAACAGGCACGCGCCACCAGGGACTCCTCACCCGGCATTTGTAGGCATTCTGCACGCCGAGCTCCTCCCCGTAAGCAATGTAGCGCTGCGCTGCCTCAGAAGGATCAGCGCCAGGGCGAAAGAGATAGACCCCCGCGCCCCGTTCCGCGGCGGCTCCTTCGTCCTTTTCCGTATATGCCAAGCGGCGCAAGTGCCTCGAGCCCGGCGGGCAAAGGCGCAGCACGTCGTCAGAGGCGAACCCCCATTGCTCGAATTCGCTCTGATTCAGAACGAAGAAGCTGTTGTTGCCCGTCACGGCCCCCAGCGACAGAGTGCCCCATTGGGACAAAGAGACGAATTCGCCCGCGCCCGTAAGCCGGCCCAGCGAGGAAAGCGAGTCACTCGAGGCGAAAAGCCCCGACCAGCGCGCGCCTTCCGAAGGGGGCTGGTAGAGCGCCAGCTTGCCCGAGGCAAGATCGGCAATATCGTCGCACTGCTGCCAGGTAATAGACGAGCATGACCCCGCCTTCCAGCCATCGGCCAGAAGAAGGACGACCTCTTCTTGCACCTCGGGAAAAACCGGCTCGTCAAATGTTGCCAGACGCACCGACGAAAACGACGCCATGAGGAAGGACCGCAAAGGGGCCGCATAATTCACCGTGAGCAGTTCGGCGGGAAGAACCAGACCGAGGCGTCCTCCGGGCTTCAGGAAGGAAACTGAGTGGAGCACGAAGGGCATCCAGAGGGACGAGAGCGAGCTTACGGCAACACCGTGGCGCTCAGCGATGGCTCCGATGGCATCTTTCTGATCGGACGACAGCGACTGAAACCGCACATAGGGCGGATTGCCGATCACCACGTCGAAAGATGGATCGGGCGCAAGCCGAAGAAAATCAGAGACGACGATATTCGCGGAGCACCCTAAGGCTCCCAGTCGCCCGACGGCCTTCTCGGCACTGGCCTCGTGCACTTCACAGCCGACGACATTACGCTCGGCCACGGCAGATTTGCAGCCCAGCGACCGCAGGCGATCAGAGGCGGCGACAAGAAACTCGGCTTCCCCGCAAGCGGGCTCGAGCACGCGGTCGCCCGGAAAGCGAATCGCCCATCGAGCCACGAAGCGCGCTAGCTCGGGCGGCGTGAAGAAGGCGCCACGGGCCTTGCGCGTCCCCGGAGCGTCCTCTGCCGCACTCAGTGCCGAACCATAGGCCATGGTCTGTCGCCTCCTTTCCTGCACGGCATCTCATTGACTTGCCATTCTAGCGCAAAGAAAAGACCCCAGTGTACCCGAACAAGGACACCGAGGCCTTCTTCATGTTTTCTGGTTCAGCGAAAACGCGCTACTTGCTCTTCGCCTGCTTATCGGCAACGGCCTCTTCCAGAAGCGTAAGCTGCGCGGTCGCCTTCTTGGTGCCGCGGAAGATCATGAGCACGTACACGAGCAGGGCCACCCACAGAAGCGCGTAAGCCGCGATGATGTAGGGGGCGGAGGGCAGGATGGTGGAATAGATATCGGCAAGAATGGGATTCATGTTCGACCTTTCTCGTTGGTTGGCGACTCAAGCGGGATCCTTCGACTCGCTTCGCTCGCTCAGGATGACAAGGGCTAACGTTCGTCGTCGACGGTCTCTTTGAGCGCTTCAACGCGCTGGGTGAGACGCACCTGATTGAAGCGCGTGCGGTACAGCACGAAGCCCACGAGCAGCATGCCGAGAGCGCACAGGCCCACGCACATGCCCATCTCGGGGCTCATACCGCCCTCGCGCAGCACCACGGGGTGAATGGACGACGGAATGAGGCGCGTGATCATGAAGCAGATGGGTACGTCGATGGTGGCAATGATGGCCACAACCGCGGCGAAGGTGGCGCGGCGCTCGGGCTCGTCCACGGAGCTTCTCAGCACGAAATAGGCGATCACGATGAGCATCAGAATCAGATACGTCGTCAGCCGCGGCTCCCAGCTCCACCACACGCCCCACTCGAAGCGGGTCCACATTTCGCCGGTAATCATGGTGAGCACCACGAATAGCAGCGCAACTTCCAGGCAAATGCGCGAGCAGGTATCGAACCGCTGATTCTTCGTCATGAGGAACCGCACCGCATAGTAGCACCCGAAGCCGAGGGCGAGGAACGAGGTGATGGCCACGGGCATATGGAAGTAGAAGATCTTCTGGGACAGGAGCATCTTCTGGGACACCATCACGTCCCCGATGAGCTCGGCGCCGTTCACCGCCGCACCCCCGACGGGGGCCACGTAGAAGAACGCCATGAGGAACCCGATGGTGCTCAGCACCGCACCCGCAATGAGCGCCGGCACCACCAGCTTGTCGGGCCACTGCCCCGCCTCGGGCAGCTTCAATTTCTTATCAGTCACTCAGTCCTCCTTTAGTTGACGACAAAGTCATACAGCACCCAGCTGGCCAGAATCATGATCACGTCGTAACCGGCACCGAGCGCCAGCGACGTGAAAAACCCGTCGGCGAACACATCTCCGCCCACGAGCGCGCAGGTAGTGGCCGACACGCAGGCGTACAGAAGCGGGAAGATCACAGGCACGAACAGAAGCGCCAGCATGACGTCCTTGCCACGCGTGGCCGCCGTGATGGTGGAGAGCATGGTGCCGATGCCGGCGATGCCGATGCTGCCCACGACGAGCGGCACCACGAGCAGCCAACCCGTATCAGCCGGCGCCGCGAAACTGGAGAAGAACACCCAGTACAACGGCACGGCGATCACTTCCACCAGCGCCAGGAATACCAAATTCGACGTCGCCTTGGCCAGAAAGATCACGCCTCGGTCGAGCGGGGCCAGAAGCAGGCCTTCCAAGCACCCGTTCTCCGTCTCCTTGGAAAACGAGCGGTTCAGACCCAGAAGCGAGGTGAACACCACGAGCGCCCACAGAAGGCCACCGGAAACCTCGAGGAATTCCGAGCCGGGACGAGCGAAAGAGAGCGCCACGCCAAACACCACGATGACGAGGAAGGCGTAGATGCCCATGGACACGATCATGTCCTTGGTGCGGAACTCCGCCTTCAAGTCCTTCGCGAGCAGCGTCTTGTACTGGGTGAATGTGGAGGGAGCTTTGCAGATGCAGCCACTCATCCCTCCGCGATCAGCCGCGCGGTATTCCGATTCGCGTTCCATCTAGCTCACCCCCATTCCCACGGTGGTGCGGTACAGGTCGGCGAACTCGTCGGGGCTCATTTGGTCCTTCTCGCCGAAGTGGACGACGCGGCCGCGAGCGAGCACGAGCACGTGGCTCGCGAGGGCCAGGCCCTTGTCCAAGTCGTGGCTCACCATGACGAACGTGCGGTTCTCGCGCACCGAGGCGATGAGCTCGTCAAAGATGTGCATGGCATGGGGATCGAGCCCCGAGTAGGGCTCGTCGAGCAGCACCACCGACGGGTCGTTCACGAGCGCCCGGGCGATGGAGACGCGCTGGGTCATGCCACGCGAGAACGTGCGCACCCGATCGAGCCGACGGTGCTTGAGCCCCACGGCGTCCAGAAGCTCTATCACGCGCTTCTGCGGGTCGGACACGCCGTAGAGCTTCGCGTACAGAAGGAGGTTCTCCTCGGCGGTGAGATCGGGATAGAGCATCGGATTGTGCGAGATGAGCCCGATGGCCTCGCGGACGCGCTCGGGCTCTTCCTTCACATCGATGCCCGCGAGCGTTATCGCGCCCTCCGTGGGCCGCGACAGCGTAGCGAGCATGCGCAGAAGCGTGGTCTTGCCCGCGCCGTTGGGGCCGAAGACCGACAGGAACGCGCCCTCAGGCAGCGCGAACGACACGTCGTCGACGGCCTTGCGGCCGCCGAACGACTTCGTCAGATGATCGACGGAAAGCGCCGTTTCCACGGGACTACTCCCCCGCCTTCGCGTCAGCCTCGGCATCAGTCTCGGCCTCGGCCTCTGCCGCCGCGTCCGCATCGGCTGCCGCGTCGCCCTCGGCATCTTCCACAAGCGACACCTCCGCGTCCACCGTCTCCTCGACGATGCCCTTGCGAGCCGCAACGTCGCGCGAGGCCTTTCCGCGCTCTTTCGGCTCGGCCTCCGCCAACTCGGCAACGGGCACATCGCCCACGGCCGGGCCGCCGCGACGGCGCTCGGCGCGTTTGGCGAACAGCGGGATGAGACAGCCCACCATGAGCAGGGCAAAGCCCACCCACACAAACGAGATGAGCGGGTTCACGCGCACGTCCATGGAGAAGTCGCCCTCGTCGTTCACGCCGCGGTACACCACGAACAGATCCTCCAGCGGGAACCCGATGACGCTCGCCTCCAGCTTCTGCTGCTGGGTGGCGCTCACCAGCTGCACGGCCGGATTCACCGTGCCCACGAACTGGCCGTCCTTCGTCACGTCGAAGGTGAGCGCGTAGCGCACGTTGCCGTTGCCGAGCTCATCGATGGAGTTGCCCGTGTAGGTGAGCTGGAAGTCCTGGATGTCAAAGGTCTCGGAAACCGAATCGCTCTCCTCGTCGTAGGGCAGATACCCCGTGATCTCGGTCACGTACATGGACGAGCCGATGAGGCCCACCAGGATGATGGCCATGGCGGCGTGGGCCACCGAGCCGCCGAACAGGGCCAGGCGGCGGCGCAGCTTGGCGCCATCGACCCGTTTGAGCGAGCGGACGGCCATGAACAGCGCGTTGAAGAACAGAAGGCTCGCCACGGCGAAGCCCACCACGGCCAGGCCGTTGTAGTAGATGGGGTTGCCCTGCTCGAGCAGGCCCGAGGCCTGGGTGCCGCCCATGTCGATCATGGCCTGGTAGCTGGGCAGAAGGTACGTGACGAAGTAGATCATGAGCACGATGAACAGCACAAGCGCGCAGAGCGCCGGCACGCGGGCACTCCGCCAGAACGCCTTCTTGTCGGTGCGGCGCCAGCCCAGGAGCGGGCAAATGGCGAGCACGGTCAGGTAGGCTATGCCCAAGGGCCGGGCGATGGCGTTGTAGGTGCCGGCCGACAGGGACTGGCCGCCGAAGGGCAGCCAGCTCGGCAGGGCCGAGGACACCGTCATATAGGCCAGAAGCACCGCAAACACGATCATGATGAGGTTATTCACGTAGTAGGCCGCTTCCTTCGACATCATGGACTCGATGTCGTCGTCGGCCGCATCCGTCGCGCCGAAGCTCTTGCGGCGCACGATAAGGCCCACGATGCCGGCCAGAAGCGAGCAGATGATGAGCGCACCGAACATGACGAGCGAAACCGGGTCGCCCTCGAAGGCGTGCACCGACTGCACGAGGCCCGAACGGGTGATGAAGGTGCCCAGCACCACGAAGCAGAACGTCAGGCAGGCGCAGAACACGCTCCAACGCTTGAAGGCGCCGCGCTGGCGGTACACCGTGAACGAGTGGATGAGCGCCACGCCCACGAGCCACGGCAGAAGGCTCGCGTTCTCCACCGGGTCCCAGCCCCAGTAGCCGCCCCAGCCGAGCACCACGTAGGCCCACACGGCGCCCAGCCCGATGCCGACGCCCAAAAGCAGCCACGAGAACATGAGGTAGGGCGTCGAGCGGTTCACCCATTCCGTGGAATCGTCGTTGACGATGAGCGCGGAAATGGCATAGGCAAACGGAATGGTGAGGCCCGCATAACCGATGAACAGCGTCGGCGGGTGAATCGCCATGGCCCAGTGCTCCAGAAGCGCGTTCATGGAGCGGGCCGAGGCCATGGCCGACAGCGTGCCGTCGCCAGTGAAGTAGCGCGCGTCGGTCGCGATGAAGGGCATGTTGCCCTCGGAGAACAGCAGCACCGACACGAAGGCCGTCAGCACGAGCGAGGAGATGGCGAGCGCGCCGTTATCGAGCGGGCGCGCATTCTTGCGCGTGGCGAACACGAGCACCGCGTTGAACACGGCGATGAGCCACGCCCAGAACAGCAGCGAGCCCTGACGCCCCGCCCAAAGGCCGGCGAGCTTGTAGAGCCACGCCTCGGGGGCCGTGGAGGTGGAACGGTTGTCCAGCACGTACTGGATGGTGTTGTCGCCCGAGAAAAAGCACCACACGAGCACGGCGCAGCACACCGTGAGCGCCGCGGCCACGAGAACCGCGGCCACTCTTCCGCCCCAGGCGAAGGTCTCCGAGCGTTCGAAGGAGCGCTTCTTGTAAAGGATATGGGCCACGCCCAGGCACAGCACCGAGATGACGCAGCCGGCAAAGGCCACCAGCAGGCCGAGAAGTCCGATCATCGACATGGGCTAACCCTCCAGTGCGACATCGGTGGCGGCGAACTTGCCGTCGGCGCCGAGGGATCCCGTGAGCACCACGGCAGAGCCGTCGGACACCTCGTCGGACAGGGCACCCTCGAAGACGACCGGCATCGCCTCGCCGGTCTCCGCGTCGACCAGGATGAAGCGGTCGCCCTGGCCCGCGGCCTTAAGCGATCCGGCCCCCACGGAACCGGCCACCTTCACGACGTTGCCGTAGACGCTCTCGCCGTAGCCGAGCAGCTGTTCCACCGTAAGGGCGCTGTCGGCGTTCTCGTATTTCGAGGGGCACTTCGTCACCAGCTCGGAGCACTCGAGCACGCCCGCATCGTTGATCTTGCCCGTGCAGATGGCGGTCACGTCGTTGCCGAAGGTGGACGAGGCGGCGCCGTCGTAGCGCACCTCCAGCTGCGTCGCGGGGTCGCCCTCCGGGTCGTAAATCTTGAAGGTGAGCACGTCATTGCTCGTGGAGAAGGAATCCTGCACCACGTTGCCGGACACCTGCACCTTCTGGCCCGCCTGGGGATTCTCGGCGGCCTCCGCGATGCTCATGGTCGTGGCGGCGGTGTTGCCCCCCACGAATGCGAGCACCAAGATAAGCACGATGATGATGACGCCGGAGACGGCGATCATCCTCTTCTTCATCTTCGCGTTCATAGTCCTCCTGTTTCTAAGGTACCAAAGCGGTGTGGACCTGCCTCCCCGAAGGCCCGAAAAATTACCAACGGCCAGTATCGCCCAAGCCACGCAGAACCGCGCCTCAAATTCCACCGAAACCAGCAGATCAGCGCAATCGCCATAGTTTCGCAATAAGAAGGATTTCAGTCAGAGTTACGCATCGCCGAGGAACTCTCAGCTGCAAACGAAAGCGCGCACCGGGGGTGGGTGCGCGCCTTCGAGAGGTGCCGGCAGGGCGGTTCGGCACGATGCGGAACCTCGCGCCTCGCCGACGGACAGCCGGCGAGGCGCGGGATCGCCCTCTAGTAGGTCATGTTCAGCAGGGCGTAGCCAGCCTTCAGCTCGTCCTCGCACTTGTCGAGGTTCTCCTGGGCCAGACCCGGGTTATG
>ENA-ORVG01002390-ORVG01002390.1-human-gut-metagenome-genome-assembly--contig:-NODE-2390-length-18051-cov-2.278173_pt1 | contig 18051 bp, 9 predicted proteins | sample MGYA00242091_ERZ509233 | MGnify/ENA primary metagenome ERZ509233 (study PRJEB26280, sample SAMEA2338840) | human gut metagenome | biome: human gut; feature: human-associated habitat; material: faeces... | reverse complement strand
ATTCCCATTAATAAAACAACCAATCCATTGTCTCTTCATCCCCGGCAAGCCCGGCATTACGCACTTTCGTTTCCGTAGCCGTGAATCCCAACACTTGCAGATAACCTTTGGGTAACATCAACGTATGCTTTCCAGCCGGAAAACTATATGCATGTACATTTGCCAAAGGCATTCCGTTGATACGGACAGCATTCGTCAACACGGGTTCCGCCTGACCGTAATCATTGGCTGATGCATCAATTTCCAGTTTCGGAGCTTTTGCATATTTTTTCTGGTCGTCTTTGAAATAAGCGACTAACAATTTCACTGGAGCATCCGTTTCAAAAGTGATGCTTGTGCCTTTCTCTCTCTGCTCATTTCCATTAAAGCGAAGCGCTTTCATTCCTTTCAATTCCGGAGCTACTGCTTCTATCTTACCTGGAACATCCACAAATAAAGAAGTCCCCTCATCCACTTTCACTGTCGGATAATTAGAGATCAGTTTCACGTTTGCAGGAGTCCAGGCAGCAACCTCGACAGTTTCAGTCACCGCATTTCCATTCTGTTTTTCTTTCAACAAAGCGAGGTTGGCTTTGAAATTCTCCAATTCCTTCTCGTAGTGTACCTGCAATTCTTTCCAATTCTTATTCTTTCCATCATCTCCACCAATAGGAATACGACGTTGGGCAGTCTGCATACTGTTGGCATACAAGTAATGTTCGTCCGTCAGTTCCACCAATTTGCGATAGTGTTCCAAGCTTTGTTCCATCAAAGGAATAGCTTCTTCAAGATTCTTAATCTCTTTTCCCCATTGATAATCCAATACCAGTTTGGCAGCTTTCACTTTCAGGTTGAACGCATACGCAAATTCACGATAACAATGCATATCATTCTGCAAACGTGCAAATTCATCCTTATTTGAAGAGACGGAACCTGCTGCTTTATCAATAGCCGCTACTGCTTTATCTCCATGTTCTATTACTTGAGCAACAATATCCAAAGGCATTTCACCTACATGAGGTTGCTTTTTCCATTCTTTCTCTACATACTCTATCAGCTTCTCTCCTTCCGGTCCGCAGCTTTCATAGAATCCCGGATAGATCGTATATTTGTATGGATTGACAAGCTGACTCATAAACATACCCAGTAATAACGTTTGGCGATTTCCCTCTGTGATACCGAAGCGACGTAACAACTTCGGAGCGATCTCTCCGCTTTCTTCGTATGCTACACGGATATTACTTGCATTTTCGTCAGAGGTTCCGTAGAATTTGCCCAACTGATGGTCCCAGTAACCCATTTCATCTGTACGGTCGCGATGGCAGTTCCACGCATAGCGTCCCCAGGTCTGGTACCAGATCCAATCACGATCCAACTGGAATTCACGTTCATTGTTCGGTAGTTTGTCAGCCGTATAAGGCCAGTCCCAATATGAAGCCTGCGGATAAAGGTGCAACGCATTGGCACCGTGTACATTGTGCATGGCAGTGACCGCCTTTTGTACGAAATCTGGAGAACCCCAGCGGAACGGTTCCAAATTTGCCAGGATATGTACGTTACTGATATGAATGGAACCCAACGAACTCAAATCCGTATGAATTTTCGACCAGGGACCACGAGGTTCGTAGGTAGTCAACGATTCACCATTATACTTATGCATCGTATAAAGATTCTTATAGAGCGGCAAGGCAGCGTCCATCACCAGTTTGCAGTCCGTGTCGTGCGCACGCAACAAAAGAGGCGGTTCATCCGTACGTCCCAATGCCTGTAATCCGTCTTTCACTCCCGGAATAATTGTTTTAGTAAACCATTCCACATCGTCCTCCACTGTACACATCGCTTCACCCAGACAAACAAGTAATCCTACATTGGGATACTTTTCAATGAAAGCGGCAATACTCCTGCGTGTATAATCGGCAATCAGAGGAGTAATAGGACGGTTACGATCCTGTGTTTTCAGTCCGTAATGCTCTGCAAAAGGTTTGGAAAGAATGATATTATAAAACATCTGTATGACAAAGATACCGCGCTTGTCCGCTTCTTCCGTGAGGAAAGAGAACATTTCTTCGTTCATTTTGAAAGTTTCTTCATCTACTTCCAGCGCAAACGGATAATCTTCCAGTTTCACCAATGACGCAAACGGATGGCCATTCCAAAGGTACAGCGAATTCATGCGGTTGGCAACCAACATATCCAAGTATTTAATCCACTGCTCTTTATCATAAAACCAGGGGAAACTTTCCGTCGTATACGGATATTCGTATACACCATGCCCCGGCAGGTAGGTCATTTTCTGTAATCCTACACATGCACCACGCAATACCATTTCAGGACCGTCTTTCAGTTCCTCCGGGAAGTTCAACTTACCATCCGAATCATTCACACGGTCGATCAGTTCACGGCATCCGTAAATGACACCACTCCCATCCCTGCCGGACACTCTGGTCAGATTGCCCGTCGTCGAAATATAAAAACCTTCTTTCTTGAGCGTCGTGTCATTTACTTCCGTCAAGAGAATCGTTTTGATTTCGGGATCGGAGAATGTCGTGTCTCCCTGTTGCATCATTACCTGATAACCGGCTTTATCCAAGGTAGTCTGTAACTGCTCCGCACCAAACAGAACACGATTTGACGCATCCGGCGGAGTCATAATCTTCACGGTTTGCCTGCCACACGCTGCCAAAAAAAGTGTGCATGCCGCAAACATGAATAATCTGGTATTTTTCATTCTTCTGATATATATTATAGATTATATAATTCACTTCTTCACTAAGAGAAAGACGAAATAATCCCCTGTTTGTACTCATTCGTCTCTTTTTCCACTTTTCAGCACCAAATTTCCACTTTCATCCTGCTGTGATATGCAAACACCTCATTATTTAAAAGTTATGCTTATCTTTGCCGGCTAGTGTCTTATAATATAAAACAGAAAACAAGAGCAAACAATATGAAAGAACAAACAAATTATGACTATGAAAAATACGTTCAGATAGCACAGATGGCCAAAATGGGATGGTGGGAGTCAGATTTGAAGAATAAAGAATATATCTGCTCTGACTTTATTGTTGACTTACTCGGCCTTGAAAGTAACCGCATCAGTTTCACCGAATTCCACCAAAGAATACGTGAAGACCACCGGCTGCGTCTTAAAAATGAATATATGTCTCTTTCTTATCTGGAGACATACGAACAAATGTTCCCAATCCGGGCAAAAAACGGGGAAATATGGGTGTACTCTAAGATTAATTTCCAAAAGCCCGATAAAGAGGGATATAGGAACATGACAGGCTTTCTGCAATATATTGACAGACCGATCGATACTACGAATGGAAACATTGATTTCTTTCAAGTGAGCAATTTGCTTTACCAACAAACTAATATTTCATATTCATTGCTTGCTTTTCTGCAATGTGATGATGTCACTCAAGTGGTTAACAAGACGTTAGGAGATCTTCTTCACCAATTTTTGGGCGATCGTATCTATATCTTCGAAATAAACAGAAAAGAACAACGCCAGGATTGCACTTATGAGGTTACCGCCGAAGGAATATCCAAGGAACAGGAGTTCTTGAGCAATATTCCCTGGGACCCTTCTACCTGGTGGAATCATCAGATAGCTGAAAGAAGGGCTATCATACTGAACACGCTGGACGATATGCCCGAAGAAGCTGCGGAATATCGTCAGACGTTGGAAATGCAGGATATCAAGTCACTGATGGTAGTTCCACTAATCTCTAAAGAAGAGGTATGGGGCTATATGGGAATTGATATGGTAAGAACGCAGCGTAGCTGGAGCAATGTGGATTATCAATGCTTCTCCTCCCTTGCTAATATTATCAGTATTTGCATCGAATTGCGAAAGTCGGAGTTACAAGCCAAAGAAGATCGTCTTGCTTTGGACAACAGCGAGAAGATATTGAGAAACATCTATAAGAATCTTCCGGCAGGCGTCGAACTTTACGACAAAGACGGTTATCTGGTAGATATTAATGATAAAGAGCTTGAAATATTCGGCTTGTCTGACAAGAATGAGGCATTGGGAGTTAATCTGTTCGATAATCCCAATATTCCTTCAGAGGTTAAAGAGAGATTGAGAGCGAAAGAAGATGTAAATTTCTCCATCAATTATGACTTCTCCAAAATAAATCAATATGTAGATAGCCGGAGAAATGGGATTATTAATCTTAACACTAAAGTTACTGCTCTCTATGATTCTCAAAATCGATTTATCAACTATCTGTTTATCAATATAGATACGACGGAAACGACCAATGCATACACCAAGATACAGGAGTTTGAGAATCTGTTTCTTCTCATCGGTGATTACGCCAAGGTAGGATTTGCTCATTTCAATGTATTGACAAGAGACGGATATGCCCAAGATACATGGTACAGGAATTTGGGAGAGAAAGAAGGTATTCCCATGCCACAGGTTATCGGAGTATATGCACATGTGGTTCCTGAAGATCAGGCTGTTCTGAAAAACTTTGTAGGTGAAGTGAAAACGGGAAAGGCAACCAGTTTGCGTAAAGAAGTTCGTGTATGCAGGGAGAATGGCAAATATACATGGACCAGCATTAACGTAATGGTCAGAGATTATCGTCCGCAAGACGGCATTATTGAGATGTTGTGTATCAATTATGACATCACGCCTTTGAAAGAAACTGAACAGAAATTGATTATTGCCCGCGATAAAGCGGAAGAACTGGATCGTCTGAAGTCGGCTTTCCTAGCTAACATGAGTCATGAGATCCGTACTCCTCTCAATGCTATTGTCGGTTTTTCCAGTCTTCTGGCAGAAACGGACAGCAGAAACGAACGGCAGGAATATATCAAGATTGTGCAAGAGAATAATGAACTTCTTTTGCAACTGATCTCGGACATTCTCGATCTTTCGAAAATCGAAGCGGGAACATTTAATTTTGTATATACCAATGTGGATGTAAATGAGACGTGTGCTGAAATCATCAAATCAATGAGTATGAAAGTGAGTAAAGGTGTTGAATTGATTTTTGAGGAACCATTCCCGGAATGTTATATCTATACGGATAAAAACAGATTCACCCAAGTAATCAGTAACTTTATAAATAACGCCTTAAAGTTCACCCAGCAAGGCAGTATCACTTTGGGATATGAACAAGTATCCCATCAGAAAATAAAATTCTATGTGCGCGACACCGGAATGGGAATACCGGAAGAAAAGCAAAAGAGCGTATTTGAACGTTTTGTGAAGCTCAATACCTTTGTTCAGGGTACAGGACTTGGACTTTCTATCTGCAAAAGCATTGTTTCCCAAATGGGAGGAGAAATTGGCGTGGATTCGACCGAAGGAATAGGTTCCTGCTTCTGGTTTACACATCCGTACCATGCTGCTGACTAGACTGACTATAAAAAGAGTTGTCCGCATGTTTGGTTTCTCAATATTAATATGATCAATATATTCGGGCAGTTTGTGGATTCTAAATGAATAGAACTATTGACTTTGCCCTTTTTATTTTGTATATTTGCAATAACCAATTAGCTAACATCAAAATGATATATACAAAAATAGATACATAAAGTAGTTTTTCAGATACATAAATATATGTCTGAAAGAGTAAAAACGGGGTGAAATTTTTGCTAATTTCACCCCGTTTTGTTTAATATATTCAGTGCCGTTTGACGAATTTCTATGAATGTCGTTTATAATAAATACAAGAGACGTTTATAATAAACTATTTCACTTTTTATTATAAACGTTCTATGAGTTTATTAGCATCTTGTATGAGAAAAAGAAAACAGTGTAAAGGCCGAAACAACACCAATGCGATATATACAAATATATCTATACACTTATAGTAATGAACGACCTTTACAACTTGATTGTCTTATAACTATTCAAAGTTTATTCCTTTTTTTATTTCGGTAGCACTTCCACCATTACAGGAAAATGATCTGAAGAGTACTTATTATACTTTATATCATCATCAATGGTGTGATAAGAAAGTATTTTTATTTTTGGAGTCACAAAAATAAAATCTATGCGCTTAGCTGTTTTTCCAGTTTTGTCATAGGCATAAAAACTACCGGACGGTCCTTTAGGAGGCGTCAAAGTACATTTATATGAATCCAGTAATAAACTATCTTTCAGGAGAAGTTGTATCGGCTCTTCGTCTGGAGTAGCGTTAAAATCACCGGTGCAAAAGGTTGGTCTGCCTTTAGCGATTTTCCTTACCTGTTCCAACAACATGAACGAAGATTGCCGTCTTGCTTCTGTTGCTTCATGATCCGTATGCGAATTAAACACATAGAATTTCTTCCCAGTCCGGAGGTCTTTAAAATATCCCCAAGTGCAAATCCGGCGACAACGTGCTCCCCAACCATAAGAAGGTATATCCGGAGTTTCCGAATACCAGAAATCACCATGTTTCAACACCTTAAAACGATCCTTTTTATAAAAAATGGCACAATGTTCTCCTTTATTATCCCCGTCACGATCACGACCGATATAAGAATATTCGTTCAGAATCATCATATCCTTTAATTGAGAGGTACGCCCTTCCTGTATGGCAAACATATCGAACTTATTCTGTCGCACAACATCTACCAATGCGTTCAGACGGACTTCCCAAGACTTATCCCCCTTGTCTCCTTTGGTACGGATGTTATAAGATGCAAGGCGAATAATATCTTCCGGTTTCGTTTTGTCTAAGTTCAAAGATTTTGCCGGAAGTTCTCCGGCAAAAAGTAAAATCAAAAGTAGAAAATAATATTTCTTATTTATAGAACACTTCATATTACAAATCATTAAGTATCAATTTATTTACTCCATTTAAATACCGGATAGCCGTTGCTTCCTTCTTTCCAAAGAGAAGAATCCCAGTTTATGACAGTGTTTTTCAGCTCGTTAGCAGATTTAGCTACTCCCTGGAAACTACTACCGGACGGTGATGTCTCATCTGAAACGGTAAATGTAGCCTCTCCTGCTTTCAAAATCACACCGTCATAAGCATAGCAATTTTCATAAGTAGCATTGGCAGTACCTCCGACTATACGTCCCACCTTTGCTTTATCGGTACTAACCAACATACTATTCCAAGCAATACAATTTTTTATGACTAATTTACCGCCATCCACTTTGCCGACTATACCTCCGGCATTTCCTCCACCTATGGCATTGATATCACCACTAGTATAACAGTTTTCAATACTGCTTCCACTGGCATTGCCATTCACCCTTCCGATGATTCCACCGGCTTTACCTGTATTGTTAGCAATCTGATCGATAACAGTAGCACTGGAATAGCAATTTTTGATATATCCCGAACCACCAAGTACACCGCCAATTCCACCTGCTGCTCCCGACCCCTTCAGTACTCCGGTAGTATAGCAGTTTGTTATCTTTCCAGTATAATTCTCTGCACCGGCAGCCAATCCTACATAACCGGCTATGATGCCAATACCAGTATTCGGAGATGAGATATTTGCATCCACAAATCCCACATTTCTACATTCTCCACACAATACCCCGAAGAAGCTTCTATATGTGCCTGACTCACAAGTAAGGTTTTTAATTACATGATTGCGTCCATCGAAATCAATCCATTTATGGTAACCATTAGCATCATTTAGAGGTGCCCACTTGATCCCCTGCATATCAATATCCGCACTCAAGACAAAATAAGTCGTTTGTTTTTCAATGAGGGCTTTGCTCATATTCTGAATATGGATAGCATTAGCAATCACATAAGGATTATTTTGAGTTCCGTCTCCATTGGCAAAATCTCCTTCCGGTTCGTTGTCATGTCCTCCATAACTAGCATAATCTTCTCTATCCAATTGCCACTCTAAAATAGGGAATCCCATATCTATATTCCCAACATTATGCCATGGGGTCCCCCAATTAGCAATGCTATTCTGCAAAGTCAGAGCACTTTCACTCACTCCATCATATTTTCCTGTCGAAACGGAACCTGCATTATCCTCCGGAGTAAATCCTGTACAAATCATATCCTCCCATGCATAACATTCAGATGCGACGGGATCCGCCTGATGTCCATTTTCACCTTGAGACAAAACTCCACTGATACGTCCAGATCTGGCAGCAGGACCTGTTATTTTCCAGTTCCAAGCAACACAGGACGTAATTTTAGCTCCTTCGGAAGGAAGTGCAGCAATACCTCCCACTGAATTGGCTCCAATTAATACACCTGTAGAATAGCAATACGACACTTCACTGTTTTCATACATAGAACCTACAATACCTCCACATTCATCTCCTGTAGATATAACCTCTGCTGTGGAATAACAGTTTTTGATATAACAAATCTGTCCTCCATACGGTCTACCCATACGGGAAGCTATTCCACCAGCATACTTTCCTTTCACTTTTCCGGAGACGTAACAGTTTTCCACCTGCCCTGTCTTCTCTACAGCGTTCGGAGCTTTCACTCCGATATAACCGCCGATAACCCCTGCCCCACTATTAGTAGCTGCTTCTACATGGGCATTATAGAAACCGACATTTTTACAAGTCCCGGCCAAAATACCGAAAAAACTGGCATACGCTTTATCCGTACAGGTGAAATTCTTTATAATATGATTATTTCCATCAAAATAGATATAATAGTCACCGGTTGGGTTCAATGGATCCCAATTAGATATAGACTTCATATCAATATCAGCTCCCAATTGGAAATAAATCATCTTTCCTTTCACCAAAGCCTCACTCATATTCTGAATCTGTATCACATCCATAACGAGATAGGGCTTGTTCACTGTTCCATAACCTTTTTCAAAAAGCCCGCCTGCTCCGTCACCCTCGTCTCCGTCATCTATGTCTGTGTTTCTATCCGGCGGAATACGGCTATAGGAATCCATCGGATTAAAATCAGAGCATGAGAAAGATAAAATAGCCATCCATAAAATGGTCCAATATCTCATTACCGAGTATGTACTTATATGATAAAATTTGTTTTTCATAATCTTCATTTTTATTTTAGATTTCTACTACGATCACCATAGGATAATGATCGGATAAAGAACTGACAATAGTGCGGGTAGAAAGCACCGTAGCATGTTTCACAAAAATAAAATCAATTCTGGTCTTTTTAGAAGGAAATGTAAAGAGAGCTCCATGCTGAACGGCCGCTTCCCGATATGCATCTTTTAATATACCACTTTGACAAATCGTAGTAGCTATTTCAGGAGCATCCGGGGTAGCATTAAAGTCGCCGGTACAAAATGCGGGAGTATTGTCTTTTGCTTTATCGGAAACTGCATCCACCAGCATTTGGCATGCGTGTTTTCTAGCATTATCAGCCAAAGGCATGTGAGTTTCAAAAAGATAAAATTCCTTTTGAGTCTTGCTATCCTTGAATTTTCCCCATACACAGAAACGTTTGAAATTTGTTTCATCCCATCCGTTGGAAGGAATGTCCGGAGTTTCGGAAAACCAGAAACGTCCGGCATCCAGTAATGTGTAGCGGCTCTTCTTATATAAAATGCCACTCATCTCTCCTGCCTTGTTATCGTCATTTCCAGTGTCACGACCATAAGCGAGAATCTGATAATCACTCGCAAGTTGAGTTCCTAAGTAGGAACGTTGTTCCCAACTGGCTTCTTCGAATCCACAAATCTCAAAATCGTAGTCTTTGATTAATTGTGCCACACGTTCCCGTCGGTTAGTCCATCCTGTACCAGTCTCCACCTGTAAGTTATAAGTTGCTACACGCATGGACGTTTCAGTTACGGGGTCTTCGTCTTCCTCTCCATCTCCTGTATCCCACGTGAAATCAGGATAGTACAATGAATTGTCTTTATTATCTTCACAACTGCTGGCAAAAACAGAGAATATGAAGGAAATCAATGTATATATTACTATCTTTTTCATAAATCTATTATTTATATCTTTTATACTTGTTATTCATTCCATCCCGGATTTTGGGTTACAACACCGTCAGATAGTGTTATTTCCTGTCTTGGTACCGGATATAGATAATCACGGTTCTCATTCCAAGTACGGTCGATCCAGCTATAACACAACAAATTACCATAATTACCTTCCGACAAAGAGGTGCCACTTCCATCAGAAGCCAGTTTTACATACGTCACACTCCCCACATTGGGTTGCGAAGATGTGGTGTAGAAACAGACATCATTTGTTCCGTCTCCATCAATATCATACGCTTTATTGATAGCTGTAGCAGGAAGATAAAATCCTTTAAAGGATTGGGCCATACATTGCCCCTCTTTCCAGCGCATCAAATCATAATAACGGAAGCCTTCCATGACCAGCTCTATCGCACGTTCCCGGCGGATTTCCAGAATCACCCCTTTGTTATCTCCTGTGACATTCACATAACCGGTTTCCGGAGCACACATATAAGGGTCCGGAGCAAGGTTTGCTGCGTTCATATTCAGTTTTCCCGTTACTCCTGCACGCGTCCGTAATTTGTTTACCGTATTGTCGATATCAGTTTGCGTCAGTGTGCTTAATTCTGCCTTTGCTTCGGCATAGTTCAAATAAACTTCTGCCAATCTGAACAGAGGAAGGTCATTGCTTGAATCACCTGTATAGCTCATATTATCATTTGCATATTTCAGCAGGTGGTATCCGGTCATCGTGACATTCATATTTATATTTGAAGTACGGATTGTTTGCGCTAAACGCGGATCACGATTGACTATTTCATCCTTGAATTCCATTGTTGCATAATTGGGCTGGTCGGTGAAACGGTTGCCGTTCTTCATTAAATAATAATTGACCAGTTTTTTCGAAAGTCCGGGGCGGCCTAATGTCGGAGAATTCTCAAAAGCTTGTACTTTATGAACCAGACTCAAATCATTATTATAATCCCTTGCCAATATGATTTCCGCATCAATCGCATTCTCGGATTTAAAGAGATTACGATAGGACTGTGAGCCGGATTGATACAATGAATATCCTCCGGAAGCAGTCATGATTTCATTAGAGGCACTTACACAGTCATTCAAGTATTTCTCATAATCACCCAATCCATGATATTTACGATAAGTACCTTCAAATAATCCTACACGTGACTTTAATGCCTGGGCAGTCCACCAGGTTACACGATAAAGTTCTTTTGTCCGGTTGGTTTCTTTAAAAACCTCTATGGCAAAATTAAGATCTTCCATTATCTTTCCCATCACAAATTCGCGTGAATCCCTGGCTTTGTATAAATCAGCATCATCCGAGCCGAGTACTTTATCGTACCAAGGTACATCTCCAAAACGTTTCACCTTTTCAAAATAGAAATAAGCACGGAAGAAGCGTGCCAGGGCTTCATATTTGTCGCGCACTTTTTGGTCTTTACAGTTTCCCAGATTATCCAATAAAAAATTAATTGATCGCAGTGCACTCCAACTCCATCCTCCACCCGTTTCCGGAATGACACGTTGCCCACTCACTTCGTCGCTTAAAGGAGATACAATCAGCATATCAGCATCGTCCCTATAAATATCACCGTCACCCGGAAAATTGTTTGAATAGAACTGGTTACTGTACAACTGTAATTGCTCTTCATTCGTAAAATAATCCTTAGTCGTCAAGCGATCTTTCGGATTTATATCCAATATGCTTTCACAAGAAGCAAATAACAACGACAGACCAACAGTCGCCCACAATGTATATTTCATTATTTTCATACTATATTCCTTTATATTCATTATTATCAGAACGTTATATCTACACCAAAAGAGTATGTCTTTGCCCAGGGATAAATATTTGCGTCACTTTTACTTGTTTTCCAGCTGTTACTTGCCGATGCTTGTTCCGGATCAATATAATCGGAATGTAGCTTAGTGAATGTCAGCAAGTTCTCACCACTAAAGTAAACACGTATTTTCTCGAAACCTATTTTAGAAAGCCATTTATCCGGCAATGTGTAACCAATAGAAAGATTCTTCAACCGACAATAAGCCAGATTCTGCAAATATTTAGTATTAACCACTGCCAATTCACGATTACTACCGAGAGCCACATATCCTCTGGGACGTGGGAAATAAGCATTTGTATTTTCTTCACTCCATACCTGGCTCATAAAGTCGGAAGGAATAAAACTAGCGTATGGTCGGGAATAAGGTCCCCAAAACATGGACGTTTCAGCACCAGGATACCAATTTTGTTTGCCAATGCCCTGAAAAAGAACTGAAAAATCAATTCCATACCAATCTGCAGAGATTCCGAAATTATAATTATAGCGCGGCAATGAGTTACCGATCACTTTCATGTCTTTCCGGTCATTAGCTGATGTTGTCTGTTCAATCTTGTTGTTACCATCCAAATCGACAAATTTGAGGTCACCGGCATGAAGTCCATTATCCAAAGCGCTTGCATTAATCATTTGGTTAACGAACGATTGGTCTACTTTATAATTCCTTGCTTCTTCATCCGTTTTAAAATAACCGTCTACTACGTATCCCCATATTTCGCCTAACTGCTGTCCTTCGTAAGGATCGGTCAGCGTCCGGTTGGGATTATCATATTTTGTCACTTTGGAGGTGTTATCTCCGATACCAGCCATTATCCGGTAGTTGAAAGGCTTGCTTGCCAAAGTAAAACTATCTCCCCAAGTAATAGATGCTTCCCACCCTTTCGTACGCAAGTCTGCCACATTCATTCTGGGAGAAGAGGCACCATATACGCCAGGCAAAGTCTTTCCTGCCATCAACATATCTTTGGTATCACGAATATATGCATCAAAAGATACATTCAAACGATTATTAAGAAAACCCAAGTCCAAACCTATATTTTTTGTGATTACAGTTTCCCAGGTCAAATCGGTAGAGTTCGGAGCTGACTCATAGGCATAATCGCCTTTCGTAGTATCTCCGAAAGCATAGTTCATTACCGCTCCGGTATTAATCAGTTGCAGATAGTCATAATAGCCTACTGTTTTCTGATTTCCCAATGATCCGTAAGACAGTCTTAGTTTCAGATTACTTACATAGTTTTTGGCTTGTGTAAAGAAGGCTTCTTCACTGACACGCCATCCGGCAGAGAATGACGGGAAGAAACCGAAACGATGTCCTCGACGGAAACGGGAACTACCGTCATAACGTCCGCTGGCTTCAAATAGATAGCGGTCTTTATATCCATAATTCAAACGATAGAAAAAACCAAGAATCGCATATTCCTCTTGTCCTCCGGTTATGGATATATCATCACCTTTTGCCAGGTTAAAATCATCGAGAGATTCAGAGAGTAACCCGTTACGTTTCATTCCCAGTTTCTTGAAATACTTATAATCATAGTTACCTCCCACAATGACCTTTACAGAATGTGCATTTGCGAAGGTATTGTCATACGTTCCGTATAAGTTGAAAGTTTGGCGTATCTGGTTGTTTTGTATTTCCGACAAATAATTGCCTCTGGTACGTCCGTTATCCATTGTGATTGTTTCTCCCGGATTTCTGGAGTATAATACATCTACGGAACGATTCAAATTCTGCTGGTTGTAATGCGCCCAGCTGTAATTTGCACGAACCTCAAAATGCTTGATGGGTTTCAATACGGCTTCGAACGTAGTTACAAACTCATATTCACGATCCCGGTTATGGTGGCCGCCATTCAATAATACGGCACTAACACCATCTGCCACTTCTCCTGTATCTGTCAGACCTGTTCTATAAACCAGGGTTCCATCCGGATGCATCGGCACAATACTTGCCAAAGCATGCCGCCCGGCTCTGGTGAAAACGTCATTCACTCCCGATAGTCCCGGATAAGTATATTCAGAATGGTAATAGGAAGTATTGTTACTTAATTCAAACCAGGAAGTGATATTGGCAATGATTTTCGAACGGAACGTATATTTCTTAAAACGGTCCGGATCTATTCTGATAATTCCTTTCTGATTATAGTAGTTGCCTGATAGCATGTACTTCACTTTTTCGGTTCCTCCTGAAACCGTCAAGTTATGTTCCCAAGTGGGGCGGGTATTATCAAACAAACAATTATACCAGTCAAAGTTGCCGTAATATTTATACTCTCCGTTTTTTTCTACCACCCATGGACGGGAAGGATCTTCCACTTTATCATTACGGCGAATCCATAATTCATGGTAATCTTCTTGGGTATAATGTGTATAAGGGACACCCTGGTATGTTTTGTAGAACATATCATTGATACCGGCCGAATAATAACCACGCGTCTCAAAATCCGTAGAAGTTGTCGTTTCACCAAAACTGAAACGACCGTTATAGCTGACATTGGTCTTGCCTACCTTTCCATTCTTGGTTGTAACCAAAATAACTCCATAAGCAGCACGGGCACCATATCCGGCAGCAGCCGAAGCATCCTTTAAAACACTGATGGATTCTACGTCATTGGGGTTTACCTTATTTATATCTCCCTCGATTCCATCAATGATAGTCAGAGGTGCTGCATCCGCACTAATAGAGTTGACTCCACGGATATTGAAGCTTCCCCCTTGTCCGGGACGTCCCGAACTAAAGTTTACGTTCATATTCGGTACAGAACCTTGCAGAAGTTGTGATAAGTTGGCGGCAGAACGGGTCGTCAGTTCATCACCCGAAACGATAGCAACAGCACCAGTCAGGTTTACTTTCTTTTGCGTACCATATCCCACCACTACCACTTCTTCCAGTGTCTTACTATCTTCGCGGAGAACTACTTGAGACAGATTTCTGCTGGTAGCAGCATAATTAACCGTAATATATCCGATGTATGAAACTGTAATCGTACTGCTTTCGGGAACATTAGCCAAAGTATAACGTCCGTCTACATTCGTTATTGTACCCAAAGAACTGCCTTGCACCATCACACTGGCGCCAATAATCGGCTCTCCTTTCTCATCGACTACCCGACCGGATATATTTCTTTTGTTCGCATTACTGGTCTGTTGTTCAGAATCCGTAACTTTCTCCTTCAAATAAATTTTTGTTTTTCCGATCTCATAGTTCACGTTAGTACCGAGAAACAAATCATTCAGAACTTTGGATAGTTCCTGATTCTTTGCTTCTACCGTCACTATTCGATCCGGATTGACGATCGTACGGCTATAAGCCACCGTAAGACCAGTTTGCTGTGTAATAGCAGAGAATACTTTCTCCAGCTTTACTTGTTTAAGATTCATTGTCACCTTTTGGGCAGAAGCGGACACGCTTATGATTATCCCCAGCAACAATACGAGCAGAACTTTGTGTTTCATACTACTTGCTTTGATTAAAGTTAAACTTAGATTTAAAATTTCATTTATGCTTAGTAGACACACAAGTCAAAAAAGCGGGTGAGAGAAAAAAGAGTTTTTTTGCATAAGCCTAATTTATTTCATAACATTCTTATTCTAAAACAGTAAAGGCTGCGTATATACACAGCCTGTCCTCATTCTATTATCCTATCCAGTATATTTTACTTCTTTCCGTCCTGTTTCATTCGGACTGTCACTTCTTTCCGGACTTCATCATATTCAAATTTTACCGGTGCAATTTTTTCCAAATCCTGAAGCACCTTCTCCAGTATCGTGTTATCCGAGGTCAACGTATATACATATTTCGATGCCTGCTCATCCTCTATCTTAAAGTTTACATTATACCAGCGGTTCAGAACCTTGACCACTTCTGCCAGAGGAGTATCTTTAAAAGAAATCACATTGTCTTTCCACATTGAAACTTGCTTTGAATGATCGTTCTTGATTATCCGGCACTGGTCACTTTCTTTATTATATATCAGTTTCTCGCCCGGCAGTAACGGGTATTCTTTTGCAGAGGAAAGAGTCTGGTGGATGAGCACCTCGTGGCCGAGATTATGCGCTTTGGTCGCCATTTCGCGGGCGTGGGGCGCATTAGGGAGTACGGCAACGGAGATCGCAATATCTTTATTTTCCGGGTAGGCTTGTACATCAAAAGAAGTACCTAGTATATGAACGGAAGGTCCGTTCAGATTAACGATAAACGGACGTTTTTTATTCTTGGCTACCACGAAATAGGCTTCTCCCACCAGGAAAACTTCCCGCTTACTCAATCCGAACTTTTTAGGATACTTCAACCAGGAATCCGAATTGATATAAACTCGTGTCCCGTCTTGAAACATCATCTGTATCCGCTCTCCTTTGGCAACACGAATTTCCTCATACTCCGTAGTGCCGAATAAATCCACCCGGGAATTGATCTGTAAATAAAGACCTATCAGGAAAATAACGGGAATCAAGATTGCAGCCACACGGAAGCAGATACGTTTGATCTGTTTGCGTGATATGTTCTTTTGGATCTGATGGTACATCTTTTCTGAAGGTATAGTATGGTCTACATATATTTCTGCCGTTTCGGCTTTTAAATATTCTGCCTCCCGAGTCATCACAGCATCCAGGTAAGTGTTCCCTTCTTCTGTGGCAAACCATTCCGCCACAAATTTTGCATCCTCCGGTGTAGCAACTCCGGCAAGCACTTCTTCTATTTGTTTATCAGTGGGTCGATTCATTCTCTTTTTATCTTAAATAGTGGACACTTAAATATGTCATTAGTGTGACAAAAGTAACAATTATTAGCATTTTACTTAAATGAATACGTAGCATTTTCAATGCTTCCGTATAATGCGTTTTGACTGTATTAACAGACAGATTCATCCGTTCGGCTATTTCCTGATTCGTTAGTTCCTCTTTCACTTTCATCAAACAAATACTGCGTTTCTGCGGTGGAAGCATATCTACCGCTTTATAAAAAGAGGCCATCAATTCTTTCTTCTCCAGATTTTCTATCAGATTATCTTCGTAGACAGGCGTCGATTGGGCTATCTCATAGTTCTTGCTGATTGCACTATTCTCATTACGAATCAGATTTAAGACATGATTTTTCGTCATAGTGAACAGATAGTTCTTAAGGCTGATTCCTACATGTAGTTCCGACCTAAATTCCCATAAACGGGCAAAGACATGTTGCACTACATCTTCTGCCATGTCTGCATTCATTAAATAACGGTAAGCTAATACATATAGCAGCTTATGATATCTGTCATAAGCCTGTGTAAAAGCTCCTTTATCTCCTTTTTCTATGAAGGAAAAGAGCTTCTCGTCATCCGTATTAGTGTATTGAGCTGATTTATCTAACATTCCTTGGACTTTGTTTAATCGTTTTTCCAAAAGAACAAAAGACATATTACAATTATGTGTCTTTCACAAAACAAAAGTAGTAAAATTTAGAAAAGGCAATGCATATTCCTATAAAAAAAGTCCCTGATTAACAATCTCCACTATAAAAGAGGATCGTTAATCAAGGACTACTCCACTAACTAATTAACAATGTATTATAAATGATAGGTAACAATTCTTTCTTCAGGTGAATCGATCCAGAGGCGCCATACTCCTACTGACACTTTTTCCGGTGTTCCGATATTTGCTTTGGGGGAACGACGGCTTTTGATTGTCAGATAGCCTTTCCCTTCTGTTGCTTTCACTTTCATCGTTTTGCTGTTCATATAGACATGGATATTGCCATTCGGTGTGGGTACAGTGCCTTCCATCCATTTCAATCCTCCCAATACAGGAGCAATAGCAAACTCTTTATATCCTTCTTTTACAGGTTTCACTCCCAGATAATATTTGCCCAACAGGTAGATAGGACTCGCTCCCCAGGCATGGCACAAACTCTTTCTATAAGGACGGCCATACATGGCAAGATGTTGCGTTCCGGTTTCTTCCGGGTTATATTTTTCCCAGAAGGAGGTAGCTCCTTCCTTCAACATTCCTCCCCAATAGGCTTTCATTTCTTTCCTTACAGCATCCTCTTCGCCAAGGGCACAAAGTGCTTCCAGTTCGTAAAAACGCATATAGGGAGTTGTTATTTTCAGAATACTGTCATTCAGAAGAACAGAGTTCTTGATGGCTTGCTGCTTGTCTGCATTCAAATATTGAAAGAATACAGAAAACATATTTGCATAGCGGGTGACTGCATCACTTTGCTGACCGTTGACGCAGTTATGTACAAATGCCTGTTTCTCGTTATTCCAGAAGGCAGGTTCTAACTTTGCTTTCAAAGCAGCAGCCAGTTTCTCGTATTTCTGTTTGCCATTGGCATCTCCAACTAATTCCGCACACAAAGCCATTGTTTCCAGAC
>ENA-ORVG01002385-ORVG01002385.1-human-gut-metagenome-genome-assembly--contig:-NODE-2385-length-18073-cov-2.936064_pt1 | contig 18073 bp, 10 predicted proteins | sample MGYA00242091_ERZ509233 | MGnify/ENA primary metagenome ERZ509233 (study PRJEB26280, sample SAMEA2338840) | human gut metagenome | biome: human gut; feature: human-associated habitat; material: faeces... | reverse complement strand
GATCACCAAGACCTATGAGACGGTTCCGGTTCACAATTATGTCACCACGGTAGTCGCAGCCACCTGCAACGAGGGCGGCTACACCCTCCACGAATGCGCTTGTGGCGAGAGCTACCGAACGGATGAAACTGCGGCTCTGGGGCACAACTATGTGGAAAGTGGTCTGGAAACCTATACCTGCACCCGTTGCGGAGATACTTACACAAACCATACCCACAGCTATACAGAAACCGTAGTGGCTCCCACCTGCACGGAGGATGGCTATACCCTTCACGCGTGCGCCTGCGGCTACAGCTATCAGGACAATGCAGTATCCAAACTGGGACATCGCTTTATCGTGATTGCGGAAGACGGTTCCAATGCCACGTATCGATGCACCCGTTGCGGACACACGTACACATCTCCCATCAGCATTATTGATCCTCCGAATCCTCCCGTTTCCCAGTATAGTCTGGGTGATGAGGCCGCCACCACCGGCTGCGGCAGTGAGCGTGTTCTGAAATCTACTGTTACGGAGGAACACAGCTACATCTACGCTGGGGGACGGCTTCTGCGGGAGACGATTACCACAACTGCCGCAAACGGAACTGTCACAACGAAGGTTTTGGATTTCGCCTACGACGCCCAGGGAACCCCCTACTCTCTGACCTATACCAACGGCACGGCCAGTCCTGTGACCTATTACTACATTACCAACCTTCAGGGAGATGTGACGTATCTGATCAACGGCGGCGGAACGATGGTCGCCAGCTACAGCTATGACCCCTACGGCCAAATCCAGCAGACAACCGGCAGCATGGCGGAAATCAACCCGCTGCGGTATCGTGGATACTACTATGATGCAGATACGGAATTCTATTACCTGCAAAGCCGCTATTATGACGCTACTATTTGCCGGTTTATCAACGCCGACAGCTACTCCAGCACAGGGCAGGGAATTCTTGGCTATAACATGTTTGCATATTGCCTCAATAATCCAGTTACGGGCTATGATCCTTCTGGAGAGTGGAATTGGGGCGGTGTGGTTGCTGGCTTAGGTATTATTGCTGGTACAGTTATATCGGTAGCTACATTTGGAGTCGCATCTCCTGTTGGCGCACTAGTTGCTGGTGCCGCAATAACTACAGGTGCTGCAATGACCTATGCTGCCGCAACTGATCAGGCGATGGTTGTTGATTTATCGGTTATGGCCCCCATTAAAAAAACCGGTTATGCGAAAGCTGGCGTTTCGCTCATTATTGACTTTAATGAGAATGCTGCATATGCGTATGGACATGTTGGTGGAGGTGTCGGATATGGCAGTGGTGTGTCATATTCGGTTGGACTGGTAAGTAACTATACGAAGGCTGATGATTACGCAGGCTCATTTATTGATGTTAATGCAGGAAACAATGTTGGCGTTGACCACTGCTGGTCGCCTGGTAAACCACACAGCACAGCAACACAGGCAACTGCTGCAACTTTTTCTGTAGGAAAGAGTTACGGCGTGGGATATGACTGGTATTTTAAGCCGATTAAAATAATGGCATGGTAATTGGAGGCATCTATGGAGTTTTCCTATAAAGCTTACTACAGAGTAAACTTCGTGGTTCCGCTTGTTGTGGTAATTGCTTTTTCTGTGTTCTTATTAATCTCCGTTGCTTCACTATTTGGGGAGATCAAGCGCCAACAACTCACAAAAAAGGTTATCGTATCTAGTTTGATGGCAACTGCAATCTGTATATTTTGTATTACCTTAAACGTACGAACGCTTGCCCGTGGCGGAATATACCTCTGTTTTGAAAAAGAAACTGATGCGATTATAACGCACGGAATTATTGACAGAATTGAAGAATGTGACATTTACGACAATCAGAAATACGGAACTGGTGAGGGCATGGGCGTTGGCACGAACTTTGGCGTTAAGATTATAGTCGAAGGCAATTGCTACAATGCTATAACAAACGGCAGTCTGCAGCCAGGGGATGATGTAATTATTACATATTTGCCAAGAAGCAGGTTTGTTTTAAAGATTAGCAGAAGTCCCTAAGCAGGCTGTGAGCAGAATTAAAAACAGTTATGCAATCTTTCCCATGCCAACCGGGTTGGCATGGGAAATGAAAAATTTAATCAGGATTCCGACTACCCGGCCATTCCGGAACGGGATGGTTACCGCGGGAAATGGAACCAATACACCGCTCCAGTTACAGCCGATATCACCATCCAGGCGGGTATATACTCCTGGCACACCAGTTCCCACCCTTCCCACCGACCCGGGCGACCTCATGTCCCTGGAGGATGAGGCGCCCACAACTGAAGAGAATCCAGAGGATTTGGAACTGGCTGCCAGCGAAGAAGTTGCCGCCACATCCAGCAGCCCAGCCATGATATTGGTCAGCACCGTCACGGAGCAGCACAGCTACATCTATGCCAGCGGACGGCTCCTGCGGGAGACCATTACCACCACAGCAGCGGACGGAACCGTCACCACAGAGGTTCTGGACTTTGCCTACGATGCCCCAGGGACGCCCTATTCTCTCACTTACACCAACGGTACCACCAGCCCAGCAACCTATTACTACATCACCAACCTCCAGGGGGACGTGACGCAGCTAATAGATAGCACTGGGAAGGAAGCAGCATCCTACAGCTACGACCCCTACGGTAAAGTTATGAGCGCCCGGGGTGCCATGGCAGAGACCAATCCCCTGCGGTACCGTGGGTATTACTACGATGCCGACACGGAGTTCTATTATCTCCAGAGCCGGTATTATGACCCCGCCATCGGACGGTTTGTTAATGCGGATATTCCAGAAACGATTACTGCGGATTTTGAGAATTTCGCACAGTATAACCTGTTTGCCTACTGTTTTAATAATCCGGTTAACATGTCTGACGACACTGGTACTTGGCCTAGTTGGGCCAAAAAAGTTGTAGCTGCAGGTGCAGGTGTAGCTGCCGTTGCCGCTGTGGCAGCCGTCACCGTTGCAACAGCAGGTTCGGGAACTGCAGCAGCTGTCATTGCGGTGGGAGCCGCCAAAGGAGCCGCTATTGGAATGGCTTCTGGCGCTGCAATTGGTGCTGCAACGGGGGCAGTAAGTCATAGGGTGTCTACTGGCAGTTGGAGTGGGGCAGGCACCGCTGCACTTAATGGAATGGGTGACGGGGCATTGTCAGGTGACGTTACCGGCGCAATAACAGGCGCTGCCGGTAGTGCGATGAAAGTCTCACAAGCTGCGGAAGCATGGGATAGTGGTACTTTTAAGTCTGGATATGAATTAATGAAATATCACTATAATAAACATGTGGTAAGTGAATGATTGGCAAAGGGAAACAATGTGATCAAATATACACAAGATGCAGTGGGCTTTGCCAGTAGACAAAGGCACGCCGCGCTGTCTGCGCAGGCTGCGCGGCTCAGGAGGGAGACGGCGTTCCTTTCACCAAATAGTCCACCGCAAAACGCTGAAAAAGAGAACGGAGGATCCATATGAAACATCCCTGGTACGCGCGCGTGCTTTCACTGGCGCTGACTTTGGTTATGGTGTTTGAGCTGCTGCCCGCCAATATTTGGGCGGTGGACGCAGAGACGGAAACGCTGTCCCAAAGCCAGGAAGAACTCCCGGAAGAACCTGCGGTAATTGTTGGCGAAGTGGAGGAACTGCGGAGCGAAAACGAAAAGCACTACCGGCTTTCAGACGGCAGCTTTGTTGCCGTGAACTACGGCATGCCGGTTCACTATGCCCAAGGGGACGGCGAACACGCGGTCTGGATGGATATCGACAACACCTTGTCTGCCGCTGCCGCCCAGATGGATCGGGAAAGCGCCCCGGCTTACACGGCAACCAACGGTAGTGAAGTAAAATCCTTTGCTTCTGTATTTACGCCGGACGGCTATCTTTTCTCCTCCAGGATGGGGGCGTATGAGGTTTCCATGTCCCTCATGCAGGAAGCCACGGCCCATCAGCTGCTGGCGGCAGCCAAGCCCACGGAGGAAAGGCAACCGGAGGAACGCGAATCCGCTGTACAGGAGGCCACAGTTCCTGTTGAAACCACATTGCCTACCGAAGATACCTCAGATTCAGAGGTGTCTCTTCCCGGCGAAGAAACAACACCTGACCCTGGCACGGAAGTTCAGGAAGCCTCGGCTGACGACGGGACACAGCCAGAAACCGGGGCCTCGGGCCTGCCGGAAGAAGAGGAACAGGAAACGACTGCACCCACAGCGCCTGCTGAGGATCCCCTGGCGCAGGAGACAGAACCAACCGCTCCCGGTGAAACCGCTTTACCCGGCCGGAACGCGGATCATGCGGAAGAAACCCTGGATTCCCCTGTTCCGGAAACCGTCCCGGTGGAAACCCCATCCGCCAGCCTGCTCCGGGAGTCTCAGGCCCAGGTCATTAATCCGGACAGCGAAATCATGCCGCTGAGCCTGGACGGCCCGGAAGAGACGGAAATTTCGGAGCGGGTGGCGTTGCCCAGGCTCAGCTCCACAGTCATCTACCCCGATATCCTCCCCGGCGTGGATCTCCGGTACGATACCATGGGCTTCCACATCAAGGAAAGCATTGTTGTCAACGAGACACAACCCAGTTATACATACCGCTTTCTGTTGAACCTGGAGGGCCTGACGCCGGAAGCCCAGGAGGATGGCGCCATCCTTTTGCGGGACGGGGAGGGCCGGACCATCTACCGGATGCCCGCGCCGTACATGGTGGATGCCGCAGGAACGGTATCTTACGGGGTTACGTACTCCCTGGATCCCGTGGCGGCGGGCTGCCTCCTGACAGTGGAGGCGGACAGCGCCTGGATGGACGATCCGTCCCGGGCCTATCCCGTGGCCATTGATCCCACCCTGGTACTCCACGCCTTCACCGGGGCGGAGGACATCTACGCCACCTTTGTGGAGCAGGGCAGTCCCAACGAAAGCTACGGTGGCCGCCAGGATCTGTATTTTGGCTATACGGATTACCTGGGGGCCAGGGAACGGCAGATTTACATGCACTTTAACCGCCTGCCGGAGCTTCCCCAGGGTTCTGTAATGGTGAACGCCACGCTGTATCTGTGGCAGATGGCCTATAGCGATGTGGACTATCCCGAGATGGTTGTCCAGGCCCATGAGGTCACCGGCAGCAAGCCGTCCTCCAGCTCCAGCTATTACAGCTGGATGTACAACCTGACCTGGAACACCAGGCCGGCTTACAGCGCCAACATCGTGGACTACGCCATCGCCTCCGGGACGGTGGATAACAGCTACCGGACCTGGGACCTGACGGCCCTGGTCAACAAGTGGTATACCACCGGAACGGAAAACCGAACCATCGCGCTGACGGCGCCGGATCCGGACAGTTACAGCAGCGGCCGTTACGCTGTCCCTGTCTTTTACGCCTACAAAGAGAATCACCCGCCCATGCTGCTGATATCCTACCGGAACAACACCGGCCTGGAGGACTATTACACCTACCGGGCTTTTTCGGCGGGAGAAGCGGGAACGGTCTACCTCAGCGATTTCAGCAGCCAGATCACCATTGCCCGGGAGATCTGCTCCCTGGCGTCGGGGGCGAATCCGGTCAGTCTGGAGATGGTATTTAACTCCGCCTATTTCTCCCGGCAGACGGACAGCCAGTACGACGTGTGCAAGGAACTGGGAATGGATATGCACATTGGCTCCGGGTGGACGTACAACCTGCTGCGGCACGTGCGCAAAGAGACCATCGGCCAGGTGGTATACCTGCGCTATCTGGACGGGGACGGGACGCTGCACTACTTCTCCAAAAAGGCGGAGGACGACGGGTATTATTACGACGAGGACGGCCTGGGGCTGAAAATCCAGGACCAGACCGGAGACCGTTACCTGCTGTCGGACGGGAAGGGCAACACCATGACCTTTGTCAATGGGCTGCTCACCAGGATTTCCGACGAGAGCGGAAACCAGATCCTCATCCGCTACGCCAGCGGCGACCCCAAGGGGAGCAACGACCGGATTACCAAAATCGTCCAGAAGAACAACGGCGGCAGCGAACGTACCGTGGCGTCCTTTGCCTACAAGAGCCACAATCCCTATAACGGCACGGTGGCCAACTATGTGGACACCATCACGGACTACGCCGGGAATGTATACAAATTCGACTACCAGAACGGGAAGCTCCATACCATCACCCGGAACGGAACCCGGATCGCGGAATACACCATGGCCCTCAGCGGCGGGGCGTACCAGAACCAGATTGACGCCATAAAGGATTGCGGGACGGGCTATACCCTGAAGCTGAGCTACCACAACCACGCGGTCAGCAAAATTCAGGAGCAGGCCGGGGACACAGGCGGGGCCACCCTGGAGGTCAGCCGGGGAGACCGGCAGACAACCTACCGGGATTACGGGGCGAACCGGACGAAAGATACCACAGACGACCTGTTTACCACCTACTCCTTCGATTATTCCGGCAGGACGGTAAACGCCAGCACCACAGATTCCGGCGGCAACCTGGTGGGAGCCACCAACGCGGTGTATACGGCCAACAGCGGCAGCGACCGGGGCCGGGCGGTGAACAACCGGATGACCCGGACCGCCAGCATTGGGGCGGCGGCCCGGAACCTGGCGGCGTACAGCGGCTTCGAGTCTTCCAGTGGGTGGACAATTTACAACGTGGGCTCGGCGGAGGACGGCTATGCCGCCGCCATTACCGGAACCGGGAAGACCCGGACGGGGGCCAAAGCGTTCAAGACCTGGGTAAAATCCGGCGTCACCCAGACTGTGGGCATCTACAGAACCTCCTATGCCCTGACGAAGGGGAAAACCTACACCCTCTCGGCCTGGGTGAACACCACGGAGGCGGATACCAGCGCCCTGGCCAGCGGCGGCATCGTTCTGAAAGTCAAGCGGGGCGGCGAGGAGTACCTGGCGGAGGGCCTGGTGAACTACAAAACCGACTCCGGCATCAACGGAGGCTGGGAACGGGTGAGCCTGACCTTTACCCCCCAGGTTTCCGCCACCTATGAGATTGGCGTCTACGACCGGAGTATGCCGGGGAACGTGTACATCGACGACCTGCAACTGGAGGAGGGAGAGGCACCCTCCACCCACAACCTGCTGGAAAACGGATCCTTTACCCAGGGAACCACCGGCTGGAGCCGGGGCAATGCCAGCGCGGTGACCACGGCCTCCGGCGGGCGCAGTGGAAACGCGCTGAAAGTCACCGGCAGCCCCACTGCGGAGGACCGGAACGCCACCCAGACGGTGCCCCTGACCCAGCCAGGGAGCCAGACTTACGTGCTGTCGGCGGCAATGCCGATCACATAGAGGGGTTCGTCGTCGGGCTGGGCCAGGGCCAATTCGGTTCCGGACAACGTGACAACCGCCTCCGACGCGGCCAGCGACAAGCACAAGCAGTTCGGCCTGCGGGCCATTGTGACCTATTCCGACGGGGCCAAAGAGTACCACTACGCACCCTTTAACCCGGATCTGACGGACTGGCAGTTTACCAGCCTGACCATTGTGCCCAAATCCGCCGGGAAAACGGTGTCCGGCATCCAGGTGGTCTGCGCCTATGAACGCAACGCCAACACCGCGTATTTTGACGATCTGTCCCTGACCCGGGAGGCGGCCCAGACCATGAAGTACGATGCCGGCGGCAACCTGGTGTCCGTCACCACCTCTGGGCTGAAGGAGGACGCCAACACCTACTCCGGCGGCAACCTGATCAAAACCGTCACCGGCGGCAACGGAACCTTCACCTACAATTACGACAAAACCTATGCCCACCGGCTGACGTCTGTCAGCGACGGCCATGTAACCCAGAGCCTGAGCTATGACAGCGTGGGCAACGTCACCGGAACCTCCCTCACCGGCGGCAGCCTGACCATGAAAACCTCCGCCACCTACCTCAACGACGGCAATCTCACCGCGTCGGTTACCGGGGCCTCGGGGGAGAAGACCACATATGCCTATGCCACCACCCAGAGCCAGATGCTGGGGGCGCCTACGTCTGTGACCAATGCCCTGGGCACCACGGTGCAGAATACCTATGACAGCTTTGGCAGGATTACGAAAAACGCCATTGCAAACTCTGCCACATTGGCGTATACTTATGCCAACGGGAACCTGGCCTCTGTGGAGCGCACCGGGGCAGTGGCCGGGGCTCAGGAGTACCGGTTTGCCTATGACGCGTTTGGCAGCCGCACGGCCATCCAGGTGGGAAGCCACACCCTGGGCCGGTATACCTACGGCCCGGGCAGCGGCAGCCTGACCAGCCAAACCTACGGCAACGGGGACACGGTGTCCTTTACCTATGACACACTGGGCCGGGTGAAAACCACCACCTACTCCGGGGGACGTACCCTATCCTACACCTACAACGGCGAGGGGCAGCTGGCGTCCATGACGGACAGCACCGGCAACACCGATACCTACCAGTACGACAGCCTGGGACGTCTGGTGGGTTCCGGGCAATCCGCCTCCGGCAGCCGGGCCAGCTATACCTACGATAGCAGCGGGCGGATGACGGGCCGGGACTTCTCCTACCCGGGGCTGACCACCGCGGCGGAGCGGTACTACTACAATACCGCCACCTCGGATTCCATCCCCGACGGGCTGCTGACCTCTATGTCCATGGTGGACTGGCGGAAGATCAACCTGAGCTACGACAGCCTGGAGCGGCTGACATCCCGGGACATTGCCGGAACCGTGACCCAGAGCTACACCTACGCGGCGGGCTCCGCCTCCGGCACCACCAGCACCCGGATTGCAACCTATGAGAGCAAGTACAACGGAACTTCTGCCGCCAAGTACCAGTATGCCTACGACGCCGCCGGGAATATTACCAGGCAGACCAACAAGCTTGACAATTCTTACTGGGCCTATGCCTACGACGTCCAGGGGGAACTCCAGTACGCCACCAGCTACGCCGCCAACGGCACTGCCAGCGCCCGGTACAAGTACTACTATGACGCGGCGGGGAATCTGAAATCCTGGCAGGTTACCAACGACGATAACAGCCAGACCCTGGAGAGCCACACCTACACCTATGGCGACCCGGACTGGAAAGACCTGCTGACGGCCTTCGACGGGCAGAGCATCACTTATGACGGCGCGGGGAATCCCTTGTCCTACTATGATGGTTCTACCATGAAGTGGACAGAGGGCCGGAGGCTGCAAAGCGTCACCAAAGGCGGGAAAACTACCACCTACCAGTACGACGCCAGCGGCCAGAGAACCCGGAAAACCAACCCCGACGGCAGCTATACCAAGTACTGCGTGGTGGATGGCCGGGTAATCGGGGAGATTGTCTACAAGAAAACGGCCAACGGCGTCAAGTGGAGCCACGGCGTCCGGTACATCTACGGTGACGACGGCTCGGTAATCGGTTTCGGCATCTGGGACGCGGACACCCAGGACGAATGGGAGCGGTACTACTTCGTGAAGAACGTCCAGGGGGACGTGCAGAAGGTCTACCGTGTTGCGGACAATAAGCTGGTTGCTTCTTACGAGTACGATCCTTACGGCCGCGTCCTCTCCGCCACCGGCGAAATGGCCGGCGAGAACCCCTTCCGCTACCGGGGTTATTACTACGATTCCGAAACCGGTTTCTACTACCTGCAAAGCAGATATTACGATCCCCAAACCTGCCGGTTTATTAATGCGGACGATACCTCCAACCTTGCCGCGAACGGAGACGTTGTCAGCTTCAACCTCTTTGCATATTGCGGCAACAACCCGATCATGGGCTATGACCCTACCGGCGAGTGGGACTGGGGCACATTCTTCAATGGCGCGGGATTGTTGGCGACGGGCGTAATGGCAGTCGCGGCGGCGGCCACAGTGTTGACTTGTGGAGCGGCTGCACCGGTTATGGTCGCGGTAGCTGCTGTTACGGCATCTGCGGGTGCGCTGACAGTGGTTAACGGAGCTGCGGAAGTGGCGGAAAGTGTCACCGGGTATAATGTGGTCAGGGATGGCGCTTTTCAGGGGAATGCCGCTGCGTACAATACCTATCGCAATAGTACAAAGATGGTTGCCGAAGTGGGAACCATGATTTGTGGAGCCTACCACTCTGCCAAAGGTGGGAATGTCTGCTTCGTAGCCGGGACATTGGTGCAAACCGGGGATGGCGCAAAACCGATAGAGGAGATTCAACCGGGAGACATGGTTTGGGCCTGGGACGAGGAAACTGGAGATGTGGCACTCAAGCCTGTGGTGGAAACCTACGTCAATGAAACCGACGAGCTGATTCACCTATCCGTCAACGGAGCAGAAATCGTCTGTACCCCCAGCCACCCGTTCTACAGTCCCGTCAAGGGCTGGACAGATGCTGTACACCTCCGTGCCGGAGATATCCTTGTCCTCGTCAACGGTGAATGTGCCGTTGTTGAGAAAATCCAGCATGAACTGCTGGAAAGCCCGGTTAAGGTTTACAATTTCCAGGTCGAGGATTACCATACATATTATGTGTCCGATTCCGGTGTGCTGGTGCATAATATGTGTGCTAAGAAGGCATCTTCTAGCGCAATGAGTGCAAAAGATTTCATTAAAAGTCCTAAGAATGCGAAGGAAGTTGTAAAATTCCTAGAAAAAAGGGGATTTGAAAAAGTTAGTCAAGAGGGGAGCCATATTAAAATGGTAAATGAGATTTATACAACAATTATTCCAAACCATGGTAAAAAAGAAATTACAATTGGAACATTGCGTTCAATTATGAAACAAGCTGGATTAATGTAGAGTGAACACTGATGATTATAACATATAATGCAATTTTTGAGTATAATTCTGATGGAATATGTGTTTCTTTTCCAGATGTCCCAGTAGCAAATACCTGCGGTTTTTCAGATCCGGAGGCAGTTGAGATGGCACAAAATGTGCTAATCTTAGCCTTACATGGCACAGTATTATCAGAATTACCAAAGCCAACGCCTTCTAATAAAATTAATTTATCTACAAAGCAAGAAATACATCCAATTAGTGCTGGCTTCGAAATTTATCACGGCAAGCTGTTTAATAAAAAAGTAAAATCATTTTCAGCTTTTCGTAAAAAGGTAAAAAAATTATTGTCGCGCCATTGAGGAACCAGGCGGAAAAAGTTGCTAAACTTGTTGCAGCTTAAACAGCAGCGAACTCTTCCCCCCATTGTCCCGGTATCGCTGTTCTGTCTCCAGCAGCCCGGCCTTTCTCAAATCCTTCATGGCCCGGCGGACGGTGGATTCGGAGTATTTGAGTTCCCGGGCAATGGTGGGGATGGCGGGCCAGCAGGTATTGTCCCTGTTGGCCCGGTCGGCCAGGTAAATGTAGACCGCCACCGCCCGGTGGGGCAGGTCCTGGGGGTACAGGTGATTGAGTTTTCCCATGTCGCGTTACTCCCTTCCTTGGTTTTCCCCCGGCGGTCCCATTCTGAGCGGACGCCTTTCTGGGAGGCTGGATTTCTTGCCCATTGCCGCTTCCCCCCATGACGGATTGCCATGGCCCGCCCGCTTCTGCTGCTTTGCCGCGGGAGGGGGCAGGTATTTTGCCAGAATGGCCTCCACCAGCTCCGCCTTGTCTGCATAGGCCACTTTCCTGTTCCCTCTTTCCGGGGCAGTATAGGGCTTCCCGAATTGAATGCCCCAGTGGAAAAACAGCTTCAGCCGGACCTTCATGGGATAGCAGCCCGTCTTCATCACCACGAACTGCCCCTTGGGCATGGATTTCAGCTCATCCGGGGTCATGAGGGGCCGCTCTATCATTTGCAGGCTTTGGCTTGGGTCCTTCTTCCCTCTGGATACGGAACCGGACAGCGCTGTCCGGCTGCCCAGGGCTTTGGACAATGCGTCCACGGAGCTGCTGTGAGGCGCGAAGCCTCCAAAGATGGTGAGCTGGGTGTTGTCCACAATGATATCCGCCCCCTCCTTGCCGTAATTCCGCTCCAATTGGGCAAAGGACTGGATAATGGGGACGATTTGCAGCCGCCGGGAGCGGCTGGCGGAGAACATCATTTCCGCGGATTCAATTTTCGGTAGAGTGCCAAACTCGTCGCAGAAGAACACACACCGGTTCGGAAGCCGGCCGCCCATTTCATCGGCCACCGCCAGAATCTCCCGGTAGAGCTGTTGGATGATGAGGGATATCATGAAAAATGTGTTGGGGTCCTCCTCCGGCATAATGAGAAACACGGCGCATTTCTCCCGGCAGAACCGTTCCGCGTCAATTTCCGTATCGAAGCAGAGAATCTGCTCCAGCTGGGAGTCCAGAAAGGCATTCAGCCGGGACAGGGCCGTGGACATGACGCTGGACATGGCCTGCTCGGCGGTGTTCAGGGCGGCTCCGGCAAACCACTTTGCCTTGTGGTTGTCGGGAAGCAAATCCATCAGGGCCTGGAACTGATTCCTCCCCTGCAGCTGGGAGGGCTCCAGCAGCTCCTGAATGAGCTTGAACACCGACACAATGTGCCGCTTCTCCGGGTCACAGAATTCCGCCACCAGAAGAATCGTTGCCGTGAGCAGGCCCTCGGCAGCGTCGTAAAAATAGGCGTTCTGCCCGAAGCTGGCCGCGTCTCCCCCGGAGGAGATGATGGTCTTGGCAATAATCTTGGCGTACTTCTCCGCCCTGGCCCGGCAGGCCAGCTCCTCCGGATTCTCCTGGCACAGATCCATGTACTTGTTCACCAGATGCAGCAGGTTGTTGCCGTTGGAACGGGTGGGATTCCGCAGGTCTATGACGGACACATGATAGCCGTAGCAGTCCCTGGCAATGGCGCCGTAGTTGCGAACCACGTCTCCCTTGGTATCTGTGGAAAGGAAGGACATACCGCTGGCGCAGGCGTATTCGATACAGGGGTACAGCCAATAGGCGGTTTTGCCCACGCCGGCGGCGCCAATCATGAGAGCGTGGACATCTCCGGTGTCTACCAGTGCCCTGGTGCGCCGCTTTCCGGTGCAGCCTACGATGAGTCCCTGGGGCAGGGGCTTGCCGCCATTGGTTGGCGCGTTTCCGGCTTGTGCCTGCTGCCGCCATAGCTCCGGCGTAAAGGAAACCTGTGTGTAAGTCATTCGGATCTCCTTTTTCGTGGCCCACCGGGCGGTGCCGTGCTGGCCGTTGCCAACGGTTTTGTCCCGGATGCCGTTGAGGCTGTAGTTCTGAGACACAAAGGAAATGCCGCCCAACAGGCACAGCATCCCCCCGGTCACCAGAATCAAAACTGTAATGCCGGACATAGACTTTCCTCCATTTCCTCCGGATACAGCAAATCCTCGTTCCAGTCCTTATGCGTTGGAACGAGGATTTCATTTTGGATGCCCTGCTGCGCCAATTTTGTGGCAATGCGCCGGGCGGCTGCCTGACCGGGCGCGTCACTGTCCAGGCACAGAAAAACCTGACGGATATTCGGATTGTCCTTCAGGCACTGAAACAGCACCCGGTCTGACACCGAGCAGGCAGCCACGTAGCTGTGCCGCTGCCAGTTGTCCGGATGCAAAGAGAGAAACGACAGAAGGTCAATGGGCGCTTCAAACAGATACAGCCGGGAACCGTTTCCCATCCAGTGGAAGCTGTACTCCGGCTGGCTGCCCGGGACGTTGCCTTTATAGGCGCTCTCCGAGATAGTGCCGCGCTTGTGGGCGTGCCGGGGCTGGCCCTGGGGGTCCAAACCCACAAACACGACGTTGTGGTAGCCGCCGGACTCGTAAAGCATCCCACGCTGTACGAAAGCGTCCAGCACCTCCCGGTCAATGCCCCTGTGGCGTAAAAGATACCCATACACCCGGCGCATGGTGTCATTCCTGGGCGGCAGCACGAAGGGTACAGTGTCTTTTGGAACCGGTGGTGAGAGAACCAACTGGCCGCCGCTGCTTTCCAGCAGAAACGCCACCGCCTCCGGGTAGGTCTTGTGATAAAACCGCCGGACGAAGTCCACGGCGTCGCCGCCCACCCGGTCATACTGGTGGAACCAGAGGTTGCCCCGGATGGTGACCTTCTGGCCTCCGTCCCGCCACTCCTGTTCCGAGCCGGAGCGTTTCAGTGTCTCCCCCTGGCTGTGGAGAAACGCCGCCAGGTCTGTCCGCCGGGCCTGCTCCCGTTGCTCCTGTGAAAAAGGTATGTACATAACGTTCTTCCTTTCTGCTGTAAAATCTTCCCCTGGGAGGTTCTTCTCCTGTCACCGTGACAGGTGGCAGGTGTCACCGCCGGCGCAAACATCCTCCCTGGCGGCAGAATCTGTCGGCACAGCATCCAACTAATCCCGGATGCCTTGGGCCTGTTTTTTCTCATCCAGCTGGCACTTTAATTTCCGGTCCACACGGCCTTGCTCCGTGTGTCGTTCCTGCTGGATGCGGGTTTGAAGCAGCTGCCCCAGCTGCTGAAAAAGGCGAAGCGATGCCAGGGCGGCGGACTTTGACGGATGCAGATTGCTGTCAGGCGTTGCATTGCTGGTAGCTTGCCGGGACGGAAATTCTTCCGTCGCCTCCCCGTTGGAGAAATGCACAGCCTGCAAATCCAAATTACATTCCGGGTCTGCCTCCGGCTCCCGGCACAGCTTCAACGCCTCTTGGATGACCGCGTTGCGAATGGATTTGAATTCCTTGTTCTGCTCCAGCGGAATCCGCTCCGGGAGGGCGTCCGTATAGGTGCGGATCACAGCCTCCCGCTGCTCATACCAGAGATCATATAGCTTTGTACTCCGGTCATCCTGAGACAGTTCCTCTACAATGGCATCCACAATGGCTTTCACATCTACCTTGAGGTAACCGTAGACCTTCTTGCCGCTGGTTTTAGAAAGCCGGGCGGCCAGCTGCCGGAGCAACCTCTCTACTTCCGGATTGTCGTAGCTGCCCTCTTGGATTTGTTCCACAATTTCCGCAGCCATGTCTTGGCCCTGCTGCCGCAGCGCATCCCGGTACTCGGTCTGCCTTTGGTAGACGCTAATCAGGTCCTGGCGAAAAATCTCCCTGGCCAGGCCGGACTTGATCTCCGCAATGCCTTGCGTGGTCAGATACGCCTCCTTGGGGTCAATGGAGTAGGCCATCATGTGGACATGGGGATGGTGGCCCGCGTTATGAAACGCAGCGTACCAGCGGAAATTCTCCGGCGCGATTTTCATCTGCCGGGCAATCCGGTTGCGCTGAGAGCGGAGCAGCTGCATCCAGGCCTCCGCCGTGTTGTAGCCCAGCCGTTCCGCATCTTCCCGGCGCAGAGAGATGATGTGAGTCCAGATATTACTCTGACTCTCTCCCATCTCCTTTGCCACCTGAGGGAGCACCACCGGCACGCCCTCATCCGTGAACAAGCCATGGGCGCCAGCCTTTTCTACCCCAGGCCGCCCGGCGATGTAGCTGACGTAATTCTCCCGGCTTCCCAGCGCGTCTCCATGGGTTTCCAGGATGCGTTGCAGCAATTCCTCCGCATTTTCCCGGGTGGGTTTTGCCAGATAATCTTCATGCTCGTAGAGCTCTTTGCTGTCCGGGTACTTTTTCAAGAGCTTTTGCAGGAGCTGTCTCTGCCGCTGTGTGGCAGGCAGATGTCCGGTTGTATCCTCCGCCAACTCTGCTCCCTCCCGGGTGGCGATGTAGCGGGTATAGTTTTCGATATGGACTTTCCGGTTTGGCTTCAGATAGGGGGATTTCAAAATGATCCTGGCCATGGCTATCCTTTCTGAAATCGAACGGCGTCGTCGAATTTGTATTTGCCGCCAAGCCTGGACACCTCGTCCACACAGAGCTTCCGCAGGGCGTCCAGATCCTGTTCGCGGATGTCATGGGCAGCCGCCACCACATGCATCAGCATGGCAAGCTCCACGCCTTGCTTGAACAGGACACGGGCCAGCCGGTTCTCCGTGTCCCCGATCTTTCCGGCAATCACAGATTCCAGCGCAGGGGTCAAAACCTTGCTGGTATCTTTGCTGTGGAGCCAGGCCAAATATAACTCCAGTGCGTCGGAAATCAACTCGCTGCGGGACCGGGCGTTGGTGGCGGGAATGGCCGCGTCACAGCGGCTAAGCAGCTGCTTATCGATATAGATGCCGATTCGGGCGGCGTTTTGATCTTGCTTCATGGGCTCTCCTTCCTGGGATACCTTTGGTATTCGGAAAACAGGCTGCAAACAGGGCGCTTTCCGGCCTCTGGGGATACAAACCGTAACACAAAACCGAAAACGTAACACCTGGTACAGCCCCGAACGGCGTTGCCGGACGGGGTAAACCGGAGGCATGCCGGGGCTTCCGGCATACCTCCTTTATCCTGCTTCATTTTCGACCCTGCCGCGGCTCTGAAAAAATCCTCCATTTCTGCTCTCCAATACCCGCCCACAGCGGCTCAACCTGCCTGCTGCCATCCGGCTGGGGCAGGTTCTCCCGCTTGCCGGGAAAAGCCGGACACGGGGCCAACACGCCCCCACAGCGGGTCATGTTGGCTTCCCCGCCAGGCCGTCCAGTTGGGGGAATTGGCACTGGGTGTAGTGCAGGCCATACCGCTCCACCGCCCGGTCCAGCACCGAGAACATCTCCCGTTCCAGATTGTGGGCAGCATACCGCACCTCCTCCTGGAGGCTGTCATAGCAAATCCACGCCGGACTGTCCGGCGCATCCTTCACCAACAGATCATAGCCTGGCCGGTATTTGCCGTCCGCCCAATAGAGCACCGCCTCCAGCTTCACCACGCCAACGGCAAGCGCCGCAGTGACCAGAAACCGGCTGCTGCGCTCCGGCTCCTTCAATAGCCTGTCCACCATAGCTGCGGGCAGATACCGTTCAAAGATATAGCGGCTGCCCAGTTGCTTTTTCAGCTGCTTTTGTTTTTTCACCATGCTGCCCCCTAACAAAGCCCCATGCCTCCCTGTTCCACGCGCCGTTGCGCCTGGTTCATGCTGTCATCCACAGCCCGGTTGAGAACGTCTACGTCCAAGCCGCAGTCCAGATAGCCCTGAAAAAGCGTGTCGTAATAACGCTGAGATGGATTTCCAAACCCCATCCGCTGATCCATGATGTAGGCCATCCCACGGATGGTTCTGTCTCCCATGCGGATGTCCAGCTCCTGCTTGAAATAATAGCTGGGGTAGCCCTCGTAGCGGTCCAGCCGCAGTTCATCCGCGCTTTGAATTTCCCAGACGCCAACGGGAACCGCTGCGCCGGGCTTCTGCGCAATGGTGGCGTGGGCGTTGTGCAGGGAGCCTTTGAATTGCAGTTCGTAGTTCTCCAGAATCCCCGTCCCAATAAATTTGGCGGTGGGACAGCGATATTTCATCTGCGCCAGATTGAGATTGCTGCCATAGGCGATGTACAATTTACCGCTCATTATAAATCTTCTCCTTTACAATTGCATTCCCGGCGCTCCCGCCTGCCCCTCCAGGATTTCTTCCTGTGGCTCCGGCGGAACAGCAGAAGGGGCAAGCGCTTCCAACGCCGCTGCCTGCTTGGCTGCCAGCCGTTCCTTTTGCCGCTGAGCCTGGGCCGGATCCTTCCAGGCGATGTTGCCCTCCAGATGCTTCAACAGGTGCTGCCGGGCGGTTTTGAATTCGTCCCCAATCATCCCCAGCCGCAGCAGCCAGGTGCGGAAGGTATACTTCTCATTGTCGGAGTGGGTCCGGCAGCGGGAAGCGGATTTCTGCACCAGGGCCTGGTGGGAGATGGCCAGGCACAGCTGGATATACGCCTTGACCTCCCCGGCATGGAGGGTGGAGTTAAACAGCCGGAACTCAATGGTTCCCTTGGAAAACACGCTGTGCAAATTCAGCGCATGGTAGCGGCTGGTATCATAGTGGATGTACCGGTTGGACTCTCCGTTGTACCACAGCCGCTCCAGCTCTGCCATGGTCTTGGGCCGCTTCCGGTTGACCTCATCCAGGAAACGCAGATCGGCTTTTTGACAGTAGTTCTCCCTGCTAACCTGAACCTGCAGGGCCTTGTATAGCAGTTCCTCCTTGGCGGCCATGATGTTGACCATATTCCGCAGAGTCTGGGGGGTGTGGGCAGAGGCATCCACATGGACGTGAATGCCGCAGGATCTGTTCACCTTGGCGCCAGCGCCCCGCAGCTTACGGACGAGGGCCTGAATGGTTTCCACATCCTGGTACTGGCAAATGGGCGAGACAAATTCCACAGAGTAGAGTCTGCTGGCGCTTTCTCCCCGCCGGGATTCGCACAGG